>Ga0316208_1000060_pt1 | contig 162207 bp, 168 predicted proteins | sample 3monopyrite_MG_FD_204944 | JGI IMG/M metagenome (GOLD analysis project Ga0316208, IMG submission 204944) | Microbial mat bacterial communities from mineral coupon in-situ incubated in ocean water Damariscotta River, Maine, United States -... | ecosystem: Environmental > Aquatic > Marine >... | reverse complement strand
GAGATAATTTTAAAAGATGAAAACAGGTATGATGATTTTGTTTCGCATTGGCTGAAATAGTGAATTTTAATCACTTTATCTATATCTTGGCATTTGCTATGGTAGGACTCTATTTTTCACTATCTCCAAGTAAAATAGATGCTATATCTGATAAAGAGCTTGCACAAATTGATGTCGGAAAATTTGAACTTCTACAATTTAATGAAAACTCTATGATGCGTAGAGTAAGTGGTGAAAGTGCTAAGCGTTTTAATGAGCGTATTGAGATTACAACATTGGATTTAGATGAACACACAAGAGACTATGAAGAGAGTTTAATCTCAGAACATGCAACATATGTAGAAAAAAGATTACACCTTCATGGAGATGTAAACTATAAAAGAGCAGATGATTATACATTTATAGCTAATAGACTCTTTTATGATAGAGAGCTAGATTTTATCTATATACAAGATGATTTTGTTATAAAAAATGGTACGAATGTTACACATGCTAGTAACTTAATCTATGATAGGAAAAATGGTACAATGACAGCTACAAAAATTAACGCTTTATTTGATACAAAAGGAATTTAATGCAGGTTCTAGTCTCTCTTTTTTTACTAGTTGTAACACTCTATGCAAGTGATTTGGTTCAAGTAAAAGCAGAGAGTTTCGAAGCGGATGAAAAGAAAAATATTTCAATTTTTAAAGGTAATGTTCATCTTAAAAAATTAGATGATTCTTTAAGGGCAGATATAGTTACAATATTTTTTGATAAAAAGAAACGTCCACTACGATATGAGGCAACTGGGAATGTAAGCTTTAAAGTAAGTGTAGATAATAAAAGCCTTTACCGTGGGCAATCTGGAAAATTAATATATAGACCATCTAAAAACACTTATCAGCTTTTTGATAATGTTGAAGTTGAAGATGTTACATCTGAGCGTAAATTGATGGGCAATGAAGTTACGTTGAATCTAGATAGTGGACATGCCAAAGTTGTTGGTAAAAAGAAAAGACCTGTTGTTATGACTTTTAGTGTTGATGAGAAAGAAAAATGAGAATTGTAGATGCCTCTTTTATAACTTCTGCTTCAAATATTAATAATTTACATCTTCAAGATGATACTCTCTTAGAAGTAGCATTTATAGGGCGTTCTAATGTTGGTAAAAGTACACTATTAAATGCTATTTGTAACCATAAAGGATTAGCTAAAAGTTCTTCAACACCTGGAAAAACAAGACTTATAAATTATTTTGCTGTTACATTTAAGAATGAAGATAAAAAAGAGTATGCACATTTTGTAGATTTACCGGGTTTTGGTTATGCTAAGGTTTCTAAATCACTACATAAAGAGTGGCAAAAAAGTTTAAATGAGTATATTCAAAAACGTAAAACTATTACCTTGTTTATTCACCTAATTGATGCAAGGCATCCAGACTTAGAGATAGATAGAGAGGTAAACTCATATATACGTTCTATATGTGATGAACATCAGCATGTACTTGAAGTATTTACAAAAGTTGATAAATTAAAACAGAAAGAAATCTCTCTTTTAAAGCATCGTTTCCCAAATGCTCTAAAGGTTTCAAGTTCAAAGAAAAAAGGGATTGATATTTTAACTCATTTTATCTATGCTGAGCTATTTGGAAATAAGTAATGAGCATAATTTATGAAAAGGCACTTCTAGCAGATATAAAGCAGATGCAAAAAATTGTTTTCTCAGAGGTTAAAACAGGAACTGTATTAGAACGAAGTGAAGATGAGATGGCAACTAATATACGCTCATATACAGTTGTAAAATCTAATGAGGAGATAGTAGGTTTTGTTGCTCTTCATATTCATGCACCAACTCTTGGTGAAGTTCGTTCTTTAGTAGTTGTACCAGCATTTAGAGGTAAATCAATTGGTGCAGAGCTTGTGAATGTTGTCTTAAGAGAAGCTAAAAGTTTGGGACTAAAAGAGGTTTTAGCCCTGACTTATGCAAAAGAGTTTTTTGAACGTCTTGGATTTATTGAGATTCCTAAAGAAAATTTGCCAGAACACAAAATTTGGGCAGATTGTATTAAGTGCCATCACTTTCCAGTATGCAACGAAGTCTCGCTTATAAAAGTCATATAGCCAAATTTTGGTTATTAATCATATTTGTAGCATTTGAAAATCTCAATGCAATAAATTACACAGTACCACCTCTTTTTGGGCTATCTTTTTTACTATTTTTTTATGCGGCTCAGAACCAGCGTTATGATATGTTTGTTCCATTACTTATATATCTACTACTATTTGAAGCAGATAAAGGTTTTATTCTTTTTAGCTCTACAGTTTTTTTTCTTCTAATTTATAAATTTGTAGTTTATCGTATTAGAATTTTCATACATTGTGAGTACTGTTTGGAGATTATCTATATTGCTTTAGCATATATTGGTTTTTGGCTCTTTTCTTTTGTTTTACATCAAGTTTTTTGGCTTGACTTTATACTCTTTGATTGGCATATAATCTACTATATTATTATTGAATCTATGTTGGTATGGTTACTTTGAGAAATAAATTTATGCTCTCTATATTTTTTTTAATATGGACTACATTGTTAGTGCGTATATTTTTTCTATCTATTCAATCTAATGAATATTATGAAGCCCTTGCAAATAAAAATAGTATTAGAAATGAAGCAATTGCACCAATTAGAGGTGAAATTTTAGATATTAACGGTAAACCTTTAGCAATTAATCGTTTGGGATTTAAGGTTTTAATATCTGCTCACCTTAGTAATAAGAAAAAACATCATATTTTAGAAGAAGAGATTAATGAGCTTGTATTAAGACTTCCTTTTTTAGATAAAGAGGAGCTAATTAAGCTTTATGTTCGTAAAGATTCATACTACAATCATGAACCGATAGAACTTGTAGATTTTATTAGTTATGAAAAAATATTGCCTGTATATTCGGTTTTAAATTTAAGAAAATATTTGCAACTTAGTATTGCACAAAAACGTTTTTATCCAAATGGAAAGTTGGCATCTCATCTAATAGGTTATATCTCTAAAGCAAATAAAAAGGAAGAAGATTCAAATAGTGTTGCAAAACTAACTGGTATAACTGGTAAAAATGGAATTGAAAAAAAATATAATAAATATCTCCAAGGTGAGTCTGGTTCTCTTAAATTAAAGGTTAGTGCATATAATGAAAAAATAGAGGAGTTATCATACACTCCACCTTTGGAAAATAATAATTTAACACTTTGGCTTGATTATCGTTTACAAGAGTATATTGAAGAGCTTTTTGATGATAAAGCTGGTGCTGTGATTGTGATGCGAACTGATGGTGCAATTTTAAGTGCTAGTAGTTTTCCTCAATATGATATAAATACTTTTGTCTCAGGCATTTCATCTAAAGAGTGGAAAGATTTAATTGATAATGTAAATGCCCCTTTTACTAATAAATATATTAATGGACTATATCCACCAGGATCTACTGTAAAAACTGGACTTGGAGCGATATATTTAAACTCTAATCAAATAAACAGGTGGACGAAAACTTACTGTAATGGTTCAATGACATTAGGTAAACGTAAATTTAGATGTTGGAAACATAAAGGGCATGGTACAACAAATCTTAATAAAGCAATTAGAGAGAGTTGTGATGATTATTTTTATAAAGGAAGTCTGAAAGTTGGTATAGCTACAATGAGTGAGGGTCTTAAAAGGTATGGCTTAGGACAAAAAAGTGGTATAGATTTACCAAATGAGTTTATTGGAACAGTGCCTAATCGTGAGTGGAAACGTCAAAAATTTAATCGCCCATGGTATATGGGAGAGACTTTAAATACCTCTATAGGACAGGGAAATTTACTTACTACTCCTATTCAAATTGCACGTTTTACTGCTTTAGTGGCAACAGATTTTCTTCCAACTCCACATGTTGTAGCTAGAATTGGAGATACAGAGGTTGAGAGTGAAGTGAAAGATGTTTTAAATATTAATGAAAAGTCATATATGCCATATATTCGTAAAGCAATGGAAGAGGTTTGTAATCATCCAAAAGGAACAGCTACGTCATATTTGAGAAGTCGTGTAAGAATTGCTGGAAAAACTGGAACCGCGCAGGTAATTGGAATATCACAAAAGACAAAAAAACGTCTAAAGGAGCATCAAATGGACTATTTTAAACGTTCACATGCATGGTTTACAACTTTTGGACCAGTTAAAAATCCTCAATATGTTGTAACTGTATTAGTAGAGCATGGTGGTCATGGTGGGCAAGCTGCTGGTTTGATAGTCTCTAAAATATATAATAAATTATTACAACTAGGATATATTGACTAAAGTGCAGAAGCAGAATTATTTATAAATAAAAATAGTACTATTAAAAGAGCTATTCCAGCAGAACGATTATAAAGCCTATTAGCAGTAATAAAGAGTAGCATAATTGTTGCAACAATTGTGACAAAAATATCAAACTGATTTGCAACAGTATCTATTGTTAATGGATTTACAAGAGCGGCACTTCCTAGTACCATTGTAAAGTTTGCTACATTGCTTCCGATGATATTTCCTATGCTCATGTCAGCATTACCTTTACGCGCTGCTGTTAAGCTTACTACCAGTTCAGGCAGGCTTGTACCAAAAGATATTAAAAATAGTCCAATCATCCATTCACTAATACCAAAACTTCTAGCTATTGATGAACCACTCTCAATTGTGAATGTTGCACCAATTACTACCATTACAAAACCTATGATTAAAGGCAGTAAAGATTTTGACCAGCTAAATGCCTCTTTATCATGTTCATGTGTCTCCATTGCTAGTAGCTCTTTTGCATCAACTACTAAAAATAGAATATACCCAGCCATTAGAGTAATAAATAAAACTCCCTCCACTCTAGATATTACGTTGTCATATGACATCAATAAAAATATAAGCAAAGGGAAAAGCGCCCATGCACTATCTTTTGCAAATAAATCTCGTTTTGGGCGAATTTTAGATGAGATTATAAAAACTACTCCAAGTACAAGTGTAATATTAAAAACAACACTACCTATTACATTTGATACTGCCATATCGCTCTTATGAGCCGCACTTGCTGTTATACTTGCGGCCATTTCAGGTAAAGATGTTCCAAAAGCGACAAGTGTTGCACCAATAATAAAATGAGGAATTTTAAAGTGAGTTGCAATGCGTTCTGCTTCATTAATAATAAAATCAGCACCATAAATTAAAGAGACCATAGATACAAAAAAAATTAAAAAATCCATTATGAAGCTTGCTCACTTGAACGTACTATTAAACTCTTTGGAAGAGAAAAATGTTCAATTAAATCTAATTCGCGTTGTCGCATTTGTCCATTATCAGTCTCATGATCCATTCCGCCTAAGTGGAGCATTCCATGAATAAATAGAAGAGCGATTTCTTCTTCTACACTATGACCTAACTTTGATGAAACATCTTTTGCATAATCTATGGAGATTATGATAGTTCCAAGTGGGGCATGTGGAAAATCTTCAAGGGGAAAACTAAGTACGTCTGTTGGTGCATCAATATTCCTATGTCCTTTATTCAATTCTCTTATCTCCAAATTGTCACACAAAATAAACTCTACCTCTTTTGTAGGTACAAGTTCATTAGTTATGTTTTTAAGAGGTTCAATATTTAATTCAAAATTTGTATGGTTGTCAAAATCTATCATAGTGAAGTATTTTATCTTAATATTGATAAAATATCGATATTAGATTTTTTAAGAGCTATATTAATAAAGTGAGGTAAATTAAATGCAAAAAGCTGTTTGCATAATGAGTGGTGGAATGGATAGTACATTAGCTGCATATATGATGAAAAGAGATGGTTATGAGATTATTGCACTACATTTTGATTATGGACAACGTACAATGCAAAGAGAGAAACGTGCATTTAGAGAGATTGTTAAAGCCTTAAATATTAGTTTAAAGTATGAAATAAATTTAGATTTTTTTTCTCAGATAGGAGCTTCAGCACTTACTGACAAGAGTTTGGACATACCAATTAATGGTATTGAAGAGGGTGTTCCAATTACATATGTTCCATTTAGAAATGGTATTTTTTTAAGCGTTGCATCTGCAATAGCTGAGAAAGAGGGTGCGAAAGTTCTCTCAATTGGCGTAGTAGAAGAAGATAGTAGTGGTTATCCAGATTGTACTCAAACCTTTATTGAGAGTATGCAAAGAAGTATTAACTTTGGTACGAAGCAGAACACAAATATAGAGATTAAAACTCCATTGGTTCACTTAATGAAAGAGCAGATAGTTAAAGAGGCATTAAAGTTAAATGTTCCATTAGAACTTACTTGGAGCTGTTATAAAAATGAAGAAAAAGCTTGTGGTGTATGTGATAGTTGTAGATTAAGATTAAATGGTTTTAAGTTAGCTGGAATTTCTGATCCTATTATTTATAATTAAATTTGTAATTTCTCCTTTTGTAAAAAATCTCCATGGAACAATTGTGTGACCAGCACCACTATTAACATATATGTTAGAATTTTTATATTTATGAAGTCCTTTTAAATATGGTTGGTTTTGACTTTTTAGCATTAGTGCGCCAAATGGTAGAATTTGCCCTCCATGAGTATGTCCACATAGCATTATTTTTGTATTAGTTAGAGTGTCTATGAGTGAGATAGATTTTGGTTGGTGTGCTAATAAAATTGATTTATTTCTACTTTTTTTATACAGTGATTGTAAATCAATATTTTTTGAATCATTTACGCCAATTAAATCAAACGAGTAATTTTTATGATTTATTGATTCTATTTCATTATTTAAAATTCTGATATTGATATTACTCATAGCTATTATAAAAGTAGATTCCTCATTACAACATAAATCTCTATTTCCAATTACAGCATATATACCATTTTTTGCTTTTAAAGTTTTTAATATATTTAACTCTTCTTGTATAGAGCTTATGTTAACACTTATAATATCTCCTGTTAAAACAATTAAATCAGGATTTGTACTGTTTGCTTCATTAATGATATGTTTTATATACTCAATAGTTGTAAACTCACCAATATGTAAGTCACTTATTTGAATAATAGAATAATTTTGTAAAGGAAAGTCACTATTGTCTATATAAACATTTTTTAGTTTTGGTAAAGTAGGTTTTTTAACTCTAAAAATAGATATGAAAAAATTTAAAATTATACGTTTTATTTAGTGCCCTTTAGCTTTTATTACAGCCCTTAGTCCATCTAGTACTACAATCATATCAGTTTTCAAGATTGCACATCTATTTGATTGGTTATATGTCTGTAGATATTCATCATCAGTAGAGTGTTTTGCAATGGTATCACCCTCATTTTTTGATTTATTAGTAGCAAATCCCACTAAACCTGCTTTAAGTTGAAGTCTTGGTGCTTGTTCATTTAATTTATAACCTACCGGTAATGGGCGAGGACCTACAAATGTCATATCACCACGTAAAATATTAAATATCTGTCCTAGTTCATCTAGATAAAACTTTTTCATAACTCTTCCAAAAATATGTAGTGCAGTTTCATCTTTTTGTAAAAATGACCATGATCCATACTTAGCATACATCTGTGAGTTTTTTGCAAATTCTTGACGTCTAGATTCTCTATACATATTTAATTTATATAAATTAAACTTTTTGCCTTTAGAGATTCTTACTTCACTTATATATAAAGATCCAAAATCTTGCGTTAATATCTGCTCAATTATTAAAGAGATAAAAATAAAAACATAGATTGGCGATAGTAAAAATAGTAAAATTAAAGACAGCAGTATATCAAAAACCCTTTTACAAGTCTCTTTTCTTAAAAAAATCAAAGTCTTTATCCTCTTCTTGTACTAAACTTCCTAACTAAGACATAATACCTTTACTTGATTATAGTTTAGCTTGCTCTATATCTTTGTATTGTATCGTAAGCATTTTGAACTTGCTGGAATTTTTGTGTATATAGATTAACACTGTTTTGACTTTTTGCGAATACTCTATCTGGGTGATATTTTTTAAGTAACTGTTTATAGTTTTGTTTAATCTGAGCCATATCGCTATTTTTGGTTATGCCAAGGAGGTTGTAAGATTCCATTAATATTTTTTGAGCATCATTCTTCTCTTTTAGACTTTGTAAAAAAAGATGCATTTGTGATTTTGTGTAGACAAATTGTACTGCACTGTTTTGTATTGTTCTTACAGATAACATCTGTTTTAATTTATGAAGGCTTGTTTGTGTTGTGATCTCAATGAGTACAGCTTTACCTTGATATATCATTTTTGCATTAGCTTCACTAAAAAAATCAAGGAATTTTTTAATTACTTTTTTATTCTCATCTTCGAATATAAATAGTAGTCTTCTATTTTGTAGTAATCTTATTGAAATATTTAAATAGTGTACAGGGACATAGTTTGTTTTATGCTCTATTTTAATAGGAAAACTATCATACATCTCTAACTTATTTATTGTTGCATTATTCTTAACAATATTTTTTATCCACTTTAACATGTAGTCACGCTTTGTTTGCTCTTTAATAGAGTGTAAAACTGTCATAGAACCTTCAGCTCTTAGTACTCTAGCAAAGTTTCTACGTATGAAATGTTCTAGTGTTTTATAGTGGATATGTTCTTTAGAGATGCTAAATACAATAGCATCTTTGTTTATAGATAGCCTCATTTTTGCTCCAATATAACGATAATTATATGATTGTAAGCAAAGTATATTCCAAGTTAAGTCACTTGAAAATTTTAAATTAATATTAATATATAATTAATTTTTATCATTGTATTATATCAGCTATTGATTTTGATTAATTAGTGGGAGAATAAATGAGTAAGCATATTATTTTAGTAGATGATTCAAAGACAATTTTGGCAAGTAGTGAGATGGCTTTTGAAGATATGGTAGATGCAGGAGAACTAGTAGTTACGACTTACGTTAATCCTATTGAGATGTTAGAAGATGTTAAATCTGGAAAAATTTCATATGATTTAGCAATTTTGGATATCAATATGCCACAAATGAATGGTCTTGATTTAGCACGTGAACTTAAAACAGACCCATCACTTAAAATGAAACCAGTTTTGATGCTCACTACAGAGAGTTCTGGAGATATGAAAATTAAAGGAAAAGAGATTGGTGTAACTGGCTGGATGGTTAAGCCATTTTCAGATGCTAAGCTAGTCAAATCAGTCAAAATGGTATTAGGGATTTAATAATGCAAGAAATTGAAGTTAAAAAAACAGGTTCAAAACATAGGTATCTAACCTTCTTTTTAAAAGATGAGTTATATGGTATTGGGATTGAGAGTGTAGAAGAGATTATTGCAATGATGAAAATTACTTCAGTTCCAAAAACACCAAAATATGTTCGAGGGGTCATGAATTTACGCGGAAATATCATTCCAGTTGTAGATATGCGAACTAAATTTGAAATGCCAATGCAAGAAGAGAACATGTACACGGCAATTGTAATTGTGGCTATCGAAGGGACTTCTATAGGGTTTATTGTAGACACTGTAGAAGAGGTAGCTCAAATTGCAGAAGAATCTCTATCTGAAGCGCCACGTTTTGGATCTGGAATAGACACTTCATTTATTTCTCAAATGGCACAATTAGAAGAAAAAGTAATAATGTTACTTGATTTAGGAAAGATATTTGATATGGATGAGTTAGCGGGTATGGAAAAAATAAGCACACAAAATAAGGGAGAGTAAACGTATGCGTATGACAATTAAAAAGCAGTTGATAGTAGCGTTATTATTGGTGGGAATTATCCCTTTTTCAATTATGGGATTTATCTCATTTAAAAAATCAGAAGTTGCATTAGAGACAGTTCAGTCTGACAAACTTGATGTTGCTAGAATCATTAAAAATAATCAAATTGGACAACTATTTCATTTTAGAAAAATTGATATTGAAATGTTGGCACTTTCTCCTAATACGGTTAATTTTACAAAAAAATTGATTGAACTTCATGATAAATATAATGTAGGTGCTACAGACTCGTACCCAGTGGATAACCCTGAGATTAAAGAATTAACAGCTGAATACCATGATTATTTTGATAAGTTTGTTAAAGGTTATAATTATTACGATACATTTATTATATGTGCTAAACATGGACATGTTATGTATTCTCAAGCAAGAGAGTCAGATTATGGTGCAAATCTCTCATCTGGACAGTTACGCGATAGTGGCCTTGCAACTTTATGGAAAAAGGTTACACGTACAGGACGAACCTCTATAGTAGATATGTCGCCATATGGACCATCAAATAATGAACCTGCAATGTTTATTGGAACACCAGTAATGAGTAATGGTAAAATGATTAGTATCTCTGCTATTCAGTTAAATGATAAAGCATTTACTAAAATTATGAATGCGCGTAAGGGTATGGGTGAGACTGGATATGCATATATTGTCGGACCAGATAAACTTATGCGTAGTGATAGTTGGGAAGATAAAGCTACACACTCTGTTAAATCATCATTTGCGAACCCACTCTCAGGAAGTATGAATACTGAAGCTGTTAATTTAGCTCTAAGTGGACAAGAGGGTGTTAGAACTGGTGTGGATTTTAATGGTGATATAATCATTAACTCGTATGGTTTCTATGACTTTTCTAAAAACTTTGCAGATTCAGATTTTAAATGGGCTGTTATTGCTCAGATTGACATGCAAGAGGTTGATATTCCAGTTAAAGATTTACGTGATAATGCAATAATGGTCGGACTTATTTTCTTAGCGGTTATTACAGGTGCGGCACTTCTATTAGGGCGTATGGTCTCTAACCCTTTAATTGCAGCAGTCAATACTATTTCTGAAGCAAACTCACAAGTTATTGGGGCGAGTGATCAAATTGCTTCATCTTCTACTGCATTAGCAGAGGGTGCTAGTGAACAAGCTAGCAGTGTTGAAGAGGTTAGTGCTACAATTGAGCAATCAACTGCTATTATAAATCAAAATGCAGATAATGCGCGTGAAGCTAATATCTTAGCAAAAGATGCAAATGATGCCGCTAAAGATGGTAATGAAAGAGTTCAAAGCTTAATGGGTGCTATGGGCAATATATCTGAATCATCTGAGAAAATTGCAAAAATTATTAAGACTATTGATGAGATTGCATTTCAAACAAATTTGCTTGCACTTAATGCTGCTGTTGAAGCTGCACGAGCTGGTGAGCATGGTTTAGGATTTGCTGTTGTTGCAGAAGAGGTTAAAAACCTTGCAGGTCGTAGTGCAATGGCTGCTAAAGAGACAGCAACAATTATTGAAGCTTCTATAGAACAAGTTAAAAGTGGAAATAACATTGCAACTCAGACAAATGAAGCTTTTGGTGATATTTTAGAGAGAATTAAAAAGACTTCAGATTTAATTGGAGAAATTTCAGTTTCTGCTAAAGAGCAGAGTGAGGGGATGACTCAAATTGCTTCAGCAATGAGTCAAGTAGATCAAGTGACACAGCAGAATGCTTCAAGTTCAGAAGAGGCAGCAGCAGCTGCTGAAGAGCTTAATGCTCAAGCTAATGCGATGCTTGATACTGTTGGTGAGATAGCATCAATGGTTGGTGTAGATTTAGGAGCTATGATTAGCAACTCAAATGTAGTTAGTAGTCATTCAGATGTAAAGTCTAACTCACCTAGGATTGCACCAAGTCGAAGAAAAGTTGTTAAAAGACAATCAGCCACTCAAACTGCAAATAAAAGTGAGGATGTATTTCCATTAGATGAAGACGATTTAAAAGAGTTTTAGATGATAGTTGATGGGGAGAATTTAATTGTATCATGTGATGAAGCTCAAGATGAAATTGAAGAGTTATATGATTTCATCAAGCCACGATTAGAGTATATAGAGAGTATAACAGTAGAGAGTGATGTTAAATTAGCATCTTCACTGTTGTTGCAACTTCTTGTAAGTATTAAAAAGAGTAAGCCATCTATATATATTACCATTTTAGATGGTGGGGTACATGAAAGTAATTTTTACGGAACAATGTACTGGAGCAATTTATGAGTGATAAAAGAGAACGTTTAAGAGCAATATTTGTTGAAGAAGCTGGTGAAATTATTGAAGACTTAGATGTAAAAATTATAAATTTTGAAGAAACTCCTGAAGATAAAGATATTTTAAATGATATTTTTAGAGGTATACATACATTGAAAGGGAGCGCCAACTCTTTTGGTTTTACTAGACTCGGAGAGTATGTTCATCACTTTGAAGATGTGTTAGATTACTATAGAACAGATGGTACTGAAGTCTCAAAAGATGTTATTGACCTATTCTTAGATTCAGTAGATGTGGTAAAAGAGATTCTTCAACTTGAAATTGATGAGAGTGATGGTTTCCCTGAGAAATATGATGAGACATTATCTTTAATTAGAGAAATTATAAGTAATAAAGATACAAACTCAGTAGAAACCAAGAAGATAATTGATTTAGGTGATGAGTTTTCAAATGAAAGTTTTGATAGTGTAGATTCTAACATAGTTGTGGAGCTAGATGAACCTTATATGTTAGCACAGTGTCAAAATGGCGAAAAACTTTATAAAATTGAGTTGCTTTTTGAAGATGATTCTTTTACAAGAGGCCTAGATCACGCTAACTTCTTAAATATTCTTGGACAAAATGGAAGAATTTTGAGTACAAGTTTGAACTTTGTAAATGTTCCATTACTTGATTCATTTGAATTTAGAAAAAACTACATTAGAAATATTTTAATCTATATAGCCTCTAGTGAGCAAATTGAAGTGTTTCAAGATATTTTTGAATTTACAGAAGAGCAAGAGTGGACATTAGTTGAGGTTGAACAAGGAGATAAGAAAGAGGAAACTGTAGCATTAGAGGTAGAAACTCTTAAAGAAGTAAAAGAAGAAGCAATAGTAGAAAAGAGAGAAAAAAAAGAGAAAAAAGAAGAAACAATAAAAGAAGAACAAAAAGAAGAGGTTAAAAAAACTCAACCAGTCAAACGCTCTTTTGTAAAGATTGATACAGAAAAACTTGATGATCTTTTTGATTCTGTTGGTGAATTAGTAATTTCTCAAAACTTTTTGATGGAAAATGAAGCAGTTAGACAATTAGAAGATGTAGATTTAAAAAGGAACTTAGAAACTCTATACAAAATAACTCGTCTTATTCAAACTAGAGTTATGGGGCTTAGAATGGTTCCAATTCGTGATACATTTGAAAAAATGAAGCGTGTTGTACGTGATGTAAATAAAAAAACAGGTAAAGATGCAGATTTAATCTTAAGTGGTGAAGATACAGAGATAGATAAAACTATGATAGATAAATTAGCAGATCCTCTAATACATGTTATACGTAATGCGCTAGACCATGGACTTGAAGCTGATAAAGATCAGAGGATAAATGCTGGTAAATCCGCCACTGGCAAGGTTCATTTAAAAGCGTACCATCAAGGTGGTAATATTGTTATTGAGGTTAGAGATGATGGGCGAGGAATTGACCCTAAAAAGATTTTAACTAAAGCAATTGAACGTGAGCTTGTAACAGAAGCAGAGGGTGCAAACTTAACAGATAAGCAGATTTTTCAATTCATTATGCACGCAGGATTTTCTACTGCTGAGAAAGTAACTGACCTCTCAGGTCGTGGTGTTGGACTTGATGTTGTAAAATCATTTTTAGAGACTATGCGTGGAAAAGTAGAAATTAATTCTAAAATGGGTGCAGGCAGTAGTTTCAAAATTATGCTTCCTTTAACACTTGCAATTATCGATGGAATGTTAGTGAGAACATCTGGTGAGATTATGATTATTCCTACTCTTAGTATTGTTGAGTCATTTAGGCCATTAAAAAATAGTATTCATACTGCTAAAGGTGAGGGTGAATATGTCAAACTAAGAGATGAACTTTTACCAATTGTACGTCTAAATCATATATTGGATATTAGTGATGAGAGTGTAGAAATTAGTGAGGCTACATTAGTATCTGTAGAGAATAAAAATGGAAAATTTGCAATTTTAGTTGATGAACTTATAGGTCGTCAACAGGTAGTTGTAAAGTCATTAGGCAAGGCATTAGCTGGTATTAAAGAGGTTACAGGTGGAGCAGTTTTAGGCAATGGTGATATAGCACTAATACTAAATGTTGATGAGCTTCATACAGATATGGTATAGATAAAATGGAGTTGAGTCAAAATACTTTTAATAAATTTAGAGAATTTATCTATGAAACTAGCGCTATCTCTCTTTCTGATAAGAAAAAAGCATTGGTTCAAAGCAGATTAAGCAAGCGTATAAATAAGCTTAAAATCAAAGGCTTCAATGAATACTACAATTATGTAACAGATGAAGCTAATCATGAAGAAATTCATATTATGATGGATTTCATATCTACTAATGTCACATCATTTTTTAGAGAAGCAGCTCACTGGGAATATTTGCGCAATAATATGGATTATCTATATAGTGTACTAGAAAATAGAGGTAGTGTTAGAATTTGGTCTGCCGCATGTTCTAGTGGGCAAGAACCATATACAATATCTATGTTTATAAAAGATGAGTTTACTCATGGCCAGCGTGATGGTGATGTTAAGATTTTGGCAACAGATATTTCTAATCAGATTCTTAAAGAGGCAATAGCTGGTGAATATTTAGAAAAAGATATGACAGGACTCAGTAAAGTGCAATTAAACAGATATTTTTCACCAAAATTAAAAGGTGAAAAAGAGTATCTTGAAGTGAATAAAGATCTTAAAAAAATGATTACATTTCGTCAATTTAATTTGACGCGCGGAGATTTTTCAATTTTTGCAAATACAAAGTTTGACATTATTTTTTGTCGTAATGTAATGATATATTTTGATTCTCCAACAAGACAGAAATTAATGGAAGAGTATCATAAATTATTAGCACCTAGGGGGTTGCTATTTTTAGGTCACTCAGAGTCAGTACCACGCACATTATATACGAAATTTAAGGCAGTACAGCCTTCAATATATATGAAAATATAATATTCTTAAGGGGAGTATATGGAGAATTTAGAATTTGCAACAGATATAGATTTACTCAATGAAATAAAAAGCCGTTTTATGCAAAAAGAGGCTATTCTGATAGAGATGCAAGAGATGACGGAGGATCAGTTAAAGTTAAATAATAGATTACGTAACGCAGAATCGATGAAAGAGAAGTTTATCTCTTTAATTAAAAATGAGTTTAATAATCCTATGATGACGTTGCTTAACCTAAGTACTCGCGTTATATCAACAACTAAACCAGAGCGTCTTCCTCAAATTGGAAAAATGATGCGTTTAGAACTTTTACGTATGAATTTTCAACTTAAAAATATTTTTGCGATGACTGAGCTTGAAGCTGGACAGATGCAGACATCTTACTCAAAAATAGACTTAAATGGATTACTTGAGGATATAAAAGAGGCTCTCGATTATGTAATTGATGATAAAAACTCTGTTATTAATTTAGATACTTCTGAGACAGTGTTAGTTAGTGATGTTCAGAAAATATTTTTAATGCTTGTCAATCTAATTTCAAATGCTATAGAGTTTGCACCAGAAAAATCAGATGTAAATATTAAGTTGTATGAAGAAAATTCAAAAGTTATTTTAAGTATTGAAGATTTTGGAGAGGGAGTGGGTAGCGTTAATCACTCTATCTTTGACAGTTTTGCCACATATAATAGTGGAAAATTTAGAAATATTACAGGTCTTGGAATCGGTCTTGCTGTTGCTAGGGGTATTGCAATTACACTTGATGGAGAAATTGAATTTGAGAGTGAAGAGGGACATACAGTATTTAAAATAGTACTTCCTAAAGTATTGTCTGAAGCTATGGATTCTAGTATTGGTTCAAATGAATTTATGTTTGATGATTTTGATGATGAGATGGAAGAGTTCTAGTAAATGTATATACGCAAATTCATTCACGCAGGTGAATTGTATGTTGGAATAGAACCAACAGAGATAGTTACAGTACTTGGTTCATGCGTAGCAGTATGTCTTTATGATTCAATAAGAAAAGTCAGTGCGATGAACCACTACTTACTACCTGTTTGGAATGGTTCAGATATTCAAAATCCAAAATATGGTGAGATAGCAATTCCTAGAACAATAGAGACATTGTTAAATACAGGTTCGGATATAAATAATTTAGAGGCAAAAATTTTCGGTGGTGCTAGTATGTATAATATGTCTAGTGAAAATATGATGATAGGAAAACGCAATATTATGATTGCAAAAGATATTTTACGAAAATATAATCTTCCTATTATAGGCGAAGATGTAGGCGGTACTAGGGGTCGAAAAATTATGATGAGAAGTGACATTGGTAAAGTTATGATGCGATATGTTAGTGAGGAGTAGGTTTGATTAGAGTATTGGTAGTTGATGATAGCGCTACAGCTAGAGCTATTATTAGTGAGATTTTATCTGATGCTAAAGGTATTGAAGTTGTTGGAACTGCTACAGATGCTTATGTGGCAAGAGATAAAATTGTAGCGCTTCGTCCAGATGTTATAACTCTTGATGTTGAGATGCCAAGAATGGATGGTGTTACATTTTTAAAGAAGTTAATGAAACATATGCCAATACCAACTGTTATGGTCTCTTCACTTACTAGAAAAGGTGCAAAAGTTACGCTTGATGCACTTGATGCGGGTGCTATTGATTATGTTGCTAAACCACACTCATATATTCATGGTGGTAGAGGTGAAATTGAAAAAGAGTTAATTGATAAAGTTCGTATGGCCGCTCGTGCAAAGGTGGTTAAACATGTTGATAGACCACTATCTAAAAAGGCAGAGATTAGTGCATTAGCTGAGACTACACATAAGGTAATTGCAGTTGGATCATCAACTGGCGGAACTGAAGCACTTCGTGAATTTTTAATGCAGATACCTCGTAATGCACCAGGTATAGTTATGGTTCAACATATGCCAGGGAGTTTTACAGGCTCTTTTGCAGAGAGATTAAATGATATATGTGAGATTGATGTTAAAGAGGCTAAAAGTGGAGATAGAATTAGAGTAGGACAAGCACTTTTAGCACCTGGAGATTATCATATGGTTGTAAGAAGAAGTGGTGGAACTTATTATGTTGAAATTGGAGATGGTCAAAAAGTTTCAGGTCATAAACCTAGTGTAGATGTACTTTTTAATTCTGTTGCTAAGAATGTTGGAGCTAATGCTGTTGGAGTTATTTTAACTGGCATGGGTGCAGATGGGGCTAAGGGTATGAAAAATATGAGAAACATGGGAGCTAAAAACATTGCTCAAAATGAAAAGACATGTGTTGTTTTTGGTATGCCAAAAGTTGCTATTGAGCTAGGCGGAGTTGATGCTGTGTTACCACTTAACAAAATCGCCCAGAAAGCTTTACAGTTTATTTAGTCTCTTCTTGCTTAGGATTTTCTTTATTTGATGTCCATGGAAACCATGCAAATATTATGATTATTAAACCAGGCATTCCATAAAAAAGATATGCAGCAGATTCTTTAGGTGGTAGTGTAATTGCAATATTTATAAAATACCCAATTATAAAAAGTCCAACAAATGTTAATATTAATTTAAGTGCCATAATGAATAGCTCCTTTGAAATTGATGTGCAATTTTAGTCTAATAGGACTTAAAGTAGTTCTATATTATTGTTATTAGCACTATCTTTTGATAAAATAGCTTCTTATGAAAAAAATACTACTCCTTGAAGATGATAATGTACTAGGTGAAACTATAGTCGAAATGTTACAAGATGAGGGCTATAGTGTTGATTGGGCTAAAGATGGAGAGAGTGCTGCTGAACTAAGTTATGATGTAGTGTATGCTCTTTATCTTTTTGATGTAAATGTGCCATACCTAAATGGTTTTGAACTTTTAGAATCATTAAGAAGTGCAAAAGATAGTACTCCTACACTCTTCATGAGCGCTCGTGTTGATCTTGAAAGTATCTCTCATGGATTTAGAGCAGGTGCATTTGATTATATAAAAAAGCCATTTTTCCCACAAGAACTTATGATTCGTGTCAATGCTAAAATTGGCTCACTGCAACAAAAGATTAGATATGCAGATATAGAGTATGATCCAACAAATAAAGAAGTTAGAAAAGATAAAAAGATATTACAGTTTGGAGAGGTCCAGTTTTTACTTTTTGATCTGTTTATTAGGCGTCAAAATGAGATTGTATCAAAAGAGGAGTTACTAGAGTGTATGGAACATCCATCTTCTACTGCTCTTCGTGTTGCTTTAAATAAATTAAGGCAAAATACTGGATTTAATATAAAAAATATTCGTGGTGTAGGGTATATGCTTGAATAGAATTGAACTTGAGTCATTTGCTAAAAGTTTTGGTCTATTTTTTATATCACTTAGCCTATTAGCTTCATCACTCTATTATGCAAATTATGGAAAAGAAAAAACTGTTTTGAATGAGCAGATTTATTCACAAATGAGATTATGTAGTTTTGATTTAAAGTGTGAGCAGTTTAGTATTGATTTTGAAGAGATTAATGATGACTATTTATATCGATTACTCGATAATGAGAGTGAAATTTACTCATATTTTCCTATTTCAAAAAGTGAACAATTTGTACTTAAATTTTCATATTCAATAAAAGAGTATGAAAAAGATTTGCATAAAATAGAGATTGAACTAGTTAAAGAGTTTGTTGTAGTTTTAATGATTATTGCAATTTTATCTATACTATTTTCACTATATGCTATTTATCCACTGCGAAGTGCTTTGCGTTTAACAAAAGAGTTTGTTAGAGATATTTTACACGATGTTAATACTCCATTATCAAGTCTAAGGTTAAATGCTAGTCTTTTGATTAAAGAGTATGGACAAAATAGAAAACTTGAACGAATTGAGCAGAGTGTGGATAAGATTTTATCTTTACAAAATAATTTACGTGGTTATCTTGATGAACATGCATCAGCAGATGAGATTTTTGATTTAATGCCACTATTAGATACACGAATTGAGATGGTTAGAAAGATTTATCCAGATATAACATTTGAAAAAGAGTTGTATCCATTACAGTTAAATACAAATCGTGATGCGATGGATAGAATTATTGACAATTTGCTTACTAATGCTGCAAAATATAATAAAGAGAATGGTTTAGTCTATATAAAGCTTCAAGATAAAAATCTTATTATATCAGATACTGGTAGTGGGATACGAGATAGTAGTAAAGTATTTAAACGATTTTATACAGAGAATGCAAAAGGTGTTGGCATAGGTCTTCACATTGTAAAAAAGCTTTGTGATGCTTTAGGTATCACTATTTCATTGAAAAGTGAAGTAGGTGAGGGTAGTCTATTTACATTAAATTTTTCAAGACTAACAAAAAGCTAACACTTTTATGCAAGAATGTAATTATCAAAGGAGTCTGGTGTGAAAATATTACTATTTTTAACTTTTATTTTATCTCTTTATACATCAGCAATGACAATAGATGAAGAGATATTAACCGTGCAACAAGCTAATCCAGAAAATAGATATAAACTGATGAATGCACTTAAGAAGCGCATCTCTTCAATGAATATTAGTGAACGTAAACAAGCTATAATGAAACTTAGAAAAGATTCTACTTCCAAAAATAGAGTTGGCATTGTAAATCATATAAAGCAACGTCCTAAAGTTTTGATAGATAAAATGAAACAAAATGGTAGGTTTCAACATCAAAAAGATAAAAAGTTATCTCCTGTTGGAATTGGTAAAAATCATAATCAAAGTAACAGACCAATGCATAAGCGTTAGATGAAATACCTAGCTCTATTTTTATTATCTTCAAAATTAATTTTTGCATCTATTGATAGTGATTTTGATGGTGTTATAGATGAAAATGATAACTGTCCAGATACTCTATTTAGTGATCTTGTTGATGCTTCAGGATGTCGTGTTTTGCCAATTCATAAATTTGATTTTGTAATAGGAGTGGCATTTAGTCAACTCGATAAAAATAGATTTGATGTAGACGATACAGTTTATAAGAGTTACCAGATAGATTATAGTTATAAAAATTTTACAGCATTTTTATCAACCTCTACCTATAAAAATGATGAAAATGATGGTTTTAATGACACAACATTAGGTTTATATTATCAATTTTTTACAGTAGATGATTTTATTCTAACCTCAGGTGTTGAAACAATTTTTCCTACATATAAAAGTGGTTTGAAAAATGAAGCAATTGATTATGCTATAAGTTTAGAGTTACAATATGTATGTGAACAATTTTCAATATTTAATAGAGCTAGATATACACTTATTAAAGATAGTGATGTAGATGAAATAACTTATCAAAATACAAAAGAGTACACTATAGGAGTAGGGTATTATTTTGAGACACTACTATATAGTGGCCTGTCTTATAACTACTCTAATACTATCTATAAAGATATAGAATCAATTGAAAATATTTCATTAAATATATATTATGAGTTAGATGAACACTTTTTTATTACTAGTGACTATTCGTATGGGTTAAGCTACTCTGCTAGTGATAATTTTATTTCATTATCTGTTGGATATAACTTTTAGAGCTAACACATCACTAACACTCCTATGCGATACTTCCCTTGTAAAAACAAAACTAAGGATTAGAGATGGATTTCAAAAAAGTAACAATAGGGTTTATAACTATTGCAGCAACAACCGTATTAATGGCAGGACCTAGAGGTATGATGGGTGGTAGTATGATGAGATACTCTGTATGTTCACCATACAATGGTATTGAACTTAGCAGTTCTCAACAAGATGAGTTATCACAACTACGTAGTGAACTTAAAACATCTGTTCAGAGCCTGAAAGAGACATACACCAACCCAACTGTGGCGGCTACTGAAAATGGAACTTTTGATACAAATGCTTTTGTTAGTGCAGCTAATGCAATTTCAAATGTATCTGTAACACTTCGCGCAGATTATAAAAAACTAATGTACAATGTTCTAACTGCAGAGCAACAAAAAGTTTTCGTTGAAAATATTACAACAATTGAAGAGAGTGACACGTGTAACTTAGGTCGTAGATTTTAGTTTAAAAACATCTCTTTTTTAGAGATGTTTTATTAGTTATACAACACAATCCTCACATAAAAATGCTTCTTAAGAGCTGGCTTAATATATCAAAAACAAGAGAATATAAATTAATTTTTCATATTTGTTATAAAAAATATTTCAAAAACTATATTTATAAATATAATTTCAATAGATTTCATCCTGACACTTATAGGTAGTCTTTAATTTTTATCACGATTGTAGCTAAATGGTTGTAAAATTTCAATTGATGAAGATATAGTTGTAATAGCTTAAGGGAACAATATGTCCATTACTTTTAAAGATTATATAAAAGAGGTTCTACTTAAATCTGATATACCATTAACTCCGCAAGAAGTTTGGGATAGAGGGTTGGAACTAGAACTCGATAAAAAGTTAAATAGTAGAGGCATAACACCTTGGAGTACTATTGGCTCTCAACTGTTTGTTGATACAAGAGATAATATAAATACAATTTTTGTAAGAGTTGGTAAAAGTCCAACACGATTTTATTTGAAATCAAAAGAGGCAAATCTTTCAGAAAATATAATCGAAGAGATTGAAGAAAAAGAACAAAAAGTAAAAGTTAAAAAAGCTTTGTTTCATGAAAGAGAGTTACATCCTTTATTAGCATATTTTGCAAATGCAAATCAATTGTTTAATCGTGGAAGAAATATTTTTACAAAAACAATTTTTCATGAAAAATCAAGAAAAAAAGGTTTAAATAAGTGGTTGCATCCTGATATGGTAGGATTTTATTTACCAATAGATGATTGGAACTCTGATTTGCTAGACTTTAATAAAATTACGGATAATAATTCATTGAAATTATTTTCTTTTGAGTTGAAGATAAAACTTGATAAAAGTAATTATAGGGAATCGTTTTTTCAAGCAGTATCAAATTCAAGCTGGGCACATGAGGGGTATTTGGTTGCATCAGACATTGTAAATGATGATGACTTATTGTCTGAATTAGAAAGATTATCAATGTCATTTGGTATAGGCATTATTAAATTAAACTTGAAAGATATAGATTCATCAACAGTTGTTTTTCACGCTAGAAAAAGAGAAAATTTAGATTGGGAAACAATGAATAAATTATCTGAAAAGAATCCTGATTTTATGAAATTTTTGAAAAATATTAAAATTGATTTTGAATCAAAGAGAATACATAAAATAGAATATGACAATATTATTGATCCATATAAACATATTGAAGATAAAATTATTGGTAAGATATAGTTATGATAGCTAAAAAGCCTTTTTTGCAAAAAGAGTATGCAGTAGATAAAATAGGTATAAAAAATTCTCAAACAGATTTATGTGACATAGATTTTTATATTGAATTTAAAAATAATTTTTTTGATAATTTATCTGATTTATGGGTATATAAGGTCAATTCATTCCATTAAGTAAACTAAACACTGAACAATTAAAAGCAGCAACTGCACCAATTGGCAACAACTTAATAATCGCTTCTGCTGGAACTGGTAAAACATCTACTATTGTAGGTCGTATTGGGTATTTGCTTCAACAAAATGTAAAACCTGAGGAGATAATGCTTCTTACATTTACAAATAAAGCAGCGGCTGAGATGGTAGCTCGTATTAGCTCTTTTTTTGGTAAAGATGTCGCATCTTCCATTGAAGCGGGAACTTTTCATGCTGTTAGTTACAGGTGGCTTAAGAAAAAGAACCAAAAAATTGTTTTAAAACAGCCTAATGAGCTTAAAACTCTTTTTAAAAGTATTCATGACAAACGTCGTTTTTATCATATAGAGTGTGAAACCAAACCCTATTCTGCACAAGGGTTGTATGATGTCTATTCTCTGTTTCAAAACACTCATCATGGTATGGAGTTTGCAGATTGGGTGTTAGAGCATAAAGATGAGCATGGTGAATTTGCGGATATTTATTCAGATATTTGTAGTGAGTTTGAAGATCTTAAAAGAGATTATGGTTTTGTACACTTTAATGATTTGCTTATTAAAATGAAAGAGTTGTTACAAGAGACAAAGATGCCTTATAAAGAGATTTTAATTGATGAATATCAAGATACTAATACTTTGCAAGGCTCTTTAATAGAGGCTATGAATCCACCTTCACTCTTTTGTGTTGGTGATTATGATCAGAGTATTTATGGGTTTAATGGTTCAGATATTTCTATTATTAGCTCATTTGCTACTAAATTTAAAGATGCAAAAGTTTTTACTTTGAGCAAAAACTACCGTTCAACTGAGCCAATACTTTCACTTGCTAATAAAGTCATTGCAAATAATGAGCGTATTTATCCAAAAGAGCTTGAAGTTGTAAGAAGTGGTTTAGCTACTCCACCAAAACTTTTTATTTATGATGAACTTTTTGATCAATATAAAGCCATTTCAAAGCGCATTAAAGATTCTGCAAACTCCACAGAAGATATTGCAGTTATTTTTAGAAATAATGCTTCAGCAGATGGTGTGGAGGCAACACTGAGAGAAGAGCATATTGCTTGTAGGCGTAAAGGTGGTCATAGCTTTTTTGATTCTCGTGAAGTAAAAGTACTATTAGATATTTATGTTCTAATGGTTAATCCAAATGATATGATGGCATTTATTCATATAATGGAGTATGCAAAAGGTGTGGGAAGTGCTATTGCAAAAGAGCTTTTTGAAGGACTTAGAAAGCTAGGACGTGGCTCAATTATTGAAGGTTTTTTACATCCAGATGAGAGTATTCGTGATCCATTCATTAAAAAAGATCAAAATTATCAGTTAGGTCTTTTTGATGATTGGATAGAGCTTGGAAGTATGTCACGATTTGCTAACCTTAACTTTGATGAAAAGTTTTTGTCTAACACTGTATTAAAGCATCCAAAATTAAATGCAGAATCTGGCGAGTTTTTATACCATTTTTATAATTTGATTAAGAAACTAAAGCGCATAAGCGTACCACTTCATATGATTGAAGCAATTTTAGAGTCAAAACTGTTTAATGAGATTACAGATAGTTTAGCTAAGAAAAGAGGAACACTTAAAAATGGTGAAGTAGATGCTACGCTTGAAGCAGAGGCTAAAGAGAGAATTGATCGAAAAGGAGTACTGCTTAAAGATTTAGCAAGACCGTATGATGAACATGAAAGGTTTGTAAATGCTATGGTTCTTGGTTCAAATGAGCTTAGTAAAGGCGAGGGTGTTCATCTTTTAACTGTTCATGCTAGCAAGGGGTTAGAATTTAAAGAGGTATATTTAGTGGACTTAATGGATGGACGTTTTCCAAATAGAAAACTTGTAGGAAAAGGTGGTGGAAGCATTGCTGAAGAGAGACGTCTATTTTATGTAGCAGCAACAAGAGCAAAAGATTTACTATATTTGAATTTTGCAAAATATGATAAAATTCGTAAAACTGAGTTTGTTCCATCTCTGTTTTTGTACGAAGCTGGACTTGTTAAAAAAGATTCAAATTACGATAAAATGATAGCACTAGGTTAATTAATAAAAGAGGTATGTGCATGATTAAAAAAATTATTATTATAGTGATGTTTAGCTCTTTAGCATTCTCAAACATGAGTTTTGAGAAGAATAAAAAGTGTAGTGAGTGTCATGTTGAAATATATAATGAATACAAAGCTTCACAACATGCAAATTCAACTGTATTTAAAGATGAGATTCACGCTGCCGTTTACAACAGACACCCTCAAAAAAATAGACTTCAAAAGTATCGCTGTGCAAAATGTCACACTCCTACAGCTGATAATATGAAAGAACTCTTAACCGTTAACAATGGTGTTATTCCAGATATTAAAAATGAGACACAAAATGAGAGTGTAGCTTGTGCATATTGTCATAGGATAGTAGATGTTAAACCTGCTAAGGCAATGAGTGAAAATATCATTTCAAAAAAGCCTAAGAAATACTTTGCAAACTTAGAGAAGAAACATAGATCAAAGTTTCATACACTAGAGACACACATTGATATTTTTGAAAATGGAAAGATTTGTATGGGTTGTCATATGCACAAGACTAATAATAAGAAATTTGAGGTCTGCTCTACTGAAAACAATGATATGGATGGAAAGAATAACTGTATTACTTGTCATATGCCTAAAGTAAAAGGTTCTATCTCAAATGTGTATAAAACTAATACTCACGCATACCATGGTTTTCCAGGAATTCATGGTGAGATGAAAAAGTATTTGTCAAAATATGTAACTCTTGATATTTCAAAGTTATCTAAAGGTTTCAAAGTTACAATTGATCATAGAGCAACACATTCATCAACTTTGCATCCAGTTAGAATGTCAAAATTAGTTGTAAGTGTTAAAAGAGGTAGTGAAGTTTTTAATCTTAAGAGCGTCAACTTTTTTAAATTAATTGGTACAAAAGGTAAAGTATCACCTCCATGGCTTGCTACTGAAATTGTAAAAGATAGTCGTATGGGTGCAAATATGAAAAAAGATTTTGATTTTGATTTTGAGCTTAAAAGTGGTGATATTATAAGTGCTAAGTTTGGTCACTTACTAGTTAAAACTAAAGCTCTTAAGAAGTTTGGATTAGAAAATAGTGATGAGGCTAAAAAATTTAGAGTAATAGCTGAGAAAAGTTTTAAAGTTAAATAGGCTGAAGTATTGAGAATAGATTTTGGTAGCGTATACTCAACTGAATATGGAAAAATATGCCCAGATTGTGCTAAACCACTCTCTGGTTGTATCTGTAAAAACTCAGCTGTATATGAGAGTGATGGTACTGTAAGAGTAGGGCGTTCAACAAAAGGTCGTAAAGGAAAAGGTGTTACTACAGTTGAGGGTTTAGGACTTGATTTAAATGCTTTAAAAAAATTGGCAAAAGAGTTAAAGCAAAAGTGTGGCACTGGTGGTACTATAAAAAATGGTGTAATAGAGATTCAAGGTGAACAAAGAGATTTAATTGTGAGTGAATTAATGAAAAAAGGCTACACAGTTAAAAAATCAGGTGCTTAACCTTTAAGCGCGTTACTCATATCCCACATAGGTAAAAAAATTCCAAGTGCAAGCATAGTTACCATTGCAGCAATTATTGCTAATAAAATTGGTTCTATAGCTTGTGATAGATTATCAATAATAGCATCAAACTTCATTTTAAAATACTCAGAGATATTTTTAAACATTGTATCTAATTGCCCGCTAGCTTCACCTGCTGATACCATTTGTATAATCATATTTTCAAAAAGTTTTGTCTCTTTTAGTCCATCATATAGTGGAGCACCTTTATCTACTGCATACTTGACACCATTGAGTCTTTTTTTTAAAACAAGATTATCAACCATTGATATAGATGTATTTAGCGCATCAGCTACAGGAATACCAGCTGTTATAAGCTCTGTAAAAACTAGAGTGAATCTATTCAGTGTTGCAAAGAGAATAATTTTCTTTATAAGATAAATTTTTAAAAGAATTTTGTGAAATATATAGCGTATTTTATCATCATGTGTTATTAAATAATTTAGTACAATAAAAGTTGTAAAAATGAAAGAGGCTATAAATGCACCATAGGTGTTTAACGTATGTTCTAACCATAGTAAAATTTTAGTCGGTAATGGAAGGTCTGCTCCAAGTTTTTCAAAAATATCTTTAAATTTAGGGACAACATACATAATCAAAACTAAAAAAGCAGCCATCATTGCTATCATAACATTTCTAGGGTACGCCATTGCTTTTTTAAATTTTGTAATATTTACACGTATTCCCTCAAGCATATCAGCTAATGAATTAAGTGATTCACTCATTTTACCAGTCTGTTCACCAAGCTCTATCATAGCGATTGTTAAGTTGCCAAGCTCTAGTTTGAATGGTCTAAATGATTGAGATAAGCTACTTCCTGAGTTAATGTCGTCTGCTGCGTGTTTTAGAATATTTTTAAGATTGTTATCAATGGTACTATTTGCAACCTCAGTAATACTATCGTGTATTGAAATTCCAGCATTAGTCATAACAGATAGTTGTCTAATTGCTGCTATTTGACTATCTGGTTTAACTTTTGAGCGTTTTAGATTGTTTAATATAGTATTTTTAAAGTGTTCAAATCTCTCTTTTAGAGGGGGAGTTGATTTTGATACTTTTAATATAATTCCATTAAATTTTAGTTTTGCAATTTTCCTAGCTTCATGAATGGAGGGTGCATAAATAGGTTTTAGCTCTTTTTTACCACGTAAGAGTACTTTTACCTCAAAATATTGAAGTTTTTTTTGTTCATCTTTTATATTTTGGTTCATAACCTAGCAACTCTAAGTAACTCTTCTATTGTAGTTTTACCATCAATAACTTTTCTAAGGCCATTTTGAAAGATTGTTTCATAATCTTCTTTTTTTGCCTGAGTTGCAATCTCTTCTTTTGTAGCTTCTTTTGCTATTAGGCTTGCTATTGTCTCAGAAATTGGCAATACTTCACAAATCATTTCACGTCCAATATAACCTGTTTCATGACACTCTTTGCAACCTTTACCTTTGTAAAATTTACTAGACTCATTAAGTGTTGAACTAATCATCTCACGTACATTAGCTGGTACACTAATCTCCTCTTTACAGTGTAAGCAAATCTTTCTAACTAAGCGCTGGGCTTCAATGGCAACAATAGATCCACTAATAAGATATGGAGCTATACCCATATCAATCATACGTGCTATTGCACTGATTGCATCATTTGTGTGTAGAGTTGAGAGAACTAGGTGACCTGTAAGTGCAGCTTGAACGGCAATTTGAAGAGTCTCTTTGTCACGTATTTCACCTATCATAATTTTGTCTGGATCTTGCCTTAGAATTGAGCGAAGGGCTGATGCAAAGGTAAGTCCAACTTGATTCTTAACTTGAACTTGTTGAATTAAATTCATCTGATACTCAACAGGATCTTCAACAGTTATTATTTTATCTGCAGTATTTCTAAGTTCATTTAATGCACCATAGAGTGTAGTTGTTTTACCACTTCCTGTAGGACCTGTTACTAATATTATTCCATGTGGAGTAGTTAATGCTTTTGTAAACTTTTTATAGCTCACTTTATCCATACCGGCATCTTCTAGTTTTACCATCGCTTTTGTTTTATCTAAAATACGCATAACTATTGATTCACCGTGCATTATAGGAAGAGTAGAGATACGAAAGTCAAACTCTTTTTCATTTATAACTTTTGAGAAACGACCATCTTGAGGTTTTCTTTTTTCTGCAATATCTAAATTTGAAAGTAGTTTAAGTCTTGAAGCTAGTGGAGCAAATATATCGTGATCAAAAATAAAACTTTCATTGAGTTGACCATCTACACGAATTCTAACTATACAGCTCGTTTTTGTAGGTTCAATATGTATGTCACTTCCGCGTGAAATTATGGCTGACTTTAAAATAAGATCAATTAGTTTTAAAATAGATGAAGCTTCATTATCATCTACAAAAATATTGGATTTTAGTTCATTTCTAATCTGTTGAACTAACTCTTTTATTGAATCTTTTATCTCAAGTTTATTTAGATACTCATTAATTTGAGTAGATGTGCAGATTGCTCTTCGTAGTGGTTTTCTTGGAAAAAATCTTTGTACTCCCTCTTGTGCATGTATATCAAGTGGGTCTGAAAATGCTACAGTAACACTTAAATCGTCTTGATAGAGTGGTAAAGCATTGAAGCGTTTTAGTTGAGATACCGCTGCATGTTCACTTAGTGAATAATTTATGTTTATAGTGTCAATATCAATAAAGTCAATGTTTAAGTTAGTAGCTAACTTTTGTAAAACAGATTCCTCGCAAAGAAATGGATGCTCTATTAGTATTGAAAAGTCATATTTACCACTACGCATATTCTCTACAACAAAGTTATATAATAGCTCTTCTTGCAAAATATTTGAATTTAATAACTCTTGAATTACTATCGCATTTTTGTTACTGCTTATAATAGAGTGTATTTCATTTGCTTTTATATGGTTAGCAGCTAATAAATCACTTGTTAGTTTATCCATTGTTGAATATCCTTTTGCTACCAATATTGATGTGTTGCTATAAGATTATCGTTTAGGTAGTGTTCAATAATAATTTTTTTATTTTCATTCTCATCTTTTACAAATAGTCTATATTTTTCATTTGGATTATCTGAGTCTATGAATTGATGAATTGCATTTTCTTTTTTTTCATCTTTCATAAAAAGATCAAAAACTTTAGATAGAATATAATCAGTAGATGGTAGTTGTAATTGTTCTATATTAAAGTTATCAATCATTGCATGAAGAAGTAATTTCTTTTGTAGTAATATAGTTGAAAAATATACAGAGTTAGCGCGAGCTTCTGGACTATGTTTAAGCAAAATAGTAGCAGAAGCTAGTTTGTCGATATTATCACTTTTAAGACATGAAAATGCATAAAGTGAAATAAACTTTTCATTTTTTTTATAACCCATTATCTTGTTCGAAGCAAATCTACATGCTTTTTTGAAACTGTTATCTTCATACATTTGATTTAGTATTTTTAGGTCGCTTTGAACTCCTGCAAAAAGTGTTGAATATAGTACTGTTATAATAAAAATATATCTCATTTGTATTCTCCTGATAACATTTTAAAGAGTAAAGTTTTAATCTCTTTTGATTGGTATGCAGATAGATAACTTCGCAGTATATGAACAGCATCTGTTTTTTTATCCATCTTAAATAGTGATTTTGCTGTTATAATCCAGCTCTCTTGCGATGAGGGATCTAACTCATTTGCTTCAAGAGAGTACCTGTACGCATCTTTAAAGTTTTTTTCTTGAAAATATCTATTTGCTATGTGAGTTGCAATTTTTGAGTTTTTATTATCTTTATATCTGCGTAGTAAATCCTCTAACTGTGAAGATGAGGCTTTTGCATGTTTGAATATACCGTTTTTTTGGATTACACTTTTTCTTACTTCACTCTTAGGTATTTCTTGAAATATTTGCGTAATTGGTTCAGGTTTTTTTTGTAAAAATGAATAAGATGCTTTAAGTATTTGTGGTTCGTATCTCTTTACTTTTATAGGACTCTCTTGTTTTGGTTGAATTGGCATCTCTTTAACTACTTCAATCTGCTCTTTTTTTATTTTATCTTTTGAGATTAACGAGTAACCTCCTATAACTAGTGCTATTGCCATAGAAGTTGCTACGAGAAAATTTTTATAGTTTTTATTATTTGTCGGCTTTTGTGTAGACTCTTTTTTTTCAAAATTACATTTTTTTGCAGCAACTGCAAGTATCTCATTATGTGTTTCATTTTTAGTGCTATTTTGAAGTAAATCAAAAAATTGATATAAAAGCATATGAGTATTTCTGAGGTTTCCAGCACTATATTTATAAACATCATGTATAAGATCTTTATTTAAAACATCTAAGAGGTCTGGTAGGTCTGCTTGAAGTAATTTATTTTGAACATATCTCTCAATTTCATCTATTGGTGCATTTGTAAGCTCAAAACTTTCCCAGATTCTCGTCTGAAAGTGCGCTTTTGCAATGAGGTCTTCTTCTTTAGTTTTATGTAAAGTGATAACAAAGCGTACTTTTCTTGAATCTGAAATTAGTCGTATCATTTCCATTAATTTATCATCATATAACTGAGCTTCATCAAGTAGAATAATTGGAGTAATTTGTGGCAGTATCTCTTTACATTTTAAAATGAAACTAGTTAAAGAGGTTTCACTCTCACCTAAAAGATCAATACTTAAACGTTGTAAAAAGTGTTCAATTTCTAAAGGTGTATCGTATAAAAAAACTGTCTGTTTCTCTTTTAGCTCATCATATAGTTTATTGAGTATCATACTTTTTCCAGTACCAGGCTCACCATATAATAAAATCATTTTTAGTGGTTTTTTTAGAGCAGCACGAAGCGAGTTATAGATAGAAGCAGAGTGTTGTAGTGTTATATAGCTTTTTGTGTTTATAACATCTAAAAAAGCATCTTGAGCCTCTTTATACTGCATTTATATTAAGTTACCATAGCCTAAACTCTTTAGTGTTAACTCTTTGTCTCTTTCAACTATGTGAGGAGTTATAATTATAATAAGTTCACTAACTATTTTACTTACTTTCGTATGCTTAAAAGCTTGTCCTAAAATTGGAATTTGGCTAAGAATAGGAATGCCACTCTCAGTGCTATCTGTTGCATTATCAATTAATCCGCCAAGTATAACTCTCTCTCCATCATTGATTGTTACAACTGAAGAGAGTTGTTTGCGAGAGAGGTCAGGTGGAATAGTTCGTCCAGATGAAGTTCCAGTAATATTATCAATTGTATTACTAATTGATGGATTAATTTTTAAAGTAATTCTTCCACCTCTTGAAATTTCAGGAGTGATGTCTAAAAGTATTCCTGCAAAAACAGAATCTACAATATCACTTTGCGTTGTTGGAGATGTTCCTGAAACTGTATTTTGAGTTGTACTTTGTTTGAGTTTGTAAAAAAACTGCTTTCCAACACTAATTAGTGCTGGTTGGTTATTAAGAGTTAAAATCTTTGGATTTGACAAAGATGAAACATCTCCTTGTTCGTTTAGAAATTTTATTATCTCTTTTATGGTTAATGAGCCACTTGTAATGGCAATAGAACCACTATATGTGCTTGCAGGAGACTCTGCATATGCCATATCCATTTTGGCATTAGCATTTATATTTTGTAGTGTATATATCTGATTCCAGTCTACACCAGTTGTTTTAGTGTTAGTTAAATCAATGCTTAAAAGTTGTACATCAATTAAAACTTGTTTGTGTAGTTTGTCTTCTAGTTGAATAATGTACTTATCTAATCTTTTTATTTGTCTATCGGTTGCAGATACTGTAACCATTCCAGCTTCTCTATTTATAATAGGTATTTTTGCTTCATATTTATCTTCTGGACGATTTAGAATACTATGGAGTTCACTCTCTAAATTATTCCAAAACTCAAAAGAGTCAGATGAATCAATCTGTATACCACTTTCTGACTCACCAGATGCACCTCCACCAGAATCACCCCCACCTGTTGTTGATGCCCCACCACCATTAGACGTGCCACCTGTTGAACTACTAAGAGTTACTGTTGTTGTACTTGTGCTTGTACGTTCAGTAGAGATATAATCTATATGGTACGTTTTTGTTGTAACATAAGATATTTTCAAGATATTGTTTTTTAGACTATAGGCTAAGTTATTTTCATTAAGTACAAATGATAGAAGTTCATCTAATATGACATCTTTCATATGAATTTTGTGCATCTTAGACGATAGAATGCTTCTTGCCTGCGCATCAGTAACAATGATACTAAAGCTGCACTCATCGCTTAGTTGATCTATGAACTCTGAAATAGTTGTACCTTTTTCAGAGTTAACATTAAAAACGTCGTTCTTACACTCTTTCGCATTTAGTGTAAAAAAAAGTAGTGTAATGCTTAGTAATAGTCTGTACATTTATTGTCCTCAATGTTTAGATAGTGTTATTTTTCTATTTTTTTTATTTAGTAAAAGAAGTTTTGTTCTTCCGTCTGCTTTTAGTGTAACTAACTTTGGTTCAAGTTTTGAAAGTCTCATACCTTGAATTATTGAACCTTTCTTATACCATTTACCTGAAATCTTTGCACGATCGTTTAGAACAGTTTGCAGTATTAGAGGATCTACTTTTTGTACATTTATTTTTTTCTTAATAGGTTTAGCAACAATTTTAGGTTTAACTTTTGCAGGTTTTGAGTTTTGATTAGAATAGATGAATGGGTCATTAATTTTAATTGTTTCATCCATACCTTTACGTCGTGCTTTCATGTCATCAACAGTTTTAGTAATCCAATCTAGGGAGTTAGCATTGACTATGACTGTTAATAAAACTGATATTGCTAAGCGTTTAATGATTAATCCCCCATACTGAAATTTTAAAATTAGAGCTTATAGTCTTGCCAGTTTTCATCTCAAGTTCAAAAACATCAATTACTAAATTACTCTGTTCAATAGAGTTTAAAAATCTTATGATATTTGAAAATGTTCCCTCAACATTAATTTCAAGTTCTAAAACATGTCCAAAGTCAGAGCGCTCTTTTACAAACGTATTTCCAAGACTAACAAGAGTTACAATATTATTTTTCGCCTTTTGTGCAATTGAATCTATAAATTCTCCCCATACCTTTTCATCATAGTAAAGATAGGAGATATTATTTAGTTCATATTCAATATACTCTTTTTCTACCATTAAATTAGAAACATGTTTTTTGTTTTCTGTTATCTCTTTACTAAGTTTATGAAGCTCACTTTGAGTATGATTTTGTAAATATATTTTATCATTATTAATACTGTTTTTTAGTGTCGAAATTTTGTCTCTATTGTGTTTATAGACCTGCTCAGAAAATCCAAATAGATATGTGTATGATAGATAAAGCATACCACCGAGTATCATTATATATATGTAATTAATCTCTTTCTTCTCTTTTTTGTCTAACACTCTATCTAGTTTTAGAAGAATTGAATTAAATGTCATTTAAGCGTCACCTCTAAAATGCTTTTATATCCAGTCCTTGTCTGATTTAAAGAAATTTTTTCCGTTTCAAATAGATATTTGTTCGCTTTTTTATTTGTAAATGTTTCAATTAATTTTGTAATATCTTTTTCATCTGCTGATTGTAAATGAAAGAAAAATTTTTGCCTATCTTTTTCATTGTAGTTAATTTCACTAATTTTTACACGATATTTACTAATTAAATCGGTAAGGTCTGCTACTATCAAGCCTTTCATTGGATAATTTACTTTTTTATCATGTATCTTTTTAAGACTCTGTTTTTTTATAAGAAGCTGATTTTTAGAGCTTGCTATCTTATCTATTACACTTTTTCTCTTTTCTCTTTTCTCTTGTAATTTACGTTCATGTTCCAAACGTTTCTCATGTACTATTTTATAACTACTAGTTAAGTCATTTATCTGATTTGATGCTAATGAATTATTTACTAAATTATATACAGGGTAAGCAAATGAAATAATTGTAGAAGCAGCGACCATTGTAATCATTTTTCCGCTATTTCTTTTAAAAAAAGGCTCAGGCGGAGTATATAGTGTAAAGTTACAATCATAACGATTATCTATACTTAAATCATATGTTAGTTGTAGGAGAAAGTGTATCTGATCAATATACCACTGAGCTGTTTCATAACCATAGTTAAAATCAAAGTCCTCAGAATTTATATTAAGGTAAGTTTGTGAATACTCGTCAATTCCAAGTATGGGACCCATGTAAGATCCAATATAGAGCTTGTCAAATCTATCTACATCAAAGGCACGTTTAGCGTAAGTTAGAATATCATTTATATATAAAAAAAGTTCTCCAAATAGATTCATTAAGTGTTCTTGATACACAAGATTACTACTTTTTAGACCCTCTTGGGAAACATGAGTTATGAAGTCGTTAATATCTATCTTTTCACCCAATAGCTCACAAAAACGCTCATGAAGATACTCATAAGAGTACTTAATAGATTTAGTATATATAAATTCACCATTTTTATAGATTGTCAAAGATGTATCATGTTGTTGAAAGTAGATAAAACAGTGAACTCCACTTGCTACAATTATGTCACGTTTGTATAGCGCACGCATTAGTAATGGCATTGGATAAATTGCGTTAATATACTCAGTTTTACTAGCAATGTAATCAAATTGATTGTGAAGTGTTTGAGGATCTACTACAAACACGTGAAACTCTCTAGTATCTTCATTTGTAGTAGCTGGTATTTCAAAATATTTAATGTTAAACTCTGAAGCCATATCCAGACCAAGCTCAGAGTATGCTCTATCTTCTATAACCTCTTGTAAATCTTCATCAGGAATATTAGAACTTATTTTTATAGCAGTGGATATAAAACTTTTTGAATCAAGATAAGTTATAACATGCTGATTTTTCTTACTCTTTAAAGTTGTTAACTCTTTTAGTTGTTTAAACTCTTTTAAATAGTGAATGTTAGAATAGGAATCTATAGAGGCAATAGTAGATAATAAGCTCGGTTTAACTTGCATTGATCCCCTAAATTAATAATGTTTATACAATAAAATTAATATATGAGAATTATGTCTAAATAAGCTTAAATATTTTCTTAAGTATCAGAAAATATTATTTTTCAGTAAGTATTGAAAACTTTTTATCTGATATAGTTACATATATCTCTTTTAGTCCTTGAAAGTGTGTCCTATCTGAACTATATAGTTCATCAAACTCTATTAAAAATATTTTTTTATCATCAAGTCCTGGGTATGGGATTATAGATATATTTGAGAACTTAATTGTTTTTTTCTGCTTTTGTTTAAATACTCTCTTTTTATATTTTGTAAAGCTCTTTAGCTCTTTTCCATTTGAGTGTTTAAAGTCTTTGTTGTAGAAAGAGAGATAGGTTTTAATATCATCATATTTCCAAGCATTTTTCCATGCAAACAAAGATGACAAAAGTTGTGAGACCTCTTCTAGTGTTACATTATTTGTTTTAGTTTCATCAATAATTAATCTTGCTTTTTTATAGTCAAAAGATTTCTCTAAGTTTTTTAACTTTTCATTATTTATAGCGATACAACCTTTTGTTGCACTTTCACGTTTTCCATCTAGTGGAAGACCATGTATCCAGATTCCAGAGCCATCTTTTCCTCTAGTTTTATCAAGTGTATTTGGATAGTTTGTAACATAAGCTAATGGTCCATAAAATTGATCTAGAGATGTTAACTTTTTTTCTAGTCTATATACACCTATAGGAGTTTTTTTATCTCCTTCTTTAAATTTATCACCCTGATTTTTACCAACAAGGGCGCTTATAGTTTCTAGTTTTTTAAAACCATTAGAACCATCTTTTACATATAGTTGTAAATCTGGATTTAATTTGTTACATCTTAGTAGATACTCTACTGATTCAAAATAACCAAGTTCAACATTTGTATCATTTAATTTATTAAGCCAATATTCTTCAGAAGAGAGAGTTTTTTCAATTTCAACTTCTACAGCTTTTAAACCACTCTTTCTGTACACATCTGCAAAGTCAGTTGCATTTAAAGTGGTTAAAAGTAAGAATATAACACCAATAATCAATTTCATTTTTAATCTCCTCCAATAATATAACCAAAGCTTTTAAGTGCATCTTTATCTTTGCTCCATCCCTTTTTGACAGATACAAATAAATCTAGATAAACTTTTTTATTAATTAGGGTTTGTATTTTTGTACGTGCGCTTGAACCAATACGTTTAATGGCAGCACCACCTTTACCAATGATAATAGCTTTTTGACTATCTTTTTCCACAACAATAGTAGCTCTTATATGTTCAACTTTTGGTTTTTCTTCTACTTGATCAATTAGTACATCAGTAGCATATGGAATCTCATCGCTAATGTTTTCAAAAATAGCTTCACGAATAAATTCACGATAAATATCTCGCAAATTTTCCATTGTTAAAATATCTGTATCATATAGGTATGGTGACTGGGGCAATAGTTTAGAAATCTCATCTAGTAGTTCAACTTTTCCAACATTTTTATTGATTGAAAAAGGGAGTAGGGCTTCAAAATTATTTTCAAATGGTGCAAATCGTGCCATAGTCTTTAGAAGCTCTGCGTTATTACCAGTATCCATTTTAGTAATTAAAATAATATGTTTTCGTTTTGTAAGTTTTAAGAAACGTTCATAATCTTCAGTACTATCTCCAAGAGGAACTAAAAATATAGTTAAGTCTGAATCGCCAATAGCCCTAATAGCTTCATCAAGCATAAATTTATTTAGCAGTCTCTCTTTTTCGTGAAGCCCTGGAGTATCTACGAAAATAATTTGGTTCTCTTTATGCATTACAATTGCTTGTAAACGTTTACGAGTAGCATTTGCTTTTTGTGAGACTAGTGCAATTTTTTCACCAAGTAGATAGTTCATAAGTGAGCTTTTCCCAGCATTTGGACGCCCTATAATTGCAACAAATCCTGATTTAGTATCCATTATAAAATATACCTAGTGCTATCTTCATTCTCAATCAAGTCATCGAGTTTTTCATGTACTAACTCTTTCGTAACAATAGCTTTCTCACCACTATTTTCATCTGCATTAAAACTAATATCTTCAATAACCTTTTCAATTACAGTGTGAAGCCTACGCGCTCCAATATCTTCAGTTTTCTCATTTGCAGCTTGAGATAGTTTTGCAAGTGAATGGATAGCATCATCATCAAATGTAAGTTCAACACCCTCAACTTCTAAAAGTGCTTCATACTGAAGTAAAAGAGAATTTTTGGTTTTTGTTAAAATTTTATAAAGTGCATCTTCATCAAGTGAATTAAGTTCAACACGTAGAGGAAAACGACCCTGTAGCTCAGGAATTAAATCGCTTGGTTTACTTAAATGAAATGCTCCAGCTGCTATAAAAAGTATGTGATCAGTATTTATTTGACCATACTTTGTATTAACTGTACTTCCCTCAACAATTGGAAGTAAATCGCGCTGTACTCCCTCTTTACTAGGATCACTGCGTCCCTCTTGTTTTGAGCTAACAGCAATTTTATCTATTTCATCTAAAAATATAATTCCACCCTCTTGTACACGTCTTAGAGCTTCATTATTAATCTCTTCTTTATCAAGAAGTTTGTCTGCTGCTTCATTTTTTAGAGCTGATTTTGCATCTTTTACTGTTATCTCTTTTTTATGCTCTTCATTGTTTATTGAGTTAAAAACTTTTCCAAGTGATTCCTGAACTTTCATAAATTCAGGTGGTAAATTTGTTCCATCTGTCTGAAATTCAATTCTTGAAGTAGGCATCTCAATCTCTATAGTTTTATCATCCATGTCACCATCTAAAACTTTGTTCATCATGCGCTCACGACTTGTCTCATAATCTTGCTTTTTTGTCTCATTTGCTAGTTTTGGAAGAGGAGGTAAAAGCTTGTCAACTATTTTATTTAATACATATGCTTCAATATTATCTTCATTTTTCTCTTGATGCTCTTTAGTTACTATGTTAATAGAATTAGACATTAAATCTCTAATCATTGACTCAACATCACGACCAACAAAACCAACTTCAGTATATTTACTAGCTTCAACTTTTATAAATGGTAAACTCATGAGTTTTGCTAACCTACGAGCAATCTCTGTCTTACCAATACCAGTTGATCCTATCATTAAAATATTTTTTGGAGTTACCTCTTCTTGCATCTGCTCATTTAGCTGCATTCTTCTGTATCTTGTACGAAGTGCTAGTGCAATTACACGTTTTGCATCATCTTGCCCGATGATATATTCATCAAGATACTTTACTATCTCTTTTGGTGTCATATTCATTCGTTTTCTTCTTTCAGACTAAGTGTTTTAATATTTTCATTAGTATAAATACAAATTTCTGCAGCAATTTTTAGACTCTCTTTTACAAGAGTTTTGGCATCTAAAGTAGCATGGCGTTTTAGCGCACGCGCAGAACTTAACGCATAATTCCCACCACTACCAATAGCAGCAATTTGTCCATCTTCAGGTTCAACTACATCACCAGTACCTGTAAGAATAAAGATATGATTTTGATTTAGGACTATCATCATTGCTTCAAGACGGCGAAGAAGTTTGTCTTTTCTCCACGCTTTTGAAAAATCAATAACAGCCTTTAAAAGATCTCCCTTACGAGTCTGTAAGTAACCCTCAAACATATCAAAAAGATTAAAAGCGTCTGCTGTACTTCCAGCAAAACCAGCTAGTACCTTGCCATGGTAAAGTGAGCGTATTTTTGTTGCATTATTTTTAAGAACTGTATCACCAAAAGAGACCTGACCATCTCCTCCAATTACAGCTTCTTTTTCTGTTCTATAAGCAAGTATTGTAGTCGCGTGAAACATCTATTCTCCAACAATTTCTATGTTTAATGTTGCATGAATGCCATGTCCTAATTTTAAATCAAGATCATAACTTCCAGTAGCTTTTATATGATTTTTTAACTCAATATGCTTTTTGTCAATTTCAATATTGTGTTGATTCTTTAGTGCTGAAGCTACATCATCTTTAGTAATAGAACCAAAAAGAGCTCCATTTTGACCAAGTTTTTTACTAATTGTAGTTTTAATTTGACTAAGTTTCTCTTTTGTCTGTTTTAGTTGTTCAATTTCATCTGCTTCATCGCGAGCTTTTTTTCTCTGTGCTGCTTCATACTGCTTCATGACAGAATCAGTAGCAAGTTTAGCTAGACCCTTTCCTATAAGAAAGTTTTGACCATAACCATCTTTAACCTCTTTAACTTCACCAGCCTTACCTAAACTTTTAACATCTTTAATAAGTAATACTCTCATTTGTAGCTCCCGCGAAAAAATTACGAGATTATATCAATTATAAGCTTATGTAGGAGTTTCGTGAGTACCATTAACTTTTAAAAACATGATTAGAATAGACTTCTTGCAAAACTTTAATGTGTGTAAATTATTTGTTAAAATAAGCAACGTACCTTATTTGGTATAAATTTTAACCATATTTTTGTTATATATTTAGAAATTTTCACTACAATAAATATAAATTTTTATTGAGGTTAGTTAATGTCAACACCATTGGAACAGTTCATAGACCATAAAGCACAAACTGGTATGCAGTGTGGTAATTATGATATTGATTTACCAAAGTTAGAAGATGGTGAGCAATATAGATTTCACTTTGATGCAACTAAATGTATTGGTTGTAAATGTTGTGAAGTCGCATGTAATGAACAAAATAATAATCCAGCAGATATAAAGTGGCGGCGTGTGGGTGAGGTTGAGGGTGGAGTATTCCCTGAAGTATCTCAACTATTTAACTCCATGGGTTGTAATCATTGTGTTGATGCTACATGTTTGCAAGGTTGTCCTACTGAGAGTTACATTAAAATAGACAATGGCATAGTTATTCATGATGATGAGAGCTGTATTGGTTGTCAATACTGTACGTGGAACTGCCCATATCAAGTTCCAGTTTTTCATCCTGAACGTCATATTGTCACAAAATGTCATATGTGTTATGAGAGAATTGAACGTGATCAAACTCCTGCTTGTGTACAAGCTTGCCCATCTGGGGCTATTGAGATAGAGAGTGTAAATATTAGCGATTGGTTAGAGGGAAAGATTGATGATGAGGGAAATGCTCCATTAACACCTGATGCACGCATTACAAACTCTACAACACGTTATACCTTGCCAAAAAATATAGAAAAAGATTTAAAAAGTGCAGATGAACATATCTTAAAACCAGAACATGCTCATTGGCCTCTTATTTTTATGACAGTATTCACACAAGCTTCACTAGGTGGTTTTATAGCTCTTGTAATAGGTGAGCTTTTAGGAATATTTGGGCTTAATTTACAAAGTCCATCTTGGGAAATGGCATTAGCTGTATGGATTCCTATTGCAATTGGACTACCTCTTTCTGCACTACATTTAGGAAGACCTTTAAAAGCGTTGAGCGCCATGAAAAACATAAAAAACAGTTGGCTTAGTCGTGAGGCTTTGGCACTTGGACTGTTTGCAACATTTAGTTTAGCTATTGTGATACTTCTATTTTTTGATGTAAATCCATATATAAGAGTTATGGTAGAAATCCCTACTATGATGGTCGGGACGTATGGGATTTACTCTCAAGCTATGATCTATAGAATAAAAGCACGTCCATCGTGGGACAGATCAATTAATGTTAAGAAATTTTTTGGTGTGGCATACATTGGAGTTTTACTTTTAGCAGCTGCTGCACTGAAGTTTGATTTAGTAGCATCTTCATCTTCTATAATAACTTTAGCTCTTTTAGTCGCTGTCATTCAGGGCTTTTTCTATCTTGAAGATATAAATAGTTTTGATCAATTTGAAAAGAGTTATAAGTTATATAAAAAACATTTTACCATACATGCACTATTTAGAAAAATTACATTCATTTTAGGCGCACTTGTAGCTCCAATGTTGGCATCTACACTAATTGCTGCTAATGAAGTCTCAATTGCCTCAACAGTGTTAATTTTTGCTGTGGGAGTTGCTTTACTTAGTGAATTAATTGATAGGTATCTATTTTATGTAACTGTTGTACCACTTGGAATGCCTGGTGGATTTTTTATTGGCAAAGCGAGGGATTAATTAGATGCTAGATAAAATTAAATCTTTTTTAGGTGTTGATATTAAAGCAGATAAGTATGCCTTGGTTGATGATGAGCAATTTGGACTAATTAGTGCATATAAAAAACCAGATAAGTGGGTTGAGTCTACTTGTGGTTATTGTGGTGTTGGATGTGGTTTAGTTATTGGTGTAAAGGATGGCAAAGCAGTTTATACTAAAGGGAATCCTAAACATCCTGTAAATATCGGTACGCTCTGTCCAAAGGGTTTAAGTGAACATGAGATTCTAGCATCTCCAAATAGAATTTTATCGCCGAAAATTCGCAAAGGTAAAAAGTTAGTAGATGCAACATGGGATGAAGCATATCTTCTTACTAGCAATAAATTTAAAGAGATTAAAGAGCGATATGGTGCTAAAGCAGTTGGAGTAATTTCTACAGGACAACTCCTAACTGAAGAGTTTTATACACTTGGAAAGTTTGTACAACTTGGGCTTGGCTCAAATAACTATGATGGAAATACAACTTTATGTATGTCTTCTGCTGTTATGGGTTATAAACAATCTTTTGGAAGTGATGGACCCCCTGGCTGTTATGAAGATTTTGAGTATGCTGATGTTATATTTTTAATTGGTGCAAATATTGCAGACAATCATCCTATCTTAAAGCTTCATATTGCTAAAAATAAAAAGAATCCTAAAATAGTAGTAATTGATCCACGTCGTACAAAAACAGCACAAATGGCAGATATTTATGTTCCACTAAAGCCAAGAAGCGATTTGGCGCTATTGAATAGTTTGGCGTACATAATTTTAGAGCAGGGGTGGGAGAATGTTGATTATATAAAAGCCAATACAAATGGTTTTAAAGAGTATAAAAAACATATTCAAAACTATCCGCCACAAGATGTTGCTAACATAACTGGTATAGATGTAAAAGTGCTGTACGAATTAGCACGAATTTACGCAGGTGCGCCAGCTTCGATGATAGCATGGACTATGGGAGTAAACCAATCAGCCCTTGGAACAGACACAGTAAGTGCAATAAATAATTTAGCAATTCTTACTGGAAACATTGGTAAAAAAGGTGCTTCTCCTTTTTCAATAACCGGTCAATGTAACGCGATGGGAACTAGAGAGAGTGGATTTACAAGTGGGATTCCAGGTTATAGAAATTTCGCAAGTGAACAAGATAGAGATGAGTATGCCTCTTTAGTAGGTGTAGACCCTTCAATTGTTCCAGATGAAAGAGGTTATAAATATAATGAGATAATTGAGGCAATTGAGCGAGGTGAAATAAAAGCTCTTTGGGTAGTTGCTACAAACCCGCTTGTAAGTTTTGTTAATCAAAATAGACTTAGAAAAGCTCTTAAAAAGTTAGATTTACTTGTTGTCCAAGATGCTTTTATGAGTGAAACCGCTGAGGTTGCTGATGTTATATTTTCTGCTGCTACGTGGGGCGAGAAAGAGGGGAGTTATACAAATAGTGAACGTCGTGTCAATCGTGCTAAAAAAGCAGTTGATACACCAGCTGATACAAAAAGCGATTTTGATGTAATAGTAGATTTTTCAGAATATTTTAGTGATACAAAAGAGACTCTTTTTAACAATTGGAAAAAACCAGAAGATGCTTTTAATGAGTGGAAAAAGGTGAGTGAGGGCAGGCTTTGTGATTACTCTAGCATTACATATGAGAAGATAGAAGAGAGTGGTGGAGTGCAGTGGGGAGGCACGAGACTATACACAGAAGATGCAACTTTTAAAACTTCTGATGGGAGAGCAAATTTCATCTGCGCTGATTGGATACCACTTACTAATGGTTCTGTAAAAGAGTTCCCTCTTATTTTAAATACTGGAAGAACGGTTGAGCAGTGGCATACGAGGACAAAAACAAAATCTATAGATATTTTAAATAATGTAGCACCAGAAGCGTGGATAGAGATTAATCCAGTAGATGCGCAAGCTCTGGAGGTAAAGAGTGGGGATAGACTAAATATCTCTAGTGAGAGAGGAATGGTTGAAAAAGTTATTGTAAAAGTGACACAAACAGTAGCGCCTAAAACTATTTTTGTACCATTTCATTTTAGTAGTGAGCTAATAAATACCCTTACGCCATCACTCTTTTGTCCAAAATCAGGAGAACCAAACTATAAACAGACAGCGGTGCAACTTCATAGTAAAAAAGTACCTGTTGGCATTGAGTATGAAGAGCAGATGAGTGCTGGTTCGATTGAGCTAAATGAGGTTGAGATTAGCGAGGTTAAAACATCATTAAGAGTTAAAGAAGATGTATGAACATTGTCGATTTAAGTAAGATATTAGAAGAAAAATATGTTAATTTAAAAGAGGTAGAAAATATATCTCTTTTAGAAGAGATGCAAGATAGTTATCTACTTGGAAAAGATGAAAGTATAATAGGACTTCATCTTAAAAATGTAGATATATCAGATATAAGTGAGAGCATATTTGGCATTGAAAGTCTACTGTTCTTAAAATTAGAAAATGTAAATTTTAAAGAGATAGAGCATATAAAGTTTTTATGTAATGATCTGCAATCACTAGATTTATCTTACAATGTATTAAAAGAGTTACCAAAAGAGATAATAGAGTTAAAGAATCTGCAATCACTAAATTTATATGGCAATGAATTAAAAGAGTTACCAAAAGAGATAATAGAGTTAAAGAATCTGCAATCACTAGATTTATCTCGCAATGAATTAAAAGAGTTACCAAAAGAGATAATAGAGTTAAAGAATCTGCAATCACTAGATTTATCTGAGAATGGATTAAAAGAGTTACCAAAAGAGATAATAGAGTTAAAGAATCTGCAATCACTAAATTTATATGGCAATGAATTAAAAGAGTTACCAAAAGAGATAATAGAGTTAAAGAATCTGCAATCACTAAATTTATCTGAGAATGGATTAAAAGAGTTACCAAAAGAGATAATAGAGTTAAAGAATCTGCAATCACTAAATTTATATGGCAATGAATTAAAAGAGTTACCAAAAGAGATAATAGAGTTAAAGAATCTGCAATCACTAAATTTATCTGAGAATGGATTAAAAGAGTTACCAAAAGAAGTTTTTAAATTAAGTAGATTATCAACTTTTTTATTAAATTCTTTTTCACAGAATACAAATATAATAAAAACAATTCCTTATGAGTTTATTAATTTAAGTGTTCTAAATAGATTTGAATTAGATGAAAATCATTTAGATAGTTTCTATATGACTGCGTATAAAGGTGGACTAGAGAACCTTAAAAATAGTATTAAACAAAAAATAGAGCAAGGTGTAGAGAAGTTATATGAGGCGAAACTTCTATTTGTTGGTGAGCCAGGTGCTGGAAAAACATCTTTAATGCAGAAGATATTAGATAAAGACTATATATTGACTACAAAAGATAATACTGAACCTACTATTGGAATAGATATTAAAGAACACACATTTAAATACACTCAAGATGAGAGTATAAATTTTAGAGCAAATATGTGGGATTTTGGTGGTCAACAAGTTCAGTATATGTCACATCAGTTTTTTCTAACACCAAACTCTCTTTATGTATTAGTTGGAGACGACAGAGACCAACGTACAGATTTTGACTATTGGTTTCATATTATTAATCTGCTTTCAGATGATAGTCCAATTTTGGTTGTTTTAAATGAAGTCGGGCATGAATCAATTACTAACTTTGATTTAAAAGCTTTTCAAGAGAAGTTTGAGACCCATTTGATTGAGCAAGAAAGTATTGACTTATCAAAAATGAGAGATGGAAGATATGAAGTAGTAAAAGGTAAAATTGAAAATATGCTCTGTAATCTTTCGCATATTGGAGAAGAGCTTCCTGCTAGATGGGTAGAGATTAGAAAAGATTTAAATGATTTATCTAAGAGTAACTATTTTATTACTTATGAGAAATTTGAAGAGATAACTACAAAATATAAATTGACAGCTGAAGATACAAAAACTCTTTCGAAACATTTTCATTATGTGGGCATATTTTTGCATTATAGTGAGGACATTCATGGTCTTGCAAATACAATATTTTTAAATTCAGAATGGGTTATGGACGCCGTTTATTCTGTTCTTTCAAATCAAGAAGTAAAGATGAATAATGGAAAGTTTACAAAAGAGTGGCTTTTTGAATTTTGGCAAAATCATAAAAATAGTTACTCAGATGATATAAAAAATAAACTCTTAACGCTTATGTTAAAAGATAAATTTGCGATATGCTATAAACTAGATAGCATAGAAGCCTACATCTCTCCACAACTTCTTCCATCTAAATTAGATTACAATTATGATTGGGATTATAAAAATAATCTATTTTATAGGTTTAGATACCAATTTATGCCAAGAGGCATTGTCTCTATGTTAATTGTAAGGTTACATAAGATAATTTATGAAGATAACGGTATAGATATTGTTTGGAAAAAGGGTACTGTTTTTGAAGATGGTGGCGTTAGAGCTAAAGTTGAAGAAAAAGTGACAGAAGATGGGCTAAAAGTTATAGATATTTCTATAATTGGAGATAGAATAGGTTCACAAAATTTACTTTTTAAAATAAAAAATGAAATAGAATCTATTCAAGATAAATTATTTCAGAACATTAATTATGATGAGATGATTCCTTGTTGTTGTAGTGAGTGTGTAGGTAGTGAAAAACCTGAGTATTTTAAATTTAGTAAACTAAAAAACTTTGTCACAAAAAATAAATTTAGTGTTGAGTGTGATAGTAGTACAGAAAGGGTATTGATAGATAAACTATTAGGAAATGTTGTCTCTAAAAACGAAGATGGTAAAGGTGCTGAGTTATTTAAAATGATAAAAGAGGCAGGTGGTTTACACATTTATAATAGTAGCAATAGCTCTACAAATATAACTGATAGCTTTAAGCAGAACCAACATATAGAAATTACAATTTCTCAGAGCATAAATGAGGTCACTGGTGCATTAGCATCTCTAAAAAGAAAAGTTGATAACGCTGATGATAAAGAGGAAATATCAGATATTATTGATGGTTTTAGAGAGTTAGGAGATAAACCAACTAAAGAGAAAATTGTAGATAGTGGTTTAATGAGTGATATAAAAGGTTTACTTGAAGGTTTTGATAAAAAAATGCAAGATACTGGTGAAGTTATATCTAAAACATCAAAAGCTATAAAGAGTGCTAAGTCTTTAGGTAGAACATACAATGAGTTAGCAAGTTTATGTGGACTGCCTAATATACCTACTTTTTTAGTAAAAGATAGTTAATAGGAGTATTTTTTATACATATATTTTTTTATTTAATTGTAATTGAGGTATTGCAGTATATCTATTAATTAACAAAATTTATGGAATTTATATATATTTTAAGATACAATTGCGCACTAGAATTTATCAAAGGTAATTAATGGATCAAGGCATGCTGGACTCGATGGAAAATCACGAAGATGAAGATTTTGCATCAATGTTGGAAGAGTCATTTAAAAAGCAAGACCGCAGTACACGTATGGCGGATGGAATTATTGTAGAGATTAATGAATTAGAAAATCGTTCATTAGTTGATGTTGGCGAGAAGTCTGAGGGTATGTTAAATCTCGATGAGATTAAAGATAGTGAGGGTAATCTAAAGTATCAAGTAGGTGATAAGCTGAAAGTTATGATTACTGGCTACTATAATGAACGTCCTAAAGTTTCTCATTTAAAAGTTCTTGAGCAACAAAAAACTCAAGATTTTATTGAAGCTAACAAAGATAACTTCGAAGACCTTGTTGTAACTGGTAAAGTTAGTTCAAAAAACCGTGGTGGTTATGTTGTAGTTAGTGAGGGTGTAAACTTCTTTATGCCACGTTCACTCGCAGCTTTTAAAGAGGATAACAATGTAGTCGGTCGTGAAGTTGAAGCTAGAATTCTTAAAATTGATGAAGATGAGGGTTCAGTTGTTATATCACGTCGTAAATTTTTAAATGAAGAGCGTAAACGTAAAAAAGTTGCAATTGATGCGTTAATGGAAGATGAAAAGATTGTAAGTGGTGTTGTTAAAAAGATTACAAGTTATGGAATGTTTGTAGATGTAGGTGGAGTAGATGGTCTAGTTCATTACAATGAAATTAGCTATAAAGGTCCAGTTAATCCATCGAAATATTATAAAGAGGGCGATACAGTTGAAGTAAAAGCCATCTCTTATGATAAAGATAAACGTCATCTATCATTGTCGATAAAAGCTGTAACTTCTGATCCATGGGTTGAAGTTGAAGAGGAGTTAGATGAAGGTGATACAATTACTGTTACTGTTAGTAACATTGAGCCATATGGTGCATTTGTAGATCTTGGTAATGATATTGAGGGCTTTTTACATATTTCAGAAATTACTTGGAATAAAAATATTAAAGATCCAAACAAGTATCTTGAAGTTGGAAAAGAGATTGATGTTGAAGTAATCGAGATTAATTCTGAAAAACATAAACTTCGTGTATCACTTAAAAAACTACAACCTCGCCCTTTTGATGCATTTGTTAAAAATTACAAAGAGGGAGATGTTGTAACTGGTGAAGTTACATCTTTAACTGACTTTGGTGCGTTTGTTAGAGTTGGTGAAGTAGAGGGTCTACTACATAACCAAGATGGCAGCTGGGACAAGGGTGTTAAGTGTAGAGACTTCTTAAAAACTGGTGATGAAGTAGAAGTTAAGATTGTAAAAATTAACACTGAGAGCGAAAAAATCTCATTGAATAAAAAAGTTCTTGAAGAGAGTCCATCTCAAAAATTTGCTAAAGAGCATAAAATGGGTGATATAGTTACAGGAACTGTTCGTGATGTAAAAGATTTTGGTGTATTTATTTCGTTAAAAGATGGTGTTGATGCTCTAATTCGTTTAGAAGACTTAGGACCAATTAAACCAGAAGAGTTAGAAAAAGATCAAGAAATTGAAGCTGCTATCTCAATGTTAGATGCTCAGCGTGATAGAATTCGCCTTTCTGTAAAAAGAATGGAGAAATTGAAAGAGCAGGCTATGCTTGACGAGTACAATGACAATGATGAAAGTAACTCTTTAGGTGACTTAATAAAAGAAAAACTACAATAATTAAAGAACAAGGAGCAATAGATGTTTAAAAAATCAAAAGCATTTTGGTTTTTTGCTCTGCTTCCTGCTTCAGTCTTTGCCTTTTTAATAATGTTTTTTGTAAGCATTAATTATGTTGATGAAAAAAGCTTACTTCTTGAATTAGACAATCTACAACCCTCAACAAAAGAAGCAAAAGAAGTTAACGATATAGGCTGGATAAAAAGTTTTGCGACGAGTGCAAAAAAGGGGTACTTTTACCCAGTTAATGAAATATCTATTGAATTATCACTTGATGAAAACATTCGTCATTATAATGAATACCGTCTAGATATTGAACCCTTAGATACTTATAGATTTTTTTGTCTAAGACAGGTTCTTACCTCATTTAATGTGAATTACCTACTTCAAAGGTATCATGAAAATATAAAAACTGTTCTATTCTCAGATAAAAGAAGTGAACTTCAAAAAATAGTCAAAGAGTTAAAAACATATAATATTTATGCAAAAGTTACACATGTTACAAGGAAAAAATATGCAAAAGTTTAAAGTTGTTGTTTGTGATCACATCCACAAAGCTGGACTTGATTTACTAGAAAAAGATAATACAATTGAGATGATTAATGCTGCAGATGTAGATAAAACTGCACTATTAGATGTTTTAGCAGATGCTGATGTCGCAATTACAAGAAGTTCAACTGATGTTGATGATAAATTTCTTGGAGCTGTTAAGAGTTTAAAGGCAGTTGTAAGAGCTGGTGTTGGTGTTGATAATGTAGATATTGATGGTTGTTCAAAGCAGGGAATTATTGTAATGAATGTTCCAACTGCAAATACAATAGCAGCGGTTGAGCTTACAATGACTCATATGTTAAGCTGTATGCGAAGTTTTCCATATGCACATGATAATTTAAAACAAGATCGTATCTGGAGACGTCAAGATTGGTATGGTTATGAGCTTAAGGGTAAAAAACTTGGAATTATAGGTTTTGGAAATATTGGTAGTCGTGTTGGTTTAAGGGCTTTAGCTTTTGAAATGGATGTTATTGCATATGACCCATATATTCCTTCAAATAAAGCTACAGATTTAGGTGTTAGTTATACTAAAAACTTTGAAGACATTTTAACATGTGATGTTATCACTATACATACACCAAAAAACAGTGAAACTATTAACATGATTGGCAAAGATGAGATTGCCAAAATGAAAGATGGTGTTGTACTAATTAACTGCGCTCGTGGTGGTCTCTATAATGAAGATGCTCTATATGATGGACTAAAAAGTGAAAAAGTACGTTTTGCAGGAATTGATGTTTTTGCAAAAGAGCCAGCAACAGATCACCCATTACTAGAGCTTAATAATATTTGTGTAACACCACACTTAGGTGCAAACACAAAAGAGTCTCAGTACAATATAGCAGTTCAAGCTGCTGAAAATGCAATTGAGGCTGCTAAGGGTATATCTTATGCAAATGCACTTAATTTACCAATTATAGAGAGTGAGTTACCAGAGTTTGTAAAACCATATTTAGAACTTGTTCAAAAAATGGGTAACTTCGCAGCACAAGTTAATAAAGGTGCGATTATCTCAATTAAATTAGAAGGTGAGGGTGAGATTGCAGAACATCTTAAATCTCTCTCAACATTTGCAACAGTTGGAGCATTGAGTTATACAATTGGTGAAAATGTAAATTATGTGAATGCTGAGTTTATTGCTGAGGAACGTGGCATTAAAATAGGGTATGAAAAAGTTTCAAATCTTGGTGCATACAAAAATAAAATATCTGTTCGCATTACAACTCAAAATGAAGTCCTAAGTGTTTGTGGCACTGTTTTTGAACAAGGTGTTCAAAGAATTGTAAATATTAATGGATTCTCTTTAGACATTGCACCTCATGGACGTATGATTCTTTTTAGAAACTCAGATGTTCCAGGTGTTATTGGTCATGTTGGTCAAACACTAGCTAATCATAACATTAACATAGCAGACTTTAGACTTGGTAGATATAAAAATGAAGCTTTAGCTGTGATTATAGTTGATGAAGATGTAGATATAAAAGCATTAACAGAACTTTCTAAACTTAATGCAGCACTTAGCGTTTCATACGCACGATTATAAATTTAGGAGAAATAATGGCAGCAACTTATGGCATGAGTGATTTAAAAAAAGGTTTACGTATAGAGTTAGACGGTGTACCGTACAAGATTACAGATTATCAACACGTAAAACCTGGAAAAGGTGCGGCATTTGTACGTGCTAAAATAAAAAGTTTTTTAAATGGAAAAGTGATAGATAAAACTTTTCATGCTGGTGATAAATGTGTTGAACCAGATATGGAAACTAAAACAATGCAATATCTTTATGATGATGGCGAAATGCTTCAATTTATGGACACTGAAAATTATGAGCAGTTAGGTCTCTCTTACGATGCAACAGAAGATGCAGCTCAGTGGATTATTGATGGTATGACTGTACAAGTTCAATTTCACAATAATAAAGCAATTACAGTTGAGGCTGAGCCTGTAGTAGAATTAGTAATTGTAGATACTCCTCCAAATTTTAAAGGTGATACTTCAAGTAGTGGTAAAAAACCTGCAAAACTTGAATCTGGTGCATCTGTACAGGTTCCTTTTCATATCGTAGAGGGTGATAAAATTAGAGTAAATACAGTAGATGGTGAGTACATAGAAAAGGTTAAGTAGTTGCCAAATGTTCTTGTTCTGCTAGCTAATGGATTTGAAGAGATTGAAGCCATTTCTATAGTGGATGTACTAAGGCGAGCTGACATTGTTGTTACTCTTGCTGGGGTTGAGACTATGCACGCTGTTGGTGCTCATGAAATAGGTGTAAAAGCAGATAGACTACTTGAGGGTCTAAGTGCTGATGATTTTGATATGATAATACTTCCAGGTGGAGTAGCAGGGACAGAAGTTTTAACACTTAACTCGAATGTTCAACAGATACTAAAAGATTTTGAAGCTAAAAATCTTTTAATAGGTGCGATTTGTGCAGCTCCACTTGCCCTAGATAAAGCCGGAGTGCTAAAAAATGGATACACATGTTATCCATCATATGAAAACAGAATTAAAGTAGGTGGGTACACTTCAGAATATTCTGTCGTGCATACACAAAATATTATTACTTCTCGTGGGGCTGGTACTGCTATATGCTTTGCTTTGCAAGTTGTAAAAGAATTGGTTGGTGAGCAGATGTATCGTAATTTAAAAGAGAGTCTCATCGCCAATTACTGCGATTAATGCACGTAGATTTAACTAAGGGTGAAGTTAATACTCATCTAAAAAACCTTGCAATACCAGCTAGCATTGGTTTTTTCTTTCATACAATGTATAACGTAACAGATATGTATTTTGCTGGTCTAATTTCTACTCAATCACTCTCAGCAATTAGTGTCACGTTTGCAATATTTTTTATGATTATTGCCGTTGGTGCTGGAATGAGCGAAGCTGTAACTTCAATAGTTGGAAACCTCTTAGGCGAATCTAGGCGTGCATCTGCTAGAAATAGTGCTATTAATTCATTAATACTTGCATTGATTTTAGGTCTTTTTATTACTATTGTTGGAGTGAATTTATCTCCTAAACTTCTTGCCTTAGTTGGTGTTACAGGTTCTTATTTAGCTGAGAGTTTGTCATATATTGATACTGTTATGTATGGTGCAATATTTTTTGTTTTAAGCTTTTTTATAAACTCAATTTTAAATGCTATTGGAGATACTATATCATTTAGAAATGTCTTAGTTGTAGGTTTTTTTATAAATATTGTACTTGATGCTTGGTTTACTTTAGGTTGGTTTGGACTAGAACCTATGGGTGTTTTTGGTATAGCTTTAGCAACCGTTATTATTGAGATGTTAGGTACTTTATATCTTTTTTACCGTTTACGAAAAAGTAGACTTTTTAGACGTATGAGACTTTTTATATATGATGTAAATGTATATAAAGAGATTATAACACATGGTGTTGCACCTAGTCTTAATTTAGTATTAATGGCTATTGGTGTCTATCTTGTTACATATTTCATTGCGCCATTTGGTAAAGAGGCAATTGCAGCTTATGGTGTTGGTATGAGAATTGAGCAGATTGTCCTTCTTCCAATTATTGGTATAAATATTGCCGTTTTAGCGATTGTCTCACAAAACAGTGGTGCAAAGAAGTTTGATAGAATAAAAGATAGCGTGAGTAGCGCTTTAAAAATTAGTGCAGTAATCTCTATTTTTGGTACTATTTTTGTGCTACTTGGTGCTGAATTTATGATGGGTATATTCAGTAGCGATGTTTTAGTCATTGAGATGGGTTCACTATATTTAAGAATAAGCATTTTGCTTCTTTTTGCATATGCAGTTATATTTATTCATATAGCTCTTTTACAAGGTATTAAGCAGACAAAATTTATTTTTTATATAAGTGTCTTAAGACAGCTTTTAATTCCTATGCTAATATTTGGTATATTTGCCATTTTTAAATTAGATTTGGAGGTATATTGGTGGGGAATATTTGTGATTAATTTAATCGCTGCTATTTTTGCAAGACTTTACTCTTTCTCAAAACTAACTCTTTTATCATCAAAATGATTTTTCTTTGTCCTTGTAAAAGTTCATTGCCATTTAGTGAGTGTTGTAAACCAATAATAGATAATGAAAAACTTCCATCATGTGCAGAAGAGCTTATGCGTTCTCGATATAGTGCTTATGCTACTAAAAATATAGAATATTTAGTCAACTCTTGGTGTAAAATCACAAATGTAATTGAAGAGAGAGTTAGTATTGAAGCATTTGCCAGCGCTGCTTATTTTCAGCATCTTGAAATTATTAGTGCTAAAGAGAATATTGTTGAATTTAAAGCCTATTATATAGTTGATAAGAGACAAGAAGTTTTGCACGAAAAATCAAACTTTATTTATAAAAGTGATGGTTCATGGTGTTATAAAGATGGTGAAATTTATATGGTAAATTTTACACATGGGCGTAACAGTAGCTGTATTTGTGGAAGTTTCAAAAAATATAAACAGTGTTGTGAAAAACGTATTTCCTAATTAATATATAAAAAATTATAAAAATAGGCATAGCTTTTGCTTATAAATTAAGTAATAGTAACTAAGTAACATTTTTTTACACTAGGAGATTATATAATGATAGTAGTAGTTTCTAACCAAAAGGGTGGGGTAGGAAAGAGTACCATTGCTCTAAATATTGCTGTATTAATGCAAGAGTATAAAAATGTTCAGTTGGTTGATTTAGATGTACAACGTACATTAAGTTTTGCAAATGAGATGCGAAAAAATTATGATAAAGCTCTTGATGTTATTCAGATAGAGAGTGAGAGACATCTGAAAAAGCTAATTAAACAAGATAGTGATGAGCATCTATTACTTGTAGATTCTGGTGGGTTTGATTCAGAGCTTAATCGTTTAGCTATTAGAGCTGCTGATTTAATCATTACTCCATCTTCTGATAAAACATTTGATTTAATGGCACTTAAGAGATATGAAATGGTACTAGAAGAGTTAAGCAAAGGCTCTAAAAAACAGATTACAAGTCATGTTGTATTAAATAACATTAGTCCTATGACAAAAAAGTTTGATGATGTAAATGAGTTTATAACAGAATCTAAAAACTTTAAACTTTTTGATTCTGTACTTCGTCAACGTGTAGATTTTTCAAGAAGTTCTGGTGAGGGACTTAGCATTAATGAGTATGCAAAAAATAGTAAAGCTAGTAGTGAGATGTTAGCCTTTAATGAAGAGATTGCTAGAGTGTTGAATTTTTAGTAAAAATAAAGATGAAATTACCACACCATTTCATATATTGTTGATAACTTTTTTATTTATTAAAGTTTAAATATAATAATTTTATGTTATATTATAGGAATTAAAATTTAGAGGGATTAGTATGAGTGGATTTGAATCGTTGTATACTAAGGCTACAGAGCGTTTAGAAATTCTTTCAAAAATGCAAGCGCATAAAGATATTAAAATAGATACTGTTTTAGAACAAAATGGAATTGAGAGGCGTGATTTCCTAAAGTGGTCAGCTGGAATTGCTGCAATGCTTGCACTTCCTTCACAATTTACACCTCTAATTGCAGATGCTACAGCTTTAGCAAATAGAATTCCACTAGTTTGGCTTCATTTAGCTGAGTGTACTGGTTGTAGTGAAAGTTTAATTCGCACAGATGCGCCTACTATAGATACTCTTATTTTTGATTATGTCTCTTTGGAATATCATGAAACACTAATGGCAGCTTCAGGGTGGCAAGCTGAAGAGAATTTAGAACATGCCATACAAGAGTATGCTGGAAGTTATGTTCTTTTGGTAGAGGGTGGTGTTCCAACTGCTATGAATGGACAATTTTTAACACTTGGTGCGCAAGCTAGAACTGGAGTTGAAGTTTTAGAACATGCAGCTTCTAGTGCAGCTGCTATTTTTTCAATTGGAACGTGCGCTAGTTTTGGTGGTATCCAAGCAGCATCTCCAAATCCAACTGAAGCTAAAGGTGTAGATAAAGTAATATCTCAACCTGTTATAAACATTCCTGGATGTCCACCAAGTTCTAAAAATATTGTAGGTACATTAGTCTATTTTATTCTTTTTGGAACACTACCTGCAATTGATGTTTATAGCCGTCCAAAATGGGCATATTCCAACCGTATACATGATTTATGCGAACGTCGCGGGCATTTTGATGCTGGTGAATTTGTAGAGAGTTTTGGTGATGATGGTGCAAAACAGGGGTGGTGTCTATATAAACAAGGATGTAAGGGTCCATATACTTTTAATAACTGTTCAACTGAAAGATTCAATCAACATACTAACTGGCCAATTGGTGCAGGACATGGGTGTATTGGTTGTAGTGAACCTGACTTTTGGGACACAATGGGACCGCTTGAAAAACCGATAGATAGTCATCTATTTAAAGGCTTGAATTCTACAGTAGATAAAATTGGTTCAACGATTTTAACAGCAACAGTAGCAGGGATTGGTATTCACGCAGTTGCTAGCATTTTTGCAAATAAAAATACCAAGGAGAATGAAAATGTCTAAAAGAGTTGTTATAGATCCAATTACAAGAATTGAGGGACACCTTAGAATTGAAGTTGAGATTGATGAAAACAATGTTGTTCAAAAGGCGTATTCATCTTCAACACTATGGCGTGGAATAGAACTAATTCTAAAAGGGCGTGATCCAAGAGATGCTGGACTTATGGCTCAGAGAATTTGTGGTGTTTGTACATATTCACACTATAGAGCTGGTGTTGAAGCGGTAGAAAATGCTTTAGGTGTTACACCGCCATTAAATGCTAAACTTGTTCGTTCACTCCTAAATGAATCACTTTACATGCATGACCATGTTGTTCATTTTTACCATCTTCATGGGCTTGACTGGGTTGATATCGTCTCAGCACTTAGTGCAGATCCCGCTAAAGCATCAAAAGAGGCATTTAAATATTCAGATAGTCCGATTGCCACGGGTGAAGATGAACTCAAAGCCGTTCAAGAGCGTGTAAAAGGTTTTACAAAAAAAGGTTCACTCGGGCCATTTGCAAATGCCTATTGGGGAAATAAAACTTATAAATTTACGCCTGAACAAAACTTAATCGCACTTTCGCACTATTTAAAGGCACTAGAGGTTCAAAGAACAGCGGCTCAAATGTTTGCTATTTTTGGAGCAAAACAGCCACACCCTCAAAGCTTAGTTGTTGGTGGAATTACAAGTGTTAGAGACATGTTGAGTCCAGCGCGTCTTATTGAGTGGAAAACTAAATATGAAATTGTAAAAGATTTTGTTGATCGTGCATATTACGCAGACATTGTAATGGCAGCAGCAGCTTATGGAACTGAGGAGAGTGTTCTTGGCGGTATGGGTGTTAAAAATCTTTTATGTAGTGACTCATTTTTACTTAGTAGAAATAAAAACCTGTTTCAATCTGGAATCATTAAAAATGGAGATTTAAGTAAAGTTTTTGATATTGAAGATGAAAAAATAGAGGAAGATGTTACTCATTCATGGTATGAGGGAAGCAATTCTTTACAGCCATATGATGGTGTAACTGAACCTAAATATACAGGTTTTATTGATGGCGATACTGTAAATGGACCGGCAAAAATAATTAACGAAAAAGATAAATATAGCTGGGTTAAATCACCACGTTATGATGGTGAAAGTTATGAAGTAGGGCCACTTGCACAAATGGTTATCAATTATGCACGTGGTAATAAGCCAGTTGTAGATGCAGTAAATGACTTTTTAAAACGTACAGGACTTCCAGTAGGAGCTCTTTTTACAACTCTAGGTAGAACAGCAGCTAGAATGCTTCAGACAAAAGTTATTTCAGATAATGCAATTATTACATTTAATTCGCTTGTGGAAAATATTAAAAGTGATGATAGTACCTATACAAAATTTGAGATAGATAAAGATAAAGTCTATAAAGGACGCTTTATTGGAGAAGCACCTCGTGGAACACTTAGTCACTGGATTAAAATTAAAGATGGTGTTATTGAAAATTATCAAGCTGTAGTACCTACTACTTGGAACGCAGGACCTATGGACGCAAATGGTAAAGTAGGACCATATGAGTCTTCGCTTGTAGGATTAAAGCTAGAAGATCCTACAAAACCATTAGAAGTTCTGAGAATCATACACTCATTTGATCCATGTATGTCATGTTCTGTTCATGTTATGGACGTTAAAGGCCGGGAATTGGGCGAATTTAAAGTGGGAACTATGAATAGTTCTGCTGCTTGCTAGGAGAGACTTATGGAAAATAAAGAGCAACAAGAGTCTGTAACTTATTATCCGGAATTTGTCTATAGCTGGGCGAATAGACTTCTACACTGGATTAGAGCTGTTGTAATTACTGGACTTAGTGTTACAGGCTTTTATATAGCAGATCCATTTCTTTCACCTGGTAATACTGAAGACTTACTATTTGCACAATGGGGTGCATGGCACGATATTTTTGGAAGTGTTTTAATATCTGCAGGTGTTTTAAGAATTTATCTTTTCTTTTTTGGTAAAAATCATGAGAAAGAGATACGTTCAATCAAGGATGTATTAAGCATAAAATCTTGGATTACACAATTAAAGTCATATTTCTTTGTGGGTGAATTACAAAAAAAGGGGATTTACGGCCCGTTACAATTTGTCACATATATGGCGATTATGGCACTTGTAATTGTAGCTTCTTTGACAGGATTGATGCTTTATGCGAACGTTTACCATTTAGGTTTTGGTGCGCTAATAGCAGAACCAATGTCAGTTATGACTAGTTGGTTAGGTGGTCTTGCAAATGTTAGATTAATTCATCACATTACAATGTGGGGATTTTTGATTTTTATTCCTATACATATCTATCTTGTTATTTGGTCAGCTATACGCTATAAACATGGCGCTCTTGATGTTATGTTTACAGGTTATGACTACCATAAAAAAAAGAAAAAAGAAATTTGAAAATTTTAATTTTAGGCATTGGCAATATTCTGTTTGCTGATGAAGGCGTTGGCGTGCATATAGTAAACTATATAAAAGAGAAATATGAGTTTGATAGTTCTCACCAAATAGATATTCTTGATGGTGGAACATTGGCTCAGCATCTTATTCCGATTATAGTAGAGTATGATTATTTAATTATTATTGACACAATTAACGCTCTAAAAGCAGAAATTGGAGATGTATACTTTTTTGATTTCGATCAAATACCAGCTGATTTAGATTGGCAAGGAAGCGCACATGAAGTCGAAATGTTACAAACACTTACTATGATGGATTTAGTTGGAGACAGACCAACGACTAAAATTTTCGGTATTGTTCCAACTGTTATAGAACCTATAACATTTTCACTCTCATCTGAAGTACATAATGCAGTTTTTATTGTAGAAGAGAGACTTTTAAAGCATTTAGGTACTCTAAATATAAAAATAAAAACAGAAAAAAATGTCAAAATAGAGGATATTCTACCACGTTCATATAAGATGTATCATGATAATTCAATATAGCTTTAATTACATTCATAATAACGGACTATTTATTAGGCTTTTAAATAAAATTGCAAAAGTTGCGAAAATAGAAGTCTATTTAGAAAAAATAGATGAAAACTATTTTTTAGAAGCAAAGGGTGAACAAAGTGAGTTAGAAGAGTTAGCAGGTAAAATATCTTCTGTTATCCCAAGCTCAATATTTTTAAAATCTTCATCTGTTAAAGAGATAGAAAATTTTAGTGCAACAAATACAGAACTCAAAGATAATACAAAATTTTATGCAGTACCTTTTTGCATAGAGTGCCAAGAGATGATTTTAAGTAATCAAAGAGATTTAAACTTAGATTGTAAAATTTGTGGCTTTTCTGATGTTAAACTAGGTATTGAAGATTTAGATACAAAGGTTACAGAATTTAGGAAAAGTGGACAGTGTGAGCTTGAAACGTTTAATGGTAAAAGAGTATTTTCATCTTCTAGTGGCTCATCAATTTTGTGTAATGATTATGAAAATATCTCTGAATACTTCATAATTACACAAGCTGAATTAAATGCTCTTACAAGTGTAGAAAAGCCAGCAGTTAGATTAAAACCAAAGTTAAAATTTAAATTAGAGTTTAATTTAACAGGGTCTTTTTATGAGGTGTTTCTAGCAGATGATAAAATGACTTTAGCATTTTGTAGCGCACTGAAAGAGACAAAAGTTTTATTTTGTAACGATGTAAATCTACTTAAGGTGAGTACGGCATTAGATAAGATATTAATCATCAATAGTGCAAGAGATATTAAAGCAAGTAGTATAAAAGATGAAATTGAGATGTTACGTTCAGTTATAACTGAGCATAAACTAAATGCTCCAGCTGTTTGTGCTATTCATTTAAGTCATTCAACAGAATCTAAAATTTTTAGTTTCAATGCAAAAGTTGGTTATACACAAATGATTAAGTTTATAAATTTACCATACTCAATTAATGAAATTTTTGAGACAATTAAGAACGCAGATGAGAGTGGTGAAAGATTAATAGAAAATTTCAAATTTAAATTTGATAAACTCTATGAAGAATTAATATCACATAAATTTGATAATGAAAATAGTCAACCACTAACTCAATTATTTGCGATTGTTTCGTTAATCTTAGGATTGAACAAATCTACGTCTATAAAAGAGGCATCTTTGATGCTAGAAGCAACTGCTGTAGAGTTTGGTGGAAAGTCAGGTCCTAGAATTGATTATAAGGTTGAAAAAATAGATGGGGTATACACACTAGATTTAACAAAAGCAATTCGTTCTGTTATAAGCTTTAAGTTAGCAGGTGTTGATAACTATCTAATTAGTTTTGGACTACTTGATTCGTTAGCTGACTTTTTAGCTACACAAGCAGGCGAAGCAGATGCTAATATTTCAGTAAATGCACTTTTTTTGAGTGGGAATCTGTTTGAGAATAGACAACTACTTTTGCGAACACTTAATGCGTTAGAGCCAAATTTTAAAGTCTACACAAATGAAAGAGAAGAGATATGGAATTAGGAATATTTTTTTGGTATGGGCTATTACACGCTTTCTCACCAGACCATCTAAGTGCTATTGCTGACTTTTCTATTGGTAAAAATAGAAAAAAGACATTTCTTATTACGATGATGTTTGCATTTGGACATGGACTAATGCTTTTTTTGTTTGCAAAAGTACTAGAGTATCAAGTTATTGACTATAAATATTTACAATATGCAGATACAGTAGCTGCACTTATTATAGCTTCGATGGGTACATATATGATTTTAATGGTTGTTCTAAATAGAGTTCATCTAAAAAAGCATATTCACAATGACTCTGAGCATATTCACATTTGGTTTGGTAGCGAGCATAGCCATAGTCAAAAATCTAGTTTTTCAGCACTTACAGTTGGTGCACTTATGGGAATTGGTGGTGTAAGAGGAATGATTTTAGTGTTAGGAATTACAAATAGTGTTAGTTTGGATATTATAGGTGCTTTTGTTGCAGGCGTTTCTGTAGTTTTTTTAGTTCTAGGTTTTTTAATTTCTATATTTAATAACAGCTTTTTGAGCAGTAAAGAGAATTTGAGAGCTGCAGTTTTCAGCGTTGGTGGCATTTCACTTTTAGTTGGTGTGAATATGTTAGGAGGAGTTTAAATGTGTAAAGATTGTGGTTGTAGTATAACAGAAGAGGAGGTAAGTGAACATTCTCATTTACATGATAATCCTCAGTTAAATGATAGTAAGACAATAAGTGTTATTAAAAAGATTTTAGATAAAAATGACCATGAAGCTCATCATAACAGAGTACATTTTGAAAATCATTCAGTACTTGCAATAAACCTTATGAGTAGTCCAGGAAGCGGTAAAACATCACTTTTAGAGACAATTGCAGATACAAAAAAAATAAAGTTTGGTGTAATTGAGGGTGATTTAGAAACTAGTCGTGATGCAGATAGAATTTTAGCTAAAGGAATTCCAGCATATCAGATACAAACAGGCTCAGCTTGCCATCTTGATGCATTTATGGTTCATAAAGGCCTTCATAAAATGCCACTAGAGAATTTAGATATTTGTTTTATTGAAAATGTAGGAAATTTAGTATGTCCTGCTAGTTATGATGTAGGAAGTCATTTGAATGTTGTTCTAGTTTCTGTCCCAGAGGGTGATGATAAAGTAGAAAAATATCCAGTAATGTTCAGGTCAGCTGATTTAGTTCTAATTACAAAGGTAGACTTGCTACCTCATTTTGATTTTGATGTAGAACACGCAAAAAAAGAGGCAAGAAGATTAAAACCAAGCGTTGATATTTTAGAAATTTCAACAAAAGATGAGAAAAGTATTCAAAACTTTATTTCGTGGATTGAGTTTAAGAGCAGTATGAGAAAGTGATATAATCTTATATTAAAAAAGTGGTGAAAAAAATGACATTAACAAATGAACAAAAAGAATCTTTTAAATCAATTATAATTGATAGTCTTAAAAATTTTAAAGAGATTAATAAAATAATTTTATTTGGTTCTTTTGTTAATTCAAATAATTTGAATGATATTGATATAGCAGTTATTCAAAATTCCGAAAAAGAAAACTACCTTTCACTGTCTTTAAAATATAGAAAGTCATTAAAAGAACTAGCTAAGAAAATTTCTATAGATATTCTACCTATAAAAATAGATAGTCATGGTCAATTTATGAACGAGATAAATCAAGGTGAAATAATATATGAAAAGTGAAACTAAGCTTTGGCTTGCATATGCAGATGAAAACTATGAGCATGGCATTAAACTACAAAAAACTCACAATATAAATACACTAGTAAATATTTTGGCTGAAAATAAAATATTTGTTGATATTTCAGAATATGAGATAAATTTAATTGATTCAATATATATGACTTCAAAATATCCACTTGGATCAGTTTTGGAAGATTTTGAGCCTAATGAAAATATTTGTAAAGAGTGTTTAATAATTGCTGAGAGTATTTTTACAAGTTCTCAAACTATAGTTGAACTATATAAAAAGAGATTAGTTTAAATGTTAATACCAATTGGAGATTACATTTTTATTCATTTTGATTTTGATGTAGAACATACAAAAAAAGAGGTAAGAAAATTAAAATCAAGTGTTGATATTTTAGAGATTTCAACAAAAGATGAAAAGAGTATTAAAAGTTTTATTTTGTGGATCGAGTTTAAGAGAAATATTCGTGTTTAGGTCTTAAAAAAGAATAATATAATGAAGATAAAAATTTCTGGAATTAGTGGCTTTGTAGGAACAAATTTAAAGTCTTATTTTACTAACCTTGGACATGAAGTTCTTCCAATAACTAGAGATGATTTAACTAATGTAGAAAAACTTACAAATGTAATTAGTGGCAGTGATGTTGTTATTAATCTATCAGGTGCGAACATTATACATAAGTGGAGTGAAAGCTATAAAAGGACTTTATATAGTAGCAGAATAGATACTACCAAGGCTATTGTAAATGCGATTAACAGTTTAGATAAAAAACCAATTTTAATTTCAACATCGGCAGTTGGAATATACGCTAATCATGGTATTAATAGCGAAGAGAAATTTGAATATGGAGATGGTTTTTTAGCTAAGCTTTGTCGTAGTTGGGAAGAAGAGGCAAATAAAGCCAAAACAAAAGTTGTAATTTTTAGATTCGCTATTGTGTTAGGAGATGGTGGAGCTTTAAAAAAGATGTTATTGCCTTTTAAGATAGGAGTAGGTGGTGTAATTTCAGATGGAAAACAACTGTTTCCTTTTATTCATATTGAAGATTTGTTAAGAGCGTTTGAGTATGTAATAAAAGAGAAAGAGCTTCAAGGGGTTTTTAATTTATGCGCACCTGTCATAACTACAAATAGTGGTTTGACAAAAGCTTTAGGTAGAGCTTTAAATAGACCTACAGTATTACCTGTTCCTAAATTCATTTTAAAGCTTATATATGGTGAGGGTTCTAAAGTTTTAACAGATGGACAAAATGTTGTACCAGAAAAATTAATTGACAGTGGTTTTAAATTTCGTTATGAAGATATAAATAGCACGATAGATAATTTAATACTGAAAAATTGATACATTAAGGATAAGTATGTGTTTGTCGATTCCATCTAAAGTAGAAAAAATAGATGAAAACAATATGGCTACAGTTGATACAATGGGCGTCAAAAGAGACATCAGTCTTGATTTAATGGCTGATGATGTTCAAATTGGAGATTACATCTTAATTCATGTTGGTTTTGCTATGAATAAGATTGATAAAGAGGAAGCTGAGCAGAGTTTGAGAGTTTATGAAGAGATGGTTGAAGCTATGCAAGCACAAGAAGATAGCCAGTAATGGAGTTAAAAGATTTATATGAGGGGTTTAGAAATCCTCAAACTATTAAATCGTTTGCATCTGAAATTGCAAAAGAGGCTGAGAGTTTAAAAGAGCCTCTTCGTGTCATGGAAGTTTGCGGAGGTCATACTCATACTATTATGAAGTATGGACTTCTTCAAATTTTGCCAAAAAATATTAGATTTGTTCATGGTCCTGGTTGTCCTGTTTGCATTATGCCTAAAGAGAGGATTGATCATGCTATTAGTTTAGCAAAGATTGACAATACAATTCTTTGTACCTTAGGTGATATGATTAGGGTTCCAGGCTCCAAAAGCTCACTAGCGCGTGAGCGTGCAAATGGTGCAGATATTCGTGCATTATATTCTCCGCTTGATGTCATTAAAATTGCAGAAGAGAATAGTGATAAAAAGGTTGTCTTTTTTGCAATAGGTTTTGAAACTACAACACCAATGACGGCAGCTGTAATTGATTATGTAGTTAAAAACAGAATCTCAAATGTATATTTTCATATAAACCATGTTTTAGTTCCGCCTGCTGTTCGTGCCATTATGAATCCACGCAAAGCAAAAATAAATGCTTTTATAGGGCCATCTCATGTGAGTGTTATTACTGGATCTAAAATTTATGAGCCACTCTCAGATGAATATAAAACTCCAATAGTTGTTAGTGGATTTGAACCAGTTGATGTAATGGAAGCTATTTTAATGTTAGTTAAACAAAAAAATGCTGGCAAAGCAGAAGTTGAAATTGAATACAAGCGTTCTGTAACTCGTGAGGGAAATGTTAAAGCACAAGAGTTAATTGAAAAATATTTAGAAGTTAGAGGACATTTTATATGGCGAGGAATCGGAGACATATCTGAGAGTGCTTTGAAGTTAAAAAATGAGTACTCATACCTTGATGCAGAGATACTTTTTGAAGACAGACTCTCTAATGAAGAGATAGATGATCATAAACAGTGTATTTGTGGAACAATTTTACAAGGTTTAGCATACCCACAAGATTGTAAAGTTTTTGCAAAAGTATGTACACCTAGTAACCCGTTAGGTAGTTGCATGGTAAGTGATGAGGGTGCATGTAATGCGTACTATAGATATGGGAGTATTGATAATGAGTAATAGTGTTCAGTTAAGCCAAGGTGGTGGAGCAAAGGAGAGCAATGCACTTGTAAATGACCTTTTCTATAAATATTTTTCAAATGAGATATTGCTAAAAAGTGAAGATGCAGCAATCTTACAAGTAAATAAAAACATCGCCTTTACAACTGATAGTTATACTGTCAATCCTATTTTTTTTAAAGGTGGAGATATTGGAAAAATATCAATTGCTGGCACAACAAATGATTTGAGTATGATGGGTGCAAAACCACTATATTTGAGTTGTGGATTCATTATTGAAGAGGGATTCGCTTATGATGATTTAGAGAAAATTGTTAAAAGTATGGCTAGTGAACTTAAAAATAGTGGAGCAAAAATAGTTTGTGGTGATACAAAAGTTGTACCTCGTGGGGCAGTTGATAAAATTTTTATTAACACTTCTGGAATTGGAGAAGTACAAGTTCAAAATATTTCATCGCATAATTTAGTCCAAGATGATGTTATTTTAGTCTCTCGTGACATTGGCGCTCATGGGGCTACAATTTTGAGCGAGCGAGAAGAGTTAAGTATTACAAGTGATTTACATAGTGATTGCGCATCTTTATGGAATATTGTAGAAAAAGTTTTTAAAAATAACATTACTCCAAGTGCAATGAGAGATGCAACAAGAGGTGGTCTAGCAGCTGTTTTAAATGAGTGGGCAGAAACTTCAAATGTTTGTATTGAACTTCAAGAAGATTCCATTCCTGTGCAAAATGAGGTAAAAGGTATATGTGAAATTTTTGGGTTTGAACCAACAGATTTTGCTAATGAGGGAACTTTTGTTTTAAGTGTTAAAGAGTGTGATGCTCAAAAGACATTAGAAATTTTGAAAGAGTATTCACAAAATGCGGCAATTATTGGTAAAGTAAGTAACAAAAGAGCTGGTAAAGTTATTATAAATACAGCATATGGAAGTAGTCGTTACCTTGACATGCCAAAAGGTGAACTACTGCCAAGAATCTGCTAATGCACGAGTATTCAATAGTTCAAGCACTCATTGAGCAGTGTGATGATTTAGCAAAAGAGAATGAAACAACTAAAATTTTAAAAGTTATAGTTAAAATTGGAATTTTAAGTGGTGTAGAGGTGGATCTTTTTGCAAGTGCATATGAAGCCTTCAAAGAAAAAACTATTTGTGAGGCTTCTGAGTTAGTTATAAATGTGCAACCACTTGTAATAAAATGTTTCGATTGTAGCTGTGAGAGTAGTTTAGATAATGTTAATTTTAAATGCCCTAATTGTGAGAGTTTAAATGTACAAGCAATTGATGGTGAAGATATGTATTTAATGAGTTTGGAGATGGAATAATAGACACATATGCCATAAAAATAGAGGGAATGGTTCAAGGTGTTGGATTTAGACCATTCATCTATAAAGAAGCAACTGCTCTTAAGCTAAATGGGTATGTACAAAACACTTCATATGGTGTCTACATTGAGGTTGTGTGTGATGAGAAAACTTTAAATAAGTTCTTAGAAAATATATCTGAAAATCTACCAGAAATATCTAAAATAACAAATATAAATTTTGAAAAAATAGAAGGCAGAGAGTTTAATACATTTGAAATAGTTCATAGTGAAACAGTTAATTCAAAAAAAGCTCTTGTTCAAAGTGACATTTCTGTTTGTGATGATTGTCTGAATGAATTTAATGATCCATTAAATAGGCGTTATCAATATTTTTTGATTAACTGTACAAATTGTGGTCCTAGATACTCAATTATAAACACACTTCCATATGACAGAAAAAATACATCTATGTCAAAGTTTCAAATGTGTGAAGTTTGTTCAAGAGAGTTTGAAGATGAGACAAATAGACGTTTTCATGCACAACCAATTAGCTGTGAGGCTTGTGGACCTAAGTTGTCTTTAGATATTGACATTGTAGTTGAGAAAATAAAGAGTGGAAAAATCATTGCCTTAAAAGGGCTTGGCGGGTTTCATCTTATTTGCGATGCTAAAAATGAAGATGCTATTAAAATTTTGAGAGAGCGTAAAAGTAGGGCTACAAAACCATTCGCTCTTATGTATCCTAACATTGAGATGATTAAATCTATTTATACTCTAAATGAGCAAGAAGAGAAGCTTTTGTTATCATATAACAAGCCAATAGTATTAATTCAGACAGATAAATCTCCAAATGAACTAATTGCTCCAAATATTGATAGAGTTGGTCTTTTTTTACCATACACTCCACTGCATCATTTGATTTTAAATAAATTAAATAGTCCAATCATAGCTACAAGTGCAAACTTAGGAGATGAGCCAATTATTCGTTCATCTGTAGAAATAGAAAAAAGTCTATATGGTATTGCTGATTTAGTTGTTGATTTTGATAGAGATATTATTAATTCAATAGACGATAGCGTCATGCAGGTAGTAGCAAATAAAAGTATAACTCTTAGATTAGCACGCGGATTTACACCAAAAAGTTTTAAACTGAAAAAGACATTGAAAAGAAAAATTTTAGCAGTTGGTGCAAATCAGAAAAACTCTATTGCTTTAGCATTTGAAGATATTGTAATAATGTCAGGGCATATTGGAGATTTGAACTCAATTGAGGCTTTCGAGTATTTTGAAAGAACTGTGGAGACATTTAAGCGATTCTATGACTTTGAACCAGACCTTATAGTTTGCGATAAACATCCTGAATATGAGACAACTAAGTGGGCAAAAAAGCAAAAGTGTGAAGTTAGACAGATTCAGCACCATTATGCTCATACATTAGCTTGCATGTTTGAACATGAAATTGAAACAGGTGTTTTAAGTTTTGCGTTTGATGGAACGGGTGCGGGTGATGATGGAACTATTTGGGGTGGTGAAGTTTTTTTAGCAGATAAAAACAGCTATAAAAGAGTTCATCATTTAAAGCCATTTAAATTGTTAGGTTCACAAAGAGCTATAAAAGAGCCAAAACGCGTGGCATTGTCACTGTTGTTTGAGAGTTTTAGTATAGATGAGCTTTTAGAACTAGATAATGCTACTGTGAAATCTTTTTCTAAAGATGAAATACAATCTTTACATATAGCATGGCAGAAGTCTATAAACTCACCACTAACCTCATCTTTTGGAAGAGTTTTTGATGCAATTTCTAGTTTAGTTGGTATCTCTCATGTTAGTAGCTATGAGGGTGAGAGTGCATTGATGATTGAGAAGTATTATGATGAAAATATAAAAGATAAATTTTATTACACAATTGTAGATGATGAAATTGACATTGGTAGTATGATAAAAGAGATTGTTTCTATAAAAAATAAAAGGCAAATGGTATCTATGTTTATTAATAGTGTAGTAGATATTATCTGTAGAATTTCAAGAAATTACACACAAATGCCTATAGTACTAACGGGCGGTGTATTTCAAAATAGGGTGCTACTCGAAGAGCTAATGAAAAGTGAAATCTCTAACAGGTTAGTTTTTCAAGAAGAGACACCGATTAATGATGGTTCAGTTGCTTTAGGACAAATATATTCACAAATATAGTATAATCGCGCATGATTAAAATAGCTATGTTAATTATTTTTTTATATGTTTCATTTGTTTTGATTCTTTATGTTCTACAAGACAAGTTTCTATTTCATCCAAACATTCAAGCAAGAAACTTCAGTAGTTTAGATCATAGAGTTAATAAATTCAGTTTTATAACAGATGATGGCACGCAATTAGAGGCTATTCGTGTTGAAGCTGAAGAGTTAGATGAGAATGTAAAAACAGTTTTTTATTTTGCTGGAAATGCTGAAGATTCTGTGCAAGTTGTAACTGATTTAGCTAGACGTTACCCTTTTTGTAATTTTGTTACATTTAACTATAGAGGTTATGGGAAAAGTGCTGGAAAACCAACTCTTAAATATCTGAAAAAAGATGTTGTAACTTTTTATGATTATGTTGAAAAAAAGTTTGGTGTTGGAAAAAATATATTATTAGGGCATAGTCTTGGTTCAGGGCTTGCAACTTATTTAGTTTCAAAAAGAGATGTTCTAAAAATTGTTTTATCTACACCATATGATTCAATTGGCGATGTTTCTAAAAGTCATTACCCATTTATCCCATTTATTAATAGTCTCTTACGGTTTCATCTAAATTCAATTAAGAACTTAAAAGATGTAACTACGCCAGTGATAATTTTAGCACTAACTAGTGATGAAGTAGTTCCCATAAAACATGCAAGAGCTTTAAAAGAAAAAGTAAATAACTTAGCATATTACGAAGAGTTCACAGATACAAAACATGGTGATTTTTTAAATCATTTACCAGTAATTAAAAAACTCGGAGAGATATTAAAATGAAAGAGGCAATAGTACTATTAAACATGGGTGGGCCGAATAATTTAGATGAGGTCAAAGTATTTTTAAAGAATATGTTTAATGATAAAAATATTTTACGTTTTAAACGTCCTTGGATGCGCTCACTTTTAGGCTCGCTTATAACTACGCTAAGAGGTAAAGAGGCGCGTAAAAATTATGCTGCTATTGGTGGACGTTCACCAATAGTAGGGCATACACAAAACATTGTAAGTGCTTTACAAAAACAAGTGGGTGTTGATGTTCATTATGCAATGCGTTACACTCCACCATTTACAGACGAGATAATTGAGAAATTAAAAGTTGATGGAGTTACTCATGTATACCTACTTCCAATGTATCCGCAATATTCAACTACTACAACATTATCATCTTTAGAAGATTTTTATGAAAATGCAAAAAAGCTTGGGTTTGAAGCAAAAATTTATGATGTTTGGAGATATTTTGATAATAACTCTTTAAACAGTGCAATAGTTGATAGAATAGAGGAGTGCTTACATAAAGATAATGCAAGAGAGTTTGAACTAATATTTTCAGCACATGGTCTTCCAAAAAGCATTATAGAGTCAGGCGATAGTTATGAAAAAGAGATAGAAGCTCACATCGAAATTTTAAAGTCAATGTTAAAGTATCGTGGTTTAGATTTTCGTAATATTCATTTAGCGTATCAGTCACGTTTAGGACCTGTTGAGTGGTTAAATCCATCACTCCCAGATATGTTAAAACGAATAAATAATGAGCATGTCATAATCTACCCAATTTCATTTACAGTAGATAACTCCGAAACAGATTTTGAACTTAGTATTGAGTACGCTGAGGTTGCAAAAGAGTTAGGTATAAGTGACTATAGAGTAAGTAGATGCTTAAATGCGCATCCACAATTTATTGATGCGCTAGAGCAGTTATATAAAAAGTTAAAAGATGAGTAGAATTATTATTTTTGATATGGATGGTACTCTTATTGATAGTAGCCAAGATATTACACACTCTGTAAACTATGTAAGATCAATTCGCTCACTTGCTCCACTTAGTATAAAAGAGGTAGTAGATGCTATAAATAGTGGTAATGACAATTTATCACAAATTTTCTATGAGACACCGACTTATGAACAGGCTGAGCGAGATAGATTTGAAGAGCATTATGAAAAGCAGTGCGTACAGAATGTTTCACTTTATGAGGAGATGGCTGATACATTAGAAGCGTTAAAAAAAGAGGGTCATAGGCTTTCAATTGCAACAAATGCTCCATCTACATTCGCACGGATAATGTTAAAACATGTAGATGTATTGCATCACTTTGATTACATTTATGGTGCAGATATGGTAGAACATTCAAAACCTAATGCTCAAATGTTACTTGAAATTTTTAAAGAGTATGGTTATGAAAAGAGTAAAGAACAGACACCATTAATGGTAGGAGACAACTACAAAGATATGATGTCCGCTAAAAATGCAGATGTAATTGGTGTTTATGTCTCTTGGGGTTTTTCAGATTCTAATGAGTACAAAATAAGTTTAAAAAAACCTTCCCAACTGGTAGAAATGGCTCAACAAATATTGTGATAAAATAAAAGTTGAATTATTTATACTTTATTATGCTCATGAATGATAAAATCATCCATCTTAAATTTAGGACTGTTCTAAATGGCTACAACAGAAAATAGTATTATTATAGAAAGAGATGATTTTTCCACATATTGTGATCTTTTATGGGCATATCAAGGTGAACTTTTAAATCCTAAAATCATTAGTGCTACGATTAAAACAGGTTCTAATAAGCAGATTTTTAAAATATTACAAGAAGATATTATGCTAATGGCTGAGTATAAAATACCAGCTGGTGTTGCAATTGTTAATCGTTATAAAACTATTTTAGAAGCACAAGCAAATCAAGACTTTAGTTTTAGTATTTTACATGATAAAAATATTAATAAAACACTAGGTAGTATTGTATTTGAACTAGATATTGGCGATGCTACTGGTGATGAAGAGGTTATTTTACAAAACAAAGTAAAAATGGCTAGTTATTCTGAACTAATTAAAAAAATTGAACATACTGCTTTACAGATGGAAGCTATAACTAAAGGTACATACACAGAAATTACTGAAGAGTTAGAAGATGTTGAAGCTGAAGATATTAATGATGAGACTAAAGAGGTTATAGAAAAAAAGAGATCTATAATTAGGCGTATACTCTCTAAGTTACTTAGCCTTTTTGCCTCTATTGCTAGGTTATTAAAAAGAGCAGTTAGACGAACAAAATGAAAAAAAGCATAACTATAATAGACACATTTGGCTTCTTTTTTAGAAGTTTTTATGCACTTCCCCCACTTACAAACAGTGAAGGTTTTCCTACTGGACTTTTAACAGGTTTTGCAAATTTTCTTTACACTTTCACCCAAGAGCATTCAGGTGATTATATACTCTTTGCATTAGATGCAAAGGGTAAAACTTTTCGTCATGAAATAGATAAAAACTATAAAGCGAATCGTTCAGAAGCACCGCAGGAACTAAAAGATCAACTTCCAGTTGCGATTGACTGGATTGAGAAAATGGGTTTAAAGGCAATCTCTATGGAGGGCTTTGAAGCAGATGATGTTATAGCGACAGCTTCAAAGCTAGCAAAAAATATGGATTTAAATGTACGAATAGTTAGTCATGATAAAGATTTATATCAGTTAATAGATGATGGAAAAGTTGTTGTGGTTGATGCTATAAAAAGAAAAGATACAGATGAAGAAGCGTGTCGTGAGAAGTATGGCATTGAGGCTAGACAATTTATAGATTATCAAGCAATACTAGGAGATAGTGCTGATAATGTTCCTGGCGTAAAAGGTATCGGTAAAGTTGGTGCGCAGAAGCTCTTAAATAGTTATGATAGCCTAGATAAAATTTATGAAAATATAGATGAAATAACACCAAAAGGCGTTAAAACTAAGTTAATTGCGGAAAAAGAGGCAGCTTATAGAAGTAAAGAGTTGGTCTCTTTAAAAGATGATATTTTTGATTCTCTAGATCTTGAAACTCTACAAATGCCAACAGAGAATCCACTTTTAAAAATTGTTGATGAGTTAAATAGTTATGGTTTAAATAGAATGCTTTCACGCCTTAAAAATGCGCCACAAAAAAAGAGTGTAGAACAAAAAATTGAGCAAAAAGCAGATAAGAAAAAATTTAGTGCTATTTTATTGAATGATTCTGAAAAACTTTTTGCAGTTATTGACTCAATTGAAAAAAAATCAGTTGTGGCACTTGATACCGAGACTACAGGCTTAGATGTCTATACAGATACTTTAGTAGGATTTAGTTTTGCTGTTACTGAAAATTGTGGTTATTATGTTCCTTTAACTCATAACTATCTAGGTGTAGAAGAACAGATAACTGTTGAAGATGCAATTGCTGCTTTGAATAAACTTCTAGTACACAATATAGTTGGACATAATTTAAAATATGATTATGCAATATTATCTAAATTTTTAAATCGTGATATGCCAGATGTATTTGCAGATACACTTCTCTTAGCATGGCTTGCAGATTCAACTCGCGCAGTAGGACTAGATAAATCAGCAGAATTTTATCTGCAACACAAAATGATAGCTTATAAAGATGTTGTTAAAAAAGGTAATGATTTTAGTTCCGTTGAACTCGAAGATGCCTCTTCATATGCTGCAGAAGATGCAGCAATAACACTACAACTTTTTCATAAATTAACAGCTGTAATAAAAGCACAAAATGGTGAGCACATTTTAGATGAGGCAAAAAGTATTGAGTACCCTTTTGTAACCACTCTTCTTCATATGGAGAGTAATGGAATTTTAATCGATAAAGAGTTTTTTAAATCATTAAAACTTTCGACAAAAGATGAGATAGACAAGATTACGAAAAACATATATGAACTAGCCGGTGGTGAGTTTAATATAAACTCAACTAAACAGCTAGGAGTTGTTCTTTTTGAAACATTAGGACTTCAGGCTATTAAAAAGACAAAAACTGGTTACAGTACAGATGAGAAAGTTTTACATGCACTAGAAGATAATCATGAGATTATTCCTAAATTGTTAGAGTATAGAGAACTTTTTAAACTATACTCTACATATATTGATCCACTTTTAACACTTAGTGAACAATCAAGTGATGGACGTATACATACCTCTTTTGTACAGACTGGAACAGCAACTGGAAGATTAAGCAGTAGAAATCCAAATTTACAAAATATTCCAGTTCGTACTGAACTTGGACGTCAAATTCGTTATGGATTTGTAGCACCAAAGGGTAAAAAGCTTATCTCTATAGACTACTCACAAATTGAGTTACGTCTTCTTGCACATTTTAGTAAAGATTCTGTTTTGCTAAAAGCTTTTAATGATGACAAAGACATTCATTATGAGACTGCTTTACAACTTTTTGGTGAAGATGAAGCTAAAGATAAACGTGGCATTGCAAAAACTGTAAACTTTGGTCTTCTCTATGGAATGGGAAGTAAAAAACTTTCAGATACTCTAGGAATTGCTACAAAAGAGGCAAAAGAGATAATTGAGCGTTATTTTAATAGTTTTCCAACTGTAAAAAATTATTTTGCTTCTATTGAAGAGAGTGCGCAAAATTTTGGATATGTAGAGACATTATTTGGAAGAAGACGCTATTTTGACTTCAAAAATGCAAGACCAATGCAACTTGCTGCATACAAACGTGAAGCTGTAAACACTGTTTTTCAGGGTAGTGCAGCAGACTTAATTAAAAAAGCTATGAACAAAATTGCATTGGAAATAAAAAGTAAACAGCTAAAGTGTACAATGCTATTACAGATTCACGATGAGCTTCTTTTTGAGGCAGATGAGAGCGATGCTGTAACGTTTGCAGAAGAGTTTACAAAGATATTGGAAAAAATTGAAAAGTTGAACGTACCACTTAAATGTTCGGTAAATATTGGTTCATCTTGGGGAGAATTAAAGTAATGCAAATTTTTAAATTCTTAACTTCTATACGAATGAGTATGTTATTGCTTAGCATTTTTGCCATAGCAATAGGTTGGGCTACATTTATCGAAAATGATTTTGGTACACAAAGCGCTCGCGCTGTAGTTTATGCTGCTACTTGGTTTGAAGTGTTGTTAGTTTGGCTGACTTTTAACTTAATTGTTACTATAGTACAAGTTAAAATGTACCGTAAAGGAAAGTGGTTAGTTCTACTTTTTCATGCCTCTTTTGTAGTAATTATGATTGGTGCTACAATTACTAGGTATATTGGTTATGAGGGTATGATGCATATTCGAGAGGGAGCTGAATCTAATAATATTATGTCACAATATCCATACTTAGATTTAAAGATGCACTCTGATGGTAAAGATATAGAACTTAGTGAACGTCTGATGCTTTCAAGACTCAGTAGTAATAGTTTTGAAAAAGATATTAAAATAAATAACAAAGATGTTAATGTTAAATTAGTAGAGTATATTCCTCAAGCTGAGTATTCACTTGTTGAAAAAGATGGTGGCGCGCCTTATCTTTCATTGGTTATATCAGATGAAAATGGTCCCAAAAATATACAATTAAAATATGGTGAGTATGTTGTAACAAAAACTACTGTTATCGATTTTGGATCAAATGAGAAGTTTGGTACAAATACAATTGCAATTAGTGTAGTTGATGGTTCATTGCAGATGTCACACAAAGATACATTAAATGTATTAAGTATGGATACTAGAGAGAGTTCAAAAGCTGAGCCATCAACTTCTACCAAGTTTGAAAAACGTCATCTGTATACTGCTGGTGAAGTAAACATTGTTTTAAAAGACTTTTATAAAAGTGCTGTAAAAGAGGTTGTAAGTAATCCATCTAAAAAGGCAAAATCATTAGATGATGCGTTGCGATTTAAAGTCACAGTAGCAGAGCAGAGTAAAGAGATTATTATCTTTGGTAAAAGTGGAAAAGAATCTTTAGGTAAACGTCTTAACTTAAATGGTGTTCAACTTTTAATCTCATTTGGTTCAGTACGTTATGAGCTTCCTTTCTCAGTTGAGCTGACTGATTTCCAATTAGATAGGTATGCGGGTTCTATGAGTCCATCTTCATATGCATCAGAAGTTGTATTACATGATAAAGAAAAAGGGATAAATAAACCATTTAGAATTTATATGAATCATATATTAGAGCATCGTGGTTTTAGACTTTTTCAATCTTCATATGATAGAGATGAGTTAGGAACAATTCTCTCAGTAAGTTATGACCCTGGAACAATGCCTACATATATAGGTTACATAATGCTAGCGATTGGTATGTTTCTTACGATGTTTCAACCAGGAAATCGTTTTATGAAATTAAGAGATAAAGCTAGAAAAATGCAAGGTGTTGCAACTATTTTATTTGGTTTGATATTAAGTACAAATATAGCTTATAGTTCAGATGCAGTTAAAAACTTTACAATAGATAAAGCACATGCTGAGAAATTTGGTGAGCTTTTATCTCAACATAATGGTAGGTTAAAACCTATTAATACATTAGCGATTGAGATGCTTAATAAAGTTCATAGAAGTGATACTATCTTAGGAATGGATGCAAATCAAGTGGCATTAGGAATGATGAGCAATCCATTTTTTTGGCGTAAAGTGAAGATGATTAAAGTCGGACATAATCAAATAAAAAAGATTATTGGTATGGATAAAAACGAAAAGTATGCCACCTTTGAGCAGTTTTTTGAACAACCTGAACGTATGATGAATTATAAATTAGGTCAAATGGCAGAAGATGCAGTTAGAACGCCAGGAGCGCAACGTGGTACATTTGAAAAAGAGTTAATTAAAGTCGATGAGAGAGTAAATGTAGCTTACATGGTATATTCTGGAAGCCTATTTAATATATTTCCAGATGCTAATTCATTAGATTTTAAATGGTTATCAACTGTTGAGGCACTTCAAAAATTTGATAAAACAAGAGGCTTAGAAGTTCGTCAATTAGTTCTTAACTATTTTAATGCCCTAGAAGAGGCTAGTAAAAGTGGAGATTGGACAAAAGCTAATGATACTCTTGCTAATATAGCAACTTATCAAAAAACTAATGGAAGTGCAATTTATCCAAATGAACAAAAAATCAAAGCTGAACTAATAAATAATAAATTAAATATCTTTAAAAGCTTAATGCCTTTTTATCTTATAATAGGTTTTGCTCTTTTATTACTTTCACTTTTTTCAATCATTTTTGAAAAAGGATCTTTAAAAACTGTTAGTAAAATGACGTCTATGCTTTTAATTTTATTTTTTATTATGCATACTTTTGGATTGATTTTAAGGTGGTATATTTCAGGTCACGCTCCATGGTCTGATGCTTATGAATCACTCATATATATTGGATGGGCCACTATGCTTGCGGGATTTTTATTTTCTAAGAACTCTCCAATTACACTTGCTGCTACGTCAATTTTAACAGGGCTTATTCTTTTTGTAGCTCATCTAAACTGGCTTGATCCTCAAATTACAAATCTTGTTCCTGTTTTAAAATCATATTGGTTAAACATACATGTATCTATGATTACTGGTAGTTATGGATTTTTAGGTTTAGGAGCACTACTTGGATTTATATCATTAATCTTATTTGCGATGAAAAACTCATCAAATGCGCAAAGATTGGAACGCTCCATTTTAGAGCTTACATATTTAACAGAGATGAGTTTAATTCTTGGTCTTTCACTTTTAACAGTTGGTAACTTTTTGGGTGGTGTTTGGGCGAATGAGAGTTGGGGAAGATATTGGGGCTGGGATCCAAAGGAGACATGGGCATTAGTAACGATTTTAGTTTATGCTGTTGTAATTCATCTTAGATTTATTAAAAGTATCTATTCTGTTTTCGTATTTAATGTAGCGGCTCTTATTAGTTTTAGTTCAGTTATAATGACATATTTTGGTGTTAATTTCTATCTATCAGGTCTTCACTCTTACGCACAAGGTGACCCTGTTCCTATTCCTGTTTTTGTATATTATGCAATTACTATAATTGCTATCTTAATCGGACTTGCTGCGCGTAACCGCAAGATTAATAAAAATTATTAAAAGGTCGATATAGACTCAGGTAATGTAGGTCTAAGAGGAGCGCGTATATGCAGGCTTTTTCATATGAGGTATATGATAAAGATAGTATGTTTGACAATTTTGTTAGAATGGTAGCTGATATCTTTTGTAAGCAGTTTGAGAGTTATCAGTTATCGATGGGCAATAGTTGTAGTTATGGTGCTATCAGAAATAGTGCATTTGAAAATGCTGAAGATATGGGTATACACATAGCGGAGTTAATTACAAATAGAGTTCATCATGATTTTTCTTTACTAAAACAGGGTCGTGCTGCTATTTTAGAGGGTTTTAAAGAATCCGAAGCGCTTTATGGAGATTATCTACCATCTGTAAGTTATAGAACTTTAGAAGCAGCGCTTGGGAGAGTTGACGGTTATGCGATTCATAATAGTCACTCTTGACACTCAATCTTTGGGTGTCTGTTAGTTTCTAACCACATTATTGTTGGCATTTTATTCGGGTCGTTTACATATTTTTGTGTTAACTCTCCAAAATAATTCTGACAAATAGGGCGTTCTAAAACGGTTGTTAATTGATCTAAAAACTGGTTGTAAATCTGCTCGCTTACGAGTTGTTGTGGAGTATACATCTTCAATCCTTTTTTAATCCTCTTTCAAATACTATCGACACTTTTAGGAATTTTTATATGATTGACCTTTCTTATATAGTTATTCTACCACCTTTGTTAGCAATAATTATAGCGCTATTTACAAAAGAGGTATTCAGTTCTATTCTAATAGCTATTTTAGCTTCACATTTAGTTTTAGTAGATTTTAACCTTAAAGACTTAATCCCCTCAATTATAAATCATACAGTTATTATGTTACAAAAAATATGGATTTTAAAAACTCTCGGGTTTGCTCTTTTAGTTGGTTCATTAATGCAGATAATGAGTGCTTCAGGTGGAATTGATGGTTTTAGCAAATGGATTTTACAAAGTTCAAAAGTTATTCGCTCCCCACGTGGTGTTATGGGTCTTGCTTTTATTGTTGGAATTGTTGTGTTTATTGAATCAACTTTAGCCGCACTAGTAGTAGGAACCGTTATTCGTCCATTAGCGAGACGTTTTTCAATGACAAAAGCTAAAGTAGCATATTTATGCGATACCACATCAGCTCCAATCTGCTCAATTGTCCCATTTAATGCTTGGGGTGCACTTTTTATTGGTTTAATAAGTGCGCAAGTTAATAATGGTCTTATAAATGAAGAACCAATAAAAGTTGTAGCAATGGGTGTTATGTATAATTTTTATGCTTTTATCTCATTGGGAATTTTGCTTTTTTTAACTATTAGTGGAAAAGATTATTTTGCAATGAAAAATAGTTCAGAGTTATATGAAGATGATATTACAGAAGATATTATAAGTAGTAGTGCTATAAATTTTCTCTTACCACTATTACTTTTAATAGTGTTAGTTTTTCTATTTTTATATATTACAGGTGATGGTAACTTTATGAGTGGTAGTGGCTCTAGCTCTATTCTTTATGCAGTTATTACAACTTTGTTATTTAGTACAGTTATGTATAAAATAAAAAAAATCGTTAGTTTAAAAAAATCAATAGAGCAAATTGTTAAGGGAGCATATTCAATGTTTTCAATAACTGCAATACTTTTTTTAGCATTTATTCTTTCAGACTTAAGTACAAAACTTGAAATTGGTATTTTACTCTCAAATTTAGTCTCAAATGTGTTAGATCCAACATTAATTGGAGCAGTTATATTTATTCTTTCTGCGTTTATAGCATTTGCTACAGGAACAAGTTGGGGAACGTTTTCAATTATGATGCCAATTGCTGTTCAGATGGCAGTTGGAAGTGGTGCAAATTTATATTTAGCAGTTGGTGCAGTGATGGCTGGTGGAGTGTTTGGTGATCATTGTTCAGTAATTTCTGATACATCTATTGTCTCATCAATGGCTGCAAAATGTAACCATATTGAGCATGTTAGAACTCAATTACCTTACGCACTTTTAGGTGGCATAATATCGCTAACTCTTTACGTAGTTATTGGTAAATTGATATAGTTTTATAATAATATAAAGAAATACAATGTAGAATGGTGGCTGAAAGTTTTTTAAATACAAATATTTAAAATTATAATGATTGAAAGAGATAAAATATAAGTGAATTTATTTAAAAATATCACAATTTATCAGAAGATTTCCCTAATAGTTGTTATTAGTATCTCAACAGTATTAGTTGTGATGTTACTAAACTCAAACATGCTAAAAAAAGTTGTTTATGAATTTGATGACCTTAAGCGTGTGGAGATGAATGTTTTTAATGTAACTAACAAAATGAAAGGCGATATTTTTACTCTTCAAAATAGTTTTGTATTTGATTCTGTACTAGACTTAAAGCAGACTAAATCACCAAAACATAGAAAACTATATAGAGATATACATAAAGATTTAGACAAACTAATTGAACTAGCTAGTAAATTAGAGGACAATAAACTTTATGATTTGGCAAAACGTCTCAAAGTTAGAATTGATCGTCTCTATGATGTTGGTGTAAAGTTTACCTCTACAAAAGTTTTCACATCTAATTGGTATTTTACACTAGATGAATTTTTTGCTATTTACATGAGAATAACAAAAGAGTTTGATGAACTGTATAAATATACAAAAAGTAATTTTGATACACGTGTAAGCAGCTTTAGTAAATTTATTTTAGATGAAATGTTTAGAATTAATATGCTTGGAACAATTGGATTGCTTGTATTGGTTGTTTTTACAGTATATGTTGCGTTTAGGATTGTCTCTTCAATTAAAGAGTTATTGCGGGCTACTAAACATCTTTCTAAGAAAGAGCCTGATTTAAGTACAAGGCTCTCTGTAACTTCTAATGACGAATTGGGTGATGTAATTAGATATTTTAATATTTTTATCGATAATGTTGAAAAAATGGATGAAGATTTAAAGAATCAAAAAATTACAGTTGAAAAAAATGCTGAAGAACTTGGAAAATATTTAGAGGTTCTAAGTGAGTATAAAAAAGCTTTAGATGCTTCATCAATTGTTGTAAGGCTAGACGATCAAGAGAGAGTAATATATGTCAATAGTGAATTCACTAGAATTTCATCTTACGATAAAGATGAGCTTATTGGTAGTGAGTTTAAAAGCTTAATTGACTTAGAAGAGATAGAGATTCTTTGGGCAAAAGCTTATGAAAAGATTCGCCATGGTGAGATATATAAGGGCGAAATTAAAATGGTTAAGAAAAACTCAGATCCTTTTTGGGTTATTTCTACAATTACCCCTACTATTAGTAATGAGAGAAAAGTTACAGGTTATACAATCATTATGCAAGACATTACATATAGAGTACTTGCAATTACAGATCCACTAACTAAAATTTATAATCGTTTAAAACTAGATGAATCTCTTGCTTCACTAATGCAACACTCTAAAGAGAATGATTTGGGACTATCGTTAATTATGTTCGATATAGATCACTTTAAACGCGTAAATGATACATTTGGGCATAAAGCTGGTGATTATGTTCTTGTAGAAATTAGTAAGCTTGTAAAAGAAAATATTCGTCCAAGTGATGTATTTGCTCGTTGGGGCGGAGAAGAGTTTATGATTGTTGCAACTAATGATACAGATGTTGATGGTGCTACAATTTTAGCAGAAAAAATTCGCCGCAAAGTTGATGAGTATATCTTTGAAGAGGTTGGTCATATCTCGATTAGTATTGGTGTAACACAACTCACGCATGATGATGATCGTGATACAATCATTGAAAGAGTTGATACATACCTTTACAAAGCTAAAGAAGGCGGTAGAAATATGGTAGTTAATAGTTGATATAGTACCCCTTTACTCTATTTTCTACTATAATCCGTTATATAACTTTATTAAGGAGTGTAATTTGAGTCAATATATTAGTATCTATTTAACAGAAGATCACAGACATTGCGATATGCTATTAGCACAAGCTGAAGAACTTGTATCTGAAAAAAAATTTAAAGAGGCAGTATCTGCTGTTGAAGAGTTTTCAAAAGCGATGATGAATCATTTAGAGCGAGAAGAACTTATTTTATTCCCAGCTTTTGAAGAGCGAACAAGCATGGTTAATGGTCCAACACAAGTTATGCGAATGGAACATGAACAAGTGCGCCAACTTGTCAAACAGTTAGGTGAAGCAGCATCCATAGAAAACGAGAAGAAATTTTTTGGCCTGTCTGAAACATTGTTGATTTTTGTGCAACAACACAACTCAAAAGAGGAACAGATGTTATATCAGATGGCAGATAAGCACCTTGGAGATATTTCAGCAGAGATTGTTGCGAAGATGAAAGATATTTAAAGTTGGTATTTAGTTTTTGAATACTTCATCTCTCTCTCTAGATCAAGGTCCTAATATATCTGTTCCTTTTAGATTTTTTTATACCGCGCCACTTTTTTTTATTTTTTTTGCAATAGCACTTTTCTTTACACCAATAGATGTAATAGAGTTACGTTTTAACTCACAAACAGTTTCTCTTGTACATCTATTTACATTAGGAGTATTAACACTTATAATGTTTGGTGCGCTGTTTCAGATGTTACCAGTATTAATAGGTGTTGTTGTTGGTGGTAATATTGTTGTTGTGTGGTTTATATATCTACTTTTACTATTTGGTATACCTCTATTTTCATTTGGATTATATTCTCAGATAGATATATTAATGTTAATAGGAACTTTTAGTGTTGCTATTGGTATATTTATATTTTTAGTAAATATCTCTATTGATGTTTTTAAAGCAGATAGAAAAGGAAAAAGTGTACCTTTAATGCAGGTTTCAATTGCCTCTTTGTGGATGGCATTACTATTAGGTGTATTTATTAGTCTTGGACGCATTGGTATTATAGAGATTGAATCTTATGAGGCTTTATCTAATTTCCATATAGTAATCGCTCTATTTGGTTGGGCTTTTTCACTTATTGTTAGTGTTTCACTTAGTATTGTGCCAATGTTTTATGTAACACCAGAGTATACACCTAGCTGTAGAAGAGCAATACCTTTTATAATTATAGGTGCATTATTTTTATTTGCTGTACTATTTTTTTTATATCCAAGCCTTAGTATAGTAGCAGAATTTGTAATTACACAAGGCATTTTAATGTATGCGTATCAGACAATCAAGCGCCTACGTAGACGAAGACGTAAAATTCCTGATGTAACAGTATCATACTGGTACACTTCTATGTTAACACTTCTTTTATCAGTTATTTTTTGGTGGATTGGATATATTGAACCACTGTTTTTTACACTTTCATTTATAAGTTTTAGTATTGGATTTTTAGGTTCACTACTTCAAGGTATGATATATAAGATTATCCCATTTTTAGTATGGTTTCATCTTAGTTCTAGTGGAAAGTGGGATATTCCTACAATAAAGGAGATAATTGATGAAGAGGACATGTGGGTGCAATTACGACTGTATCAACTATTTATTGTTCTATTTCTATTATCTTTTTTCTTACCCTTAATAAAAATAGTTGCAGCATCTATACTTGCTATATCCTCAGTTTCATTATTAATTAACATGGTATCTGGATGGAAAATATATATTAGTATACGTTAGTAAAAAGTCATTAAATCAGAAGCTACAGTAACTTTACCGCCATATATTTTTTTTATTATTTTAATACTCTCTTCTTTTGCTTTTATGCTTCTTTTCATCAGGTGTGAAAGAACTAAATGTTTTACATTGGCACTGTTTGCAATTTGAGCAATTTTTGATGGTCTCATATGAAGTTGTGCTGCAATGTTGTAACCAAACTCTGGAATAGCAAAATGTGCAACAAAAAAATCTGCATTTTTTGCGATTTTAAGTAGATTATCGCTTTTTGCAGTTGTATCACCGCTAAAAACAAAAACTTTATCATCAATTTCAATTCTAAAGGCAAGAGCTGGAATAATCCCATGGTTAACATCTATGCTAGTGACTAAAATATTAGGTGTAATTCTTGTTTTATGTATTGATTTTGGCATAACAATTGGTTTTAACATGAATGAATCACTATTCTTTGTTAGTACATCTTGCATATATGCATACGCACCTTTTTTACCAAATAGTCTATGTAAATACTCTTTAATTGATGGCATTATTGATGAGCCAAATGGTCCAAGAATTGGTAATGTTTTTGAACGATTTGTAAAATAACCAGCTTTAATAAAAGCGCTTAAATCATTAATATGATCAATATGAGTATGTGTTATTAAAATAGCCTCTAAATCTTCTATTTTAGCACCCACTCTACTAAAGTTTTCAATTGAACCACTACCTGCATCAATTAAAATTTTTGCTTTTCCATCAACACTTAAGAGGTATGATGTTGAAGCACTACTTTGTAGCTCAGGACCACCAGAACCCAAAATATGAAGCTTAACTTCACTAGCATTTAATAAAGCTGTAAATAATAAAACTATTAATGTATATCTCATAAATTGAATTATACTCCATAAGGCTTAATAATTAAAATTTGTAATTAGTCAATACCTTGTAACATCTTTTGTTGGTGCTTGATTAGATAAGCTTTAAATCTTTTGTAAACTTTTTTTGCTCTTTGGAAACAACATATCTTATGGAATTTTTTATTTTATGAAGCATACATAGTCACACTTCAATTTAAATTTAGTTTTTAAAATTATGGTCTCTTCTATTACCATAAAAACTTACCTTCTTCCATTCTATGTGCTTCCATATGCTCAATTTCACGTGAACCTGATATTACAACTTCGCTATCACAAGTAAAGTTTAGTAACTCATCTCTGCCTTTGTAATCTATAGAGTTCAAAATTACTTTTATAGTCTCTATTCTTGCATTATGTTTGTTATCTGATCGAATGACTGTCCATGGAGTTTCATGTGAGTGTGAACGTTTAAGCATCTTATACTTTGCTGCTGTAAAATCATCCCATCTATCTTGTGCTTGTAAATCTACTTCACTTAGTTTCCATTGGCGAAGTGGGTCACTCATTCTTTTTGCAAAACGTCTAGCTTGCTCCTCTCTTGTAACACTGAAGTATAGTTTTATTATTATTGTGTCGTATCTGGCTATATCTTTTTCAAATCCCTTTACCCCTTGCATAAAACTTGTATATTCATCAGGTGTACAAAAGCCAAACACAGGCTCTACCATTGATCTGTTGTACCAGCTTCTATCAAATAATACAATCTCACCAGCATGTGGAAAATGTCCGACGTAACGTTGAAAATACCACTGTGAACGCTGTTCTTCTGTAGGTTTACCTAGAGCAACAACTCTATAATGTTTTTCATTCATATAGCGTGTTACACGACGGATAGTACCACCTTTACCAGCGGCATCTCTTCCTTCGAAAAGGATAATCATCTTTTGATTACTAGTTTCAATATGTTTTTGAAGTTTTATAAGCTCTGCTTGATATGGTTTAAGCTCTTGAACCTCTTCATAACATCGTTTTGCTTTTGAACTTTGTTTGTTAAACTCTTTATTCTCTTGCGAGAAGCTTTTATGTTCCTCTATTAAGTCAGTAATTCGCACTTTTTCACCATCTAACCATATAAATTCGTTAGAGTAGTTAGAAGGTTCATCTATATTTTGCATATAATATTTATCCTAAGTCTTATTGTTAATGATATATATATGATAATTTTGTTTAAGAAAACATTAGTTAAGTCATTTTTACATAAATTTGATAGATAGTTAAAAAATACTATTGCAGTGGATATAATGCCATTTTTTACAGGTTTTTTTTAAAACTTCAGAAGTATCTTATTTTTAATTTATGATTATTATAAATTAATACAACATTTTAAAAATCTGCAATATGAGTGATATAGAGGCATTTTTTTATAATAAAGATAAAAAATATTTATTTTAAATGGAACTGTGTACCTAGTTTAAGGTATTTTCTGTAAAAAAGTGATACAATAAAAGTATATGAATAGAATAAATATTAAAAGGATAGATTATGAAACTCGTAAATATTATAGCCTTAGTCATTTTTTCGTCATTACAACTATTCGCTGGAAGTATTTCTCATGCAGAAGCAGAGAGATTATTAATAAATTCTTTGAGCTCAAATTCCAAATCAGCTCATTTTAGAGATAAATATGCTAATCTTGAGAGAGATATGGTTGAAAAAGGCTCAAAATATAGCACTGATGAGTTAAAAACTTATTTGAAAGACTCAAAAGCTGCTAAATTTAGAGAAAACTATTTAAAGATGGAAGAGAAAATTTTGTATGAACATATAAAAGGTATAAATCTTGACTCTTGTTCTTTAGATAGTATGAAAACTATTCTTGTGTGTAACAATGCTAGCTATCCTTTGAGATAGCAAGGCGAATATATTTCAAAATAAAAGTAGAGTGTAAAAATGAAAAAAATAAATCTTCTTACAGATGAAATTTCTGTTAAGAGTTCTTCTTTAATTAATGCGTTAAATAGAAAACAGGAGTTTGCTATTACAATTGATGGTGATATTAAATTCACACCTTTTGAGCAAAAAGTAGTCCATATATATAAAGGTTTACCTGAACAAAAGTCTGGACTGTCATTATCTGCACTATCAGTTTTACAAGGTAAATATAAACTTCGGCAACAAGGTGACATCATCTATATTCATGCTGGTGCAGAGTGGCAGAATATTTTAGATATGAATACTCGAATTTCACTTTATGAAGATGTCTCAGCAGATGGTATAGATGTTTTTAAAGATGAAGAGTTAGAAAATATGGGTTGGCACGCAACTGATTTTGACATTGGCTATCGTGAGATAGTTGAAGAGATTGAAGAGAAGCTAGAAGATGGACATCTTGTATTTATTGAAGTAAATGAACCATATAGATTTAGTGGCTTTTGTGTTGTAAACGATATAGAATCAACTCGTTCAATTGTTTTTAATTTTGTAAAAAATAAAATTATTGAAAAAATTAAAAATAATGAAAATTTTGCTGAAGATAAATTAACTAGTGATGAGAAAAAGGCGGCAAAGTACTTCGGTATTTAACTTTGTCTGCTCTCTAAAAATAGATCATCTTCTGAAATGGTATTGTCATCACTTAATATCGCTGATCGTTCTACAACTGAGATAAGTTCTCTAATATTCCCAGGCCAATCATAGCTCTTGAGTGCCTCCATAGCTTTATCAGAAAAATTTTTCTCATCTAGCGTATACTTGGCACATACATTTTTTAAAGTATGACTTGAAATCTGTTCAATTTCATCTATACGCTCTTTTAATGGTGGTATATTTACAGGAATTGTATTAAGACGGTAGTATAAATCTTCACGAAATTGTTGCTCTTTTATTTGAGTCAACATATTAGCATTAGTAGCACTTATTACTCTAACATCAATCTTTATACTCTTTTGAGAACCAAGGCGTCTTATTTCACGTTCTTGTAAGGCACGTAGAAGTTTAGCTTGAAGATGATACGGCATCTCTCCTATCTCGTCTAAAAATAGTGTTCCACCATTTGCTAATTCAAACTGTCCAACTTTTGTAACACTTGCATCGGTAAATGCCCCTTTTTCAAAACCAAATAGCTCACTCTCTAATAAATTCTCAGGAATTGCAGCCATATTTATTGCAATAAAAGGTTTGTCTTTTCTATTTGAGTTACTATGAATATATTTTGCAAATACCTCTTTACCAACACCACTTTCTCCAAGAAGCATAACACTAGCATCTGTTAATGAAGCCTTATAAGCTATTTTTTTCGCAACACTTAAGCTTTTTGATTCACCAACAAAGAGTTCACTATCTTTAGTCTTTTTGGTACTATTACTAGATTTTGTTTTTATAATATTTTGTACTTTTTGACTACGCTTAATGGCAGCAATTAGTGTCTCAATCTCAAATGGTTTAAGTAAGAAATCTTTGACACCAAGTTGAATAGAATCTATAGCACGTTGAAGTGTTGCGTTTCCTGTCATAATTATAACTTCGAACTTTCCATCAAGCTCTTTGATAAACTCAATTCCATCCATTCCCGGCATATTTATATCGGTCACAACAAGCTCAAATGTATCGTCAATCTTTTTGAGAGCCTCTTTTGCATTTCGGAAGCTTTTAATAGTAAAGTCATCATATTCACCCATAGCAATTTCGAGCGATTTACGCATATTTATATCATCTTCAACGATTGCAATTTTCATTTTATTCCTCTTTATTTAGGATTGAAATGGTAACAGTATTTGAATTAAATTCAACTATTAAAGGAGTTGGTGGAACTCTTAGTGTTGTTATACTTTTGTTCATATTGTTTATGTTATTTGAGTGACTTTGTAGATATATACCATTTTTAAATAAAAATTCTAAAATTTTTTCTTTACTATTTCTCAAATTTTCTTCATCACTTAACTCATCATCAATCTCAATTTCTAAGGATCTACTTTTAATACCATCTATTGGTGTCATAGCAGGTGTTATATGAAAATGTTCATGAGTTATTTTAGATTTTTTCATCTGTGCGCGATAACTTAAAATCCAAGTTTGTGATAAACTAGCGTTAAGTAACAGCGCACTAAAAAGAAAAAAAAGTGTTGTCTTTATTCTTCATCCTCTATATCATCTTCTAGCTCTTCTTTTTTAGGACATCTTGAAATACTAGCGACATCATCACCTTTCACAATGTAGACACCACTTGTATTTCTACCAGATTTTGAAATTGTTTGCATATCTACTCTAATCATTTTCCCAGATTTAGTAAGTGCCATCATATCCATATTTTCATCTACCATAACACAACCAACAATTGTAGAACCTGTCTTATTATTTAGTTTAAGAGCAATAACACCAGAACCACCTCTATTTGTAAGTCTATACTCTCCAGCAGTTGTCCGTTTACCAATACCTTTTTCGCTAATTGTTAAAATCTCTTGCTCATCATTATCGATAATGTTAGCATCTACTACGTAGTCAGCATCTTTTTTAAATTTGATTCCTCTAACACCTCTAGTAGATCTTCCTTGATCTCTTGTTTTATTTATATCAAATTTAATACACTGAGCATATTTTGTAACAATAAATAGATATTTAGTATTTTCATTTGCAATTTGAGCAGTAACAAGAGCATCGTCATCATCCAAAACAATTGCTTTTACCCCATTATTTCTAACGTTGCTAAACTCTTTTAGATTTGTTCTTTTAACAACTCCATTTTTTGTAAAGAAAGTTAAAGATTTCTCTTCTGCAAAGTCAGTAGTAGGTAAAATTGCTCTAATTTTTTCACCATCTTCTAAGTTAAGAAGATTAACAACCGCTTTTCCTTTTGCAGTACGAGAGGCTTCTGGTATACGATAAACTTTTAACCAATGAAGTTTTCCAAGATCTGTTATGAAAAGTAGTGTGTCATGAGTGTTACAAGTAAAGAAGTTCTCTATAAAGTCATCTTCATAAATTGTAACAGCAGTTTTACCTTTCCCACCACGTTTCTGTTTTTCATATGAGCTTAGAGGAACACGTTTAATGTAACCACGGTGTGAAATTGTAACGACCATAGGTGTATTTGGTATTAAATCTTCTATATCTATATCATCATATGAATCTTCAATATCAGTTCTACGATCTGTTATAAATTTTACTCTTTGTTCTTCTAGTTCATCTTTAATTATACCTTTTAAAATATTTTCACTTTGTAAGATACTCTCAAGGTAATCAATTAATTTTTTAAGTTCAGCGAGTTCATTCTCTAATTTTTCACGCTCTAAGCCTGTAAGCTTTTGAAGGCGCATATCTAAAATAGCTTGTGATTGAATTTGAGAAAAACCAAATGTCTCCATAAGCCCTGTACGAGCTTCATCTGTATTTTGACTAGCTTTAATTAGCGCTATAACTTCATCTATATTGTCTAAGGCTTTTTGAAGACCCTCTAAAATATGAGCACGCGCGCGAGCTTTTTCGACATCAAATATAGTACGTCTAATAATTACAGTTTTACGGTGAGATATAAATTGAACTAAAATCTCTTTTAAGTTAAAAACTTTTGGCTCTTGGTTTGTAATTGCTAGTAGAATAATTCCAAAAGTTGTCTGCATATTTGTAGATTTAAAAAGATTATTTAAAACTATTTCACTCATTGAATCACGCTTAAGCTCTATTACAACGCGGATACCATCACGGTCTGATTCATCTCTAATATCAGAGATTCCATCAAGGCTTTTTTCTCTAACTAGTGCTGCAATTTGCTCAATTAAACGTGACTTATTTACTTGGTAAGGTAGCTCATCTATAATGATGATGTCTTTATTACCTTTTCTTTCAATATGTGTCTTTGCACGTACTTTTATACGTCCACGTCCGGTATTATACGCATCTACAATACCTTGACGTCCATAAATTGTTCCACCTGTTGGAAAGTCAGGAGCTTTGACATACTCCATCAAGTCACTGATAGTTGAATTAGGGCTGTCTATTAAAAGAGTAGTCGCGTCAATGATTTCACCTAAATTATGTGGTGGGATATTTGTTGCCATACCAACAGCAATACCACCACTACCATTAATAAGAAGGTTAGGGATTCTAGTTGGAAGAACATCTGGTTCACTCATTGAATCATCGTAGTTAGGTGTAAAATCTACAGTATCTTTTTCTAAATCACTAAGAAGAGCTTCTGCGTAAGAGGTCATTCTAGCTTCAGTATAACGCATAGCAGCAGCGTTGTCTCCATCTACTGAACCAAAGTTCCCCTGACCATCTATGAGTTCTGCACGCATAGAAAATGGTTGAGCCATTCTAACAAGAGCATCATAAACAGAGGTATCACCATGTGGGTGATATTTACCAATGACATCACCAACAATACGAGCACTTTTTTTATAAGGTGATCTATGACTAAGGTTTAGTTCACTCATCGCATATAATATACGTCTGTGTACAGGTTTTAAGCCATCTCTAACATCAGGCAGCGCACGCCCGATTATTACACTCATAGAGTAATCAAGATAACTCTTTGATACGCTTTTTTCAATGTTTATATTTTGAATATCTTGTGACTGGTCAAACAAATCGCTCATTTATACCCTTACAATATGTTATTAATTGGTGCGATTATATCGAATATTTGTTAAATATCATAATGGTTAAAATTTAATCACTAAAGGGCTCAAAAATGTATGTAAATATTGTTAAACTTTCACCGTTAAAAACTAAATGGAAAAAGGACACATATGGAAAATTTTGCTGATGTCAAGTATATACTTGATGGATTCTTAATGGTTTTTGCCGGTATTCTAGTAATGTGGATGGCTGCTGGATTTGCAATGTTGGAGGCGGGTCTTACTCGTACTAAAAATAATGCAATAATTTTATTAAAAAATGTTACACTATTTGGAATTGCATCAATTATGTACTATTACATAGGCTATAACATTATGTATGGTAGTGGTAGTTCATTTATGGGTGGTGGGGCTATGCTTAGTGGAATCACTTCAGCTGATTTAGGACATTCAGTTTATGCTGATTTCTTCTTTCAAGTAGTATTTGTTGCAACTGCAGCATCTGTAATTAGTGGTACTATTGCTGAGCGTATGAAGCTTTGGCCATTTTTAATTTTTGTTGTTGTACTTACAGGTTTAATTTATCCAATTGAGGGTCACTGGACATGGGGTGGAACAGAACTAGGTGGTGTAATCGCTGGATTTAGTGATTTTGCTGGTTCAACAATTGTTCACTCTGTTGGTGGATGGGCTGCTCTTGCTGGTGTTCTTTTATTAGGTGCTCGTAAAGGTAAGTATACAGCTGATGGTAAAGTTAAACCAATTCCTGGTTCATCTATGCCTCTTGCTACTCTAGGTACGTTAATCTTATGGATGGGATGGTTTGGTTTCAATGGTGGTTCTCAACTTGCACTTGGAAGTAAAGAGGATATTGATGGTATCGCAAGTGTTGTAGCTGCTACAAATATGGCGGCATCTGTTGGTGCAGTTACTGCAGCAATATTAACTCAAATTGTTTACAAAAAAGTAGATTTAACTATGGTGCTCAATGGTGCTCTTGGTGGTCTTGTTGCAGTTACTGCTGGACCAGACCTTGGTATGGTTGCAGCTACTGTTGAGGGTATTGTTGCGGCTATTTTAATTATGATTGCTGTTCCTTTCTTTGATAAACTACGTATTGATGATCCAGTTGGTGCTCTTTCTGTTCACTTAGTGAATGGTATTTGGGGAACAATTGCAGTTGCTATATTTAATCCTGAAGTTACAATGATAGCTCAAATTAAAGGTATTGTTGTAATTGGTATATTCACTTTTGTTAGTTCATTTATCGTTTGGTATATACTTAAAATAGTAATGGGTCTACGCGTAAGTGAAGAAGAAGAGTATGATGGTTTAGATGTTCATGAGTCCGGTATAGAAGCTTACCCTGAGTTTGCAAAAAATCTAAAATAAGAGTAGACTTTTGCCAAAATTGTTTGTAGTGAAAAATTTATTTTTTACTACATTGGCTTTTAAGCCAAAAATGTGCTAAATTTGTGCACTAACATAAAATATATAGGATGCAACAAATGAAAAAAATTGAAGCAGTAATAAAACCTTTTAAACTTGAAGATGTAAAAGATGCATTAGCAGAAATTGGTGTAACTGGTATGACCGTAAGTGAAGTAAAAGGTTATGGTCGCCAGCAAGGGCATAGCGAGTTATATCGTGGTGCTGAATATGTTGTTGATTTTTTACCAAAAATTAAAATTGAACTAGTAGTTTCTGCTGATTCTGTTGAACAAACAGTTAATACAATTGTAGAATCTGCACGCACTGGTAAAATTGGTGATGGTAAAATTTTCGTTAGTGATATAGATAGAATCATTCGTATCCGTACTGGTGAAACAGACAGAGAAGCTATCTAACATTTATATATCAAGCGGGTCAATCCCGTTTGATACTTTTTTATAAAAGTAATATTAATAAAATCACATTAATACTTACTAATACATCGAAAATTAAGTTGATTAAATATAGATTGAGTACAATTACACTATTATTTTTAAAGGTGGTGTCTATTGGATTCGCAAGTTACATATTTATTTAACACATTCTTCACTCTTTTTTCTTCTATTTTGATTATTTTAATGGCACCTGGCTTTGCTATGCTAGAAGCTGGAATTGTACGTACTAAAAATGTTGTTACTGTACTCACTGGTAATGTTATGCTTTATGCTGTAACGTCAATGATATATTTACTTTGGGGTTATAACTATATGTTTGGACCTAGTGGTTTCTTATTAAGTGGTGTGGAGAGTACAAATATGAGCTTTTATGCTCTGTTTTTCTTTCAAATGGCATTTGTTAGTAAAACTGTGTCAATTGTTAGCGGTGGTGTTAGCGAACGTATTCGCTTAATTCCATTTATGATGCTTGCTATTGTTGTGAGCGGACTTATTTATCCTACTGTTGGCTCATGGACATGGGGTGGTGGTTTTTTAAGTGACATGCATGATTTAGCAGGTTCTACGATAATTCATTCAGTTGGCGGTTGGGTTCTTCTTGCTGCTTTATTTATTGTTGGACCTAGACATGGACGATATTTAGCAAATGGTGCTATTAGAGCAGTTCCAGCTTCAAATATTCCGCTTGTAACCTTAGGTGCATTTTTACTTTGGATTGGTTGGTTTGGTTTTAATGGTGGGAGTGTTTTAGCTTTTGATAGTATTGCTAATGCAGATTTAGTTGCAAAAGTTATTGTCAATACTAATACAGCAGGGTTAGCTGGTGCTATATCTTCAGCTTCTCTTTTATATATTCGTTATAAAAAACTAGATATTACTATGATATTAAATGGCGCGCTTGGTGGACTTGTTGCAATTACAGCAGGAGCGGATGTTGTTGGTCTTGTAGAACCAATTTTTATCGGTGCAATTGGTGGTCTTTTAGTAATAGTTGCTGTTTCATTTTTTGATAAAATAAAGATTGATGATCCAGTTGGTGCTCTTTCTGTTCACTTAGTAAATGGAATTTGGGGAACAATTGCAGTTGCTATTTTTAGTGATATATCTTTTTGGTCTCAAATAAAAGGTATCGCCATTATTGGTCTATTTTCATTTTCAGTTGCATTTGTATTGCTTAAAATAATTAACTCGATAGCTTCTTTTAGACCAACTAAAGATGAAGAACAGATTGGTTTAGACGTTAGCGAATGTGCGCTAGAGGCATATCCTGATTTTATACAAAGTAAAGTCTAATACTAAAATTACTAAATAGATGATGAGAATATCAGGCTTATAGTTGAGAATAAAATTTTCATACAAGAGCGTGACATTCTAAAGAAAAGCAGCGGTATATTTCACGATATTGGTATGAAATTTACTCTTTATCTGCTAATTTTTCATACTCTATTTTAGCTTCATTAAAATCTGGATTAATCTTAAGTGCAATACTGTAATGATGTCTAGCCTCTTTAAACTTTTCAATTTTTTGTAATAGATTTGCATAGTTGTAATATGTTATTTCATTATTTGAATCTAGTGTTAAAGCTTTTTTATATTGCTCTATTGAACCCTCATACTGTTCAAGATGTGCTAATGTACTTGCTAGCCCACTATGTGCATGACTATTATGATCATCAACATTAATAACTTTTTCAAAATATTGTTTAGCTTCTTCGTATTCGTTTGTTATTAAAAGAATTGAAGCTAATTTCATTAAGGCCTCTTCGTTTTTTGGTTTTATCTTTACTGCTTCAAAAAGTGCCTTTTTTGCACTTTCAAAATCTTTTTCATCTGCTGAATCATCAGCGCGTTGAAGTAAATCATTAAACCTATTTTTAAGCATTTGTAAGTGGCTTTTTTGCTGACGTTTAATAATTTCATCGTCACCATTTTCTGCAGTTTTTTGAGAAACATTTAAGACTTGTCCAAAAAACTTATATGCAAATATTAATGAGACTACTAGTAGTAATAGTTGGAAAATTGTCATTTATACATTCCTAATAAATTTATAAGATATTTTAACATATTAAGCCATGTTTTATTCTTTATGTCTTATAATTATGTACATCTAGATTAATAGCTAGGATGAAATAAACTATTTTACAAGGAAATAAATATGGCAGAGACAACAACGACTTCAGTAGATTCTTTAAAGAGTAAAGCAAATGCAGCTAAAAAAGCTTATGAAGAGGCTTTGGTAAAAAAAGGTGATGATAAAAACATCCAAGAGGTACAATTTGACGCTACTACAGCGACAATTATTTCAGCGTTAAGTGCTTTAGAAGATCAACTAGATGTAGCACGTGCTAAGGGTTCAATCCGTGCTAAAGACATTGTAGATGGTTTTGGTGGCGAAGGCAAATTAAATGACCTTGTTGTTGACCTAGCTGGTTACATGGGTGAAATGGTTGGTGCTGGTGTTACTATGAGCGCTACTCCAATGGTGGTTATGGCTGGTGCTGCTAAAGGTGTTTACAAGAAAGTAACTGAATAATTAAGTTTAAAAGTTTGCAAACCAAACCCTATCCGTGAAAGCGGGTAGGGTTTTTTTATGCCAAATTTATTGTGTTAGAATTGAGTATGGACGTTCAATCTCTTTCATAAGTAACTCAGGACTCATTGAACGAGACTTTCTAGCGAACTCTTTTCCCTCAAATAGTACAATTATAGTAGGTGCTGCAAATACACTATAATGTGCAGCAATTTCTGGATTTTCTGATATATCTATATAATATCTTGCTATATCAGGATAGGTTTTAGCAGTGATTTCCATAAGTTTTGGGCGTAAAACTTTACACACATTACAAGTAGGAGAGGTGAAATATATTATTACTGCTATATTTTCTTTTAATAGACTCTCTAGATTTTCTAGAGAGCTTATTTTAGTATCCATTTCTATAATGCTTTTGTCATAACTCTGTTTAGACGATTAATGAAGTCAGCTGAATCATCTATTTTTTCACCATTAAACATTTTAGCTTGGCTAAATAAAATTTTTGTAACATCTTCTATCATATTTGCATCACTACTATCTTGTAATTTCTTTAGTAAATCATGATTTGGATTTACTTCCATAATTGGTGGTATTTCTGGCATATCCATATTGCCCATTTGTGCCATCATCTGTTTCATTGCATAGTTTGGATTGTCTTTATCGTCTACTAATACAACTGGTGAGTCTGAAAGTCTCGCGCTTAGTTTAATCTCTTTAACACCTTCACCTACAACATTTTTCATCTGTTCTAATAAGTCTTTGAATTTAGCTTCATCATCTTCGCTTGCTTTAGCATCATCACCATCTAGTTTTGCCTCTTGAACAGAAGTGAATTTAAGCTCTTTGTATTCATTAACCATAGGAAAAACTATAGCGTCAATATCTTCGCTTAGAATTAATACATCAATGTTTTTAGCTTTAAATCTCTCTAATAGAGGAGAGTTTCTAAGCATTTGCTCATTTTCACCAATGATGTAATAAATCTCTTTTTGCTCTTCACTCATCTTCTCTTTATAGTTAGCAAGTGTAGTCAGTTCAGTACTATTAATTGATTTGAATCTTAATAAGTCAAGGATTTTCTCTTTGTTCTCGAAGTCACTATAGAGACCTTCTTTAAGAACTTTTCCAAACTCTTTGTAGAGCTTGTCATATTTCTCACTGTCATTTTTTGCCATTTTAGATAGCTCTGCTAAGATTTTTTTAACAGATGCACTTTTTATGCGTGCTAAAATAGCATTGTCTTGAAGAATCTCGCGACTTACATTTAGTGGTAAATCTGAAGAATCTATAATACCTTTTACAAAACGCATATATGTAGGAAGTAGCTCTTTTTCATCATCTGTAATAAATACACGATTAATATATAGTTTTACACCTGGTTGGTAATCTACACGGAAAAGGTCCATTGGTGCTTTTGATGGAATATAAAAAAGTGTTGTGTACTCTTGAACACCCTCAGCTTTTGTATGCATCCATGAAATCGGTTCATCGCTATCATGTGAAATTGTTTTATAGAAGTCTTTGTACTCATCATTACTGATTTTACTTTTTGGAACAGTCCAAAGAGCAGAAGCTTTATTGATTTGTTCAATTTTCTCTTCAGTTGTGTCTTCTTTTCCCTCTTTTTTCTCTTCTTCAGTAGCATAAGTTGTAGAAGTTTTATTTAGGTAAATTCCAAAAGGAATATGGTCAGAATATTTTTTTACAATACTTTCGATTCTGTGTTCTTCTGAGAATTCACTCTCTTCATCTTTTAGGTGTAAAATGATTGTTGTACCAAAACTATCACGCTCTGCTTCACTTAAATCAAACTCACCATCACCTTTACTTACCCATTTGTAAGCTTTGTCTTCACCAGCTTTTTTTGAAATTACTTCAACTTCATCAGCCACCATAAAAGATGCGTAGAATCCAACACCAAATTGTCCAATTAGATTTGAGTCTTTTTTAGCATCTCCACTCATATTTTCTAAAAATGATTTTGTACCACTTTTTGCGATTGTTCCTAAATGTTCAATTAAATCCGCTTCATTCATACCAATACCACTGTCACTAATTGCAATAGTTTTTGCCTCTTTATTTATAGTCAGGTCTATACGAGGTGTGAAGTCAAGGTTTTTAAGATTGTCATCTGTAAGTGTTAAAAATGTCAGTTTATCAAGTGCATCAGAAGCATTTGATACCAATTCTCTTAAGAAAATTTCCTTATTAGAGTAAAGTGAGTGTATCATCAGTTGTAAAAGCTGATTAATCTCTGTTTGAAATTGATGTTTTGCCATTGTTTGTTGCCTTTAGAAAAATTTGTGAAAGTATAACTTATTAATTTAATAATTGCAAGTTTCATCAAGTATATTTAGTCTATATGACTCAGCTTAAGTGAGTCAATATTTTATTTTTGCCAAATAAAGTCCATTTGGTGGTGCTAAATTAGTAGAATGTCGTTTAATATGTCCAAGTTGTTCAGCTATTGATGAAATTGGGAGTCTTTTTTTTGCAATTTCAAGAACTAGATACATAATCATTCTAATTTGTGAACGTAAATATCCATCTGCTGAAAAATGTACAATATAGTGTTCTTTAAATTTGTATATAAAAACTTTATGGATAGTCCTTATATCATTAGAGGTTATTGAGCCATTTTTTTTAAACCATCCAAAATCATGTGTTCCCTCGAATCTTTTTAGTGCCTCTTGCATAAGTTCAAAATCAAACTGTTCGCTAAATGTCACAAATTGCTCAGAAAACGGGTTTCTTTGAGATGTAGATATAACATAACGATATACTCTTGATTTTGCACTAAAGCGTGCATGGAAATCTTCATTAACTATTTGAATATGTTTAATATAGATGCTAGGTATAAGACTTTTGTTTAGATGATTTTTTAATTTTATAAGATCGTTCCAAAATGGTGGGAGATCTATATGAATTACCTGAGCGCTTGCATGAACACCACTATCAGTACGACCACTTCCATAAAAGTTTTCTTTTATACCAACATTAAAAAAAGCTTTTTCCAACGCACCACTAACAGTATGTGAGGTACTGTTTTGAGATTGAAAACCAAAAAAAGAAGCACCGTTGTAGCTAAGTGTTATTTTGACACGCATTTAGTAAATAGGAACTATTTTTTTTCTATAAATTAGTGCTGAACTAAGAAGCCAAACTCCAGTTACAATTGCAATACTCGTTATTCCAAACTTTTTTGCTAAAGTAAAGCTTAGGGCATAAAAAAGTGCTACAGCTATGAACATATATAGATAGGTTGGATTTTTACTGTTTCTTGTATGAATAATTCCTATACTTAAAACTATTAAGATACTTAGTGGTGGAAAAAGAGAGATTAATACATTTGTAGAAAATTTTGTTGGTCTTTTTGAATCGCTTTGTAACCAGTAGTCAATTGGTGAGACATATGGTTTTGCATTCATTGTTGCAGTATCATTAATATTCATTGTATCAAAGTTTACAACTGAGAACTCTCTATTCTTATAGAGGTGTACACGTCCATTATACAATTGAAATTGTAAAACACCATCATTATTAACAATTTGCGCACGTGATGCTAAAATTAGATTTTCTGAGTTTCTATTTTGATTAAAAAGTGCAATATCTGAATATTTTTTATTATCTTCATCTTGTGCGCCTATGTATATGTGCCAATCACCAAATTTTTGTCCAAATTCTGATGGTTTAATATTGAAGTTTGCTTGACTTTTTTTAACTTTTAAGAAGTTTTTATACATCTGTGTTGTGTGTGGAACTAATATTAAAGAGATATATAAAAGCAGTAGTGAAAGAATTAAAGCACCACTCAACATAATCTTAATAATACGCGATGGTGCAACTCCAAGAGCAAAAAGTACGACCATCTCATAGTCAAAAGATAGTTTTGCAAATGTCATGGTAGCACCTATAAAGTATGCTATTGGAAGTGTATAAAACAGTAATTCAGGAAGAATGAATAGATACATTTGCCACATATCATAAACACTAAGTTGTACAAGAGCAGTAACAGCGGCAATTTTTACTAAAAATATTATAGACGCTATAAAAAATAGAGGTATAAATACAGAGAAAAATATTAAAGAAAAATGTTTATTAATATATTGACGAACTCTATCCATATAGATTCTCTAATATAGTATTAAAGTATTCATCAAATAGATAGACAATTAGTAGTGCTAAAGATAGAAATGGAATGTATGGAATCTCTTTTGTTTTTGAGCGCATTAAAATAGAGACTGGTAAAGATAGTAGCGCAGATAGAAAAATTGTAACTAGTGAAAGTTTAAAACCTAGAACTGCTCCAATTGTGGCGGCTATCATAATATCGCCTTCACCCATTGCCTCTTTGCCAATTATAAATGAGATATAAAAACGAAGTAGGCTAAATGCCCCTGCAAATAAAAGTGCGTACTCAAAACTATCTAAAATTGAACCACTAAAAATAGCTAAAGTAAGAGCTGATAGATTTAGGCTGTCTGGAACAGCTTTATAGTACAAATCTATGATTGACAGAGCAAGAAGTATTACAAATACAAGTGAAAGTAAAAGTGCGTCAATGTTCATACCAACTTTTGCAAATATTGTTATGAAAATTATTGCACTTGAGAGTTCAACAAGTGGGTATTGTATTGAAATTGGAGCTTTACAATACGCACACTCTCTACCTAGAAATAGATATGACAAAAGTGGAATATTGTGCCAAGGTTTTAGTTTTGTATCACATTTGGGACAGTGAGATGCTGGAAATATTACATTCTCACCCTTTGGAATTCTAGCAATTAGAACATTCATAAATGAACCAATTACAAGACCAAATAGTGCAATAAAAATCCAGATCAATTAAGTCCGCCAAAACGTCTGTCTATATTTTGAAATTTTTCAATAATATCTTCTAACTCAAAAGATGAAAAATTTGGCCAAAGTGTAGAGATGAAGAAAAATTCAGCATATGCTGCTTGCCAAAGCATAAAGTTAGATAATCTATGATCTCCACCAGTGCGAATAAGAAGATCAATATTATCTTTCATGTCAAGTGATTTTTGAAGTACCTCTGGTGTAATAGGTCGCTCTTCTATAGAGTTAATAGCTCTAGTGAGTTCATCTTGAGAACCATAATTTAGTGCTAAATGTTGTGTTAGTCCATCGCAATGCGCAGTTTTTGCTTCCATATCCAAAACTAAAGCTTGTAAAGATTTGTCAAAACGTGTAATGTCACCAATTGCATGAAAACGAACATTATTCTCAAGGTAAACACTAAGTTCATTTTTAAGGTAACGCTTTAGTAACTTCATTAAAAATTCAACTTCAAGTTTTGGACGTTTCCAGTTTTCTGTACTAAAAGCATAAAGTGTTAAAGATTTTATAGATGGCTCATTAGAACACCAAGTAGTAATTTCACGCACAACTTCAGCGCCACGTTCATGACCCTTTATCCGCATCATTCCATGTTGTTCCGCCCAACGACCATTGCCATCCATAATAATTGCTATATTCATTAATATTTAATCCTCTAATAACTAGCGCAATTTTACAATATAACGGTTTAATGTTTGACTTTTGTTAAACGTTTCGTATACTCTTCGAGTAATTCAATATCTTTAAATTCATTTTTTGCTATTTTACGACAAATATATTAGTATTTTTTTAAAGTTTTGCTATAAAAGAAATAATTTAAGAACACAATAATATAGTCTACACTCATGTTATCTAACGCAGAGTATAAAGCCTCTATAGAGACTAAAAAAGTATTCTCTTAGACTACACATAGTCTGCACATAAAAAGAATATCATAGAGCTGTTAAAAACTAATTAACGATATTAAAAGGAGATGCAGATGAAAAAAATGACTTTAGGTATAACTTTAAGTATAATATTATCACCAATGTCATTTGCGAGTAGTCCTGAAATTAACGAGCTTAAAAATGAAGTTCTACTCTTAAAACAGATGATGAAGGAACTTAAAAAATCAAATAATGAGTTACGTGCGTATCAAAATGCAACCGCTAAAGATTCATTTGTTCCAGCTTCTCGTAATGCTTTTAGTAAATTAGAGGCTTCAGTTGAAGAGCTGAAAACTAATTTAGAGGGTAACGAAAAATCAGGTTTTCAACTTGCCGGTTATGCCTCTTTTGGTTGGCAAGATGCTCAAAAAAATGATAATGAATTTGACTTAGTACAATTTTCTCCAATTTTCCATTATCAATATGGAAGTATGTTTCAATTTGAGGGTGAATTGGAAGTTAAAGTAGGAGCTGATGGTGATACTGAAATTGACCTTGAGTATGCTGCTGGAAATATTTTTTTAAATGATTATGTTGGCTTGATTGTTGGTAAATTTATGTCACCTATTGGTCAATTTGTACAAAATGGTCATCCATCTTGGATAAATAAAATGCCATCAGCACCGCTTGGATTCGGACATGATGGAGCAGCACCAACGTCAAATATTGGTATAGAGTTACGTGGTGGTCTACCAAAGTTTGCAAATACTCGAAGTAATTACGCTGTTTTTGTATCAAATGCACCAGTATTTGGTATAGCTGCTGATGGAGATACAATAATAGATACTTCAGGAAAAACATCCTCAAATGATGTCTCTAAAACATGGGGCGGACGTTTTGCAGTTAACCCAATTTCAGGAATGGAAGTTGGTGTCTCAATGGCATCTGGTGATATTGCAGAAGAGTTGGCTGGTGGAAAAAAAATAGCACGTGATTATGAAGTAGTTGGTTTTGATGGAGCATATCATTATGATAATTTTATACTAAAGGGTGAATACATTAAACAAAAAGTTGGTGAAAATGATTTAAGTACGCTAGAAGGTGGTACATGGAGGGCTTGGTATTCTCAACTCTCTTATCAATTCCAAGGACTTAATTTAGAGCCTGTAATTCGTTATGGTGATTACAGCAATCCAGAAATTAAACGTAAACAGTTGGCATTAGGACTGAATTATCTATTTTCAAATAATGTTATTGCAAAATTAGCATATGAAAATAATAAAGACAAAGATGGTAATGCTGTTAATTCTAAAGCTAATGACAATCGTTTATTAGCACAATTTGCATTCGGTTTTTAGGAGGAATTGAAATGAAAAATATTATGAGACTAACAATATCATTAGCTATGTTTTTAACATTTTCAGTAAATTATGCATTTGCGAATGAACATAAAGGAGATAGTACAAGAGGTGCTGAGCTTTGGGCAAGCTCATGTGTACATTGTCATAATGTACGTGAACCAGCCGATTTAAGTAAACGTGCATGGAAATACTCTATGAACCACATGAGAGTTAGAGCAGGTTTTACAGGTCAGGAGACACGTGATATTTTAGCTTTTATTTTAGAATCTAAAACATCAAAAGACTCAGAATAAATTTCTATCAAATTAAAAAAGGTATATTCAATGAAAAAAAAGAAACTTTTAACATTAGTTTTAGGCTCAGCATTAACTGCTGGTGTCGCAATAGCAAATGAGGGTACTAGCGCAAAGTGTGGTACTGGTAAATGTGGTGATAGTATGCAAGAGAGTTCAAATGAAATACAAGACGCATCTAAAAAGAGTAAAAAGTTAAAAGGTGAAGCTGAGAAAAAGATAGTTAAGAATAAAAAAGTGATTGAAGATGCTTGTGGGGCTAAAAAAGCAGCTGAGGGTAAATGTGGTACAACTAAATGTGGCGGAATGGGTAAATGTGGTGGGACAAAATAAGGTTATTTAAAATTTATTAGCCTGTAAACTAAATGGTGTAATTGTATCACTTTGCAAAGTCTTAAGCGATTTTTACTAATCATACACCTTAGCTTCTATTTTTAGTACTTTTTAATAAATATAAGACTATAATTTCGCCGAGCAAAGTGTTAAGTAGGGAAATCTAGGCATTTATGTTTAGGTTGGTAGTTTCGAAAGAGATTATTTACGCTATCCGAAAAGACTTTGTAAAAAATATTTTGGAGATATATATGAAAAACGTTCTTTTACTTTTATTAGCATTAGCTGGTGTTGCATTCGCTTCTGAGGGAAATGTTGCAAACGAAACATTAAAAGCATACTCAGTTATCGCTGCTGGTGTTGGTCTTGGTTTAGCTGCTCTTGGTGGAGCAATTGGTATGGGTCACACTGCTGCTGCTACAATTGCAGGAACTGCACGTAATCCAGGTCTTGGTGGAAAGCTAATGACTACTATGTTTATTGCACTTGCTATGATTGAAGCACAAGTTATCTATACACTTGTTATTGCTCTAATCGCTCTATACGCTAATCCTTTCTTAGGATAATTTACATATAAAAACGTGAATTTCTTCACGTTTTTAGTAAATTAAGAGTTTTAGATATTTACTAATTAAATCTAAAACTCAGACAACTATTAATTACATTGTTGGCTTTGCTCGCATTTTTTCACTAACTTTTTTATTACTATCAATTTAAACCTAATTTACACAATATTACAGTAAAATCTCATTAAATCTTTTTAAGGGTATTTGTATGCCAAGAGCATTGCTTAGTGTTAGTGATAAAAATGGAATTGTAGGATTTGCAAAAGAGTTAATTGAACTTGGGTTTGAGATAATAAGTACAGGCGGTACATTTAAACTTTTACAAAGTAGTGGAGTTGATGCTATAGAGATTAGTGATGTTACTAATTTTCCTGAGATGTTTGATGGGCGTGTTAAAACTTTAAATCCGTTAATTCACGGAGCTATTTTACATAGACGTTCAAATGAAGATGACGTAAAATTAGCGCGTGAGCATGGTATGGTTGGTATTGATCTTGTTTGTGTTAACCTTTACCCATTTAAAGCGACAATTGAGCGTACTGATGATTTTGATGAAATAATTGAAAATATTGATATTGGCGGACCTGCCATGGTTAGAAGTGCTGCTAAAAACTTTGCTGATGTTATGGTTGTTACAGATGTTCATGACTACAATATGGTAATAGATGCCATGAAAAAAGATCATGCAGATGTAGATTTTAGACGCTCTTTAATGGTTAAAGCGTATGAGCATACTGCTGCATATGATAGTATGATTGCAAATTATATGAATGAACGTTTTAATGATGGTTTTGGAGATAAGCAGTTCATTGTAGGCTCAAAGGTTATGGGTACTCGTTATGGTGAAAATCCTCATCAAAAAGGCGCGCTCTACCAATTTGACAACTTTTTTAGCACTCATTTTCACTCTTTAAAAGGTGAACCTAGTTTCAATAACTTCACTGATATGCATGGCGCTCTAAAAATTGCTGCTGCATTTAACGAACTTCCTTCTGTATGTATTGTAAAACATGGTAACCCTTGTGGTTTTGCTATTAAAGATACTCTATTTGAGAGTTATACTGAAGCACTTAAGTGTGATCTAGTTTCTGCATTTGGTGGAGTTGTTGCAGTAAATGGCACAGTAGATAAAGAGTTAGCACTAAAGATGAATGAGATATTTTTAGAGGTTATTTTAGCGGCACGATTCACAGAAGATGCATTAGAAGTTTTTTCTTCTAAAAAACGTATTAAACTTTTTGCTCAAGGTCAAGATAGATTGTCAATTTCTGGTGATTTAAATGACTTTAAACATGTAGAAGGTGGTTTTGTTTATCAACATGCTGATGAAGTTACAGATGATGAAGTTGCAAATGCGAAATGTGTTAGTGAGGGTGAAGCTAATGAGGGTGAATTAGATGATGCAAAAATTGCGTGGCAAGTAGCCGCACTTACGAAATCAAATTGTGTCATTTATGTAAAAAATGGTGCAACTGTAGCTATTGGTATGGGAATGACTAGTCGCGTTGATGCTGCTGTATGTGCTCTTAAAAAGGCAAAAGATATGGATATTGATGTAAGTGGAGCATCACTAGCTAGTGAAGCATTTTTTCCATTTCGTGATAGTGTTGATGCAGCGGCAGCTGCAGGTGTAAAAACGATTATTCAACCTGGCGGTTCAATTCGTGATGATGAAGTAATAGCCGCTGCAAATGAGCATGGTATATCTCTATATTTTACAGGAATACGTCACTTTTTACATTAAGGATAAACTATTTTGTCATCAAAACAGATTACACTCTCTGGTTTTATTTCTAGAGTTCAGCAAATATCGTTAAAGGTTGCAAATAAAAATTTCACATCTTTAACAGTGTTGGACAATATTAAGAATGAGCCAATGTTTGTTATGGTTGACAAAGATAGATATGATACACTAGTTGAACGAGCTGGTTTGATTGAGGATACGCAAAGTGAAAGAAGAAAAGATCCAACACAAGCACAACAACAACTCATAAAAATTAAACACAGGTTTCCTTTTTTTGAGGGCATTTCTGATGAGGATATTGTTGCAATTACAGGAAATGTACGTTTTGTTAAAATGGAAAAAGATGAAACTGTTTTTCAACAAGGTGAGCTTGAACAAGATATTTATATAGTTTTAAAAGGCTCTGTTGGAATTTTTATTAGAGATATTGATAACAAAAGAGTTACTCTAGCTACACTTGACAAAGGAGCGGTTTTTGGTGAAATGGCTTATATAACAGATGAACCAAGAACAGCTAATGCTGCCTCACTTGGTAATGGTACACTAGTTTTAGGTTTTAGAATAATTGACCAATTAGATGGAATGGAAAAAGTTTTTAATAGCTTGTATATTAATTTTATTGACATACTCGCTTATAATTTAAAAAATACAAATCAGAAATTGTTTACTAAATAGATGAAAAATAACCTAAAATATAGAGTTTTAATTGTCGATGATAGAGATGATAATCGTTATGTTGTAAAAGTTCTTTTAGAAGAGGAGTTTGATAACTTAGAGTGTATTGAAGCATCTTGTGGAGATGAAGCATTAGAGATCTCAAAAAAAAATAAAATAGATTTAATACTGCTTGATGTACAGATGCCTAAAATGAGTGGTTTTGAAGTAGCAAGAGAGTTACAAAAGTCTGAAACAGAGTTATACATTCCAATTGTTTTTTTAACAGCAGTTTTCACGACTGATGAGTTTGAACAAGAGGGGTTAAACTTAGGCGCAATAGATTATTTAAAAAAACCAATTGAAAATAGAGAACTTATTAATAAAGTACGGTTGTATCTAAAAATATTTGAACAGCAATTAGCTCTTCAAGAGTTTAATCTTGAGTTACAAAAAAAAGTAGAAATTGGGATTGAACAGAATCGTTTAAATGAAGAGATGATGTTACAGCAATCACGTCATGCGCAAATGGGTGAGATGTTAGCTATGATTGCTCATCAATGGAGACAACCGTTGATGGAAATTAGTACTATAATTGCTAAACTTCAAATGCAGACAGAGTTAAATAAGTTGCAAGTAAGTGAGATGCCAACTATACTTGAAACAATGGATTTAACTGTACAATTTCTATCTCATACATTAGATGATTTTAGAGATTTTTTCAAACCAAGAACTGCAAGTGCAGAGGCTGATATAAATTCAATTTTAGATAAAGCTATAGAATTTATGGCATCTTTGCTAGGATTTCATAAAATTATAGTTAAAAAAGAGTACAATTTCAAAATAAAACCACATATATATGGAAATGAGTTACTTCAGGTTATAATTAATTTGATAAAAAATTCCATCGAAGCATATGTTCAAAACGGTATTGTAGATGGGGTTATCACTATAAAAGGTAAAGAGAGTCCAGAAGTATTTAAAATAGTTGTTGAAGATGAGGCAGGTGGAATAAGTTCTGAGATTAAAACAAGGGTCTTTGAACCATATTTTACAACTAAAGATGAATTAAGTGGAACAGGGTTAGGATTATACATGTCAAAAACAATAGTTGAAAAACATTTACATGGAACATTACGTTTAAAAAACACTAAAAAAGGATTGGAGGCAATAGTAAGGATATGAGTAAATTAGAAAAATTAAGTGAAGAGTTAAGAGGTAGAAGTCTACTGTACGTAGAAGACAATGAAAACGTTCGAGAGAAAGTAGTTAGTTTACTGCAACTTTTTGAAATCAATATTATTGAAGCAAAAGATGGTAAAGAGGGTCTTGTAATGTTTAGACGTCATCGTCCAGATATTATTATGAGTGATATTAATATGCCAAAAATGAGTGGTCTTGATATGGCAGCTGCAATTAGACGAATAGACCAAGATACACCAATTATTATGATAACTGCATATAAAGATGAAGAACTTCTATTTGATGCTATAGAACATCAAATTAATCGCTATATGATGAAGCCAGTTAATAAAAATCAGATAATTGATGCACTACAAAAATGTGTTGAGATAATTAAACGTCGTCCTAAAACAATAACATTTCAAGATGGTCTGACGTACGACATAAGTAAAAAACAGCTTTTTAGAGATGAAGAGGTCATTGTTTTAACCAATAAAGAGATTAAACTTTTAGAGCTACTTGTAAATCACAGAAATATGGTTGTTACATATGACATGATAGAACAATCATTATGGAAAGGTGGTGGTATGACTATTGAAGCTTTAAGAACGTTAGTTCGTAGTTTTAGAAGAAAAAGTCATCCTGATTTAATTCAAAATCTTTCAGGTATAGGTTATCGTTTAGAAGTTGATGAATAATTATAAGTGCTATTTTTGCACTTAGGAAACTTGATTGACATTGACTAAACCTATATGCTATAATTTGTGCAATTTAAATTCAGGAAGAAACTTTGAGCAATAGTCTATATGAGACGTTAGATGTCAATAAGAATGCAAGTGCAGATGAGATTAAAAAAGCATATCGTCGGTTAGCACGAAAATATCATCCTGATATTAACAAAGATGCTAGTGCTGAAGATAAATTTAAAGAGATTAATGCGGCATATGAAATTTTAAGTGATGCGACAAAACGTAGCCAGTATGATCAATTTGGTGACTCAATGTTTGGTGGTCAAAACTTCCATGATTTTGCCTCCTCACAACAGACTCAAAATGTTGATTTAGATGAAATTTTACAATCTATCTTTGGTGGTGGAGCTGGTGGTGCCAGAGGTGGATTTGGCGGTGCTGGAGGCTTTGGTGGTTTTGGTGGTCAACAAAGTGTTAATTTAGATATTGAAAGTTCAATAACAATTGCATTTCAAGTCTCTATACTTGGCGGAAAGCATAATGTTCATTTAGATAATGACAGTTTTGATATTAAGATTCCAGAAGGAATCAAAGATGGAGAGACTATGCGTGTACGTGGTAAGGGCAAACAGATGGGTGGCAATCGTGGCGACTTGATGTTGAAAGTAAGAGTTGCTAAAGATCCTAACTATGAGCGTGAAAATGATAATCTTGTCAAATCTTTTGATATAGCACTAAAAACTGCTCTTTTTGGAGGAAAAGTTAAAATTGATACACTTCAAAAAGAGATTAATTTAAAAGTTCCAGCTGGTACAAAACAGATGCAAAGATTTAGAGTTAAAGAGTTAGGTGTGCTTAATCGTAAAACAAAAGCAAGAGGTGATTTGTACCTTCAAGCAAATGTTATAATGCCTCGTGTTGATGACTTAGATGAGACTCTTATTGAGGTAATGCAAGAAAAACTTCCGGAACTAAATGATGCATAATTATGATGAACCAGTATACTTAATTAGTGTTGTTGCTAAAACTTTAGATATACATCCACAAACACTTCGCCAATATGAGAGAGAGGGTCTGGTTATCCCCTCACGTACTGGTGGTAGAATTAGGTTATATTCACAACGAGATGTAGATAAGATAAAAATGGTTTTACGTCTTACTCGTGAACTTGGTGTTAATTTAGCTGGTGTAGATATAGTATTACGTCTTAAAGTTAAAATTGAAGAGATGGACAATGAGATGGAGTACTTAAAATCACAGCTTCAAGAAAATAGTAAAATGAATACAGTACCAAATGAGAAATCTTTGGTACGTAAGCGTAGCAGTTATGAAATTGTTATTTTCGAGGAGTAATTTTTTAAATTTTACTCACTACCTCTTGTAATAGTAGCACCAAGTGCACTAAATTTTTCCTCTAATTTTTCATATCCACGATCTAGATGATAGATTCTATGTACCTTAGTTGTTCCATTTGCTGCAAGTGCAGCGAGAACTAGAGCGCTACTAGCACGTAAATCTGTTGCCATTACATCAGCTCCAAGAAGATTACTAGGCCCATCAATAGTTACGATAGAGTGTTTTAGATTTAGTTTTGCACCCATACGTTTTAATTCACTAACATGCATAAAACGATTTTCAAAAAGGCGTTCTTCAACAATGCTTAATCCATCAGCAATAGAAGCTAGTGCCATAAATTGTGCTTGCATATCTGTTGGAAAACCTGGGTATTCAGTTGTATTAATTTCAATAGGTTTTATTTTTTTAGCTGGATGAATAGTAAGTGTATTAGCATCTTTTGTAAAACTAAAGCCCATCTCTTGAAGTTTAGATATTACAGCATCAAGATGTTCATTCATAACATTTGTAAGAGTTATTTCAGAGTTTGTAATGGCTGCCGCACATAGGTATGTCCCAGCTTCAATTCTATCACTAATTACTGAGAAATTTTTAATATCAATCAGCTTACTAGCAGTTCCCTCAATAATTAGTTCATCACTACCTACACCACTTATTTGAACTCCACTATCGCGAAGTATTTCACAAAGCTGTACAACTTCAGGCTCTTTTGCTGCATTTATAATTTTTGTTTGACCGTGAGCTAGTGCTGCTGCCATTACGATATTCTCTGTTCCTGTAACTGTAATTTTGTCGAAAATTATAGTTGTACCCTTAAGACCGTTTGGCGCTTTAGCATTTATGTAACCATTTTCAATGATAATTTCTGCACCCATAAGTTCTAGTGCTTTAAGGTGTAAATCTACAGGTCTCTCACCAATTGCACATCCACCAGGAAGTGACACTTCACAATGTCCAAAGCGCGCAAGAAGTGGACCTAATACTAAAATAGATGCTCGCATGGTACGAACAATGTCATAAGTAGCTTTTGTGCTATTTATAGCAGTTGCATCAATTTGGAGATTGTGATTGTCTAAAGTGTAACTAGAACCTAATTTGTGAAGAAGTTGCAAAAGTGTTTTAATATCGGCAACTTCGGGCATATTTTGAATTTTTATTTCTCGTGAAGATAGTATGCTCATTGCAATAAGCGGGAGAGCAGCATTTTTGGCACCACTTATATGTACTTTTCCGCTAAGAGTACATGGTCCTTTAATTTCTAAATAATCCATAACGCTATTGTATACATCTTATGGTAAAAACTTGATATAATTTTACTATTTTATTTAGATTGGGACAAAAATGAGTGATGCACTAAAAAGATTGCGTTCATTGACAGACAGAATCAGCAGCTTTGAAGTTGCGCGTACGCAAAATTTAAAAGTATTGCGTACACTTTATGATGATTTTGAGATAAATAGTGATATTACAGATTTTGAAAATATTTTTAATTTTAGCGCCATGAACTTAGCTGGTATTAGTCTTCAAGAAGATAATTTAGGTGAGATAAAAAGTGGAAAATATGTTCAAATTATTGTTATTGAGAGTGTGAAAGATTCAAAAAAAGCAAAAAACATAAATCTCTGTTATTTTGGACGTTCAGATAAACTAGAAATTCAAATGCGTGCTAATATTGTGGAATTTGTACTAAGGTGGCGCTTTGAAAAAAGTTTTCGTTCAATGCAACACTATTTTGATATGATTAATTTAAATAAAAAGAGTCTTAATGCGTAATTTTTGGCTACGTTTGTGGTCTTATTGGTTTTTATATTCTAACTTTATTGCACTATCAGTTGGTGCTATCATTTATGTTTTGGCATATCTACTTCTATACTTAAAATCACAAAATGCTGTGGGCGAAGCTATTCATACACTATCATTTTTTAGTGCTAAAGTAGGCTGGGCTGCTGGTTATATTATCTCTTTATTATTAGTTATAAAACGTCTCTTTGGTAGAGAATTCAATGGCTATAGCTTAGTGATGTATGATTGTAAGTTAGAGAATAATTTTGTAGAGGTATATATAAGCGATACTTTAAAATTATGGAGAAAATGGCTTGTAAGGTTAGCTTGGGCTTTGATTGTTGTAGTTCTTTTAATTATGCTATTACATTTTGTTGGTATTGTTGGCTTAATAAAATTTGTAAATATTTATACTCTTTGGGCGTTTGTATCGTTTATTGGTGGCTGGATTTTAATTGTGCTTATTAGTAAGTGTCCTAGAATAAAAGTTATCAAAAGGAATAATATTTGAAAGTTTTTGTACGATGTGAATCTATACTCCTTCAACGCGCACTTGAGCTATTTTTAGCTGAACATTTAGCTGCTTTTAAAAATGCTGATGTTGTGATAAGTGATAGAAGAGTAAAAAGTGCAAAAAAGGTTGTCTATATAGCAGCTCATGGTGGGGCTGATTTGACAAAGCCCTTCTCTCGTTCTCAACTTATGATAATTTTAGAGGAGTTTTACGCTAATCAAGAAAGAATAGAACAAATACAACGTTTAAGTGCTCAACTTGAAGATAGGACAAATTTTAGTTCACTAATGGACGGTACATTTGAAGAGCGATTAGAAGCTTTGACGAAAGAGTTTATTAAAGATGTTGTAGAAATCACAAAAGAGCATTATGCAAAAAGTTAATAATTTCAAAATAATTGCTGGTAAGTTTAAAGGTAAAGTACTTAACATGCCAACATTTGATAGTACAAGAAGTTCAAAAGCAATTTTAAGAGAATCATACTTTAATAAACTACAATTTGAGATTGTAGATATGCCATTAGTAGAGATGTTTGCTGGAAGTGGTTCTATAGGACTAGAAGCTCTTAGCCGTGGTGCTAGTGATGTATATTTTATTGAAAAAAATAGAGATGCTTTTAAAATATTGGAACAAAATATTAGAGTATTAGACTTAGGTAATAGTTCTCATGCATATTTTGGAAATAGTTTTGAAATTATTGAGGATATAAAAAGAGCTTTAAAGTCAAAAAATCAAAAAGCTTATTTCTATGCAGACCCACCTTTTTCAATTCGTGATGGTGAAGAGGAGATTTATGTTAAGACATTTGAGACACTTTCATCATTGCCGAGTGAAATTGTAGAGATGATTACAATAGAGCATATGAGTGGGTTAGAATTACCTCAAACAATTGGTGATTTTATTTTAAGTAAAACAAAAAAATTTGGTAAGAGTTCACTTTCGTATTATACTATTTAATGTTTCCTAAAAACAGCAACATTTTTATCATCAATTTTTACAAGTGTTAATTTAAAAATATCTTGCATTTTTTTAACTGTTTTATGTGAGAAAAATCCAACATGAGTAGGATCTCTTCTGTACCACCAATTTAAAAATTTTTCATTATCTTCTGGGTGAAACATAGTTTGAAAAGATAAAATTGCATTATCTTCTAATATCTCTACCAACTCTTTAATTGTCTCATGTGGTGAATGTAGATGCTCAAATACTTCAGTTGAGACAATTACAGAAAATTTTTTATCTTTAAATGACTCATTTTTTGCATATATCGGGTCATAAATTTGTACGTTAAATCCTCTATTTTTTAGTAGATATGAGAGTACTGGTTCAGGTCCACTTCCATAGTCTAGTACATTTTTTGATGTATTAGCATATGGAATTATTGCTGTATCTATAAACTTTTCAAGCATCTCTACATAACCACTATTTTCAAGGCTATTATTGTGATGAGAGTATTGATTTTTCTCTTGTTCAAGAGTTGGAAGATTAGAAGAGAAAATAAAGTCACAATCTTTACAGAAGTGGTAAGTATTTTGCATCTGCTTATCTTCTATAGTATCTATAGAGTTTCTAAAACAGAGTTTACAGGTTATTTTCACTTCTTTAGAGAATCTTCAAAATTATTAATGGTAACTGGAACACTAAATAGATACCCTTGTACAATGTCACAACCTAATTCTTTAAGTACATTTACCTGCTCAGTCGTCTCCACTCCCTCAGCCACTACTTCAATATTCAAGTTATGAGCTAATGCAATAATTGCTGCTGTAATAGCTCTATTATTTTTATTCGTTGTAATATCTTTAATGAACTCTTCATCAATTTTTATTTTATCTATTTTTAACTCTTTTAGAGTATTCATAGATGAATAACCTATACCAAAGTCATCAATGGAAAACTTAACTCCTAGTTCACGTACTTTTTCTATTTTTTGCATTATTAAATCGGCATTCTTTAGTAGGGCGCTCTCTGTTATCTCTAATTCTAAATACTTTCCCTCAAGATTATGCTGTTTTAAAACATCGCTGATTAGATTAATAAAATTATCATCATTTATCTGTCTTGTTGAGATATTTACAGCAACACTTAGATTATGACCTTTGTCATTTAAACGTTTAGTCTGTGCACATGCTTCATGTAGTACCCAAGAACCTATTGAAATTATTATATCTGACTGTTTTGCTATTGGTATAAAGCCAGAAGGTGACATAAGTCCATGGTTTGGACGTCTCCAGCGAACTAATGCTTCCATACAAGTTACTTTCATCGTATCTAAGTTAGTTTTACTTTGGTAGTGAAGCTCTAGTTCATTACGATTTTGTGCGAATGATAACTCGTGTTCTAGTTGCAATCTTTCAATCGCTTTTTGATTCATATTATTATTATAAAATTCAAAGCTATTTTTACCACTATTTTTTACATGATACATCGCTTTATCGGCATACTCTAAAAGAGTATCATAATGTTCACTATCATCTGGATAGATGCTGATGCCTAAACTAACAGCACTAAAAAATCTATTTTTTTCTATTTCAAAAGGTTTTCTTACTTGTTCAATTATACGTTCTGCTGCATGTGCTGCATCTTCAATGCCATTAATTTCTTCCAGCAAGAGTACAAACTCATCTCCACCAATCCTACTTAGTGTATCCTCTTCTCGTATTACAACCCTCATGCGCGAAGTTACTTCTTGTAGAAACTTATCTCCAATTTTATGACCATATGTATCATTGATAATTTTAAAATTATCAATATCCATAAAAATAATCGCAACTTTTTCTTTATGACGTTTTGCTCGTGATATAGAATCATGTAGATGATTTTCAAAAAGTCTTCTATTAGGTAAAGAGGTTAATGCGTCATAAAAAGCTAGAGAGTGAATCTCTTTTTCTTGATTTTTTTGTTTTGTAATATCTCTTGCTATTACTATATAGTTTGTAACATTTCCATGCTCATTAGTAATTTTAGATATTGTTACAAATGAAGTATATTGTTCTAAATTCTTACGTTTAACTCTAATCTCACCATGAAAATGACCTGTTTTTACTACACTATAGAATAGATTACGATAAAACTTTTTTTCATGTAAATCTGATGAAAGAATAGATGCATTTTTATCTATTAGTTCAGCTGACGTATATCCTGTCATATCTAAGAAGCTATTATTTAGATAAAGAATTTTAGATTTACTGTCTGTTATTAAAATTGCATCGGCTGTATTTTCTACAACATTTTGAGCTAAGTTAGGGTACTTTTTTAATATATCTTTCATTAGTTTTATCTACCATGCATCATTAAAGTCTTTTTTATCTATATAAATTGACTTAGTAAGCTCTATTAAACCAGTTTTATCCATGACTTTTATAACTTTTTTAGGCCAAGTTTTTCTATAGTTAAATGAATTTTGTCTACCACCAATTGTTTTGATAAACTCAATACTAGCTTGCTTGTCTAAAAGAGCATTTTTACCGCTTCTTTTTACAATATAATTCATCTTTTTCCTAGCTTCACGAAATGGCGCAAACCTGCTTTTTTCATTTATCCACTTTCTTGCAAATTCTTCTATACACTCTAAATTAGCCTCTTTTTTCCTATTAGGATGAAGCAAAAAGTAGTCCAAATTATCAGTACTTCCTGCATATATATCTGGTCTGTAATCTTTTTTTAAACTTGGTGCTCTTTTTTTCCATTTAGATGAGGCACTATATTTTTTTATGTTTGATTTTAAAATTAAAACTTTACCGTTGTAGGATGGAAGTGTTACAGGTGGTAACATAATATCCTCTTTATTTGCTCCAAGACTTAAAATATTTCCAGTAATTTTCGAGATATAACCACGACCATAACCAGATTCTACCCCTGCGATAGCTAAAACTGCAGCAGGTGGAATATTGTGCTGTAAGCATATCTGCACGGTTTTTTTTAATAATGGTTCATAAAATTTTTTGACATGATTATATTTTCTGAATGAAAAATCAGAGGCAAAAATGGCTGATGAGCTTAATAGTATAATAAATATACATTTTATTATAATTTTCATATTATTTCTTTATAATTTCAAGATGAATAGAATTATAGCAAAGATTTTTATTTTATTATCATTATTTTTTACAGGTTGCATTCAAAAAGAGATTAAGACCCCTAGTACTTGGAGCGAAATAATTAATGCTGGAATGATGAATGAAAATAGTTTAAAATATTCGCTAAAGGCATTTAGAAGAAGTTGTATATCTCTTTCTAAAAAAGATAGGTTTTCAAAGTTATGTAAAATCGCTAAAACTGAAACAAATCCGTTGAAATTCTTTACAAAATATTTTAAACCACAACTTCTTACTAGCACAGCTAAAAGTGAATATGAAACATTGATGACAGGTTATTTTGAGCCGTTACTTCATGGAAGTTTAGAAAAAAGTAACATCTACAAGTATCCATTATATGGAGTGCCTCAGAATATAGTTGATAAAACAAAAACGCGCAAAGAGATAGATGAGGCAAACTCTTTGGAGAATGTTATTTGTTGGGTTAATGATGAACTTGATTTATATTTTCTACAAGTTCAAGGTTCAGGTAGAGTACTCTTAGATAGTGGCAAGACAATATTTGTCGGTTACAAAGCTCAAAATGGTCATCCTTATACCTCTATTGGAAAAGTTCTTACATCAAGTGGTGAGATAGATGAAGATAAAATATCTCTTGAAGCTATAAGAGAGTGGGTTTATAGCAATCCAGATAGAAAAGATTGGCTTTTATATCAAAATAGAAGTTATGTTTTTTTTGCAGAAAAATCTCACTCTGCTAGTGGTTCTTTAGGTGTTGAGCTTACTCCTGAGTTTTCAATTGCAGTAGATCCTAGATTTATTCCTATGGGTTATCCAGTACTATTATCTACTACACATCCTCTTAATGATAAACCATTTTCACGTTTAGCAATGGCGCAAGATAGAGGTGGTGCTATTAAAGGCCCAGTTAGAGCTGACCTTTTTTGGGGATATGGTAAAAAAGCAAGAAAGAGTGCTGGAAATATGAAAAATGATGTAAAGCTATGGCTTTTAGAGCCTATTAGCTTACCATCCCCTTAATCATAAAGAATATTAAAGCTGAAAGAACAGCAGAAGCTGGAAGTGTAATTACCCATGCTGCTACAATTTTTGTAAGTGCGTCACGTTTTACAAGTTTTACTTTTTCAGTAGATTTTATAGCTTTTATATCTTGTTTAAGAATATCCTCTTCTATCTCTATTAACTTAAAAAGTTCAACAATTTTCTCATAATCTTGTTTAGTTTTTTCTGGTTTTAGCTCAATTGTTGATTTTTCATTTATATACGCTGATAGTGCCATTTTATCATCTCTATAAGCCCTTTTTTCTTGACGAATTTTTTCCTCTTCTTTTGAATTATAGAGGTATTCCCTTAAAAAACCAACTCCAAAAACTCCACCAATAGCAATATGAGTCGAACTAACTGGAAGTCCTAATTGGCTTGCAACTATTACGGTAATCGATGCAGCCATTGCTATACTAAAGGCCCTAACTTGATCTAGTTCAGTTATCTCTGAGCCTACTGTTTTAATTAATTTTGGACCATAAAGTGCAAGACCAAGTGATATACCCACTGCACCAATAAGCATTACCCATAGAGGTATATGAGCACTTTTGCTAATCCCACCACTCATTACAGCATCAACAACAGCAGCTAGTGGTCCAATAGCATTAGCAACGTCATTTGCACCATGTGCAAAACTTAAAAGTGCGGCAGCAAATATAAGTGGTATTGTAAATAGACTATTTACACCTGCACGACTATTCTCAAGTTTTATAGAAGTTTTTGCAATGATTGGTTTGACAATTATGTATATAAGTAAAGAAGCTATTAGTGAAATACCTGCAATAGTAAGAAAATCAAGTTGAATAAGCCTTTTAAGACCTTTTAACAGTAGGTATGTAATAAATGCCCATGACATAATAGCAATATAAATAGGTACCATTTTTTGAGCAGCTTCTGTTTTAAACTTTTGATAAATCATACTCTTTTTAATTGTTAGTAAAAATATTGCAGCAATGACACCACCTAATATAGGTGAGATTACCCAGCTTGCTGCAATTTTTCCAACAGTTCCCCATGATACTATTGAGGTACCAGCTGCTGCAATTCCTCCTCCCATAACACCACCAACAATTGAGTGTGTAGTAGAAACAGGAGCGCCAATATATGTTGCTGTATTCAACCAAAGTGCAGCAGCTAGCAAGGAAGCTGTCATTGCCCAAACAAATTGATTTACATCAGAGAACATTGCAGGGTCAATTATGCCTTTTTTAATGGTATTAACAACTTCACCACCAGCAATTAAAGCTCCACTAGCTTCAAATATTGAAGCTATAATTATCGCACCAAACATTGTAAGAGCTTTTGCTCCAACGGCAGGACCTACATTATTTGCAACATCATTTGCACCAATATTCATAGACATGTATGCTCCAAACAGAGCAGCAATAGCAATAAAGATATTATTTGGTATATTCTCAAATGCGTTAAGACTATATGTTAAGACAATTACTAGAAAAACTATAGATAGTCCAACGCTAAAAAAGTCTCTATTATAATTTTTTTCAGTTTTCTTTAGAGCATTTATCATTAAATTAGCAACCTTTTTATGGGGAATCAATATTTATCTTCCTAGAGATATTGTACAATATTTATATTACGATAAAATTACGAAAAAACTAGGTAATCGATGAAAGATAAATTATTTAATAGTCCCATAAAAGCGCAATTTGATTTTAATGAACAAGTAGCTTCAGTCTTTGATGATATGCTTGAACGTTCAGTACCTTTTTATAAGCAAGCCTTAGAATTAAGTGTATATTTCGTTATTAAAAATACCAAAAAAGATGATGTTGTATATGACTTAGGATGTTCCACAGGCTCTTTTTTACTAGAACTTGAAAGAAGTAGTGAGCATAATTTAGAATTAATTGGTTTAGATAACGCGACTGCAATGATAGAACAAGCTACTAAAAAAATTAGTGCATTTAACTCTAATATTAGAGTTGAAGTAGCAGATATGCTACAGTATAACTTTAAAAAGACAAATGCATTTGTTAGTAGTTATACTCTGCAATTTATTAGACCACCTGTTAGAATTGAACTTATAAAAAAGATTTTTGATTCCCTAGAAGAGGGTGGTATTTTTATATTTAGCGAAAAAATAATAAGTACAGATAACAAATTAAATAAAGAGATGATAGATAAATATTACGCTTTTAAAAAAGAGCAGGGTTATAGCGCATATGAGATAGCTCAAAAGCGTGAAGCATTAGAAAATATTTTAGTACCATACACAGAACAAGAGAATGTTGACATGGTTTTAAAAAGTGGTTTTTCTCATGTTCAAACAATTTTTAAATGGTTGAATTTCGCTACATTTATTGCAGTTAAATAGGCTATTTATTTAATTCTTTTATATGTTTTTGTGCTTTATTTAAAAGGTCATTTGCAACTTCTATCTCTTTAGCAGTTGATTTGTCCTTGTTATGTTTATACTTTTTTTTGAGTTTTTTTATCTTTTTTGTAAGATTATTAATCAATCTTTTTAATGCTTTAGTCTCTTTCATATCTTTTTTGTATTTTTCATCAAATACACATTTAAAGCTTTTTTTTAAGAACTCTCCAATTTTTGACATGTTTAATCCTCCAGATCTTCAGATATCAGTTCATCATACATGATTGATAGTGTTTCATTTTCTTTGATATATAAAATCTCTATAAAACCAATAATATTAATTCCAATGTTATGGAGGTATCCGCTATCATTCATTAAAGAGCTTGCCATTGATGCGCTTATTTTATTATTTCTAATCAATTCATCTACTGTTTGATTTATCTGCTCATCAAAGTCTTCAATATTTTTACGTACAAGAACAAACTTAAAGAGTAAATCCTCTTCATTAGGATTTTGCCTTATCTGTTCAACTTTACGTAGTAGCTTACCTAAAAGTTCACGAAGTAGATTATACTCCTCTTTAATTACATTATTGCTATGTGCTGAATATTTATGAATGTTATGTTCAAGCTCTTTCATCCCCTTTACAGCATTTATAACATCTCTAGCTGCTGTTTGAAGCTCATAAGTTCTTTTAATCTCTTCAGGTGTCATATTAACTTGTGCTTTTGTAGAAAATTCAACTATCGCATCATATAAGCTCTTTACTTTTGTTTTGTAAAGTTCATCAATATTTAGTGTCATATTATTAGTAGAAGACTTTACAACCTCACTCATAGGTTTGTATGAGCGAATATCTGTACGGTTTAAATTAATTGCATGAGCTAAAACTTCAAAACTATGTTCATAAAGGTTGTCACACTCTTTTTTTAGAGCTGCAATTGCTGCAATTGGAAACTCTTGTACGTCATCGTTTAAATATTTTGGTTTAGAGTGTGAGAATATCTCTACTGGCTCTTTTAGAATTTTGTTTAAAAGCTTAACTAGTATTGGAATCATAGGAGTCATGATGATTACACCAATAACATTAAAATAGGTATGAAACACAGCTAGTTTTAGAGTCCAATCATTTTGTGAAATTCCTAAAAACTCACTTGTTAAATCAACAATATCCATTAGTGGATATATAAATACCATGGCAATTAATGCAGTAATTAGGTTAAAAATTAGGTGTGCAGCAGCGAGGCGCTTGCCCTGAACATTTGAACTCATCGAACCAATTATGGCAGTAATGGTTGTTCCCACATTAGCACCAATAGATAGGGCTAGAGCATTTTCATATGTAATTTGTCCAGCTGCAAGAGCAGTTAAAATAAGAACAAGTGTTGCGTGACTAGATTGCATAACAACTGTAGCAAACATACCAACGCCTGTAAATATAAATAGTCCAAGATAACCACTAACTGCTAGAGTTGATAGGTCTATTGTCTCTTTAAAGGCTTCAAAGCCATCTTTCATATAGTGGATTCCAAGAAATAAAAATCCAAGACCAGCTAAAATGTAACCAAATCCTTTTAATGATTTTGTTTTTTGGAATACTAAAATAATTCCAAATACAATCATAGGCATGGCATATGCTGATATTTTTACCTTAAGTCCAAAACCAGCAATTAACCAAGCACCAGTTGTTGTGCCAATATTCGCTCCAAAAACAATGCCAATACCCTCAGAAAGACCTATAAGTCCAGCACTAATGAAAGATATTGTAATGACAGATACAAGTGAGCTAGATTGCATAATAGAGGTGGCTATTACTCCAAATGAGAGACTTTTATAAACTTTATCAGTTGATTTTTTTAAAATATTTTCAAGTATTCCACCTGAAAATGCAGAGAAACCTTGCTCTAAAAATAGCATTCCAAATAGAAATATTGAAACACCAGCTGCAATCTCTTTAAAATTTGGACTATACCAAAAACCATATGCTAGCGCTAAAAAAATAGTTGGTAAGAAAATTTTTTTAAGCATTCTTGAATTACCTCTATTTTTATTTTACAAGAAGTGTGAATTAAAATGAAAACTCAAATTTTCTTTCACCATGTGATGGTATTAAGAACTCTTTTGCATCTTTTGCAGTATCTGAAATATCTTTATAATCTAGTAAATTCTCATCACAAGATTTTCTGTAGAATCCTTCAGAATCGTAATATTCCTCACAATCAGAGTAGTAGTTAGTTGAAATACCGCGTTCATTTGTGTAAAGACAGCCCTGAAATATAAATAATATTGCTAAAATATGTAAAATTATTTTCATAAAAGTAATTGTAGCGCAAATTGTGTCGATTTAAAGAGATTAGACTTGTTAGAATTCTTTTAGTTTTTCAAGAAGTCTATCGCATTAAAGGTGGGAAATGGAATATGTATTAGTAAAAAAACTTGAACTACGCGGTAGTATTCTAGCCTCTGGAGAACTTAGTGAGAATAGAGTTCTATTTTTAGATCATTTAAATAACTACATAATCTTCAATTCAATTTCAAATGAAGTAGAAGAGATATTACCACTAGCAACAAATAAACAACATCTTCATAAATATGGTAAAAATTTTGCAATCTCTTCAAAAGAGATGGTCGCTATTAGTTTTAAAGATCATCATAATTTGATGTTAGCTTCATTTAAAGATGGTTATTCAGAAGTAAGAAGTTGCTCTTGGCATACATCAGATATTGAAGTTTCATGTTTTTCAGATGATGGTAACTATTTAGTGACTGGTGGTAGTGATGGGAAACTATTTATATATGATATGAAAAATTTGGAGATGGTTCTTTCTTTACCTCATAATCCTGATTATATAGCTACAATTGCAATTTGCAAAGATAATGATTTAATAGTATATACAACTTTTCAAAAAAAAGTAGTTCTCTTTAGTTTTAGACATAACAAAGTTATTGCAAGACTTAAACTAGCAGATATAGTTCAGGTGTCTCATGTTTTTGATAATAATACAAAAGTTTATTTTGCATTAAGAAGTGGTAGAAGTATTATTTATGATGTAATTGAAGCAAAAGTGACACATGATGATGCTCTTTTTTCAGATTGGCCAACAGCTATTTATTATATGAAAGATAGAGAGTATGCTTTGGTTGGTAGTAAAACAGATTTACTATATATTGTCGATGTTAACTATAACAGAGTACTTTTAAAAGTACAAATGGAAAATATTGGAATAAGCAATATCAATATTATAGATGCCAAATTGTATATTGGTTTTATTGATGGTGCTGTACAGATAATAGACTTGGATGCTCATGCTGTCATGTTTGAGAATGAATTAAAGTTGAAAAATGTACATAAAGCAAAAGAGTTTTTAGATATTAATAATTTTTTGTATTTAAATAGTTCTATTGTTATTTTTGATGAGCTATGGCCTGAGACACTTAAAAAGGCATCTAATTTACTATTAAAAGAGAAATTAGAAGAGGCACTTCATTTAGTAGAACCATTTTTATTTGATCAAAAAAAGAGTGATGAGTTTACACCACTACTGGAGAAAAATGAGTTAATTATTAAGTTCTTACATCTTTTGCAAAATAAAAAATATGAAGATGCTTTTATTATGGCAGAGAATTCTAGTGTTATCAAAAAGACACATCTTTATGCAAAACTAGAAAATATGTGGGAAAAAATTTTTAATGAAGCAAAAGAGCTTTTAAGTCATGACGCTCTTATAAATAAGAGTAAAGCAGTATCGTTAATGGAACCATTTAAAAGAGCAGATGAAAAAAATGAACAGTTTAAAGTTCTACTAAATAATATAAATGTTTTCGTAGCAGCAGATAGTGCTGTCAAGAAAAAAGATTTTAAGAGATATTTCGCTCTTTGCCAAGAACACTCATTTTTGAAAAATGTCTCTATGTATACTAGAGTTTGTGCATTAGGTGAAAGATTATATCAGCAGATGATTGATTTTAAAAATGATGGTAAATATGAGGAGGCACTTGAAGTTTTTAAAGATGCACAATATTTTGCCAATATACCAGCACATGAATTTAAAATCTCAATTATTTCAGAGTTAGAGTTTATTAAGGCGGTTGGAGAGAATAACATATCTAAAGCCTACGCGTTAGTTGATAAAAGATCTGAATTGAAAACTACACCATCTTATTTTAAGTTAGAACATGATTTTGAAAATGTCCTAAAAAGAGCTAGTCAATTAGCAAGAGAAGATGACATTTTGGCCTTAATAGAGTTATTAAGTAAGTATAATTCAATAACTCAAACAAAAGCAAAAGTAGCCTCTATAATTAAACATGCGTATGTTTTAGAATTTAGTGATGCTATAAAAAAAGGTATAAATGTCAATTGGGACAGTACAATTCATATTTATGTCAAGATGTTTGGAAGAGATAATGAAATAGAGAAAATTGCGACAGATGCCTCTTCTTTAGATATACTAGAAAAATATAAAGATGCTTATAACTCTTTAGGTTATGAAAAAAGTGCATGGATAAAAACATTATTAACACTGGGGTAAAATGCAACAGGTATTAGAAAATTTTAAAAAAATATGTAAGATTGAACATTGTAGTTCTAAAGCTGATAAACTTAAAAAGTACATTGTAGATATAGCTAATAAGAGTGGCTTTAGAGTAGAAGTTGATGAAGCAAAAAATATAGTCTGTTATAAAAATAGACGTGAGCTTGCGCTTCAATGTCACTATGATATGGTCTGTATTGGTGAGGCTCCAAAACTTACTTTAATAGAAGATGGAAATATTTTACGTGCTAAAAACTCCTCTTTAGGAGCAGATAACGGAATTGGTGTTGCAATGATGTTAGCATTAATGCAAGAGGGTAAAGAGTTAGAGTATGTTTTTAGTGCAGATGAAGAGATAGGATTAATTGGTGCTAAAGCTATAAATATAAAACTTCATGCACAAAAGATGATAAATATCGATAGTGAAACTGAGGGTGATGTCTACATTGGTTGTGCTGGTGGTGTTGATATTCTTTCATTTATTGACATAGAGTTTATTGAGTTAAAGAGTGAGAGAGTAGATTTTTTTGAAGTTATAGTTGAGGGTTTACCTGGTGGACACTCAGGTATAGATATAGATAAAAACACTCCAAATTCCATTAAATTACTTGCTAAATGGTTACATGTCAATAATGCAAAAATAGTTAGTATTGAAGGTGGTGAAAGACGAAACTCAATACCAAGAGCTGCCAAAGCTATAGTCGCACTTAAAAAAGATCTTGAAATCAAAGATGTAGAGCATGTAAATTATTTTAAAACAGAAGAAAAAAATAGATACATAAATCAGAGTATTGAGATAATTAATATGTTGTATAATTTCAACCATGGTGCGAGAGAATTTGATGAGAAAATTGGAGTTGTTAAAACTAGTATTAATTTAGCACAAATTTTTACTAATGAAAAAAGTGTTGATGTAACATTTACAGCACGTTCTATGGATAACGAAGATCTTCACTCTTTGGCAAAAGAGACTACTAGTTATTTAGCTGAAAATAGTTTTACTTCAAAAAAGGAGGGTTTCTACTCAGCATGGAAACCAGAAATTAGTGAGTTTACAGAAGATATTTTAAAAATTATGAAAAAAAGATTTAAGAGTGCTGAGTTAAAAGCTTTACATGCTGGACTAGAGCCAGCAGTTTTTAAAGAGAAATATCCAAAAATGCAAGTAGCCTCAATTGGTCCAAATATTTTTTATCCACATTCTGATCGTGAATACGTGGAACTTGATTCTGTAGATAGAGTCTATAGTACTTTAAAAGAGATAGTACAAATATGATGTTATAATCGCAATTCAATTCAAAGGCTTCATATGTCATTAAACACCACTTCCGTAAAGCGTCAAAACCACCGCGTTCACCCTTGTTCATTAAAACAGAAGAGACCACTTTTAAAATCATTGCTAGAAAAGTACAAAGAAACAACTGTCTTTGTTGTTAAGACTGATGATTTAGATGAGTTTAATGATATTATTAATGAAAATGTTACTATCATTAGTGACAAAGAGATAACAGGTTCCTCTAAGCTTCAATGTGATGTACTTATAAGCTATAATCTTCCAGAAAATGCAGAAGATTATATGGCTCGTTTATCATGTCCAAAGAAAGAAGCACTTATTTTACTAGATACAGATGAGCAAAAACAACTTCATGCTATTGAAAGAGTTATTGGACGAACTTTAATACAAGAGATTGTTATCGGGTTTGAGCCTGCAAAAACGTTATCTGAACAAAAAAGAGATTTTAAAAACAAAAGGTACAGTGATACTAAGAGTAAAAGCTCAAAGCCATATCGAGATAATGAATATAAAAAGCCTTATAGTAAGCCTGTTAACAGTTCTACATCTACGCAAAAGCGTCAACCAAGAACTATTAATGTTAAATCATTAAAACCTAGCCCTTAAATACTAAATATTATCAGCAAAAGTTTTATAGTGGATAACTTTTAGCTGTTCAACATTTATTTCTACATCGTTGCATCTTAAAATATTTCCACCAACTTGACCTATTTTTTCACAATAAATAGAAGATGCTAATTCTTCAAAATCACTCTCATAACCCTCTTTTACTTCAATAATAGCTCGTGAAAAGCTCTCAGAAAAAATATCTTTTTTATCATCTAGTAAAACTTTTACTTTTGCGCCAAGTGAGCTAACAGCTGACATTTTTGAAAGTGTTATGGCTACTCCTCCAGCACTTACATCTTTTGCAGATGCTAGCAGGTTCATCTCATTTGCTTTGATTACTAAATCCCAAAGAATCATCTCTTGTTTGTAGTCTATCTCATCTAAAGTTCCACCAACTGTATCAAATAGCTCTTTCATGTATAGACTGCCACCAAAATCATGGCCTGTTTTACCTACTATGTATAAGCTATTGTTCTCTTTTTGAAAAGATGAAGCTAAAACATTTTCTGCGTCTTCATTTACTCCTACAGTAGCAATTGCAGGGGTTGGAAAAATACTTTTACCATTTGTCTCATTATAAAGTGAAACATTTCCACTTACAACAGGTGTATTCATAGCTTTACATGCCTCTTTAATTCCCTCAGCAGACTGAGCAAACTGCCACATAACTTCTGGATTCTCTGGGTTACCAAAATTTAGACAATCTGTAATAGCAAGTGGACGAGCTCCACTCATAGCAACATTTCTACCACTCTCAACAACGGCAGCTGCAGCACCACCTCTAGGATCAATGTAGCAGTATCTTACATTACAATCAGCACTCATTGAAAGTGCCTTGCCATTTTCTTTGATTCTCACAACAGAAGCGTCAAGATCTCCACCTTTTTTAATTGTGTTAGTCTGTACCATTGAATCGTACTGCTCGTAAATCCACCCTTTATCTACAACTTCAAGAGAACGTATTAATGTTTCAAAAGCTTTTTGGTTTTCAATATTTTCAAATCTATCAATTGTAATTTTTTGGCTTGTCTCTAAATATTTAGGTTTCATAGTAGGGCGATCTAGGATTGGTGCTTCTTCTGAAACAGGATTGATTGGCATGTCAGCAACCTTGTCACCATACCAAAAAAGTTCCATATTCCCAGTATCTGTTACACTTCCAACAACGGCAGCATCTAAGTCCCATTTATCAAAAATATCAAGAACCTCTTGCTCACGTCCTTTTGTAACACAAAGGAGCATACGCTCTTGAGATTCACTTAACATAAGTTCGTACGGAGTCATACCATCTTCACGCATAGGAATTTTATCTAGCTCCATAATCATTCCTGTACCACTTCTTCCTGCCATCTCAAAAGCACTTGATGTCAGACCGGCTGCACCCATATCTTGAATACCAACAACAATACCATTAGTTTTAAAAAGCTCTAAACAAGCTTCAAGTAGAAGTTTTTCAGTAAATGGATCACCAACTTGAACAGTAGGGCGAAGAGATTTTGATTCTTCAGTAAAACTATCAGAACTCATAACAGCCCCACCAAGCCCATCACGACCTGTTTTAGAACCAACATACATTACAGAATTTCCAATCCCCTCACTCTTACCATAAAAGATTTCATCACTTTTTGCAAGTCCGACTGTAAAAGCATTTACTAAAATATTTCCATCATAACAGCTATCAAAAGTAGTTTCACCGCCAATGGTAGGCACACCCATACAGTTTCCATATCCACCAATTCCAGCTACTACACCGCGAACTAAATATTTTTGATGCTCTCCAACAGCATTTTTCTGTTTAACATTACCGAATCTAAGAGCATTTAAGTTTGCAACAGGACGCGCACCCATTGTAAAAATATCACGCATAATTCCACCAACACCAGTTGCAGCACCTTGATATGGTTCAATGAACGATGGATGGTTATGACTTTCCATTTTAAATACAGCGGCCATGCCACCACCGACATCAATAACACCAGCATTTTCACCCGGACCTTGAATAACCCAAGGTGCGCTTACTGGAAAACCGTTGAGGTATTTTTTACTTGATTTATAACTACAATGTTCACTCCACATCGCGCTAAAAATACCAATTTCAACAAAATTTGGTGCGCGACCAAGAATTTTTAAAATGTTTTCATAATCATGTTTGCTTAATTTATGTGATGCAAGTGTTGCATCTAAGTCACGGCTTTCCATTATTTTTTACCTTGAAATAAAATTGGGTAATTTTACTAAATAGGAGCTAAATAGCTTATAAAAGTTATAACTATTATATTTATCATCTATTATTGTATTATATTAATTTATGGAGTTGATATTTGTAATTTTAGAAGTCATTTTGATAAACTAATATATGATAAAAATTATCCAATGACAACTCTATTTCTACCAGTATCTTTGGCCATGTAAAGTGCTGCATCTGCTTTTTGCACTAATGAATATGGTTCTGTATCTTCAGTTGGAATACCAGTAGTTAGACCAGCACTTATTGTGACATACTCTGAACACTCTGATAACTCATTTGGAATTTTAAGTGTTTCAATACTTTTTCTAATATTTTCTACAAACTCTTCAACATTATTTGTATCAAGTAAGACAACAACAAACTCTTCTCCTCCATATCTAGCAACTAAATCAGTTGGTCTTCTTAGATGGTGCTTTATCTCTAGAGTTATTTTTTGTAGACATTTATCCCCCTCAGTGTGTCCATAGGTGTCATTAAACTTTTTAAAATAATCAACATCTATCATCACTACTGAAACAGATTCTTGTTTACGTTTTGCCCATGCAAATTTCTCTTTAACAAAGGAGTCAAAGTAGCGACGATTTGCTATATTTGTTAAAGCATCAGTATTAGATTGCTCTTTTAGAAGTCTATTTTGTTCTTCAATTGTTTTAACAAAATCAAGACGTCGCTTTGCAAAGAAATTTTGATAAAACATAACCACCATTAATGTTATTGAGGATGTTATGATTAATATGATTTTTAACGTATTAAACTTTTTTAGCTCATCTGTAATTAGTAGTTGGATGCTAGTTTCTACGTCATCAGCAACTTTTATAAAGCTATTAAAATGTTCGTTATATTTTTTATATAGAGAGTATTTCCCATCTTTAGTTGAGTAGTTTTTATTAAACCTATTTATGCTCATATCTTCAAATTTATTTAATGCAAGTAATATAACTTCTATCTTTTCACGCATTATTTTATCGCTCAATGGTAAAAAGGTACTATTATCCTTTGTTCCACCATTTAACATAGCATTTGCATACCATTTTGATAGTTTTAAGTGACGAAGTACTTTTTCAACATCATTATCTCTTTCAATGTGAAGCATCTCTTCGAGGTACATATGTGAAATAGTAGCTTCAAGTTTTATCTCCATAGTAGCTTCTATAAGAGGAACATACTTATTTACAAGTTCTTCACCTCTGTTAAAGCTAAAGTATAGAGTATAAATATATAGTGTACCTAGTAAAAAGATTATGATAGTTGTGTATAAATTATTTTTCAAATTTTTCCTTAAATATATGCTAAAAATAGTCGCTAATTCTACTCTCTAATTACTGAAGTATTAACTAAAAAATATTAAATTTAGGCTAATAAAACGATTGAATAGTAATAAAAGGTAAATTCTATTAAAAAAAAAGATAATAAATTAATAAAATAAATTCAAATTTAACTTTTTTAATGATTTTTATCACTATTTTGAAAATAGGTTATTTAGATAAGTACAATAACTCCATATTAATAAAATATATGAAAAAAGTTTAAATATTTATATTTATTTTAGATAATTAAAATAAAATGTTTTTATACTTTATGCTAAAATTTAAAAATAATCTAAACGGAGTTTTTTGAAAACAATATTATTAATTTTATTGCTTATTTTCACTTTTAATGCATATGCATTAGAAAATGTGAAGTTACAGTTAAACTGGAAAACTAAATTTCAGGTTGCTGGTTTTATCGCTGCTAAAGAGAAGGGTTTTTACAAAGATGAAGGAATTGATGTTGAGATACTAGAATATAGACCTAATACAGATACTTTTTTGGACTTAGAAGAGGGAAAGACAACTTTTGCACTTGCTGATTCTTCGGTCATTTTAGAAGCTGCTAAGGGCAAGAAATTAGTAGCTTTAATGGCAATATACCAAAATTTCCCATATGTATTAATGAGTTTAAAGTCATCTAATATAACAACTTTATTGGATATAAATAATAAAAGAGTAGCACTTTATGATGATGTGAATGGTAGAGCAGTAGAATCAATCTTGAAGATGAATAATGTAAATATTCATAAAGTGGCTGTAACAAATCAGCTTTTACAACTTCAAAATGCAGATGTTGATTTAGCTATAGGTAATCTCTTTAATGAACCATACATGGCCAAAGAAATGGGTATGGAGCTGAATTTAATTAATTTGAAAGATTATGGATTTGATGTATATGGTGATATTCTCTTTACACTAGAGGATACTGTAAAAAACAGACCAGAACTTGTTGCAAAAATGTATAGAGCAACTATGAAGGGTTTTAAATACGCTTTTGCAAATATTGATGAGATGGTAGATCTCATTTATGACAAATATAATACTCAGAAAAAGAGTAAAAAAGCCTATTATTACGAGGCAAACGCATTAAAGGGGTTACTTGGTAATAGTGAAGAATTTGGAAGATTAGACCCTGCTAAGATAGATAGTATTGGGTATGTATACTCTTACATGGACTCTATAAAATATAACAAAGAAAATCTCAAGAATTTTATCTATAAAAGTGCTTTGAATAAAAAGCTTAGGTTAACATATGAAGAATTACTATATCTAAAGAAAAAAGAGAAATTAAAGGTGTGTGTAGATCCAAATTGGATGCCATTTGAAAAAATAGAAGATGGAAAATATACAGGATTAACATCAAGTTATATGTCGTTGATTAGTAAAAAACTAAAAATTCCAATAGAGTTAGTGGTGACAAAAACGTGGTCTGAGTCTTTACAAAATGCGAAAGAAAGAGAGTGCGATATATTGTCTGCTGTGATGAATACACCAGAAAAAGAAAAATATATGGACTTTACTACTCCATATATAAAGTTAGCAGTTGTAATAGCTACAAAATCAGGGATACCATTTATAGAATCATTAGAAGATGTTAAGAGTGAAAGGTTAGGAATTATTAAAGGTCATGCTTTAATAGAGAACCTAAAAAGAAAACATATTGGTATTAATATAGTGGAAGTTGATTCTATTACAGATGCCTTCGACATGGTAGAACGAGGAGAACTATTTGGATATCTTGATCATTTAATAGTCGTTAATGAAGTAATACAAAAAGATTATTCAGAATCTATAAGTGTATCTGGTAAGTTTAGTTATAGCTTTCTTTTAAGTATGGCAACAAGGAATGATGAAAAGCTACTATTGAGCATATTCAATAAAGTACTTTATTCAATTGACAAACATACACAACAAGATATTTATAATAAATGGATTAAGTTCAAATACATAGAAAAAGTTGATTATACACTCATAATAGAAATTATTATAATTGCGTTTATCATAGTGCTAATATTCTTCTATAGGAATATAAGATTACACAAAGAGATTAAAAAAAGAAAAGAGATTGAAAGTAATTTACAAGATGCAAAGCAGGATTTAAAAGAGTTAAATAGTTCACTTGAAGAGAAGGTAGAGATAGAAATACAAAAAAATAAAAAACATCAACTTATTATGATGGAGCAGATTAAGTTAGCACAGATGGGTGAGATGATAGCAAATATAGCGCATCAATGGAGACAACCACTTTATCAAGTGAATTCATCTATATTGGTTATTGACGCAGTTCTTAAGAGAAGTGGTTTTGTAAATGAATTAATTGATTCTAAGTTACTAGAAATTGAAGATTTAACAGAGTATATGTCCAATACAATTGATAATTTTCAAAACTTTTTTAATCCAGATAAGGAAGAAATTTTCTTTTATATTAGGAAGATAATAGAGCAGTCAATAGCCATTATACAAGGAACACTCTCCTCTAATTTCACGATTGTAGAGATTAATGTTGATGAATCATTAGAGTGTAAAGGGTACCCACTAGAACTACAGCAGGTACTAGTAGTACTCTTAAGTAATGCAAACGATGTTTTAAAAATTAGAGAAATTCAAAATCCAAAAATTATAATAGAGATTGAAAATTTAATAGATACTTGTGTAATATCTGTATCTGATAATGCCGGCGGAATCATAGCAGACAACATTCAACAGGTATTTGAGCCATACTATACGACAAAGCATCAATCTCAGGGAAGAGGAGTAGGTCTATATATGGCAAAAATGATTATTGAAGAGGGAATGCAAGGTAAACTTACTTTAGAAAACAAAGAAAATGGGGCATGTTTTAGTATAGAAATTTTAAAGGAAAAAAATGATGACTGATGCTAAGTACGGATATAGTATTTTATTTGTAGAAGATGAAGTTTTAGCTAGAAAAAATTATGTAATCTACCTTGAAATGATATTTGAGTCTGTGTATGAAGCTGTTGATGGAGTAGAAGCTTATAATATTTATAAAGAAAAAAAACCAGATATTTTGATAGTGGATATAAATATTCCTAAGTTAAATGGACTTGAGTTACTTCAGAAGATACGACAACACGACCTTATAACTAAAGCCATCGTATTAACAGCACATAAAGATAAAGATTTTTTACTACAAGCAACTAGGTTAAAACTTACTGACTACCTTGTGAAACCAATTTCAAGAACATCATTACAGCTGTCGCTTGATAAAGTTATGGATGAATTGAGAAATTTTAGAACTATAGCAATAAAAAAGCAGATATTTAATGATGGTTATATGTGGAATTATGATAGTGAAGAACTTACATGTAATGGGAAGATAATTCATTTAACAAATAAGGAGAAAATACTTTTTATATTGTTTATGGCTAATTTAAACTCTGTTTTATCTGTAAATAGGATTTTATATTGTATTTGGAATGACAATCCAGAAGGTAATGTAGATACTCTAAAAACACTACTTAAAAAATTAAGAAAAAAATTACCAAGAGATATGATAAACAATATTCATGGAATAGGTTATAAAATAAATAGTTGATTAGTATGGCGGGTAGAAGAATAAGGTTTATTTTTATTAAAGTTTCATCCACTAAATAATTAGTGGATTTAGAAACTTTAAAAGATTGAGTTATTTGATTTCTGAAAGAAGATTAGGATTTATAACAAGGTTTCTTACTGGATGTGCGTGATGCTCATCAAAATTATTATTATGACACCACTCTCCTACTGTTTTAATACTTACTTTTGCAACCTTAGGGCTGACATTCCATGTAACTTGAAAAGGTGAAATTTTTTCATTATAGCCTGGACCAGTTGTTGAACCTTCGTATTGAATTGCTGTACCTATATTTTTAGGAATATTTGGTGCTTGATAGAAGCCATTATGTGTTATCTCTGTTAACGTTTCAAAATTAAGTGCTTGCTCATCATTAACAAGAACATATACTTGTGCTTCTACACGTAATGCAGGTTGTGTCCCATCTGTTCTATCTGCTGCTAAACAAGCTCCTAATGTTGCACCAGGTTGTACATCATCTGAAGAATATACATAATGCACTTCAATAGTATCACCTGAGTGTAATGAACCATTATCACTTGTACAAACTTCTCCGCCTTCAAAAGAAGATGACTCTGATGCTGTTAATATACCTGTGTATTTATAACCTGTTTCGTATCCATATCCATCACCATTTCCTGCATACTTAGTGAATTCTCCACCTTTATGTTCCGCACTTTTATGAAAATGAATATTACAAAGGTTCATCGCTGTAGCTGCGGGTGCAGTAGTAGCAGTCTTATTATTAGCTCCTGCAACAGAATCTATATCTCTAGGAGCTTGAGCTCCAACATCTTTGCCTACTATACTCGTAGCTAACACCGCACGTTGTTTCGCAATCACATCATTTGATACTTCATTCGCGTTACCAACATAACTATCAACAGAGTTGTTATTAGAAGAGTCACTACCACACCCTGAGAAAGTTAATAAAGTTATCGTAGCAAGACTCAAAAGAGAGCTATTGAAGTTTATTTTCATAATTATTCCTTGTTATTCATTTGAGGCAAAATTATAATATACAGGAGTGAGTAAATAGTGACTTTTTTTATGAAAAAAGCTCGAAGATAGTTCTCAAAATGTAAGTTAAAGTATTAGTGAAAATAATATATTTTTGACATATCAGCAGATTGTTAGTAAAAGTTGTGTTTTAAAAAGTTTTAAATTTTAGGGCTTTTGGTAGGTATGGCGGACAGTGAGGGATTCGAACCCTCGGTAACTTTCGCTACGGCCGCGTTCCAGGCGACTGGATTAAACCAACTCTCCCAACTGTCCATCTTTACATTTAAGTAGGCGAAATTGTATCTAAAAATTTTGGTATTTTTTTAATCTTTATTTCACACTTATAGTTAGAAGTATCAACTCACTAAACTTGACATCATGTGACTAAAGTTATATAATGTCACTACTATTAAGTAATACTAATAAAAAAGGCTTTATAATGAACATACTAGAAAAACTAACTCACCAAATGCAAGCAGCTCTTGAATCTGCACTCTCTTTGGCTCTCCATAAGAAAAATTCAGAGATTGACACTTTGCATCTAATCTGGGCGCTACTTGTTGATAGTTCATCTGTATTAAATCAAGCACTTAATAAAATGGGTATAGATAAGAGTGCATTAGAGTTAGAGGTTAAAAGTCTTGTTGAGAAGCTTTCTCATAGTTCTTCGGTTACAAAAGAGAATATTCGTTTTACAAGAGAACTTCAGAACTCATTTAGTCGTGCTGAGGGTCAGATGACACAAAGTGGCGATGCGTACTTAGCAGTTGATGTTTGGTTACTTGCAAATTTAGGTGAAGCACCACTTAAAGAGATATTTTCAAAATTTTTAGATGTTAGTGAATTAAAGAAAAGTTTTGAAGCAATCAGGGGTGGGCGTAAGATTGAGAGCCAGACATCTGATGAAAATATGGAAGCTTTGGAAAAATATGGAATTGATTTAAATACAAAAGCTATTGATGGAGAGTTAGACCCTGTAATTGGTAGAGATGAAGAGATTACTCGTGTTATGCAGATTTTAATACGTAAAACTAAAAATAATCCTATTCTTTTAGGTGAGCCAGGTGTTGGTAAGACTGCAATTGTTGAGGGGTTAGCTCAGATGATTGTAGATGAAAAAGTCCCACTTAGTCTTAAAAACAAAAGAGTGGTAACACTTGATATGAGCGCGCTAATAGCAGGTGCAAAATTTAGAGGTGAGTTTGAAGATCGTTTAAAAAGTGTAATAGATGAAGTTAAAAAGAATGGAAATGTTATTCTTTTTATTGATGAAATTCATACAATTGTGGGAGCAGGAGCAAGTGAGGGCAGTATGGATGCTGCAAATATTTTAAAACCTGCTCTTGCACGTGGGGAACTTCACACTATTGGGGCAACAACGCTAAAAGAGTATAGAAAGTTTTTTGAAAAAGATACAGCTCTTCAAAGACGTTTTCAACCTGTAAATGTAGATGAACCTAATGTTAATGAGTCTCTTCAGATACTGCGTGGTATTAAAGGGCGACTTGAGAGTCACCACAATGTAACAATTACAGATAGTGCATTAGTATCAGCCGCAAAACTTAGTAAGCGTTACATTACAGATAGGTTTTTACCAGATAAAGCGATAGATTTAATAGATGAAGCAGCAGCTGAGCTTAAGATGCAAATAGAGAGTGAACCACTAGAACTTTCACGTGTTAAGCGTCTAATTTCAAGTTTACATGTTGAAAAAGAGGCTCTTAAGATGGAAGAGGGCGATAAAAATAGTGAAAGGTTAGCTGAAATTGATAAAGAGCTAGCTGATGAAGAGGAGAAAAGACGTACTCTTGAAGCTCAGTTTAACAATGAAAAGAGTGTTTTTGATGATATTGCCTTACTTAAAGTTGAATTAGAAGAGTTAAGGCGAATTGCAGAGAGTGCAAAAAGAGATACCGACTTTAATAAAGCAGCTGAAATTGAGTATGGTCAAATGCCTAAGAAGTTAGAAGAGATTGCACAGTTAGAGCAAAATTGGATAAGAATGCAAAAAAGTGGAACTCTTCTTAAAAATAGTGTCGATGAAGAGGCAATCGCAAAAATTGTAAGTCGTTGGACACAAATTCCTGTTACAAAAATGCTTCAAGGCGAGAAAGATAGAATACTTCATATTGAAGATGAGTTAAATAAAGATGTAATAGGACAAGAAAGAGCTACAAAAGCGGTAGCTCGTGCTATAAAGCGTAATAAGGCAGGACTTTCTGAATCTAGCCGTCCAATTGGTAGCTTCATGTTTTTAGGACCTACTGGTGTTGGTAAAACACAAAGTGCTAAAACATTGGCGAAATTTCTGTTTGATTCAAAAGATGCACTCATTCGTATAGATATGAGTGAATATATGGAAAAACAGTCAGTTAGTCGTTTGGTTGGAGCACCTCCTGGTTATGTGGGTTATGATGAGGGGGGACAACTAACTGAAGCAGTTCGTAGGAAACCATATAGTGTTATTTTATTTGACGAGATAGAAAAAGCTCATCCTGATGTCTTTAATGTTCTATTACAAGTTTTAGATGATGGACGTCTAACAGATAATAAAGGTGTGACGATTGATTTTAAAAATACAATCATCATAATGACCTCTAATATTGCAAGTGATAAAATTATGCAGTTTGGTGATGTGCCAGAGTTAGATGGTATGATAATGGATGAACTCAAACAGCGTTTTAAACCAGAGTTTTTAAATCGCCTCGATGATATTGTAAGATTTAACCCACTAGATTTAAAAGAGATTGTAAAAATTATAGATATTTTCTTTGAAGAGATTCAAGAAAAAGTTAAAGAACGTTCTATTACTTTAAGTTTAACTGAGAGTGCAAAAGCACTTATTGCAGAAGCTGGATTTGATCCAGTTTATGGAGCAAGACCGCTTAAACGTGCATTGTATGAAAGTGTAGAAGATGAGTTAGCTGAGCTTATACTTTCAGAGAAAGTAGATATTGGAAGTAATGTTTTATTTGATGCGAATGAGGGTAAAATAGAAGTCAGCGTTAGTTAAGCTGCTTCTTGTTTTAGTTTTCTTTTTATCGTTGCGTACGCCCAGTTTATAAGTTTTGTACGTTCTAGTTCTTTATTGTGACCTGCTACATCTGGGTGAAATTTAGAAAGTAGCCTATTCCTTGCTTTCTTAGTTTCACCATAAGTTGCTTTGCGGTGAATGTTTAAAATTTTGTAAGGATTTACAAAAGAGGATTCTTGACGGTCACGTCTCTCTCTTCCTATGTAGTCTTTATTTCTATAATCGCCCCTACGCTCTTCATTTAAAGCAGCTCGTTCGGAACTGATTTTAAGACTATTAAACAATTTTTTAAATATTAAAAAACAAATCATTACCAGCTCCTTCCTAAAATTAGATACTACGATTGTATATAAATAATATTTATAACTAACTTAAAAATAAAATTTCGTGTATAATTTCAGAATGATAAAATTTTTAATATTTATAATTTTTAGTACCTTTACTTATATATATGCCTGTAGTGGTGATTGTCTTAGTTGTCATCCTAAACTTAAAAAAAATATTCTACAAGATATGCGTCATAAACCGATGCTAGGGTGCATCTCATGTCATAAAGACAATAGTAGAATGAGTGAATGTGGAGAAGATTGTTTCTCTTGTCACGAAATAAAAAAAATTGAGTCAAGTGGAGTGGCTGAGCATAAAGTTATAAGAGAGTGTAGAGATTGCCATATGAAAGTTAATGATGTCATAATATTACCATCACAGCAAAGTTCAGAACCAACGTTAATCGATTTACTTAAAAATTAGCTTTATTAAAAAGGTTTTATTTATGAAAAAGAAGCCATGTATAAATCTTTCAGCAAAAAATATTATTTTTGAACAAGATGATTTAATAAAAAAAGTAATACTTTTTGATCCGAATAAAATGATAGTTAATCTTTCGGTAAGAGAAGATAGAAAAAATAGTATTATTGAGACACTACCATTTGCTCATCTACCAAAAGTTATTAAAAAATTAGTAAAATAGAGGTTAAAAATGAATTTAGATGCTTACTTAGAACGTTTAAATCTTAACATACGTTTAGAAAGTAATTTTCAAACACTGCAAAGCCTGCACCGTGCTCACGCTTTTACAATTGCTTTTGAAAATTTTAATGTACATTTAAAACGTACAATCCATTTAGATAAAGAGAACCTGTTTCAGAAACTAATTGTAGAAAAAAGAGGAGGCTACTGTTATGAACTTAATATTCTATTTTCATTTTTACTCAAAGAGATAGGTTTTCATGTTACACATCTAATTGGTCGTCCATTGTATGGATACAATAATGCCCTTCGTCCAAGAACTCATATGATTTTAAAAGTAGAGATAGAGGGTAAAGAGTATCTGTGTGATTTAGGTTTTGGTGGTAGAGGATTGATTGAACCAATTGAGTTAACATTTGATAAAGAGAATATACAGTTTAATGATATTTTCAAACTTATTCCTCATCCTGAGGGTTATGAACTTCAATCTTATATTAGTGAAGATTGGGTCTCCTTGTATTCGTTTGACTTACATGAACAGCAACTAATAGATTATGAGTTAGCTAATTTTTACAATATGCACTCACCAGATTCACGTTTTACACAACAATTAATTTGTGCTAAACCAACAGAGCAAGGACGTATTTTGTTACTTGATAAAAAGTTCAAATATTATGAAGATGGAAAAAGTAAAACAGTAACTATTCAAACAGATAAAGAGTATGATGAAATTCTATATAAATATTTTGGTTTTTCCACACTGCTAGCTGAGAAACTTTTTACAATTTAAATTGTAGGGTAAATTCTACACGCAAATGTCTACTTAACTCATAAAAAATACATTTTACAATGCGATATTTCTTAATTTATACTTAATTATTTTATTTATATTCGAAAAATACAATGAGATTTAAATTATATTTAAAATATAAATAAATTAGTAATATTTATTGTTAAGAATATATTTATATTATAGTAATTTAGTGGTACAATCTCTAAATTAAAAATCAAGGCATTATATGAATGAGAAGGTAGACATTATAATTATTGGTGGGGGGCCTGCTGGAATTGTTAGTGCTGTAAATTGTAAAAAGTATTATCCAACTAAAAAAATAATTCTAATTAGAAAAAATGCAGAGGTTTTAGTTCCTTGTGGGATTCCATATATTTTTGGAACTATGCTTGAGAGTGTTGAAGATGACTTAGTTCCATCTCAAATGTTACAAAAAATTGGAATTGAAGTTGTTATAGATGAAGTATTATCAATTCAAAAAAATGATCATAGAGTTATTACTGAAAAAAAACATTATAACTTTGATAAGTTAATTTTAGCCACTGGCTCAGTTCCTAATGTTCCAAAAAACATACAAAACCATGATGCAGATGGTGTTTATTATGTTCCAAAAGATAATGTATATTTAAATAATTTATATACAAAACTATCTAGTGCTAAAAAAATTGTTGTTGTTGGTACTGGCTTTATTGGTGTTGAAATTGCTGGCGAACTTTCTAATAATGCTAAGCAAGTAACTTTAATTGGTAGTTCTGGACTACTAAAACATGCCTTTGATGTAGAGCTTTCACATATGATGGAAGAACAGATAGTTAATGATAATTTAGATCTTATCAAGCACACGAGAGTTTTAAAAATAAATACTGATGATAAAAATAGAGCAACAGGTGTTTTGTTAGATAACGACGAATGCCTAGAGTGTGATGCAATTATTTTTGCAATTGGTTATTCATCTAATGCCGAACTTGCAAAAAATGCTGGACTTAAAATGTCAAAGTTTGGAGCAGTTTATGTGGATGAATATATGCGAACTGATACAAAAGATATTTTTGCAGTAGGTGATTGCGCTGAGAAAAGACATTTTATTACAAGAACTCCTATTAATGTAATGTTAGCTTCTACTGCTACAGCAGAGGCTAGAATTGCTGTTGGTTCACTTTATGGGATTAACTATATAAAAGGTTTTCAAGGAACAATTAATATCTTTTCTACAGTGATTGAAAATGTCTGTTACGCATCAGCTGGACTTACTGAACGTGATGCTAAAAAACAAGATTTTGATGTAGCTTGCGCTACTTTTGAGGGTAAAGATAAACATCCTGCAAAATTGCCAAATGCTCATAAGCAAGCAGTGAAACTAGTTGCAATGAGAAGAAATGGAGTTGTAATTGGTGCGCAAGTTGTAGGTGGAATTGATAGTGGTGAGATGATTAATATGCTTAGTGTCATTATTGAAAATAAGATGGATATTTATGCTCTTTTAAATCTTCAAGTAGCAACACATCCACTCCTTACAGCATCTCCCACATCTTATCCAATAGTAAAAGCAGCTGAGTTGATTGATATTGCTATAAATAGTTGTGAGGTTTAAATATGGATATTATATTTTTATATGCGTTAGGGATTTTTAGTGCTATTTTCGCACTCTATCTTCTTGGAATTAGTGTTGCACCATTTAAGCCAAATAGTGTAAAAGTTGATCACTTTGAGTGTGGATTACCGCCTAGTAGTAGCACACCTCAAAAAGCTAATTTTGGATTTTTTACATTTGCAATATTTTTCATTATTGTAGATATGGCAGGTCTGTTTATATCGTTGATGATTTTTACAGATAGTAATCATGCTTTAAATCAAGCAATGATATTTTCATCTATTTTAGCAGTTGCAGTTAGTGTGGCTATGAAAATTTATAGGAGTGAGAATGCTTAAAATTTTAGATTTTTTCGATTATGCAAAGAGTCAGAGTGCATGGATGGTTCATTTTTGTAGTGGGTGCTGTTCACTTGAAATGGCAGCGGCTATGGGTCCTAGGTATGATTGGGAGCGTTATGGTTATTTAGTAACTCCAACACCGCGTCAAGCAGATGTTATATTTATTACAGGGTTGGTTTCTAAAAAAATTTTACCAGCACTTTTGAGAACATATGCACAAATGCCAGAGCCTAGTTATGTAGCAGCGATGGGTGCTTGTGCGTATGATGGTGGACCATATAATGATTCGGTTGCTGTTATTAAAAATGTTACTGAGATATTACCTGCTGATGTGTTTATTGCAGGGTGTCCGCCAGTCCCCGAGGCTATCATTACAGGTCTTGATGAGATTAAAGGCAAAATTGCAAGAGGTGAGCCAAGTGTTGCTAGTCAGGGTGGTCTTTGGAAACAGATGAAGTTTTGATATGGAAAATATAAAAGAATTATTTGAACCATTTAATACACAATATATAGAACTATACAAAGAAAATTGGCTTAAGGTTAAATTGGAATCTAGTTCTGATCTATTAGATGTTGCTCGTGTTATAAAAAATCATGGAATTAGATCTATTGCAACTGTCTCACCGACAGATTTTATAGAAGATAATATTTTTGAAATGAACTATTTTTTTGAAGATTTAAATACTTATAAAAATGTATGGTTAAAAGTTGATATTCCAAGAGAACTTAGTGAATGTAAAATAGATTCAATAACACCGCTATTTGCAGGTGCTAATTGGCATGAAAGAGAAGCTCACTCTATGTATGGTGTTCATTTTATAAATCACCCAGACTTGAGTTGGTTTATAGTTTCTGCTGATTACTATGGAAAATTTCCATTTAGAAAAGGTTTTGACTGGAAGGCACATGAGCAGAATCTAATTGAAAATATGAATACTATTGTTGATGATTTATATGATGAACACGGTTCTAATGATAAGAGACTTGATGGTTCTAAAACAATTTTAAATTGGGGACCAACGCATCCAGCTAGTGGGCCAATTAGATTGAAAGTAGAAGTTGATGGTGAAGAGATTTTAGCGATTGAGCCTGATATTGGATATGTTTGGAGAGCGCTAGAACATCTTGTTGAGGAGAAAGATTTTTTAGGCTCTATTGTAGCACTAGAGCGTATTTGCTTTATGGATAATACAAACTCAATGATCTGTTATGCTCAGGCAGTTGAAGAAATAGCAGGTAAAGAGATAACAGATTTTGCGAAAATGATGCGTGTGCTTCTTGGAGAAATTGGAAGAATAGTATCTCACTTGATGGGTATTGGAGGTTTCTTTAATACTATGGGTTTAATGACTCTATTTATGTGGGCAATAGATTTACGTGAATATTTCTTAGATGTATTAGAAAATTATAGTGGTGCAAGAGTAGCAACTGCTTCAATTGAACCAGGTGGTGTTAGATACCCACTAAATATGAAAACTTTGGAACTATTAGATGTAGCGATAGAGGAGTATGAGAGAACAAAAGATGATTTTTATAACATTTTTTTAAAGAATCCTTTGATGAAAAGTAGGGCTACAAAGGTTGGAATCATTACTAAAGATGAAGTTCATGACTTTTCACTTTGTGGAATTGTTGCACGTGCTAGTGGTGTTAAAACGGATATTAGATTAGATGAACCATACGCAGCATATGACAAAATTGATATGGACTATATGATTGAAGAAAATGGCGCTGCAAAAAATCGTCTTGATGTTTTATTTAAAGAGATTGCACAGTCAATATCCATTTTAAAACAAGCCTCTTCTGATTTAAGAGATGGCATAAAATCACAAATTTACAATCCACAAAAAGATCATTTGGTAAAAATCCCTAAAAAACTTCCAGCTGGTGAAGCAATTAGTCGTGTTGAATGGTCAAGAGGTGAACTTATGATGCACCTTGTCACACAGGAAAAAGCAACGTCACCATATAGATTAAAAATTAAAGCACCATCTTTTAATCACACAATGATTTTAGAGCATTTATTAAAGGGTCAGACACTCTCAGACATTCCACTAGTTTTTGGCAGTTTATATATATGCCAAGGCGATTTAGATAGATAGGAGGAGAAATGGAATTTTTATTCAATATTTATATCTTTCCAGGAATATTGTTCATTTTAACATGGGCAGTTTTTGTATTTTGGTTTTTTAGAAAAATTTTAGCAACACTTCATAAAAGAGTAGGTCCTCATTATAATGGATATGCTGGAACTATGCAGACTTTTTATGATTTTTCTAAACTTTTAACAAAAGAGAGTATTACACCAAAAGGTGTAAATCCATATCTTTTTAGTTCAATTCCACTAATTGCGCCAATGCTCGCAATTATTCCAGTTGTATTTATTCCATGGATGCCAAATTTTGTAATTATAAACAGCAGTTATGGTGTACTTGGATTAGTGGTATTAATTGGTATTGAGCCATTTTTACTTTTTTTAACAGGGTTTGGTTCAAATAATAAATATTCATTCTTAGGTGGAGTTAGAATACTAACTCAGATGATTTCTATGGAGACATCATTTTTTTTAAGTGCGCTCTCTCCTGCACTTCTGTTTTCTACTATGAATCTTACTGAAATAGCAGATATGAGCAGTTGGTTTAGTACCCTTATTTTATTTCCAGGTGCTATGCTGTTTTTTGTCTCAATTCTTGGAATTTTAGAGCAACCTCCATTTAATATTCCAGATGCTGAACAAGAGATTGTATATGGTTTTTATACTGAATATAGTGGAACAAACTATTTTCTTCTAAAGCTTGCAGAATTTGCAGAATTTCTAGTTACATTCGCTGCAATGGTGACACTATTCTTTGGTGGTTATCATGGTCTATTTTTTGATGGATTTATCTGTTTATTTATAAAAATGCTTATCTTTGCTGTATTGATGATTGCAATTAGAGCTAGTAATCCACGTTTGCGTCTTAGTCAAATGCTAGAGTTTGCATGGAGCTATTTAGTGCCTTTGAGTCTACTAAATATCGTATGGATACTTTATGCTAAACAATTTATTTTAGGAGACTGATTATGGTTTTAGAATTTATAAATCGGCTCACAAGACTTAGTAAAACATTTAGACTTAAAAAAAGAGCTACTATTGATGTGCGACATAAAAGCATTCATGAAAGAGAAAATTTTAGAGGTGAACACACCATAAATTATGAAACTTGTATAGGGTGTAATTCATGTAACACAATATGTCCTGTACATGCTATTGAGATGGTTCATTTACCATTGAAAAAACAAAATGTTGTTCCAGAAGTTAATTTACCAACATGTATTTTTTGTGGTTTATGTGAGGATGTTTGCCCTGTTAAGCCTGAAAAATCTATTAAATTAAGTGGCGGTCGTTTTGATATGTTAACAGGTGGCTCACATATAGAGCAGGGTGATTTTTGGGTTCATGCAAATATCCCTCAGAGTTATATTGATGAACGTCTAGCACAAGAAAGAGAAGCTCAGCTAAAAAAAGATGCGTTAAAAGCTCAAAAGGCAGCTCAAACTCTTGAAACTAAAGAAGAAGAGGAGCGTGTATGAGTATACTATTTTTACCAATTATCTTAATTTTAGCATTTGCATCTATTACTATAAAAAAGACTGTTCCTGCAATTTTAGCGTTTATGATGATGATGTTTTTACTTGGAATTTATTATATCTCTGTACATACCAACACACTACTGGGATTGTTTCAAATTTTTGTATACACAGGTGGAATTGTAGTATTAACACTTTTTGGTGTAAGTGTTATTGGCTCTGAGTTTCCAAAAGAGAAGATTAGACCCTTGTCAATTATTTTTAGTTTGATTATTTTTAGTTTGCTTGCATATTTGATTATTACAAAAATAGATACAGCTATTATCACTATAAATAGTACAGATAACTCACTGTTTGCAAAAAATTACTCATATTTCTTACCTATTTTTGCATTAATTGGAAGTAGCCTATTGTATGGAAGTGTCAAAATGATTTCACAAATTCATTCTAAAAGGAAAAGATAATGGTGCTTGATCTATTAACAGCAGCAGCACTTTTTAGTATAGGTCTTTATGGTATTACATCTAAGAGCGATTTTTTGCGTATCTTTTTTTCACTAGAGATGCTTTTAAATGCTGTTATATTAATGCTAAGTTCTAGCGCACATCACTTAGGGTTAGTTCAAAATGTCCCTCTAGCTTATATGATAATTGTTATTGCAACACTAGAAGCAGCAGCTGGGGTCTTAATCTTTTTTATCTCAAATAAAATTACAAATGAGGTTATACTTGATAATTTCAATACAGGAGAGTTAGATGAATAGCGTTTTAACACTTCTATTTCTACCATTTATGGGTGCATTAATTGCATTTATAGCTGGTAAGATGCAAGAAAAATTAGCATTTATAGTAGCTGAATTAGTTGGATTGGCTCTATTTATTTCATCAATCTTAATATGGATGAATTATACAGTTGCAATTGAGATAGATTATAGGTGGATGCAATTTGGAGATGTGGCGTTAAATTTTGGTATCTATATCGATGGACTGAGTATTGTAATGCTTTTAATTGCAACAGGTCTTGGCTTTTTAGATATTCACTTTGCACATGACTACATGGCAGAAGATAAAGACAAAGCTAGATATTACGCAAAAGTACTGTTTTTTATTGGCGGTATGATTTTATTAGTTGTTGCAAAAGATATGATAGGAATGTTTGTAGGGTGGGAGTTTATGGGGCTTGCTAGTTACCTATTAATTAGTTTTTGGCACTATAATAGTGCTCCGGCAAGTGCAGGAATGCAAGCTTTCCTTTACACACGTTTTGGAGATATTTTTATATTTGCAGCAATCGGTTTACTCTTATATTTTGGAAACACTCTAAATCTAATTGAAATTAATAACTCTGAAATGGATAAAAACATAGCATTTGTAATTGCAGTTTTTATTTTTATAGGGGCAATAGGAAAATCAGGACAATTTCCTCTATATCCATGGTTGATGAACGCAATGGAGGGACCTACTACAGTTTCTGCATTAATACATGGTGCAACTATGGTAAATAGTGGTATCTATATCGTAGCAAGATTGTTTGATTTTTATGCTTATTCAGATGCTCTGTATGTTGTGGCATCAATTGCTGCAATTAGTGCTTTTATTGGTGCGACTAGTGCGCTGGCACAATCTGAAATTAAAAAAGTTTTAGCATATTCAACAATGTCTCACCTCTCAATTGCTTTTATAGGTCTTGGAGTTGGTTCGTTAGCTGCTGGTATGACGCATCTTATGAATCATGCTGTTTTTAAAGCATTACTATTTTTAAGTGCAGGTGCTATTATCATGGCTACACATCATACAAAAGATTTGTGGAAATTAGGTGGACTAAATAAGAAGCTTCTTTCTATTAGTTTTTTTATGGCAATTGGCGCACTTTCACTCTCAGGAGTAGCACCATTTAGCGGATTTTTCTCTAAAGATTTAGTCTTAGCAAGTGCTCTTTCAAATCCAAGTACAAATGGAGTTATATCTACACTTGCAATTGTTGCTGGACTGCTTAGTATCGCGTATATTGGTAGAGTCTGGGTACTGACCTTTACAGGTAAACCTAGAGTTCAAGAAATTTATGAGAATGTAAAAAAGCCATCTACTTTTTGGATTATTTTACCACTAGCAATTATGGCAATAGTGACTACTATATTAAGTCTATTTCAGACAAGTGCTGCTGAATTTATTACAGGTTCTGAATATCATCATGTCCATGCAGAGGGACTAATGCCAATTTTAATTGTAGGATTAAGTACATTAGCTCTAATAATATATTTTATTTATTATAAAGGATTAGTTGTACAGCAAAAAATTGTTAAACATCCTTTTATTAAAGTTGTTATAGGAGTTTTAAGAAATGGATATTATGTTGAGTATATGATTACATATTTTAGTAAAAATATTGTTCATAATTCACTCTCACGAGCTCTTACATATTTTGATACAGAGATAATTGACGCTACTGTAAATTCAACTCTTAAAATAAGTAAAAATATTTTTCTACAACTTAAGCGAACACAAAGCGGACAGATTGGAGATTATATCTCTTTTATGATATTTGGTATTGCTGCGTTAATGATCTCATTACTTATCTATTACGGAGTTTAATATGACATATTCACTACTCGTTTTCATACCAATATTTTCATCAGCTCTATTATATTTTGCTTTGCAACGTGTTCAGTATTTAATAAAATATATAGCACTAGCACTATTTACTCTAATGCTAGTTGTATCACTTAATTTATTAAATCATCTACCTCAAAGTGGGTACCTATTTTTAGGAGAGCTTTTATCTGTACCGAGGTTCGATTTTACGTTAATGCTACAAGTTGATACTTTGAGTGTTGTCATGTTAATTCTTTCATCTTTAATCCTTATCTTAGTGACACTCTCTAGCTGGAGTGTTAAAAAAGAGGGAGCATATTTTTCACTTCTTATAATGTTCTCAGGAGCAATTTTTGGAGTATTTGCTAGTACAAATTTAATATGGTTTTTTATATTTTGGGAACTTACTTTAGCACCTATGTACTTTTTAGTTGGTATATGGGGAGCAGAAAGACGTGTTTATGCAGCTATTAAATTCTTTTTGTATACACATATTGCATCTATGTTAATTTTACTTGCATTTTTTCTTCTAATAAAAGAGAGTGGTCAATTTGATATGAGTATGATTGATGAGAGTACTCTTACATCAGCATCATTAATATGGTGGTTACTTTTTATTGGTTTTGCTGTAAAAATGCCAATTTTCCCATTCCATACATGGCTACCAGATGCTCATGTCCAAGCACCTGCACCAATATCAGTTTTATTAGCAGGCGTTTTACTTAAGATGGGTGCTTATGCGATGATTAAATTTGTAATCTTATTGCTTCCTCAAAGTGCGCAACAATATGCCATCTATATGTTAATCTTAGGAGTAATATCACTCTTCTTTTCGGCCCTTTTAGCGATATATCAAACACATATTAAAAAGATGGTGGCATATAGCTCTATTTCACACATGGGTTTAATTGTTATAGCAATTTCTACACTAAGTTTTAGTGGTTTGAGTGCTGCTGTTTATGAGATGATAGGACATGCTTTTATTATCTCACCTCTATTTTTGATTGCAGGATTTTTACACCAAAAAACTGGAAGTTGGCAGATGAAAGATTTAGGTGGGCTAATGCAAAAAGCTCCATATCTTAGTGCAATTTTTGTACTAAGTGGTCTTGCTGCACTGGGACTTCCAGCTACCATGGGTTTCATTGGAGAGATTACTATTTTAATTAGTGCTATCAATGCAAATGGAGCTTGGATTGCAGGTATTGCCTTAGCTTCAATGCTAAGTGCTGGTTATATTATTTGGACATTTAGACGGGTGATATATGGTACTCTAAATCCAAGTATAGCAAATATAGATTTTAAAATGCACAAAGTTGAATTTAGTTCATTACTTATATTTGCTACATTACTGGTTTTATTTGGAATTTACCCACAACCAATTTTTGATGTTGCAAATCAAGCATTTGCTCATCTTGGAGGTGTTAAATGAATCTATTTTTAATTTTATTAGCAGGTGGTTTAGTCTCACCTCTCATCAAAAATTTTCAATTTCAAAAATTATTTGCTATATTTACTTTAGCAGTTGGTAGTTTTTTTATTTCAACTGGAAATATACAGCTATTTCAAATTATTGTGTTACTTGTATTTGGAGCAATAATTATCTCACTTCATGATGAACAAAAAAATACAATTACACAATCTCTTTTTTTAGCATCTGCCTCGACACTCTTTTTAGAGGCAAGCACAATACTTGAATTCGTAATTTTATTTGAAGCGCTTAGTATCATCTCATTTGTATTAGCTGCTCAAATTAAAGACAAAGAAGAGGCAGAAGGTGCTATAAAATTGTTTGTAGCTGGCGCACTCTCTAGTGGTATTATACTCTTAGGACTAGCGCTCTTTACACTCAGTGGTGCTGATATTAATGCAACTATATTAGAACAAAGCAGTATGTTAGGAACGGTTTCAATTTTTATAATGTTAAGCGCTGTAATGTATAAATTAACTATTGTACCAATGCATGCATGGGCAGCTGATTCATATGCAAAGATAGACCATTCAAGTGCTGCGATTCTCTCAGGAGTCATTAAAACTGTTGTAGCAGTTGGAGCATTTAATATTTTCTTACCTGCTTTGCAAGATATTGGCACAATTTCAGTTTATATTTTAGCAACACTTTCTGTGATTACAATGACATTAGGAAACTTTTTAGCTCTACATCAAAAAAGAATTAGTTCAATTTTAGCCTATTCATCAATTGCACATGCTGGTTATATGCTACTCACTTTTGCCTCAGTATCTAGTGAATTTGCACCAAATGGATTGCTTTATCTTGCGGTGGCTTATATATTTATGCAAAGTGCAGTTTTTGTTATCTTAAATGATTTAAAAAGAGGTGACAATATAGAAACAATTTCTGATTTAAAAGGTCTTAGTAAAAGAAATCCTCTATATTCATTAATTTTTACATTACAACTTTTCTCACTAGCGGGCATTCCACTCTTAGCTGGTTTTCTATCTAAGACGGTTGCATTTTATTCAGCTGTTGATGCTGGTCTTTGGATAGTAGTTTTAGGAGCACTTCTTAATTCTGCATTATCAGTAGGTTATTATGCTTGGATTATTAAACATATCTACTTTGATGAAAATCAAAAACAAGAAACAGTTAAAATAAGTTATAGCGCAAATATAGCCCAATTTATATTACTTTGTGGAACTCTATATTTTGGAATGTTTGCTGCTGATATTTTTCTATTTTGAGTTACTTAAATATAAAGAGAGCTTTTTATAGCTCTTTTACTTCTGCATTTTTTTCACTAATCATTTGATCCATTATCTTTACGACTTCCAAACTTTTAAGTTCAATCTCTTTAAAGTTTTCTACTACTTCATCTCTATTTTCAACAACTCTATCAGTTGGAGTAATAAAACTTATATTTCTATCAACTAAAGTGTGTATACGTCTATGTGGTGCATCAAGTAGAGCAAAAGATTTTGTATCTGAGTATCTATCTTTTGCATAACCGTTATACCATTTACCTAAACTACAGTTGTCAAAATCTGGAAAATCTGTACGTTGATTGCGACGATATACAGATGAGTAAGTATTTGACTTGTATATAGTATGATCAATCTTTGCTAAAATTGCATAAACTCTACTCTCAATTGCTTTTGCATGTCTTGAGGTCTCATTTGAGGCACTTCCAAATTTTTCAAGTGTTTCGTGAAACTCTGAAACAGTTTGTGCAGAACCTTGTGCATTTTGAGTCATAACTGTAGTACCATCTAATAATTCAGTAGCATCTTGCTGTAGAGATTGTATTGAGATAGATATTTCACTAGTAGCTTTTTGCGTTCTCTCTGCTAGTTTTCTAACCTCATCAGCAACAACAGCGAATCCACGTCCATGTTCACCAGCGCGCGCAGCTTCAATCGCAGCATTAAGTGCTAATAGATTAGTTTGATCTGCAATATCTTTAATTAAATCAAGAATAGATGTAATTTCTGAAGTTTTTTGTGATAAATTATCAATTTTTCCTGAGGATTGTTCTATCGCTTCTACGATAGTGATAAGCTGATTATTAATGTGATCCATTTGTGAAATACTCTCTTTTGCATTATCCTCAGTTGTACTACTTTTCTCTACAATAGTTTCTATACTCAATAGTGTATTTGAAAGATCATTTTTTAAAAGGTTAAGTTCACCTACAACACCAGTACCTATTTGACTAATTGTTGCATTAACATCAGTACTAGCAATTTGTTCAGTGTCTTTTTCCATATGAGCTATTGCATTATTAATAGTATTAATACTATCTTTGAATTGACCAGAATAGTTATCAGTTTCAATCTTGACATACGCCTCTTTTATACTAGCCTTTGAAATTGATGTAGAAATATCAGATACAAAACTTTGAAGTTGTATCAATAATATATTTACATTTTCATTTAACTCTTTTAACTCTTTACCATCTTTGAAGTCATCTAATCTTTTTTCAAGATTTCCATTTTTTGTATCTTCCATAGCAAGAGATAGCTTTTTTACAGAAGATTGTACTTTACGGATATTCATAAACATATACCATGCTAATGCAAAGTTTGAAATATTAATAATACGTATAAGATCAAAACCATTATTAGAGAGTTCAATAACCAAAACGACAGAAAAAATGATTAAAGAGATAATATTTGCATACTGTATTTTTGAAAGCGACGAGAGTTGTGACATCTTATAACCTTAAATATAATCTTAAATTTACGTAATTATACACAAAAATTATTACAAGTTAACTATCTACATAGTAGAATAGCATATATTAGCTTATACTAATTATAAGTTAAAATGAAAATATAATAAGTTTTCTTACTATATATTAAAGGAATTTCATGATTAAAATATTTTTGTTTCTATTATTTGGAACTTTATCATTTGCACAGATTATAGGTGATTCTGTCATTGAAAAACATCCTTTAGAAATTGGTAATTGGATTAATAAATATAAAGAATCTAATAAACTTTTAAAAAAACCATTGAAAAATAGTCTAAATAATTTACGATACAATCCTAATTTAGAACATGCAACAGAAAATGATATATGGAAATACTTCCTCTCTTCAAAAACTACAGCTAGCGATTAGATTTCTGCTTTTATAAGAAATCTATTAAGCAATATGCTACTTATTTTTTTTTCTGGACTGTTTTGCAAGTTTTGCTTTTCGTTTTGCTTTAGATTTTGCAGAATTTAGTGTTGCTTTTTTATTAGCATTAATAACCTGCTCACTATTATTTGAATTTTTCCCCTCAAATTGAGCCAATGTAGCTAGCTTTTGCTGTTTGCCTAAGTGTGCTATTTTGAAACCATTTTCAGTATCTACACTCGATGTATTTGCTCTACTCATTTTTATGCTCTTTATATTAATTTTACGAAATTATACATGAAATAGAATAGACTTCTTTCAAAACTCCAGTATATGTAGTGCTGTATGATTTTTAACCACTAAATAACTTATCATTGCTAATTTTTTACATATAATATTGCCAATATTTTAAAAGGAGAGTATCTATATGAAATTAGCAGAATTAAAAACTTTTGGTCATTGGCCGACGTTGTTAGCCTCATTTCTATATTTTGATTTTAGTTTTATGGTTTGGACAATGTTAGGGCCATTAGCACCTGAAATTGCTGAGTCTATTCAAGGTGGTCTAACTCCGGGTCAGATTGGTACTATGGTTGCTGTTCCAATTCTATCTGGTGCAATTTTGCGTATTTTATTAGGCTTTGGTGTTGATAAAATTGGTGCTAAAAAAACAGCACTACTTGCACAATCTCTTGTTGTAGTAGGTCTAGCTTATGCCTATTTAGCTGGTCTTCATACATACGGTGCAGTGTTAGCAATGGGTATAATACTTGGATTTGCTGGTGCATCTTTTGCAGTTGCTCTTCCTCAGGCTGGTCAGTGGTATCCGCCAAGACTTCAAGGTGTTGTTTTAGGAATAGCTGGAGCTGGTAATATTGGTGTTGTTATAGACTTCTTATTTGCGCCTAAAATCGCACAAGTTTGGGGTTGGGAAGCTGTATTTGGTGTTGGTGCATTTCTATCTTTGATTATTTTGATAACATACTTCTTTGTTGCAAAAGATGCACCAGCTGATGTTTATAAACCTAATCCTAAAAAACTTAGCGATTATATTAAATTACTAAAAGATAAAGATACATGGTGGTTTAATCTTTTTTATGCAGTAAGTTTTGGTGGTTTTGTTGGATTCGCGGGTTATATGAAAGTTTATTTAATGAACGAATACAGCATTGATATGAAACTATTTGGAGAAGAAGTTCTAGGCGGAGAGAGTGTAAAAGTTGTTGCTGGTTATTTTGGCGCTTTATGTATCTTCGCAGGTGCAGTCTTACGTCCAGTTGGTGGAAATATTGCAGATAAAATGGGTGGAGTTAAATCTTTATACATTTTTTATGGTGCAGTTGCTGTTTTAGCTGTTGTAAATACCTTTGTTAGTAGTTTTTATCTTGCTATTTTGGTTTTATTTTTAATTATGGCAAATTTAGGAATGGCAAACGGTGCAGTTTTTCAACTAGTTCCTCAAAGATTTGGAAAAGACATCGGTATAATGACAGGAATAATCGGTGCTGCTGGTGGATTAGGTGGTTCAGCACTTGCAATGATGTTAGGTTACTCAAAGCAAGCAACTGATGGATATGACACAGGTTTTTATATCTTTGCACTCGTTGTAATAATCGCACTCAGTGGTATATCTTTAGTAAAAACAAGATGGAGAACTACCTGGGGAATACAAGCTGGCGGTAAAATATAGGAAGGTTCTAATTTGTTAGAAATATTTTCATCATCATTTATACTACCTAAAGCAAAAGATATTACAGGCGATGACGCTTGTGATAGCGCTCAAATTGATAATACTCTAATAGCTGTTCTTTGTGATGGTGTTGGTAGTGCTACTGAGGGTGGTAAAGCTGCTAGAGAGAGTGTTAAGATGATGATTGAAAATTTTCGTTCACGTCCAAATGCTTGGGATATACCAAAAACACTGAAAATGTTTACCAAAAGTATTAATCATATTCTTTATCAAGAATCACAAGTACAATATGAAAGACCAGAAATGGTTACAACAATTTGTACTATTGCAATTGAATCAAATAGACTTTATGGTCTTAATATTGGTGATTCTCGTGTTTATCTTCTTAGAGATAATAATCTTATGAAACTTAGTGTTGATCACATTATGAATGAAGATGGAATGAGTCATGTATTGACGCGTGCTTTAGGACTTAGTCCAAGTGTAGAAGCACATATATTTGAAGAAGAGATTCAAGTAGGTGACACAGTAATTATGTGCAGCGATGGTGTCTATAATATTTTAAGTAAAGATGAGATTGTTCAACAATTTTCTAAAAAATTAAGTTCTAAAATCATAGTTAAAAGTGCAGCAAAAGATTATCCAGATTATGAAAGAGATGATATGAGCTTGCAATATTTTACTATACTTAATCTCGATGATTCTAAAGCTCAACGCGATCAAAATTTAATTATTCCAGATGAACTAAAAATTAATCAAGAGATAGATGGGTATAGACTATTAAAGCCACTAGCTCAACATAAACGTGTGTGGTTATGTAATTTTGAAGATAAAAAATATGTGATTAAATTTCCTCTTTTAGGAGCTGATGAAGATGAATTGCTTCTTGATATGTTTGTACAAGAGGCGTGGCTTGCAAAACAGATAAGTAATACTCTTTTTGCAAAATCATTTATTCCTGCAAATAGAACATATAGATACTATATTTTAGAGTATATAGACGGTTTAAGTCTACATGATTATGTAAAAGAGCGAGGGCTTAGTGTTGATTCAGCTGTACTTCTAGCAAAAACTCTTTTAAAAGCTGAGCAATATCTGTTAAAACTTGGCTATCTCCATGCTGATATAAAACCTGAAAATATAATTGTTTATAAAGGCAGTAATGAAAGAAGTGCTTTTAAAGTTGTAGACTTTGGTTCTGTAATAGCTCCATTTTCATTAAATACACGTGCTGGTACACCTAGCTATATATCTCCTGAAAGGTTTGAAGGCTCTTGTATATCTGAGACAAGTGAACTTTTTTCTATAGGTGTAACACTGTTTTTTGCATTAACTAAAACCTATCCTTATGGAGAGATAGAACCATTTCAAACACCAAAGTTTAAACAATCAAAGCGTCCATCATCATTAAATTCGAATATTCCAAAATGGTTAGAAGCAATTATTATGCGCGCAATTGCTATTGATAAAAATTTAAGATATACGCATTACTCTCAAATGATGTTTGAACTAAGAAATCCAGAAAAAGTAAAACCATTTTTTAGAAAAGATACGCCACTATTGGAAAGAAATCCAATACTTTTTTATAAAGTAGGATTCTATGTTTTTCTTGTTCTAAACTTTTTTCTTTTAATTGATAAAAATTAGTAGTTATGGTTTAAAGTTATCTCTACATTTGCAAAATTCTTTTAAGTAGCATTCACTTTCACACTTAGGACGTTGTGCTGTACAGATATAACGTCCATATAGTACCATTCCTTGATGTAGTTGATGGAGATTATTTTTAAAAATTTTAACTAAGTCCTCTTCTGTTTTAGTTGCAGTTTTTGCTTTTGATAGTCCTAGACGGTGAGCAACCCTAAAAACATGTGTATCTACTGCCATTAGATTAGCCTGAGTGAACTCTATTAAAACAACGTGAGCAGTTTTTTGTCCAACACCAGCAAGAGAGATAAGTTTTTTTTCATCTAGTGGTATTTCTCCATTAAAAACCTCTTCAACTCTAATTGCCATTTTAATCAAGTTAGCACTTTTTGCATTAAAGAAAGAACAACTCTTAATTAAATCTTTTACATCATCTTCATTTGCGATTGAAAGCGCTTTAGTGTTTGGGAATTTTTCAAAAAGTGCAGGAGTAATGATATTTACACGTTTATCTGTACATTGAGCCGATAGCATTACAGAAACTAAAAGTTCATATAAATTTTTATAATTTAACTCAGTTACAGCGTCACTATACTTTTCAAGTAAACGCTCTTTGATAGTTAGAATCTCTTTTTTGGTAGCTTTTTTCATGATCATAAGTCTATCATAATAGATATTTTTGTACAATCGCCATGTTTACATAGTATTAATTTTAAATCTGTACACTTCTTAGTGTAAAGGGAATAGATGTCAGGACACAATAAGTGGTCTAAGATTAAACGTCAAAAAGGCACTACTAGTGCTAAACATGGCGCTATTTTTACAAAACTTATTAAAGCTATAACTACTGCTGCAAAAGAGGGTGGTGTAGATATTGAGAGCAATATAGCTCTTCGTTTAGCTGTTGGAAAAGGTCGTTTGTCTTCTATTTCTGATGACAATATTCAACGAGCTATTGATAAAGCAACTGGAAATATTTCAGGTGTTATATACGAAAATATAATTTATGAGGGTTATGGTCCAGGTGGCGTAGCACTTATGATTGAGACTATGACAGATAATCGTAATCGTACTGTTGCAACTGTTCGTCATGCTTTAAGTAAAGGCGATGGTTCAATGGGTGAGAGTGGTTGTGTGAGCTGGATGTTTGAAAAAAAGGGCATTATAAGTATTGAGCGTGGCGACTTAGACGATGATGTTATTGAAGTTGCAATGCAAAAGAGTGCAATTGAAATTATAGATGAGTATGAGAGCGTTATTGTTATTGAGGTTAAACCATCAGGTTTTAATACGATGCTTGATGCTATAGATAAATTAGATGTTGAGATTTTAGAATCATCAATTGAAATGGTAGCTTCTAATGAAATTGAGTTAGATGAAGAAGCTACCAAGAAGATTGACGCACTAGTTGAGCGTTTAGAAGAGGATGAAGACATCCAAAATGTATATACAAATGTTAAATAAACAAGGAAAAAATATGACGTTAAAAAGTTTAAAAGTTTCATTGGCAATTGCCGTATTTGGTGCCACAATGGCAAGTGCAGCGGTTGTTGCAACAGTTAATGGTAAAGAAATTACTGGTGACAAAGTTGCACCACTATTAGCTCAACTTACACAAGGTCGTTATGATTCTCTTCCTAATGATAAAAAAGAGATTGTAACAAAAAGGGCAATTGAGCAGTTAATTAATCAAAACTTAGTTGATGCAGAGGCTAAAAATAGTGGTATTTATAAAAGTGAAACATTTAAAAAACGTTTAAAACAACTTCTTCCAAGTGTTAAAGCTCAACTAGCTTCTGATATTTGGATAAAAAAGCAGTACGATAGTGTAAAAGTTACAGATAAAGAGATTAAAGCATATTATGATGGGCATAAAGCTGATTATAAAGAGCCAGCACGTGTTCATGCACGTCATATTTTAGTTAAAACTGAAGAAGAGGCAAAAGCTATAATTAGTGGATTAAAATCAAAAAGTGGTAATGCTTTGAAAGAGGCTTTCATTGAAGAGGCAAAAGCTAAATCTACTGGACCTAGTGGAAAAAATGGTGGTGACCTTGGATTCTTTGCACAAGGACAGATGGTTCCTGCATTTAATGACGCTGCATTTAAAATGAAAAAAGGAACAATCACTAAATCTCCTGTAAAAACTAACTTTGGATTCCATGTAATCTATTTAGAAGATAAACAAGCTGAAAAGAAACTCTCTTTTAAAGATGTAGAAGATGGTATTAAAAAAGGTTTACATGCAGAGAAGTTTAAAAAAGTACTTGATGATAAAATGCGTAAGTTAAAACTTGAAGCTAAAATTGTTTATAAATAATTAATTGAACACACCAGTTACATCCCTCTTTTTAAGAGGGAGAAACTTCTACGTTAAGCGCGATGATTTAATTAGTGATTACTACCCTGGTAATAAGTACAGAAAGTTATACTCCCTAATAGAAACAGATTCCCTAAAATATAAAAATATAATCTCTTATGGTGGTTCTCAATCAAATGCGATGCTTGCAATTGCACATTTAGCTCACAAAAAAAATTGGAACTTTACGTACTATTTAAAAACACTTCCTAAATGGTTAAAAGAAAATCCTATTGGTAACTTTAAGGCAGCTATTTCTCTTGGTATGAATTATATTGAACTTTTACATAATGAATATGAAGAGAACATATTTTCATTAAATTCAGATCAAGAGACAATTGTAGTGGCTCAAGGTGGAGCTGACCCTATCGCAAAAATAGGTATTAAAAAATTAGCTTTAGAGATTATTGAGTGGAAGATGGAGCAAAAAATATCTAAACTTTATGTTGTAACTCCAAGTGGAACTGGAACAACATCTATGTACTTAGCAAAAAGTCTTAAAGACGAGGCTACAGTTTTAACGACTCCTTTAGTTGCAGATGAGAGATATTTAAAAAAGCAATGGAAAAAGTTAGACTCTTGTGCTGATTATTTACCAAAAATTTTAAATACAGAAAAAAAGTATAACTTTGCAAAACCATATATTGAATTTTTAGATATTTATAAAGAGTTAGAAAAAGAGGGTCTCTATTTTGATTTAATATATGCTCCAAAGACTTGGTTAGCTCTTTTTGAAAATATGCCAATTGATGGAGATATACTCTATATTCATTCAGGTGGAGTAAGTGGAAATGAGACACAAATACATAGATATGCAAAATTGTGACTCCACTTACTAGTACGTCAATTGAGAAATAAGATTTTTTGCTAATTTTATATTTTTAGAAGAGCCATCAATCGCACCTTTAGTATCTTCTACTAATTGGTTCATATCGCTTTTAATTATTTCAGAGTTTTGAAGTTGAACTTCAATATGCTCTATTGCAACAGTTATCTCATTAAAGTTTTCTGTAGCATTATTACCAAGTTCATTAAGTACATTAACCATGTCATTTGCAGTAGATACGCTACTTTCTATGCCATCTAGCATTCCAGTTTGTCTTTCTACAACATTATTTGAAATTTCCATAATTAAATTCATTTGAGTTTGAATTAGAACTGTTGCCTTATTTGTATTTTCAGCAAGTTTACGAACTTCATCAGCAACAACTGCAAAACCGCGTCCATGCTCACCAGCACGTGCTGCTTCAATAGCAGCATTTAGAGCAAGTAAGTTAGTTTGGTCTGCAATTTCTTTAATTGATTCAACTAATTTATTAATAGAACTGTTTTTATCATTTAAATCTAGTATTTGAGTTTGAAATTCATTAATAAGTTCATGGCTTTGTTGTAGGGTATCAGATAAAATACTAATAGACTGTTCACCTTTTTTAGCAGATTCCAATGTTTTATTAGAAGCATCTCTAGAGGTTGAAGAAATCTCTTTAACTTCAATTGATTGAGAAATAAAATTATTAATCAGAGATTTTGTATTTTCAATACTTCCTAAACGATTTTTTGATGCATTGTTTACACCAATCGCATTGTTACAAATAGTTGTTGCTGTATCAATTGAATCATTAGAGCGTATTGTTTCAAGTAATTTAGCTTTTTTCTCTAACTCTTCAAAATAATCTTTATTAACTACTATTTCATTATCTTTAAGTTTAATGCCACCAAATAACATATATTTTCCTTTATTAGACTAATTTCCAATGTGTCTTAACACCACATTTTGGACACTCTGGTACAATTTCATTTTCTTGAACATGAATTTTTTTATGACAAACATTACATTTTAAATCCGCCTCTACAATTGCTTTTGTTCCAATGTGAAACTCTAGCTTCAACGAAGTTGCTGTGTATGTAGTGACAGCGTAAGGAACGAAATAGGTTAGGACAAATTTTATAAAATTTATTTTATCTGTATCAAGAGTGCTTAAAACTTCACCTTGATTTATAATATTTAATATTGAACCAACAACTAAAGAGACTTTTAATGCTCTTTTTATGACATTAGAAGAGAGAACTATTTGACAATAAAGTTTAAAATGATTAATACTCAATTTTTATACATTTAGTTTAACTTGCATATAAACTTCCCTTTATTGAGTACCAAACATAGTAACTGAAAAAAGATTATTTGTAAGTAACATTTATCACATATTTTAGAGCAATTGTTATATCTCTATTAAGACTTCTTTCAAAACTCTAGTATTGAGCAGCTTTACAAAGAGAGCTTTACTCTGCGTTAGATAACCTCTATTGTTTTAATTCCAATTTAATTTCTTTAACTGCTTTTTTAGTATCTCCAAGACAGCAACCTCCACTTGGGTTTAGTATTTCACATGAGCATCCTAGATTTTCCATTTTATCTTTTATATCTTCTAGTGCAGTTGTTTCATTAGTTTCTTGAAGTTCTGTTTTAATTTTCTCTTTTGTCCAATTAAAGCAATAGCACATAGTAGCAGGCGTGGCATTATCTTTTAATCCTACAATAACTTTTAAATCTTTTTGAGTTAAAAGTTTGTTCTCTTTAAAATAAATTATTTCACAAGATGGTGTTTTACAATAGTGAAAACCAGAGTAATAATCTAAGTCCATATTTACTAAATTTTTAACTGTTTTTTCTAACACCTCTTTTGCTTTTTTAGAACATTTAGGACACTCATGCTTAGACTTTGGTGCAGGTGTACAACAATTATGTTCATCTGTACTACAACTATCACTACTATTTTTGTATATTTTAGTAAATGTCTCTTTATTTGAATTGTACATCTATTCTTCCTTATGATGCAAAATTGTTTTACCATCTAATTTTTGATGTGTAGTCGCCTCATAACCTGTTTTATTAATAGCATCTTTTATTTTTTCTATACTAGTTAGAGTGTTATCATATACAACTTCTGCTGTGCCTTTTTCATCTAAAACAAGCACATCTACAATACCAGATTCACTTTTAATTACTTCTGTAATAGTTGCTGCGCATCCTGGACAAGTCATTCCATCTACTTTAATTAAGTTGTGTTCAATGTTGTTAGCTTGGACAATAATTGTTTTAGGTGCATCGCTTTTAATAAACTTTTGTCCATAATATGGAAAAGTTAGTGCAAGTCCTGCAAAAATTGTAACAATTGCTAAAAAGTTTTTTGAATACCAAAAACTCTCTTTACCATCAACTTCGCAATCACACGCTATGCCTTCTTTCTTAGGTTTGAGTTTATCCCACCAAGCGTAAGCTAATACAACAATTGTAATCACTATTAAGTAGGGACGAAATGGTTCCATCCAACTAAATGTTGCAGCAAAGCCACTTGAGCTTGCAAGAACAGCAAGAACAGGAGTTATGCAACATAAAGATGCAGCAATTGCTGTGAAAATTCCAGTAATTAATTTTTTATCCATAATCTTGACCTTTTATATAAGTTATAAAAGAATATTAGCATATACTAATATAGTTGTCAACTAGAATTCTATATCTGCTTTAAAAAGGTTTTTAGTAAAGGCTTAATTGATTCTTCAATATGATAGTAGATAGTCATACCATCTCTTTCATTTTTTACAAGATTGGCATCTTTTAATTTTCTCAAATGTTGAGAGATTGGTGATTGATTTATATTTAGTATATCACTTAAGTCGCATACGCACAACTGTTTATATTGTAAGAGTAGGTAAATAATACTAAGACGTACTTCACTGCCAAGTAGCGCAAAATATTTTGAAGATAGATTAATACTTGATTTAGAATTAATTATTTTTTGTTTTGCATCTTCTATAAGATTATTATCAACCTTTGAGCGAGAGCAACTTATGTTTTCTTTCATGCTAAATATCCCGAAATTTTAAATATGAGTATACATTAATTTACTATAAAACTTATGCTATCTTTTAGCATTTATAGTTACATAAAAATTTTAAAGTATAAAAAAATATATAATTTGATAGAATCACATAAATGTTACATCTTAAGGAAATATTTTGCAAGAAGAAAAACCACTATATTTTATGATAATGTCAATAGTAATGTTGATTTTAAGTGTTACTTTAGCACTTCTTAATCTTACATTTTGGCCATATATGGCAATTGTTAGCGCTGTTATTTTAGTATTAGCTACAGGAATTTATTTCTTTGATAAGAGTGCAGAAAAAGAGATACAAAAAGATGTAAAAGTTGAAAAAGATAAAATCTCAGTTAAAAAAGAGCCTGAAAATTCAGCAACAAATGGTGTGCATACAGGATATTTTAGTCACAACTACTAGTGTAGTTGTAACGTTTGAGTTAATGAGAGTACAAGTGTATGAACCTCTTGATTTAGTTTATTCATCAATTTGTCAAATCTATCTTCTTGTTTGAATACCGCGTGTTCTACTCCACTTAATTTAACTAGAAGCTCTTTTGCATCATATGATACTCCTACTTGATCAATTAGTCCTACTGCAAGTGCGCCATTAGCTGTAAAAATGTGAGCATCAGCAAAAACTGTGTGTTTAGTTACATCTAATTTTCTAGCATTAGCTACATCTTTTATAAACATGTTATAGGTACCATCAATAACTTTTTTAAGTTCAGCTTTCTCCTCTTGATCCCACTTTCTCATAGTAGTTCCAACTTCTTTAAATTTTCCAGCTTTGATTGTCTGAGTAAGAACTCCAATTTTTTGTGATAATTGCTCTAAGTTCATTCCTTGCATAATAACACCAATTGAGCCAACGAGTGAACCTGGGTTTGCCACAATAGCACTACTATAAATTGCTGAGTAGTAACTACCACTAGCGAGAGTACCAGATGCATATGTTACAACTGGTTTTGTAGAGTTTAGACGTTTAATTGCTTGACTAATCTCAATAGATGGTGCTACAGCGCCACCTCCTGAATCAACAATAAAAAGAGCACCTTTTATGTTATCATCATTTTTTACTTCATCTATTCTTTCTAAAATAGCATCAGCATTTACAATATTTCCATTAAGCCTAATTTTTGCTAAATTTGGAATCTCTGTAGGAATTGTAGTTGGTGCAAGAAGAATGTAGAGAATTAATAAGAAAATCATCGCTTTGAAATGATTTTGAATATAACTTATAACTCTTGCTGGTAGAGTAAATATCGATTTTATAATTTCCATTAAACTTTTTCTCCGTTTATAAATATGTGACTTACTTCAAACTTTTGAAGTAAAATTTGTAAATGTAAATCTTCTGGTGCTATTGTATCTCTCTTTGTGTTTAAAACAATAATATCAGACTCAAAGCCCTCTTTGATTTGCCCTCTATTTAAATTAAGCGCAGTTGCTGCTTTTGAGGTTACACTGTTTATTAAATCTTTTGCTAAATTATGTAAATTTTTTTCATGATGAATAAAAAGTGCAGATTTAAGTTCATCAAAAAGGTTTAAAGATGTATTTGAACTTAGTCCATCAGTCGCACATAAATAGTTTAAATTATCAATATCTAGTCTATCATTTCCAAGTAAACGGTTCGATACTGGACAATGGACAATTGTATGTCCTGAGTTTTTTATAGTCTCAAACTCATCTTTTGAGGCATGTCCTGCATGAACAACAAGTGATTTTGTATCTTTTATATTTTCTAAGAACTCTTTTGCAGTTGTATGCGCTCTATTTAGATTTAAAAAATCTTTAAAAAATGGTACAAATTCACCCTCAGAGTTATCTAGCCAATTTCGTTCAGCCTTACTCTCTAAAAAGTGTGTACTAAGTTGTAACTTCTGCTCTTTTACAACACTCACAGCTTTCTTAACTAGTACCGGATGAACCGCATATGGAGAGTGAATTGCAACTGCTGGAGTAAAAGTTTTTGATACAAGCTCTTTTGACATCTCTAATCTATCTAAAAAATGTTCCCAAAGTACATCTATTGCCGTTGGATTTGAACCAATGACCTCATTAAAGTATATCACTTTCATATTGGATTCTGCACAAGGTTTTAAATCAAATCCCCAGCTACTAATTGCTCCAACTGTTGTAGTGCCATTTGATAACATATGTTCAAGTGTACTTTTCATACAAGAGCTATCACATTTTTGGCTTAACTCATCTCGTTTTTCGATTACGCTATATAACCAAGGCATAAATGATCCATATTTTAACTCTGTACTATTTTCACTAAATTCAAGATGAACGTGTGAATTTATGAGTCCTGCCATTAAGATAGAGCCATCTTCTAAATGGATTTCGTCAATATTTGAAAATTTTTTTAATAGTTCATCTTTTTTACCTATTGCTTTAATATGCTCATCAAAAACAATGGCAGAATCGATTAAAATCTCATCTTTTGTGAGAATATATGAAGCATTTATCAGAAACATTTTATACCTTTATGAGAATCTAAAAATAGATTATGGAAAATATGGGTAAAATGTTACCTTAAATTTTGCAATAGGAAGAGTAATCGATGAAAATAATGGTAATCCAAGGTCCAAACCTAAATATGCTAGGCGTTCGTGAACAAAATATTTATGGTCCAATGAAGTTAGAGCAAGTTCATAAGCAGATGCAAGACGTTGCTACTCAAAATAATTTAGAAATTGAATTTTTTCAAACTAACTTAGAGGGTGAGATGGTAGATAAGATACAAGAGAGTTTAGGTGATGCTCATGGTATTATCATTAACCCTGGTGCTTATACACACACTTCAGTAGCTATTCGTGACGCAATTGCAGCAGTTAATATGCCAACTATTGAAGTTCATATTAGTAATATCTATAGACGTGAAGAGTTCCGTCAAAAAAGTATGATTGCTCCTGTATGTGCTGGTCAAATTACAGGTTTTGGTCCATTTAGTTACCATTTGGCTATGATTGCTATTATGCAGATTCTCAACGAGCTTCAAGCTATACAAAATCAGCAAAATCAACAAGTAGCAGAGTAAATGAACTATATCCTTCGCAATGAAAATGCAATATATTATGAATGTGATTATAGTTGTGATCATGCTCTATATTTGCAAATGGGAAGCGAAGGATTTTTAATAACAGATGCTAGGTATACTCAAGAGGCCAAAGAGCAATCTAATGGATGTGAAGT
>Ga0316208_1000059_pt1 | contig 165745 bp, 190 predicted proteins | sample 3monopyrite_MG_FD_204944 | JGI IMG/M metagenome (GOLD analysis project Ga0316208, IMG submission 204944) | Microbial mat bacterial communities from mineral coupon in-situ incubated in ocean water Damariscotta River, Maine, United States -... | ecosystem: Environmental > Aquatic > Marine >... | reverse complement strand
TCATCCGATGTGCGATATTTCTATTCTTTTACAATTACAAAAGAGATATTTATTATAAAAAAATCGCCGCCCCTTTGAGGATGAACGTAGTTCATCCGATGTGCGATATTTCTATTCTTTTACAATTGCAAAAAAGAGAATTTAATATTTTTAAATTTCAAAAATTTTTTTTTTAAATTTTTTTTTTTAAATTTCAAAAATTTTTTTTTATTTTTTAAAATTTTTTTTTTTTTAAATTTTTTTTTTTAAATTTTTTTTTTTATTTTTAAAATTTTTTTTTTATAATTTATTTTTTATCAATCATTCTTTTCGACCGACTATATCGAAATAACTATGAAAAAAATCGCCCCCCTTTGAGGATGAACGTAGTTCATCCGATGTGCGATATTTCTATTCTTTTACAATTACAAAAGAGAGAAAATAATATTTTTTAATTCGACATTTTTAAATTTCAAAAATTTTTTTTTTTCAAAATTGATTTTGATTTTATTTATTTCTAAATATGAATTTTAAATCTTATCTTTATCTCTATTATTTTAATTCACAATATCTTTATGATATTCAAAATAAAAAATTTAATATGTCCATGATAAATGCCAGTGAAAATGGTCATATTCAAATTGTTAAACTTTTGTTAGATCACGGTGCAGATGATTTTAATTGGTCTATGGAAAATGCCAGTTTATATGGTCATATTCAAATTGTTCAACTTATGTTAAATCATGATGTCAATGAATTTAATTGGTCTATGAAAAATGCCAGTTCAAATGGTCATATTGAAATTGTTCAACTTATGTTAGATCACGGTGCCAATGATTTTAATGTGTCTATGAGTAATGCAAGTTCTAATGGTCATATTGAAATAGTAAAAATTATGTTAAATCATGGTGCCAATGAATTTAATTGGTCTATGAATAGTGCCAGTTTATATGGTCATATTGAAATTGTAAAACTTATGTTAGATCATGGTGCCAATTCTTTTAATACGTCTATGGAATGTGCCAGTAGAAATGGTCATATAGAAATAGTTAAACTTATATTAGATCACGGTGCAGTGAATTCGACAAAGTCTAATTCTCGTCTATTGGATGCTTCGCATCCAATATCCTTTGATTTTAATACGTCTATGAGAAGTGCCAGTTATTATGGTCATATTGAAATTGTAAAACTTATGTTAGATCATGGTGCCAATTCTTTTAATACGTCTATGGAATGTGCCAGTAGAAATGGTCATATAGAAATAGTTAAACTTATATTAGATCACGGTGCCAATGAATTTAATACGTCTATGAGAAGTGCCAGTTATTATGGTCATATTGAAATAGTAAAACTTATGTTAGATCATGATGCGAATGATTTTAATTGGTCTATGGAAAATGCCAGTTCTAATGGTCATATTGAAATTGTTGAATTGTTAAAGAAATATAAAAAATAAAATAAATTTATTTTACAATTACAAAAGATATATTTATTTTAAAAACAAAATCGCCGCCCCTTTGATGATGAACGTAGTTCATCCGATGTGCGATATTTCTACTCTTTTACAATTGCAAAAAAGAGAAATTAATATTTTTTAATTCGATATTTTTAAATTTCAAAATTGATTTTTTATTTTTTTATTTTCTAAATATGAATTTCAAATCTTATCTTTATATCTATTATTATAATTCACAATATCTTTATGATATTCAAAATAAAAAATTTAATCTGTCTATGATTAATGCCAGTAGAGCTGGTCATATTCAAATTGTAAAACTTATGTTGGATCACGGTGCCAATTTTTTTAATACGTCTATAGTAAATGCAAGTGAATATGGTCATATTTATATTGTTAAACTTATGTTAAATCACGGTGCCAATGAATTTAATGAGTCTATGATATATGCCAGTAGAAATGGTCATATTGAAATTGTTCAACTTATGTTAAATCATGGTGCAGCGAATTCGACAAAGTCTAATTCTCGTCTATTGGATGCGAAGCATCCAATCTCCTTTGATTTTAATTGGTCTATGGAAAATGCCAGTTCTAATGGTCATATTGAAATTGTTGAATTGTTAAAGAAATATAAAAAATAAATAAAAAAATTTTATTTTATTAAATTAATGTCTATACAGTTGCCTTTACCATCTAATGATATTGATTTTACTATCTATTATAAATCTGGATGTCCGTATTCTGAAAAAGCTGTTAGACTTTTAAAAAATGGATACAATAATAATACTAAATCTCCTATCGTATTTGCCGCTTATGAAGTTAGTTCTTTAATGCAAAATTTATATGGTGATAACTATAATATCGCTAAACAAAAATTAATTTCTAATCTTAATGTTAATCAAACCACTTTCCCTATTTGTTTTATTAAAAAAAGATATATTGGAGGTTCTGATAAATTAGAATTTATTCTAAATAATCTTTATTTAGATAAAAATAAAACAAAAAAATATTTTTCTATTTAATTAAATGTTGCAATTGATATCTCATAATTTTTTTTTAACTTCAATAATTTATCATATGCTTCTCTTCCTTCTGATTCAATATCGTCTAATCTTTCATGGTGTTTCTCAAATTCTTTATGATAATCTTCTTTTTTAAAATCCTTATAAATTAATTTTAAATATTTTATCATTAATATTTTTGTTGTTATAAATAATTCTTTAAACTCTTGGTCTGACATTTTTATTTTATTATTTTTTTTTTTCAATTTTTTAGAAATAATATTTAATTATATTGTAAATGAATGACTTAATTTTAGAACTTAAAATTATTTCTAATATATCTAAAGGTGGCAAATTAACAAGCGAAAATGGGAAACTTAAAATTGATAATAGATTTAATTTTCAAGGTATTAGAAGACAATATAATGGAGACTCAAGAGAAAAATCTATCGAACTTATCAATAATCTTATGAATAAAATATTTGATTATATTGATATTCTTTTACAAAGCAATGATACTGATAAATCCAATTTTTGTATTGAAAAATTTAAAACTGAACTCAAAAACTCTATTATCGGATTAGATAATCTTAAATCCACTTATCAAGGTCATGTTGAAACTATCTCGAAAATTGATATTATTATTGATAATATTAATAACAAAATTAATCATATCTAATATTTTCTTAAACATTCTTTAAATGCTGGCAATTTTGATACTATCTCTAACATTATATCGTGATTTAATGCAAATCTCATTGTTTTTCCATTGTATTTAACTCTTTTTTCTCTTATTATCTTTCCTAATTCTGATACTGGAATGTGGAAAAAATCCTGGATCTCCTCTGTTGATTTTGGCATCTCTTTTGTATATGCCGTAAATACTGTTCTTAATACATGGGTTCTTGGATCGTTATCACTTCTATCTATTATACATATTGGCTTCAAATCTTTTATTTTTTTTATTCCTGTTTCTTCCTCTAACTCTTTTAATGCCGAATTTAATTGATCTCGATCTCCTTTTTCTTTTGTTATCTTTGGATTTCTTCTCCCCATTCTCTCATAATGACCCCCCGGAACTACTGTTATTCCTTCATGCACCTGTTTCTTATTGTTTATTAATACCTCTTTCTTCCAATATCCCATTAAAATACATAACTTTCCTTTATAACGGTGAAAGAGGATAATATCACTTGTTATCGCCGGACAACGTTGTTCCTGGTTCTTCCAACTCGTTGTCATTTTATCTAATTTCTTTAATAATTCATTTGGATATGATTTTCTTCTTATATAAGTTATTGGATATCCCTCTAATTTAGCTGACATATATTCTAAATAAAAATAAAAATAAATTCAATGAAGTTAAACTTAATTTTTATTCGGAATAAATATTTTAATATTATATTAAAATAAATTGGAAATGAATAGATTTACATTAGCCTTAACATTTCTGGGGCCATTTTTATTCTTTGTTGTTGGTACTACTATATCATTATTATCCTCTGAACAGAAGAATAAATATTGGATATTATTTGGAATGTATTTATGTATTTTTGGATTATGCTTAACATTCTATTTATTTATTCAATATCAATATGATAGAGTAATAAATCAAAAAGATAATGTTATATCTAGAATTAAAAATAGTGCATTAAATGAATTCAAAAAACAATCACAAGGAAAAGAAAAACAAATTAGAAATGATATTGAATCACAAATCAAAAATTTAACAAATAAAGAAATTAAAAATATTGAATCTAAATATTCCTCTAAAATTGGTACTTATCGATCAATGATCACTCAAAAGAAAGATGAAATACAAACTTTAGCACTTCAAAGAGCACAAGAAGAAGAAAAAGATGTCGGAAAATATATCTCCAAAAAACAAAAAAAAACTGAAAAAGAAATTACAAAAGAATTAGAAAAAGAAATACCCAAAGATGTTGAAAAATTATTCAGAAAGAAATTTGGAAATTTTGTTGATTTTGTTTTTTAATATTTTATCTATTAAGATATAATAATAATGTCAAACGAAAATTGTTTGAACTGGAAACAAATATCTGGTGGAATAGCTATTGGAGCCGGTAGTGTTCTTATTTTTATTAGTCTATCTATTCTTGTTTTTGGATTTATATATAGTTTATTTGAACAAAGATCTATTGAAGAAACTATCGATGATGCCGTTAAAGAAATTGCTAAAAATGCTGAACAAGTCGCCATACAGGAAGTTATACGACAAGCAAATTCTAAATTCGAAATTATTCGTAATGATATTAAAAATCAAGTTAATAATGAATTTAGAAAAGAAGCCGATAAATTAAAAGTTAAAATTGATGATTTTATTCCTCAAATTGAAGAAGAAGTTAATAGACGCATTGTTGCCGCTGAATCACAAATTAAAGATCAAGTTAATAGAGAAATCGCTAAAATTAAAAGCCAAATTGAAAAAAGAATTGATAAAGAAGTTAAAGAAATTAAAGAACAAGCTAAAAAAGAAGCAAAAGATGCAGTTATTAAAGAATTAAATAAAAGATTAGATAAATTAAATATTAATAGAAAGAAAGGCGCCAAATGTGCTTTTGATTTCCAATGCAAATCCGCTAATTGTAAAGGAATTTTAGGTGGAAGAAAATGTGTTTAATTCTCTCTTATCATGTCTGAAATAATATTTAATAAACAAAATATATTAAATAATATACCCACAAATAAATATGAAATATCATCAAATATTAAAAATAAAATAATAGAAATAATTATTGGAGAAAAAAGAAATATAAATAATAAAAGAATATGATATAGTTTTATATTTATGTCTTCCTCTATATATGAGGATATACTCTCGTCTGAATCAATTGATATTGATGACATAGATTCAATATCACTCATTTTTTTAAATAAAAATAAAAATATATTATAAATTAAAATGAAAAATTATTTTTATTTTTATTTAGGATTAAAAAATAATTTTAAAACTATTGAATATTCTAATGATCATGAAAAAAATAAATCATTTGCTATCAAAAATAATGATATTCATATATTAAAATATTATAATTATAATATTTCTTTCACTGTTAATAGATTTATTGATTCATATAATAAAAAAATATATAGAATAATTGAACAATATATTAAACAATTCGATGTATTTTATTTAATTAATAAAATCTATATTCCTAATCTATCAAAAATAAAACGAATAGATTATAAAATTCATAAAATGTTTAAAGAAAAATTACCTAATATTGAAGATTATTTGTTATATGATAAATTTAATATCATTGAAAATAATTTTGATTCTCAATATTATGTTAATAGATTCACTGATAATACATTTAAACTTGTATTTCAACCAATATTAGATGAATTTATTAAAATCAATAATAATGAAATTATTAAATCTGTTATAGATATTAATAGATTTAAAATAACCTCCAAAAATATTTATGATTGTTATAAATATAATAATTATGAAATCTTAAATTATTTGTTAAAAAATGAAGATTATAAAATTAAAATATTTAGAACAATTGTTAGAATAAATGATATTCCTAAAATTAAATATATCTTGGAAAAATATTATTTCGGAAATACTATATTTTCCTCTGATATTAAATCCCAAGAAATGTACAGATATTTAATCTCTAATAAATTTAATATCTCTGAAAAAGAATTAATTAAATTAGCCATTAATTTAGATTCAATTGACTTAATCGCAGATAAATATGTTAAAATGAATTATGAAGAAAAAGAAAATATTATTATTAATTCTATTTTAAAAAATAAATTAGAAATTGTTAGAAAAATAATTAAAGATGAAAAATGGGATATTACTAAATTTAAATTCAAAAAAAATAAAACAAAAGATTTTATTAAAGAATATTTTAAAACTATCCAAAATTGAAAAAATATTCTTTATTTTTTAAAGAATGGAATATTCACAAAATCAAGTTTATAATCCTCAAGAAATTTATGATGTTAAAAATAGTGTTCAATATAATTATAATTATATCAAATATTTAGAAGATAATTTAAATAAACAAATTGAATTGAATAAAAAATTAGAAGAAAGAATTAAATATAATGAAGATATGTGCAATTCATTTGTTGATATCTTTATTCCTGGGAAATTTAATGGAATATTTATTTTTGATATTATTAAAAAATTCCCTTATTTAAAATATATTGATTGGAAAAATCAAAATTGTGAATTTAAAACACAAATTTGTTCATATGGTAGTGTTTGTAAATTTTTTAATTCTAAACAATATAAAGATGATTGTATTTTTTCACATACACAAGAAGAATTAGATTTTTTTAGATCTATATTAAGTAAATATAATTCTGATATAAATTTTAATCCTAATAAAATTATCAAAAAGAATAATAGCATTAAAAAAATTATTAAAAAAAATAATACTGAAAATAATACTGAAAAAATAAATCCTAACTTTATTCCTTTACCTCCAATTGGAGATGATGATTAATTTTGTTTTTTATTATATTTTCTTTTTGGTTTAGTTTCATCTTTTTTTTTAGATTTCTTTTTCATTGATTCTTCTTTTATTTCCTCTATCTTTGGTGTGTCTTTTTCAACTGTATTGAATCCTAATTGCTCTTTAACTTTAACTAAATTTTCTTTATATTGCTCTATATTCTCAAGTACATGTTTTGCCGTTTCAGCAACTGATAATGCCTTTTCAATATCAATTGCCGTACTTTCATCTAATTCATTAAGTAAAACAGCATAATATTTATTATTTCCATTCCCTGATGATAAATGATAAGATACATTATCTTTATTTCCTTTAAGCTCTAATGCACAATCCTTATCAAAGAAATTAATTAAAGAATATAATTTATTAAATTCACCTAAACAGTTAAATAAAACCTTCTTAGGCGATGAAGTATATACCTGTAATTGTAGTTTTTCAAACATTTTTTATTATTTAAGAATAATTTAATAAATTTTTTATAAACGCAAAATATAAATATGGATGATCAAGAAGCACAAAAAAAAGAATTAACAAAAGAACTTGCAGCAGGACTTAAACAACGTATAAGACCTGCTGTAGATGGATCGCCAGATTCAAATGAAAAATCCCCACCAGGTGTTGTTGATTTACCACCACCACCTAAAAAAAGATTATCAACTTCTAAAAGTAGTGATACTCCTAAACCCCTTCCTTTTTTACCAGATATTGCTAATTTTAAGCAGGCAAAATTAAAATCATCTAAAAAAGTAAGAGATAGTAAAACTGAAAAAGTAAGAAATAGTGCACCTAATATATCAAATAATAGATTGATGAATGAATTAAGAGAAAAAATAAAATCACTCCCACCGAAACTAACTAATAATGAACAAGATGGAGAAATACAAGATAGCGAATGGTATGATGATCAAGATAAAACAAGCTCTAAATCATCATTCGATATTGAAGTATCTGATAATGAAACAAATGATAAAGATTCAGATACAATGAAAAATTCAAATGATTTATATGAAATTTTAATAGAACAAACAGAAAATACAAAATTTAAATTCAAAGAAGATACTAATTTAAATGAATTAGAAGGAATTATTATTGGAATGCACAAACAAAACCCTAATATATTAAAAACTGGAACAAATGGTCATACTCCATTTTTATTGACAGTTAGATGTAATTGTTTAAGATTAGTAAAATATATTTATAAATTAGATACTGATGTGATAAATGTTAAAATAACAGAAGGAGAAAATGAATTTAATATTTTATTTTGGATGATAACAGGAATATATAATTTTAAAAAAGAAATAATAGATTTTATAATTGAAAAAATTGATATTAATGAAAAATTTGAAGAACATAATGCTTTATCACACGCTACATTTCAAATTAAACCATATTTTTGTGAAAAATTAATAAACCAAGGTATTGAAATTGAAAGAGATAACATAACACAATCAATATTATATGCTATAGATAAATATAGTGAATATCTTTTGTTGCCAGAAGGAGAAATAGATAAACTTATAAAGAATGAATCGTTAGATTTAAATTTAGTTAAATTTAAAATTACAAATACAAATAAAAAATTATATAAAGTATTTAATATAATATTTACTCATTGTAATTTTACACAACCAATAACAATAAAAAATCAAATAAGTAATTTATTTTTCACTTGTTTAATTTGTGGAGATATTTATTTTATAAATAAAATTATAAAAATAAAAGATATTAATGATTTATCAAATATGATAAATTCTAAATTAGGTAAATCAAGTATAATACGTATTATAATTTATAATGAAAAATATAATGTTATAATTGAAAGAATAATTAATTTACAATTATATAAAAATTTAACAAAAAATAATATTAATGAATTTGCATATGAATTATTTGAATTTAGATTTAAAGATCCGGATAATAAATATTTTAAAAAGTTTTTAAATATATTAATTAAAGAAAATAAAATAGATAAAAATTATAAAATAGATGTTTTTAATCTTTTTAATATTAAAAAAAAAGAAAATATAGAAAAAAAAAAATATGATTTTAATTATGATATTTATTATGATATAATTTTAAAATTATTTTAAATTTTGTAAATTAAAATTATTTATTTTTTTATTTTAATCAAAATGTTATACAATCATCTTAAATCCCTTAAAAGAGAAGAATTGCTTGCTTATAAGCACATAACTAATTATTCTAAATTAACTAATGAACAAATAATAGATCAGATTATTAAATCTGAACCAGTTTATGATATTATTCCTCTATTACCCACTAAAACAAATCAGATTAAAAAGATATATCATTTCGCCGATATTCAAATTCGCCCATTAGCCCGGCATCAAGAATTTAATGAAGTTTTTGAGAATACAATCGCCCATATTAAAGACGATAAATCAATTCCGACAGAAAACAAATTAGTTGTTATTTGTGGAGATATTGTCGAATATAAAGATAGATTAACATCTGAACTTATTAAATCATTAAGGGATTTCTTTGATAAATTAAGTAAAGTATGTTGGCGATTGGTTATTATTTTGGGAAATCATGATGTCCCCCCATATGCGGGGCGTTTAGATAATATTAATCCTTGTATTGATGGATTATCTAATATTATTATTTTATCTAACTCGGGAGCATATGAAATTGGTCAATATATCTTTGCTGTTTCAGCATTTAATGACAAAATTGTTCGATATCATTCAATTAATAATATTGATAAACAAAATAAACAAATCATTGCTCTATACCACGGAATGATTAATGGATTTAAACTACATAATGGAACAGTTATTACTCAAGGATTAATTGGGAATAAAGTAGAATTTAAACATTTTGATTATTATGATTTAGTATTAATGGGCGATATCCACTTAACACAGGTTATCAAAAAAAGAAAAACTATTTATGCTTATTCGGGGAGTTTAATCCAACAGAATTTTGGTGAAGAAATAGATGGACATGGATTACTTGAATGGCGATTTATGGATAATAAATGGGATAACACATTTGTACCTATTCATAATAATTATATCTATTTGAATTTAACAGTTAAAGATAATAAAATTTTAGATAATTATAATCCAAAACAGATTAAAAATAAAAAAATTAGAGTAAGATATCATATTTATGGGGATTATACAAAAGATATTATAGAAGATTTCGAATTATATCATGATATTATTTCTTCTGATATTCGATTATACGGAAATAATGTTGAGTTTAAAGAAGATTTAGATATTTCATTTGATGATATTTCAATAATTACTTCTTTAATTCCATCTGAAATGGATGAAAAAACATCCCAATTATTACTTAAATATCATAAAGAATTAAGAAGTAAATATTTATCAACGAATAATGAAGTTCCTTATTGGAGCATTAAAAAAGTTAAATTTGAAAATATATTAATCTATGGCGGAAATCAAACAAATATAATTGATTTTGATGATAAACAAGGTATTATATCTATTACGGGCGAAAATGCTATTGGAAAGTCTTGTATTCTAAAAATGATATTGTTTGGATTATATGGCAAATTTTATGAGGGTTTTAAGGCGGAAAATATTATTAATAGATATGCAAAAACATGTAAATTAGAAATAGATATTAAATATGGATCTTCTGTTTATAAAATTAGTAAAAAAGGGAATTTAGGAAAGAAAGCAGAATTTAAAACAAAAAATATTGAAATATTTAAATTTGAAGGTGATGAATTTAAACCCGCAAATTGGGATGATATTAATTTAGGTAGCCCTAATGATTTCTTAATGACTAATGTATTTTCCAATACAATTAATAAAAATTTCTTACATTTAAGCCCCGCCGATAAGATTAAAGCATTAGGTCGATATTTCCGTATGGATTTTTATAATGATATGCGGAAAGAAACAAAAGAAGAATTAAATAAATTAGATAAAGAATTAATTTATCTGTCTGGGGCATTAAAAACATTAGATAATTCTGAAAATATTAATGTTGATGAATTAAATAATTTAAAAAATAAAAAAGAAAAAGAATTAAATAAAATTAAAAATGATAATGAAAAAAAAATTAATAAATATAAAGATTTGAATAAAAAGAAAGATAGATTAAATGAAAAATATAACCCAAATTATACAGTTGAAACAGATAAACCAAGTATTGAATATAATGAAAAAGAATATTATGAAATTAAATCCTCAATATTTGCTACGGATTTGAGTCAAAAGAATGTTTCAAATGATATAACAAAATTAAAGAATAAATTAAAAAAATTACATAAACCTAATATTGAATATGAAGAAGCTGTTGAAAGTGTTATTATTTTATCTAATGAATTGAAAAATAAAAAAATTATTAAGAAAAAACCAGATAAAAATATATTGGAATTAGAAAATGAATTAAATGATTTAAATATTATGGAATTAGAAGTAAGCGAAGATGATTATAAAAACGCAAGAACAAAATTAAAGAAAAGAGTAAGCAAAATATCCGGATTAAAAACTGTTGAAGATTGTCTGGATTATATTGATGAAGAAGAGGAATATGGGGAGTATTGGAATAAATTAAGAGTTTATAAAAATCAAAAGAGAAAGAAGGAATTAAAGAAAATGATAGAAGAAATTAAAATATTTGATAAACAAACTGAGTTAAATAAAATGGGCAAAATAAGAGAATGGTATGAAATAAATAATATGTTAAATGATAAAGTTAAAGAATTAGAATTATTAAAAGAAAATAATAAAAATAAAAGAAAAGTTAAAGAATTAGAAAAAGCTAGGAATTATTGTAATACTTTAATCAAAAAAGAAATAGAGGAAATAAATAAAGAAATAAATGAAATGAATATCGAGGAAATTATGAATAGAACTTTAGAAATAAATAATGAAATTAAATCAATGGAATATAAAATAAATGAATGTTTAAAAAATAAAAAAGAACAAATGAAATTAAAAAGAGAATATAAAGTTAAAGATAAAAATATGGAATGGATGAAACAATATAATACAATGATTAATGAAAGAGGTGTTCCGGCATTGTTAGTTAAAGAACGTATAAATAATATAGAGGGATATACTAATGAAATATTAAGTAGATTTGTAAACTGGCGTGTTAAATTCTGTGCTCTTAATGATAATCAAGGGGTTAAACTAAACATTGAAATCAAAAAGAAAGATCAAACATTAGGATTAATAGATTTAAGTGGATATGAAACATTTATATTATCTATCTGTTTGAAAATGGCAATTTGGAGATATTCATATAGCGGAAAATGTAGATTTATTTGTATTGATGAAGGATTAGATTGTATTGATAAAGATAATTTTGAAAAAGTAGAAGAATTATTTAGAGTATTAAAAGAACAATATAATAGTGTATTGCTTATTAGTCATATTGATAATGTACATAAATATTGTGATTCTATGATTGAAATTCGTAGATTTGGTGAAAAAAATGAATTTAGTAAAATTATTTAGAATAAAAAATTAATTTTTTTATTTTATATATTTCTTTAACAATTTAACAATTTCAATATGACCATTTTCACTGGCAAATTCCACAGAAGTATTAAAATAATCTGCACCATGATCTAACATAAGTTTTACTATTTCAATATGACCTTTTTCACTGGCATATCTCATAGACAGATTAAAATCAAAGGATATTGGATGCGAAGCATCCAATTGACGAGAATTAGACTTTGTCGAATTCACTGCACCGTAATCTAACATAAGTTTTACTATTTCAATATGACCATTACAACTAGCATTTTTCATAGACTCATTAAAAGAATTCGCACCGTGATCTAACATAAGTTTTACAATCTCAATATTACCATTTAAACTGGCATATTTCATAGACCAATTAAAATCAAAGGAGATTGGATACGAAGCATTAAATTGACGAGAATTCGACTTTGTCGAATTCACTGCACCATGATCTAACATAAGTTTTACTATTTCAATATGACCATAATAACTGGCATATTTCATAGACCGATTAAAAGAATTGGCACCGTGATCTAACAAAAGTCGAACAATCTCAATATGACCACCTGAACTGGCATTTTCCATAGACTCATTAAAAGAAGATACATCGTGATTTAACATAAGTTTTACAATATCAATATGACCATTAGAACTGGCATTTTCCATAGACCAATTAAATTCATTGGCACCGTGATCTAACATAAGTTTTACAATCTCAATATGACCATTTAAACTGGCCTTTTTCATAGACCAATTAAAATCAAAGGAGATTGGATGCTTCGCATCCAATTGACGAGAATTAGACTTTGTCGAATTCACTGCACCATGATCTAACATAAGTTTTACAATTTGAATATGACCTTTTCTACTGGCATTTCTCATAGACAGATTAAAATCTTTATTTTGAATATCATTAATATATTCTGATTTATAATAATAAAGATAAAGATAAGATTTAAACCTCATATTTAGAAATAAAAAATAAAAAAATTCAATTTTGAAAAATTAAAAAAATAAATTTTCAAATTAAATTATTTTATTTTTATATATTTCTTTAACAATTCAACAATCTCAATATGACCATTTGAACTGGCATATCTCATAGACCAATTAAATTCATTGGCACCATGATCTAACATAAGTTCAACAATCTCAATATGACCTTTTCTACTGGCATTTATCATAGACTCATTAAATTCATTCGCACCACGATCTAACATAAGTTTTACTATTTCAATATGACCATTTGAACTGGCATTTATCATAGACGTATTAAAATCAAAGGATATTGGATGCGAAGCATCCAATTGACGAGAATTAGACTTTGTCGAATTCACTGCACCACGATCTAACATAAGTTTTACTATTTTAATATGACCATTTAAACTGGCATATTCCATAGACCGATTAAAAGAATTGGCACCATGATCTAACATAAGTTTTACTATTTCAATATGACCATTTAAACTGGCATATTCCATAGACCGATTAAAAGAATTCGCACCATGATCTAACATAAGTTTTACTATTTCAATATGACCATTATAACTGGCATATTTCATAGACCGATTAAAATCAAAGGAGATTGGATGCGAAGCATCCAATTGACGAGAATTCGACTTTGTCGAATTCACTGCGCCGTGATTTAACATAAGTTTTACTATTTCAATATGACCATTTGAACTGGCATTTGTCATTGACTCATTAAAAGAAGATACATCGTGATTTAACATAAGTTTTACAATCTCAATATGACCATTTGAACTGGCATTTTCCATAGACTCATTAAAAGAATTCGCACCATGATCTAACATAAGTTTTACAATTTTAATATTACCATTTTTACTGGCATTTTTCATAGACCAATTAAAATCAAAGGAGATTGGATGCGAAGCATCCAATTGATGACCGTGATCTAACATAAGTTTTACAATTTCAATATTACCATTTCTACTGGCATTCATCATAGACAGATTAAAATCTTTATTTTGAATATCATTAAGATATTCTGATTTATAAAAATAAAGATAAAGATAAGATTTAAACATCATATTTAGAAATAAAAAATAAAAAATTCAATTTTGAAAAATTAAATTACCCAAAAAGTTTCTGTATTAATATATTTTCTTTTTTTATATCCACAAGGAATAAATTTATAATTCGAAAATAATCTTTTAGTTTTCATTTTAAATTAATTTAATTTTTTTTTCAATTTTTAATAACTTTAATATATTTTTTTTTATTTATATCTATAATTTTACATAACTTATTATTATTTGTTTGTACTAATTCATTACAAGAAAATATATGAGTATCTTTAATATAAATTGGCGATTTAAACTGTCTATAAATTCTATGTTTTATAATATTATTCTTCTTTTTACATTGTAATTTATATTTTTTATTCTCATATAAAACTAATCCAATATCTATATAAGTTTTTTCATTCTGAGGATAGAAGTAATAAATTATACATATACAAATAAAAATTATCATATTAATTTATTATTATTTTATTTATATAAATTATAATGGCTACCTATCGCTTTAATAATGGTGTAAAGACTGATAACCTTTACTCCATAGGTGCTATATTAACCGCTAATAATGATATTAGCGTTGCTTCCGGAAACAACCTTACTGTTGTTGATGGAAATGTATCTCTTAATGGAGCTGCTGGTGTTCTTTCAATTGCTAACACAACTGCCAGTACTGGTGTTGGAACTGGTGCCCTTCAAATTTCTGGTGGTGTTTATGTTGCTGCTGCTTCTGTTATTGATAATACTCTTGATCTCGGTAATATTCTTAATCTTACAAATGGAACTGATGCTTTACGTAAAATTACAAATGGACCATCACTTGGTAGTGGTGTTTCATTTAATGATTCTGATTATGTTACTAAATGGTATGTTGATTCAGTTGCTACTGGCGTAAATCCTGTTGGTGAAACAAATTATGCTACAACAGCTACTGATGGTAATATTGGTCCCGTTCCAGCACCAGGTGCTGCAACAGATGTTATTAATGGTACTGGTCAATTACCAAATATTGATGGAGTTTTACCAAATCAAAATGACATTATTTTACTTAAAAATCAAACTAATTTAGAATCAAATGGTATTTATACAGTTACAGATAATGGTAGTAATACTGGTGGTAATACTGCTAATTTTGTTTTAACACGTATTTCTGATTTAAATAATGGTGATAATGCTCAGGGTGCTTTAACATTTGTTTCTGGTGGCGCCACTCAAGCTGGTGATCAATATATTTGTACTGCAACTTTTCCTAGTGATGTTGTTAATACAAATGATTTACCTTGGAATCTTTTCAGTTCTGCTGTTACTCCTTCCCTTAACCAAGTTTTAGCTGCTGGCAATAGTACTAGTGGAACAAACATTAACATTACTTCTGGTGATAGTATTACTGGTACTGGTGTTCTTCCTATTACTGCTGGTGATACAAGTAATCTCGAACTTAATGGTGGTTCTGGTAATGGAGCTGCTGGTGGTGTTGTTGATATTAATGGTGGAAATGGTACATCCGGAACAGATGGTGGTGCTATAACTATTAATGCTGGTACTGGTGATGGTGCCGGTGCTGGTGCTGATGTTTCTATTACTGCTGGTTCTTCTGCTACAGGAAATGCTGGTAATGTTGTTCTTGATGCTCCTGCTCCTGTTGGTGGAATAGCTGGTGATATTTCATTCACTGCTCGTGGAACTACTCTTACTCTTAATGATGCCACTGAAGTTTCATTAGATACACCCCCTTACGCAGGTATTACATCTATTGTTGGTGCTCTTAACTTAATTGGTTCAGGAGGTGTTGCTGAAACTCTTGCTCAAACTCTTGCTGCCGGAGATACTACTGGCGCTAATAATATTGTTGTTACCACTGGACAGAAAGTAAGTGGTGCTGCTGAATTACTTCTTGATTCAACTGCTGGCACCCTTACTGCTACTGCTAACGGTGGTAATCTTGTATTATCTTCAGATGCACAAGTTAGTTTAACTGGTGATGGTAATGTTTCTATTGTTTCAACTGCTGGTGCCATTACATCTACTTCTGGTCCCGGTCAAGTAAATAACTTAACTGCTGGTAATGGATCTGGAAGTGCTGGTGGTGCTGTTAATTTAATGGCTGGCAATGGTCTTACCGCAACAGATAATGGTGGAGCTATGACCATTAATGCCGGTTCAGCAACTGCTGGTGCTGCTGTTGGTGGTAATTTAACAATTACTGCTGGTGGTGCTGATAGTGGTGTTGCTGGTGATGTATCTATTAGTGCCGGTACAAGCTCAACTGGCAACAATGGTGCTCTTACTTTAACCGCCCCTGCAACCGCAAATGATGCTAATGCTAAAGATATTACTTTTACTGCTCGTAATAGTTCCCTTACTTTCAATCAATTAAGTGATCCAAGTCTTGTTGGATTCACAACTGCTACCTCTATTGTTGGTGCCCTTAATGAATTAGCATCTAATTCTGGTGCTGGTGCTAAACGTATTGCCTATTCTCTTGTTAATAATCAACTTGATATTGGTTTTAATCCTTCATTTGATGAAATAGTATATTTCCCATGGGATAATACTCGTAATACTGATTACACTAATGCTACATTAGTTTTACATTATACAAGTGGTGATGGTGATTTACTTATTGAAATAGATGATCAAATTAATCCCGTACAATCTACTTCTATTCCAAATGGTTCTGGTTCTGATATTTTCACATTCTCTTTTACTCCGCCTGCTGCTAACTCATATATTACAATGGCTGTTCGTCGTAATGCTTCTGGTAGTTCTGATTGGATTATTCGTGGTGTTTCTTTTGAATTTAATTCTTAATTCAAAAAAAAAAAAATAATTTTTTTGAATCAAGAATCATCTTCTTCTTCACAATCAGAATCAATTGGATTGTTTTCAATAAACAAAATTCTTTGATCAATTAAATCCAACACAGTCTTGCGAAATTTATAATCAATTCCATTATATTCATGTGGTCTCCTCCAAAATTGATTCATATCATCACAATCATAACTTGATTCAGGATCACAGAAGAAAAATGCCCAAGATTCAATATTATCTTCATCCCAATATTTCTTCATTTCTTGAAGTTTATATATATTGGTTTCACCCTGAATACGATATATATAATTCATTGCTCTATATTTACGATAATTCATTTTTATAGATTAAATAAAAATTTCATTTTTTTAGAATTTTTAAAAAATAAAAAAAAAGAAAAGATGTTTTTATTTTTTTTTTCTTTTTACTTCAAATTCGTTTGTTTTTGTTTTTTTTTTGGTGTTTCAGTTATTCTCTAACTTTTTCTTAATCCCTTCCAGAAGTTTAAGAAAATCCCTTTTCTCATCCTTTGAAAGTCCATCACTGTCTCCTTCAATTGCATTGCCCTTTCCAGGAGCCTTGACCTTCGCAGGAGCCTCGGTCTTAGCAGGAGCTTCAGAAGTCTTCTGAACAAGTTCTTGAACTTGCTTTGCAAGACTTCCAACAACAAGCATCAACTGTTGAACAGTTGAGTTGTTAGGAACCTCAGCTTCGGCCTTAGCCTTCTCAGCTTCGGCCTTGGCTTCAGCTTCTGCCTTAGTCTTGGCTTCAGCTTCGGCCTTGGCTTCAGCTTCGGCCTTGGCTTCAGCTTCGGCCTTAGTCTTGGCTTCAGCTTCGGCCTTAGCCTTGACTTCAGCTTCGGCCTTAGCCTTCTCAGCTTCGGCCTTAGCCTTCTCAGCTTCAGCCTTAGCCTTCTCAGCTTCAGCCTTAGCCAATTCGACCTTGGCCTCAGCCAATTCACGCTGAAGTCTTTCTCCAGTTGCGACCGCTGCATCATATGCAGGGGTTGGTGAAGAACAAAGTCCTCCTCCAAGTGCAACTCTCTGAAGCAAATCAAGCGCATTGCTTGGTTGCGTGTAGCCAAATTGTCCTGCTCCGATATAAACACGGAGCTGTTGCGGAAAACGACCATTGTTTGAACGGCCTCGGCCTCGTGTAGTAGCGACTTGTCTTCCAGACATTGTTCTCAAAAAATTTGATATCTTATTTAGAAAAGTTTTTTCAATTTTTTGGGACTTTAATACACTTGTTAAAGACTTTAAACACGCTTGTTAAAAAAAATAAGACATAAAGTCTTATTTAGCCCAGAAAGGCATAGCCAAATGGCATCGTTGAAACAACAACCTTGTTGTTGCAATGTTTCTTGTGTGCATAGCAGTTGTCAATGCACACATCACTGAAATCATAACGAAATCTGTTGTAGTGGTGGAGCACCTTGTGTGCTGAACAACAGTCCATCACACGAAGACCAGACATCTTCTTCATCAAAGCGTCTGTAGCACTTTTTGCTGCATAAGTCTTGAGGTTAATACTGCCACATTCCTCAAGAACATATGTTCCATTGAAATCTTGGCCACGTGCGATAACTCTGTTGAAATTAACAACAAAACCGCTCGTCATTTTTTCTGTTCTTTATTTAACAAATTTTTTTCAATTTTTTGGGACTTTAACACACTTGTTAAAGATTTTAACAACAAAAAAATAAGACTTCAATGTCTTATTAATCCTCCATTGAAAGCTGCAACGCAAGCAACATCGAAATGTTGTCCTGTTCCTCCTTCATTTTCTTGCTGAAATCAGTCAAGGTCTCAAAATTGGACATCAAATCGCCCAACCTATGTTCAGGATCTCCTCCTTCCACCAAAGCAGTAATAGTGTCTGAATACTCATTCAGATCACCAATTGCTTCAAGTGCTCTCTCAAACTTTTGCAAGTTCGAGAAAGCGATTTGATCTCGACTACTTCCGTCAGTCAATTTCAGAGTAGAATTCACTTTCTCTGAAAGCCACATACGGATCTGTCCAATGTTAAAATCCATTTTTTTTCTCTATTTAAGAAAAAAATATTCAATTTTTTTAGATTATTCTATCTATCAATCCCAAGTTCAAAGCCGCCATTCCATTAATACGTCGTCCCATTATCTTATTCATTACCTCTTTACCCAATGGCGAATATTTCATAAATTGCTCAACGTATTTCCTCTGTAAATTGCCCACAAAATTATTACGCCCATTGCTTCCTATAACGTATGCCCCATTTTTACCCATCACCTTGTATTTACATAATAGAGGAATAAATGTATTATGACCCATCAAATCTGTATCTATATAAGCTATAATTGGAACCCTACTATTATGTATTATATAGAGTAATTTATGTAAATCATCCGGATCCTCAATGTTTTCATCTATATGAAGAATAATTGGCGTATCTGTATAAGATGGAATATTCATAAAATCTGCTATATATACACGTGGGTACAATTCTAAATTAAACTCTGTATGTATCGATGTCATATTTAATTTAAATAAAGTAAAATAAAATAAGATAAATATGGCAACAGTTGTTTTAAATAACCTTTGGATGTATTATAATTATTTAATTTCTAATCCAAATATTAAAAAAAAAATAGATGAATTTGATAACAATTATCTAACAGATAGAGCATATATTAGCGGCTCAAATTCCTCTTTCTTTATTAAACTCGATAAAGAGGAAAATGTATTAGCATTTGCTATAACAAACTATATTGGAAATAATATAACTGTTATTAATGAACTATTCTATAATGATGATAAGAAATATATTGATGAAATTATAGAGGTAATTAAGGAACAAAATGATGACAATACTTTAATCATTGATACTGAATTAGAATTAAATATTAATTATTGGAATAGAACAAATTATTATTATTTAGGCAATGAATTATACTCTGATGAACCCATGAGCATTGACCAATATATCACAATTAATAAGTATTATTACTCTTAAATTCCAAAAAAATTGAAAAAAAATCTGTATTATAACATTCGAAAAAATGTCTGATCCTCCTCCTTCATACAAAAAAGTGGTTGATTCCCCTCCTACTTACAATGAAGCAGTTGCTGCCAAGAATCAAATGGTGTTTCCTCTAATTGAAGAGGAAGACCCTATTCCTATCCCAATGGGAACTGACATTCTTGCAATTCGCACAAGCCTTTTGGAGGAAGTGTCTCCTGGAAACGATGATCTTCACTCAAAGATCAACAACGACGAAGTCTTACGATTTCTTGTTTCAAAGAAAGATGTTTCGTCTTTCTGGAAGAACCTTTTTGGGTGATTTTTTCTTAAAAAATTGATTTTTTTTATTTTTTATTTTATTCCAAAATGACTAAATTCTGTTATTTTATTCATAAAGAATATATTGATGATTTTATTAATTTTATAGATGAAAAAAAATATTATTTAATCCCAGATCATATTCCAAATAATTATCTTTATGGACTTTTTAGTATTAATCTTTTTGATTATTATAATCTTCATATTAAACTTTTTGAACTTCATTTATTAAACGGATTTGCCGATGTAGAAGAAGAACTATTATTACTTGATGAATACCTTGATAAAAAATTAAAAATGGAAAATGACTATTTCTTTGAAGATCCAAAAACACAAACAGAATTTATCTATAATGAATATACAAAGTATTATATTTTCATTTCACCTGAAATCAAAAATATTCGACAATTCTTACATATGATTTAATTTATTCTAAAAAATGTCTTATCTTCCTACTTACGAAGAAGCAATTGGAAAGAAGGAAATTGTTCCTTCTGCACCTGAAATGGAATATACCCCACAATCAGGTTCTTTCAACTTTATTGACGAAATCATTCGAACAGATACTGAAGCAAGAAAACGTTTGGCTGAACACATATTTTCTAAAATTGAAGAAAATTTAAACCAAAAAGAATTGTTAGGTGAAATAAATTTGATTAAAAAAGATTTTCTAAATTTTTATAAATAAATAAAAAAATTTGAAATAAATTTTTTTTATTTTCTAAAGTAATGAATTTTTCAAATTGTAGTTTAATTATTATTTCTTTTCCCGTAAAGAATAAAATAACAAAAGAATATTATTCCCCAGATAAAAAATTTTTATTTAATCATAAAGAACATACAATTAAAAAAGTTTTTGGAAATAATTATTATCTTATTGATGTTAATGATCAAATAATTAACAAACCAATCGCCTTTAACATATATTATCTTGTTAAACAAAAATCCTGTATATGGAATAGAGGTAAATATCAAGCAATTAGTCATACAAATGACGCCATTATTTCCTCTATTATTCAGATAGATAATGATAATAAAATATATAATATAAATCTTTTTGATAAACTTAAAAATATTTATCCATCCCTAATGACAAGTATTTATCAATTTAATCAAAAAATGCCTATTGGTTTTAGATTAGAAAATGGCCAATTTTATATACAATATAACAATGAACATACTTTTGAAAATGAATATAAATATTTAGATAAAATTGTTAGAGATTATAAAACTATACAATGTAATATTAATTTTGATTGGCAAAAAACATTAGATGATATATATTCTAAATCTCATTATGAATTTGTACTATGGCAATTTGCCGAGCGTGATATGCTTAAATGTAATCGCATTTACGTTGAAGTTATTGTTGATTATTTAGTTGATTCAAGGATTTTAAATCTTAATTATGATTCCAGAATGCATATTCTATGGGGAATTTTATTACCAATTAACTTGCCCAATAATAGCAAGATTGATTTCTATTATGATGATAAATTATTATTTACTCAAGTTTTAGATAAAAATAAAAAAATTGTTTATTTCGATAAAATCCCAATATATCTATTCTTATCAAGAAGAACTAAATTTAACATTCATTTTAACTTTGATTTAGATAAAATATATATTATCGGCGGCAAATTTATTAATAGTATTTTTAAAGATATAGAAAATTATATTCCAGATAATAAAAAAATAAAATATAAAGATAATAAATTAATTTTACATTGTTAATAAAAATTAATAATAAAAACAACAATCATGGAATTCCCAACACCTACAATTTTTAAAAAGATTAATAATGCTGGTTTAATTCTGTATATGTATCACAATGAAGATCATGTGCAATTCAATGATCTTTGTTATTATTTGTACAAAGATCAAAACAAATATTATATTATCAAAATTACAAACGGTATTTTTAACATTGTTTCTATTAATGGTACAATCCAATATATTTATTCAATGGATGAACTTTCATATGATGATATCGTAAAATACAACCAATTGATTGATTATTTTGAAAATAATGAAAGTGATGAAAAATCAATCAGAGGAATTGATTTGAAGCTTAACGATTATTTTGTTCTGAATTTATCTAATTCTAATTTTGAAATTCTTTATGGTAATATTACTTATGCAAGCCCAAAATGCAAAGGAACAATCTCAAAAGATGGACAAGCAAATTTAACTGCTGTTAATGGATCCAACCTCACATTGAATACAACAAATACTGGCAATGTTTCTGGCGGCATGAATAATATCACTTTCTAATTAATATTTTTTTTCTTTTCTTATATTAGAATATATTTTCTATGAAATGAATTTTATTAAAAATATTTATTTTTTTATCAAATTAGATTAATGAATTGTTTATTAAGTGGTTTTATAAGTTTTATTTTAACAATGACTGTTATATATTGTTTCTTAATAAAACCAAAAATTGATAGACATAATAATGAAGGATACAGAAATCAATATTACTGGAAACGTCCTTTCTGGCGTCATCAACCACGCAAACCATTTTATCAATATAGTCAAGATTATTATCCACAAGAATATGTTTATAATCTTGAGTTTAACGAAGATAAATTACTAAAATGCGCTAATGTTGATAAATTATATGAAGGAACCGCCAGAATACCAGAACCACAATTAGATTTACAATGGTCTATTGAATTTGATTTCCAGTATTTTAAAGGCACTAAACACGATTTAGATGATTTATTGTTATTCCGTAAAGGCATTAGAGATCCAAGTCCCGCTATGTTATTTAGTCCAACTGAAAATGCATTTATTATTAAACTTAAAAGAAAATTTAATTCTGGTTATGAAGTTATATATGTTCCTTTGCCAGATGAAATTAATGTTCAAATATTTAACTCTATTAGATTAGAACAAAATTTTGATAACATTAAATTATTTATTAATAATAAGTTAGTTAAAGAACATAATAATCAACAACCAATAAAGAATAATAAAGGATCATTATTCTTTGAAGCACATAATTATTCTAAATTTAAAAAAATAAAAGTTTGCAGAAATTAAGAAGATTTATTTAAAAATAAATCCGCCATATTGTGATTTATTATTTTTAACTTATTGCCAATATTTAATAAATTATATGAACAATCATATAAATATAATAATAAATCATCTGCTATTTCTTGTTGATTTTCATTTAATAATATAAATGCCATTATTTCATATGCTTTTTTATTTTTTCTTTCACATAGAGAAAATAATATCTTTCTTGCCTCACAAATGTTTTGAGTTATTCTTGTTCCATTTGTTAATTCATCATAAATAAATAATCCCGCAATCTCTGAATATAAATTATATGCTTCTGCCATCAAAATATATCCTTCTTTATATCCTCCTGTCTCATAAATAACTCTTCCTTTCCAATAGATTGATGAAACGTCGTGTTTCTTTACTCCACTATTAATTAAATACATATTAATTATTCCTTTATTATAATTTTTAACAAATGCTTCGGTTTTTGCAAAATAACAATTTTGTTTTAATGAACTTATTAAATACATTTCATCATTTGTTATTTTATAGAGCATAAAATTTGAAAATTTATCTAAATCTTTTTTAAAATATTTAGTAGCCATTTCGAAAAAATTGAATTTGAAAAATATAAAACCTAACATAAAATTTGAATATTTTTGATTATAACAAAATGGCAAATAAATATAATCCAAAATATTTTTATAATCAGAATTTATTAATTTAAATAATATTATAAATATATTTTTTTCAGATATATTTTCTATTTTATTTATTTTATTTTTTATTTTATTAAACATTATTAAATTATACTTTATTATATTCCAATTGTATATCATAAAATCAAATAATTGATCAAATTTTTTAATTCTATTTACTTTATTCAAAAGTTTATTCAATATCATTTTATTTTTATTATTTTTTTTATCATTTTTTTCGACTTGTTTATATTTATTATTTTATTCTTTTACATTATAAAATGTCTGATAGATTTGTTGTTATACCAACTTCTGATAATCAAAATTCAATGAACCGCCCAATTGTTATTATTTGTGGGCTATCCATTATTTTAGCTATTATTTTTGGTTATCTTTGGTTATGTACTGTTTCTCAAATTAAAAAAGATAAAATAGAAAATAAAAATGAACAAATTAATACTCCACCTGCTTTTGAAATTCCCGACGAAGATTTACTTAAACCTGAACCATTACCTATGGCGTTTGATGCCCCCGAAACCTCTTACTCTGGATTTGATCAAATTAGTAGAACACCCATGCCACAAGCACAAGTTCAAACACCGTCTGATGGGTTTTCTTCATTTGATATGACTAATCCGCCTTCAGTTGGCAATAATCCATCTTTTGATTCTTCTTCATTTATGCCAAAAGCATATGGAAGTAAAGGTAGTGGTAAAGGTGTTAGAATTAAATAATTTATAAAATTAATTTTATAAAAAAAAAAATATTTTATTTTTATTAAAGGAAATCTAATAAATCAGGAATATTATTTAATACTCTATTTATCTTATAATTCCCATTTTGAATTGATAATGGATTATGTTCTCTATGTTCTAAATTATATTTTTTATATTGTTCATTCTCTGTTTCTTTTGTTAATATCGCATCATCTATTGATATATATTCATTTAGATCCATAATAGAGGAATTAATCTTATTTATTTTTTTTATAAATGGGGTTAATAATTGTATTTTTTGAATTACCGGTTTTAACTTGTTTAAATATTTTTGAATATATTCCTCTGAAACAAAATAATCTATTCTTTTTTCTATATCCTCTATATTTTCTTCTAACTCGTGTTCCGTTAATAACTCTTTTAATGTTATTAATTCCTCTAATATTTTTTTATTTTCTTTTGTTTCATTCTCAATTTGTTTAAATATTTTTTTCATTTCCTTTAACTCATTATCAATTTTATCTAAATTCTGTAAAGTATTAAAATATTTAACATCTACACTCGCATTTTTATCTAATTCCCATATATTTGATATACGTTGTTTTATTAATTTTTCTATATTACGGCGAGTTGTTTCACCAGTTTCTCGTGCCAATTTTTCTAATTTTACTCTTTTCTTTGTTTCTGCCTTACTCAATTTCTTTTCATTCACATTAAAAGAACAATATGGCAAAAATGTTTTCATTAAATTTGATAGTAATTCCTCTTTTGGGGTTTCCGGATCTTCCATTATACCCAAATACTGAGATCTTAGATCTTGATCCCCAATTAATAGATGATATAATATGTCAAATGTTAAGGAATATCCCCCTCCATTCACATTTATCCATTTTGTAAAACTTAGTTCTTCTTTATCATAATTATCTATATCAATTAAGTCCATTTTAAATTATATTATTTTTATAATTTTTATTATTTAAACTAATATCTCATATCTAATAATTTATCTTTATCATCTAAACAATTATCTATTCCTGATCGTATATAGTTTCTTTCTACATCTAAATATTTTAAATAAATATCTTTTTTTTTTTCTTCTATTTGATGTGTTGTACCTTTTTTAAGAAATATATGTCCAAATTGATGATTTTTAAAATTACCAATATATTGTTTATTTTGTTCAGTTGTTATCATTTTCATTTGCAAATATAATAATTTATTCATTGGATTATCAAATATTTCTCCTAAATTTAAATTTTTTTTTTTTGGATCGCCTTTTATATTATTTGATCTTAAACCACCAATAAAATCATCTATAGTTTTATAGAAATAAAATGCCCTATCAAATCTATAATCTATTTTTAATTCTTCTATCATTTTTTTTTTAAATTTATCTTTTTCATATTTTATTTTTTTATAATCATAATTTTTATCTAAAAATTCTTTTGTTTTATTATAACTATAATAATCTTTATATTTTTTTTCAACTTTATCTAAAAATAAATATAAATTATTTCCTTTATAATTTGTTATTGTATTACCTTCTTTTATTTCACCAATTAAATCATGTATATTTTTAATTTTATTTCCATATAATTTAAATCTACATTTATCAATAGTAATACTCTCATTATATTTTTCATAATATATTCCATCTTTTAAATTTAAAACCTGATTATAAAAACTTCTAAATTTATAAATATCAATTATTTCATTTTTTAAATTTATAAAATAAAATAAATTATTATTCTTTTTGAATATAGTTATTTTATTATCTGGATTTTTAAATTCAAATTCAATTATAATTGAATAACCATTGTCTAATTTTATTTCTTTTATATTTTTTTTACTTATATAATTATTCAAATCTATATTATTATCTTTTTTATAAATAAAATAATATAAGTTATTTTTATTATAAACTTTTGAAAATTTATAATTACCAATTGTATAATGACTAATTGAATTATTAGATGATAATTTTTTCTTTACAATCCATTCATCATATTCTTTAAATCTTTTATTAAAAAAATCTTTATAACATTTTGTATGAAAATCATCATAAATTTTTTTATTATCATTATTATTTTTGAAGTCATTAACTTTATCTATATTTTTAATATTATCTTTATCTTCTAATGCTATTTGATTTTTGAATTCTATATAATCTTCGTTACAATATTCTGTTCTTGTTTTAATAAATTCTTGATTAGTATAAATACTCCAAATTGCACATAATCCTTTATTATATGTAAGTGGTAATGTTGAATCTGCTTTATATTGAGGTTTAGTTGTAATTACTGCTTCTTCTTTCTTATCATTAACTAATTCTCTTGGACATAAATCAAATTGATTATATTTATCAAATTTTTTACCTGTTTTACTTTGAACCATAGTTGTTAATTCTTTAAACTCTTTATCAAATAAATTAAATAAATAATCTAAATCTTTTCCTGTATTACTACCAAATTCTATTATTTTATTACAAGTGAAATCATAATATAAACTAATTTCGTGTGCTGAGGTACCAAATCCTCTTTCATTTGTTATTATTCTTAATATACAACCATATTTGCCATTTTTAAATTCTTCAATTATATTTTCTTCTAATAAAGAGAAATAATATATTTTAACTTTCTCATTTTTCTTTATTTCTCTATCATTCTCTTTATAACATATATTAAATTTCGTTATAAATTCTTTTAAATATTTAGTACTTTCAGTTTTTATTAATCTATAATTTGAATTATAAGAATTTTTATTTTTTACTAATTTACCATAAGAGCTATAAGTATAGTTATAATAAATATCTTCATCAACAATTACAATTAAATCATTAAAATATCCAACATTATTATTTCCAGCATAGGTTGCTTTTAATATTTCTTGGGCTTTATTACTATTTCTATCGTTATTATACCATTTAATATTTTCAAAATCATAATCACAGTTCATTTTATCTTAACCAAAAAAAAAATAAATTTTTTTTAATTCAGAATAATTTATTTAATAGTATGAAGGACGATAGTAGTAAGGATATTGGTAGTAAGGATAACTACGACGACCTCCCCAAGGGCGGCGGTGCCACCATCTACTACCCCAACGGCGTCTTACTGGATAATGATAATATCCTTCATTGCTATATCCGTCAAATCCATTACACATGCAAAGTGCGAGAACAACAAATGCAGCAATTAATACAATTGCAAGTATTTCCATATTATATTATATATATAGATAAATGGATGAAAATAATGGATGGACAGATGAAAATGAAAGACTACTTGCCAGTAAAGGTGAAAAATTAAAGGGTCTTGTATGGATGCACGACAAAAGTAGAGAAAAATATAGTAAATTAAATAGTTTAACCGGATTTATTAATATCGGAATTAGTGCAACGGCCACTTTTGTTGCAACCAGTCTTTGTACTGATTTAATTGATAGTAATATATATCCTCAATTATTAACTTTTCTTACTGCTTTATCAGCGACTTCTGCAACTGTAAATCAATTTATGGATTTTGAAGAAAGATCAAGATCACATGATAATTATGTTAAATTATATGATGAATTGGCATCTGATATAGAAATACAATTAACAAAACCCCGTTCATATAGAGAGAATGGATTAAGTTATGTAGATAGAATATTAATTGATTATAATAGAACAAATAAAAATTGTCCAACTATTCCTAATAATGTTTCCCTTAAATTCGAAAAAATATTTAAAGATGCCAAAATAGCAAAACCAGAAATAAATGATCGAATTGATCCTATTAATATTGGAAATGGGTTGCCCCCTATTGATTCTGATGATATGAAAAGTGCAATTAAATTCGTTCCAAATAAAGAATATATTGATATACAATCTGAATTCGAAAAAAGAAAACAAGATCTTAAAGAAAATGCCGATGAGTATCAAAAAAATAGATAAAAATTGAAATTTTAATTAATTATTCTAAAATGAGTTCAAAAGACTATTTCTATAAAAGTTTAGATAATAATAATAATAAAAAAATTATGGAATGTTTAGATAATTTAGATTTAGAAAATTATAAATATTATTTACAAAATATTCGAAAAGATTTTTATTATATAATTTTTGATAAATTATTTTATCTTTACTCTATTGATAAATATAAATATAATGATTTTATCATTTATACAATTAATTGTTTAGATTTAAAATTTAAACATTATATTGTTGATACTAAAAGAAAAAATATAATTCTTATTTTTAATCATTATAGAAAAATCATTTTCGATGAAGATAAAGAATTTATGAAAACATTTTATAGTTTAAATTTATAAATAAATTTTTTTTTCTATAATATCTAATAATATTTCTAAATCTTTCATAATTAATGGTTTTTCCAAAAATGCATTAAATTCATTTCTACTACATTTATCTCTCATTTCTTCTGTACTATTCGCCGATGTTGCCACAAATATAGGTAAATAATCAATTTCCTCTATTATTTTATTTCTACATTGAAATCCATCTATTCTATTCATAATTAAATCCATAAAAATAATATCATATTTATTTCTTTTAACTTCATCTATTGCTTCTTCGCCATTATTCACTGATTTTATATTTTTATATTTTAATCTTTTAAGCATATTTGTTGAAACAATTCTATTAATATTCGTATCATCAACAATTAATATTTTTGTTTCCTTCATTTTTTTATCTTTCTCTTTTTTGGTTTCATAATTAATACAAATATCTAATAATTTAGTATTTTTAATTGGTTTTGTTATTATAGATTTAAAGTATATTGTATCTTTCTCTGATAGTGTTGCAATTGATGATATTGCAATTAAAGGAATATCTGGTCTTATTTTATGTATTTCTTTTGATAATTGAATTCCGGATATTTTTGGCATACAAATATCTATTAAAATTAAATCAAATTCATAATGATTACTATTAATATAGATTAAAGCTTCTTCTGCAGATGAAACTGCTAATGGTTTTGCTTCCCATTTTATAAATGTTGTTGTTAATATTTTTCTATTTGTTATATTATCATCAACAATTAAAACATTCTTACCAATCAATTGTTCATAATTTGGAGTCTCGTCAATAATCGCATCTTCAACTTCTATTGTAAAATAAACAATTGTTCCTTTATCAACTTCGCTTTCTATCCATATTTCGCCCCCCATTAACTCAACTAAATGTTTGGCAATTGGTAATCCAAGTCCTGTTCCACTCTCTGTTTTTGTTATTATATCATTCATTCTAACAAATGGTTTAAATAATTCATTAATCTCATTTGGATTAATTCCTAATCCAGTATCATGAATTTCAAATATTATTTTATTTTCATCTAAACGATTAACTATTGTTTTAACTTCCCCATCATTTGTATATTTAATCGCATTAGATAATAAATTAATTAATATCTGTTTTAATCTTGTTAAATCCCCAATAATTGTATTGGGAACAATTGGTTCAATATAAATATTTAAATCTATATTCTTCTCTGATGCTTTAAGCATTACAATATCATATGCGGATTCTAAACAATTTCTAATATTTAGAGGTTGCATAACTAATTTTATTTTACTATTTTCTATCTTTGAGAAATCAAGAATATCATTTATTATTGCTAATAACTGGATTGAACATTCATTAATGGAATTGGAATATTCCTTCTGTACTGCCGATAAATTTGTATCTGCCAATAATTGCGCCATTCCTATAATTCCATTAAGCAATGTTTTTAACTCATGACTTATATTTGCAATAAATAAATCAGTTATTTTCTTTCTTTCTTTTTGACAACATTCTATTATTGTTGATAATTTTTCGTAAATTGAAATAATATTTAAACATAATTTAATTATATCCTCTGGATATTGTGTTTCTCTACCAGATAGAATAATAAATCCATTATTTATCTTTAACATTAAATAAAATGGAATTAAATCATTTGTTTCATTAATTTTACTTTCATTATCAATCTCGTGATAGATAATATTATCTGGGATCTCCCCTATTTTAGTTTTAATTTCTTTATTTTTAATGATAGAACCAGAAATAGAATTAGTTATAGTTAGTAATTTGTTTAGAATATAAATATCAAATTCAGCATAATTTTTTAATATTATTTCTAAACTATCAGAAATAATATTATTGATATCCATATTAATTTATTATTCAATAAAAAAATAAAATTATAGAGTAAATAATGTCTAATTATAATAAAGATAATCCTATTGAATTCTTTAAATCAACAATGTGGAATGCTGGATATATTTTTTCTATTGCTATCGCCCTTGGTATGGTTTTTAGTTTATTTGCTATCTATTTTGATGAATTAGAATATCGTTTCTTGGAAGATACATCAAATAAAATTAGTGATGCTTTTAACACAGTTGCGGCGGCCAGTTTAACTGGTGCTATGTTCCTTAGTTTGAATTTCTGGAAAGATAAGATTAAAACAAATTAATCTTTGTTTTAAAACAAATTAATCTTTGTTTTAAAACAAATTAATCTTTGTTTTAAAACAAATTAAAATTGATTTATTTATTCAAATAAATAAACAAATGGGACGTTTAATCGTTTTTGAAGGAATTGATTGTTCCGGTAAATCAACTCAATCTAAAATATTGGCCGATAAATTGAATTGTCCCGTTTTTCATTTTCCTTATCAAGCTTCTAAAAGTATAGAGGAAATTAGATCTTCTAATTCCGATTTAACTAATCATCTATTAATGGCAGCTAATCGTTTAGAAATGCAAAGCAAAATTAAAGAATATTTAAGTAAAGGCGATTTAATCTTAGATAGATATACATATAGTGGAATTGCTTATGGAATGGCAAGAGGATTATCTGGGGATTGGTGTATTAAATTAGAAAGTCAATTAATTCAACCAGATATTGTTATTTATATGGATTTGGATTTCTATACTGCTTCAACAAGAAAAGGATATGGGGAAGGCGAAAATGAAAAAATAACATTTCAAGGACAGGTTTATTGGGCTTATAATACTCTTTTAAACAAAAATATTAATAATTCTAAATTAATTAAAATAAATGCAAATAAAGAAAAAGAAGAAATAACTAAAATTATTTTAAAAAATCTTCAATAATAATATAATTAATTCCTTCTTTTAAATGTGGATATTCTTTTTTTTAATTCCAGTAATTGTGCCGGATGAATAAATGCTGGCGAAGAACTATGTCTTCCTTCTTTAAATATTTTCTCCAATTTATATTGTTTTATTCCATCAATAGTTGTATTTTTAATATCTATTTCTTTCCAAGGAACAGGATCTTTACCATTAAATAAATAATTTGAACTTATACTTTGCAATAATCTAACAATTGGTGGTCTCCATGGTGTTGTATCTATCCACTCTCCATCAATAAACATTTCACATTTACGAACCATATAAGTTTTAAAATAAATATCTTTTAAATCTTTATCATTATATACCTCAGTTTTAGTATGAGAATATACTAAATTATAATTTTTTTTATTTGTATTTTTTATAATTGCTAAATTATCAGCTTGTAAATAATCAAAAATTTTAAAAATAATTTCATTTGGAATGGAATTCATTTTATTTTTTTTATTTATTAATTTCAATTTTTTTAGATTAAATAAATATTTTATTTTTATATTATAAATGTATTTTGTATATAGTTTAGATGTAAATAATTATAAATTGATAGTACATTCATCTTTTGCTTCTTACGAAAATACACAACAATCATTAGATAAAATAGTTAAAAACTTTATAACACATGAACAAGGAGCCAAATATGCAACTATTTGGAAATCATTAGATGATTTTAATAATTATTCAACAATTGAAAAAGGTTATTTCCTTGTTAAAGAAGATAAAAATAGAATAATATTATATGAAAAATATGAAGTATTACAAAAAGGATATATTTATAATTCATCTCAAACAGAAAATAGAAAAGTAAAATTATATGATATTGGAGAAGCAAACTATGATATTTCAGAAAAAAATAATGAACAAATAACTCCAAAAGTTAAAGATGGAATTATAAGGAATATTCATTATGACGGTTTAGTTGCCGAATTGAAAAAAAATAAAAAGTTTAAAGCCAGAAAAATAGATTAAAATTCTATATCTTCATTTATTTTTTTTAATCCGCCCCTAAATGTTTCATATATTTCCTTCTGTCTCTTTTTATCTACACAAAGCCCACTAAATTTAGGTTCATTATTATCTATATATACATTCATTATACATAAACAATCCTCTTTATTTTTTGAACAATTCTTTAAAAGTTTTTCCATTGAATAGAAAATAATATTTTGATCCTCCATTTTTTACATTAAAATAAAAATAATTTCAATTTTAAGTTAAAGATGGAATTGTTAATCACCTTTATTGTTGGACTTACTATTTGGTCAAATATTATATTATGTATTTATACTTTTTATATAATTGAAATGATTGGGTTAAGAAGACAATATTATTTTGATGTTGATGATGATGAATATAATAATCATTTAAGATGTTATTTTATATTTTTAATTATTTGTTTAGTATTATTGTATTTAACATATTATTGTATTTAAGAATGAACAACAGTTAAATTATATTTATCTATTAATTTTTGACAATTATTACAGGGTTTGCTGTTCATTAATTGTCCATTTTTATTAATCCTAACAACATACAATACACAATTTTCTAATATTTTTTTTCTATATTTATTATCTATTTGGCGGATAACATTTGCTTCGGCATGAATACTAAATGATCCAACTGGTAAAGGGAATTTATATAGTTCATCATTATATCCCCTTGCTATTATATTTTTTTTATAAACCAAAATTGCACCGTGTTTATAATGACAAACACTTTTATTTGCTATTTCCTTACACACTTGTAAATAATCTAATGTCATTAATCATAAATAAAAAAAAAAATTTTATATTAAATTATTACATACTTAATAATTTATATTTTTTAATCTCATCATAATCATCTTCAAAGATTAATATTTTATTATTTGGTAAATCATACATTTGAATAAATTTATTATTGTATTGATGATCATAATTTTTAATTTCCATAAATTTATATTCTTTTTTACTATCTTTTTTAACATTAATTTCTGTATCAAAATAATTCTTAATTTCATTTTGTGTATAATCAGAATAGAATGTATAATAATCACCATCACATTTTAATCTTAAATAAGAATGTCCATATCTAACTAATAAATATCCATTATTAGGTGAAATTTTAAATTTAATATTAGATTTAATTAAATTTTTTTTAATTTTATATAATCTCAGATTAGAATTAAACTTAGTAAAATCCCAAATGTAATATTTATCAATAATATCTTTAATCATATCATATTTATCCATTGAAAAAATAGTTGGATATTCTGTATCTTTAATAAAATCATAATTATTACTACCCGCATAATACATATATGAATTTTTACTACCATCAAATGGACAATCACTTTCCAATAATTTGCTCTCAAAAATCAAATTCTTAATTCTTTGATCATTTTTATCAAAATTAAATTTAATTTTTTTATTCATTCTTTTTTGATATTCCACAATTAATCCTTCTTCAATTAATTTTTCAAACATTTTAGATTGTTCTGAATCAATAATATGAGATTTTTGGTTTGTTAATAACATAGAATAATAAGCATTATATTTATTTTTTCTAATTATATAATATCTTAAATGATGATTTTTATTTTTTTTAGTTAATCCCCATAATTTTTTATCTTTTTCACAATCTTCTACTTCTTTACCAATATCATAATATTCTAATTTTTTTTTAATATTATTGGTTTCTGTCATTGTTGGATTAATATAGAAAATATTACCTTCATCATCCTCAATTTTATAGTCTTTAATTTGTTTAATTGGATAATAATCAAAATATTGTTCTTCAATAAATTCAAGTGATGGTTTCATTGTAATTTGTAAATTATCTTTTTTTTATTTCAATTTTAGCATCTTATCCGATTTAGCATCTTATCCGATTTAGCATCTTATCCGATTTAGCATCTTATCCGATTTAGCATCTTCTCAAATATGGCATTAAATATAAAGAGGAAATTGCTTGTTCTATATCAATTATTTGATTAAAATTAATTTGTTTTTTAAATTCCTCTTTATCTCCTCTATAAATTGCTGGCAATACTATTTGCCATTGTGCTTCATTCTTTTGACAATCCGTATATCCATATATATTATTTTTTTTTATAAATAAAGATGGTGATACTGAACCAAAATTAAGAAAATACATAATATAATTAATATAATTTAATATTTCTATTTGATTAATATTCGGATAATAATAAGATAATGTTCTTATATGTGGTTTAATAAAATAATCAAATATTTGATGATTTGTTAATATTATATTTTTGTAATAATTATTAGATGAATAATAATGATATGCTATTATCATATGCACTGTATCGTGTAAAGAGTAATTAAATATCCAGTCTTTTATTAATTCATTAATCAACATTTGTTAATTTACTCTGTTAATAAACAAAAAAAATTGTTAATTTAACGAATATTATATTTATTCTTAATTTTTTTATCTATATTTCTTTCTTCACAAATAAATATATCTGTTTGTAATGAAGCTATATATACTACAGCTATTCCAAATAAACTAGAAATTAAAATAAATCTATAATCATTAAAAAATACTATTATTATTAAAAATATTATTGCTAAACAAACAATATTAAATATAACAGTGTTTTTAAAATATTTATTTATTACATCTTCTTCTGTTGTTTTTCGTGTCATATTTTAATATAATATTATTTTTGTTGCACTTTCTTGTCTTTTTAATTTTCTAATTCCCATAATCTGTCTAATCTTATTTTTTTAAAATTGATACCCAAATTTAATCCAACTAATCCTGCGATTACACAAACTTTAATTATATCATTCACAAATGATTGTATATCCCATCCCCAATGAGTAAAACTACTTAAATAGATAACAATAATAGAGGAAATAATTAAAAATAATATTCTATATGATAAACAAATCTTTTCTTCTTTTATTTATTTATAATTAGATAAACTTATTTTTATTTATTCGACAAACCTGTTGTCATTCGACAACTCTCAATACATAATAACCAGTTACAAATCCCAATGCCGGAGTACAATTGGTATATCTTACTTCCCAATCAACTGCTCTTTCTCCCGGTTTTAATGGAATAACTATTGGCTGATTTACATTTGTTTTTACTACTCTATAATCAAAAACACCATTATCTAATATACGTTCTTGTAATGTATGATCAAATTTAGATGGACGGCCACTTGCATTATGAAGTCCCGCTTTTCCAATTGTTCGCCAGTTTGATAGAGGATATCCTTTACCAATTAAAGGAATTCTCATATTATTGGTATTATTAAAATCCCCCTTTGTTATTTCTTTATTTGTTTTAGCAAAGTTTTCAATATGGGAATTCCCATATTTTTCAATACCATTATCCAAAGTATATTTAACAGTTAATGGCCGATTAAGAAATTTGCCAGTTCTATCATAAAATACTTTGATCATTCTTGGTATTTCACTTCTTGAACGCCATTCTGTTTCTCTCCATTCACCATCTTTTATTTTTTCTGTTCCTTTAAGTCCCCATGTATTTCTCATATCATTCCCAACAACAGATACACGATATTTATATCTGTTTTCTCCTAAATATTTTTCATATACTATATATCTTACTTTATTATCTATTATTGGATTTGTTAGAGTTGCATATTCCGTAAATTGATTATCTGGTAATTGTTTTGGTCTATAACCAACGCCCACTTTCTTCCAATTAAATATTGTTGGCGCCATTGTTTCTTTTTTTACTCTTGGTTTTAACATTAACTTAAATTTAGGTGGAGATTTATATATTGCCCAAGACATAACAGAAGCACTTATACTATTATCTGTTCCGGCTCTTATTTCTCCATTATATGCCTTATTAAATCCTTTGAGATTAAACATTGTTGGGGTTCCTCCAAATGCATATACTACTTTATAATAATAACCTTCGCCGTGTTTGAACTCATAAAGATAGAATAAATTAGATGCCGGTCTATTGTCTGAATGAATTTCTATGTTTTCATCTAAAATATCACAAGGGGGCAATCCACTTTCATAAGAACCTCTTATTGGTTGAAGCCCATTATTACTTCTATTCTTTGATAATGAACAGTATCTATTATTATTTAATGAAATTGCATAACCAATATGATCCCACTTGTCATTTATTGAACTGTCAAATCCCCCATAATATGGTTTGTTATAATTATTATCTATTCTTTGATGGGTTAGTACTTTATCAATTGATGTCATTATACTTATTCTAAAATGAGAGTTTAAATTTACGTTTTTAACAAAATATTTTGAATAAAAAAAAATCTAATCTTTGCTTTCGCTTTCACTTTCACTTTCGCTTTCAAAAAAATTCTCTTCACAATAAGGATCGCTAATACATATATCTTTATCTTTAAGTCTTTTATTTTTAATAAATTTTTCTAAATTATTTACATAATTATTATAATCAACTATAAATAGTTTTTTTTTTGTTTGCCATGGTACATAACAACAGTTATAATTATTAGAAAGAGGATTTTTTAAATAATCACAGTAAATAAAATTTTTAATATGAAAATCACTATCATAACAATCTTTTTCTAAAAAATTATATTTAAAATTTCTGTATAATTTATAAAATTTATCATATCTATATTTATTAATTCTGGTATCATTGTAAAAATTATATTCTATATATGCATTTTTATATTTATATAATAAATTATCTAAATCTATATCACAATTGTTCTTATAATTTATAACATATTTTATTATTTTTGTTTTTGTTTTTGTTTTTGTTTTTGTTTTTGTTTTTGTTTTATAATAACTAATATATTGGTTTCCATAATTACTACTATAATAAAATAATTCTACTTTTTTTGGTTTTTTGTTATAATAATTATAATAAGTAAAATCCTTAAAATTTAAATTATCTATATAAATATTAACTGATTCAACTAATAATGAAAATAATTGATCTGAATTAAGATTAAGTTCTAAAGTCATTTTAAAATTAATAAAAAAAAATTTCAATTTTATATTAAAAAAAAATTGATTAAATATTTTAATTAATCTTAATTTTAAAAATGTGCGGTATTATTATTTATCTTAATTTTCAATATCATCCTAGTATTTTTGAACAATTAACAAATAAATTAAAACATAGGGGACCAGATAATACACAAATATTGGTTAAAGATAATATTTACTTTGGATTTAATAGATTATCAATTAATGATCTTTCTTCAAATGGAAATCAACCATTTAATTTTAATGACATAATTATGGTTTGTAATGGAGAAATTTTTAATCATCAAGAATTAGAGAGAAAATATAATATTAAAGTTCAATCTAAAAGTGATTGTGAAATTATTATTCATCTTTATAAGAAAATTGGAATTAAACAAACTATTAATCAATTAGATGGTGAATTTGCTTTTGTTTTATATGATACTAAAAAGCGTATTTTGTACGCGGCAAGAGATAAATATGGAGTACGTCCTCTATTTTGGGCATTAAATAGTACTGGTATTTGTTTTGCAAGTGAAGCAAAGGCTTTGCCATTTGAACAAAATGTTTCGCAATTCCCTCCTGGTCATTATGTTGCAAGTGATAAAAATTATTCACCAATTAAATATATTAAAAATGAATATAAGATTAATTATATTGATGCATATAAATCAATTAAAAATTCTCTTTATAGAGCCGTGCAAAAAAGAGTTAAAAATAGTGAAAGACCAGTTGGTGTTTTATTAAGTGGTGGATTTGATAGTAGTTTAATTTCTGCGATTTCGGCGAAATATGTTAATAATTTACATTCTTTTTCGATTGGACATAAAGATAGTACTGATATTAAATTTGCAAATGAGGTTGCTAATAAAATTGGCAGTATTCATCATAATATTACTATTACAAATGAAGATGCAATTAGATCTATTCCAGAAGTTATTTATTCATTAGAGAGTTATGATATTACAACTATTAGAGCCGCTACACCAATGTGGATTTTGGCTAAATGGATTAAAGAAAACACAGATATTAAAGTTTTATTAAGTGGTGAAGGAGCTGACGAATATGGATCTTATTTATATTTTAAATATGCACCTGATATAGATGAGTTCAATAAAGAAAGCCGAAGATTATTGAATGATATTCATTACTTTGATGGATTAAGAGCAGATAGATGTATCAGTGCTCATGGATTAGAATTAAGAGTTCCATTTTTAGATAAAGATTTTTCTTCGACTTTCTTAGGTGTATCCCCCGATTTTAGAAAACCCCATAAAGGAACAGAAAAATATCATTTAAGAAAAATCTTTTCAACAGAGGATTTATTACCGCCAAGTGTTAATTGGAGAAAGAAGGATGCATTCAGTGATAGTGTTGGTTCCAGTTGGAGAATCGCAATTAAGGATTACACTGAAAAATTATATACTGATGAAGAATTTGAAAAATTATCCAATAATTATCTTTATAATATGCCGAAAACAAAAGAAGCTTTATGGTATAGAGAAGTATTTGAAAGAACTTTCCCTGCTAAACCGCATTTAACCCCTTATTATTGGATGCCTAAATGGGTTAAAACTGATGATCCCTCTGCTAAAACTATTAATAATGAAGAATTTTAAAATCAATAAAAAAAAAATTTTTTTTTTTAATAAAATCTCCATTCAATATCTTCGTAAGATTTGAATTTAATATTTTTATCTATTCTATTTTCTTTAACCAATTCATTAAATTTATTATAAAATTTATTTATATTTTTAAAATCCCCATAAAATATAGGTTCTTCTGTTATATAAAATGTTTGTTCAATACCTGATTCAAAACAACCATATTCAATAAAATTTTTTATTTTATACTCATATACATTATAACTATATTCATTATGATAAAATATTATTTTTTCTAAATCTAAAATATTTAATTTCATAAAATCATTATAATATTTTATATTACAATAATAATCTTTATAATAATTAATTTTATAATAATATTTTTGATTTTCCTTATTTAAAAATTCAAATATTTCATTTTTATTTTCTATTTTTTTTATAGATCCTAAATAAATTTCTTTATATATGTTGTTATAACACTCTATATCAAATTCATTTATAAAACAATTTATTTTAATTAAACAATTCCGTTTTTTAATTAATTTATCTAAATAATTACAATAGAAGAAATTTCTAGTATTTATTTCTATTTCTTCATAAACATAAACAGATTTAATTATTAAATCAAATTGTTCTTTTTTTGTTAAATCAAAGAAAAAATTAGTCATCTTTTAGAATTAACAAAAAAATAAATCAATTTTGAAAAATAAATTTTTTTATTGTTGTTTATTTATAATTTTAACAATTTCTTGTGTTCCAATGAATTCATATCTATTAAACATAACAAAGAATATTAATATCTCTGTTGCATAACTAAAAATAATAACTAAAAATACAGCCAAATCAATTCCAGATATACAATTATTATACAAAGAAAATCCAAATGTTATTCCAAATGCTAAAACCCCTCCTAAGAATAGCCATTTTAATTTCTCAATTAGAAATTCTTTATTATCTTGACCCCTTACCTTAGTTGCTTTATTAAATTTATCTTTATCTCTATTGATGTCTCTTTCTAAATTCCCTTTTAATATATTTAGATCCCGTTTATTCAAATTTTTAATTAAAATACCTGATAAACTCTTTGTTTTACTCTGAATTACTTTAATTACAAATTCTGAAACAACTGAATAGAAGAATATAGTTTGAACAAGAACAAATACAATGAAATTCAAAAATACTTTTGATAAATCTTTAATAATCATATAATATAAATGAATATTGTTTTTCAACAAGAACTATTTGGTATATTATTAACCGCCCTATTATTAACTCTATTTGAAATTGGTTTCTTTGTTTATATGGTTGCACCTACTATACAATATTTAACTAAAAATTTAGTTAGAAATTTAGGAAGATCACTTAAGAGTAAAAATACAAATCAAGTTAAAATACCAGAAAGTATTATTGATTCTATACAAGAAGAAGAAGCCAGATTATTAGAAAAAATAAATAAAGGTATTATTAGAGATAGTTTATGGATTGGTGGAGGTATATTAACTCTTATGTTCTTTATAATTTATAGTCTTAAAACTGAAAATAGCAGATTATTCACAATACAATCAGCAATATTTGTTATTGGTTCTTTCACATTATTTGCTCTTTTCCAATATTACTTCTTTATTGAAGTTGGTATGAACTATGGTTATCCTGAAACACCAGAATCTACTTTTTATGTTAGACAATCCTTACTTCAACAGATAAATAATCAGCTATAAAATTTATTTTTTTTATAATATATCATTTACTGCATTGCTTGATATTGTTTATAATACAACAAATAAAAAAATATTATTTAATAATAATGCATCAATTGAATTTGAATTTTATATTAAAAATTTATTTCATTCTTCTTTTAAATTTAAAGAACCACTTGAAGATAAATTATCATCATTAGGTTTAGTTGATATTATACCTGAATTAGATAAACAAATAGTTTATAGTATCGAAAGAAATAGATTAATTGATACAGAAGAATATGATAAATTAATTGAATTAGTTAAAAATGATATATTTGATTTAGTATATTGTTATAAAAAAACAAGTAATGAATATATGAGAACTAAATTAGAAGAATATTTTAAAACAATAATTATTTAAAAATTTATTTTTTTATAAAGTAAAGATAAATATGATTGAGGGTTCATTTAAATCCACACATAATTATAATCAACGTCTTGAAGAAGCAAATAGAATTATGGAAAAATATGAATATAGATATCCGATTATTGTTGAAACACAAAAAAAACACGAATTAACACTTGATAAATGTAAATTCCTTGTTCCTAATACTTTAACAGTTGGACAATTTATTTATACTCTAAGAAAAAGAATGAAAGTTAAACCCGAACAAGCCGTTTTTATGTTTTTAAATAATATGATCGTACCTACTGGGGGCGAAATCGGCAATATTTATAGAGAATTTAAAGACGACGACGGTTTCTTATATATGGTTATTTCAACTGAAAATACATTTGGATTTTAATAGAATAAATAAAAAGCAACAAAGTTGAATTTATTTTATATTTTAATTAAAACTTAACTAATAGAATAGAATAAAATAAAATGATTACTTTCTCCTATTATAAATTAAATATTCTAGAAATTGGAAATTATAAATTTGTAAATGGACTTCCGCATTCATTAAAATTTGATAATGGACAAAGTATTGAAGGAAATCCAGATTTTGCTAAAAAAATAAAAGCTGAATCATATTTTATTGCAAATGACAATGCAAATGACAATGCAAATGAAATTATATTTGGCAATATTAAATATAGATCAAGTAAAGAAACAGAGGAATTAATTGGTAAATTCAAAAAGGAATTTCCGGATATTAAAATAATTACAAGTCAAATAACGGTTAATTCAATCAATGACAATATATTTGTTAGTCCAATTACAACTAAAGAAACTGAAAGAAGCCCACCAAATGAAAAAATATGTTATTTTAATAGATGGAATTCAAATTGAATTTTATCTTCTTCTATAATTATATTTATTTCATCTATAATAATTTGATTCCCATAATTTTTAAATTTAATTTCTTTTTTTTTAAAGAAATCCTCAATATATGTCCATAATAATTCTTGACCAATTGGGATTGTACTTAAAGAAGTTAATATCATATCATTTGGGGAATTATTTGTTAATAAAATAGGAATAAATTTATTATTATGAATTTGTAAAATGAAATTATAATTATTATTTAATTTTAAAATAATTTTATCTGTATCAATAAGAAACGGAATAAAATATTCAGATAATAATGATTCAAATTGTTCTTTTGGATTTAACTTAATTTGTTGATATAATTCTTTTCCCATACAATTTAAATTAATAATTTAATTTTATTTTATTTAGAATAAAAATATTATATTAAAATAATGACTTCCAAAGTCGTTTTACTCGGCCAATGCAATGTAGGAAAGAGTAGTATAGCATCATTTATAGTTAATTCTTATTTTGGAACTCAGATTCCAACAATAGGTGTTGATTTCCATGTGAAAGCCTATAAATCAAAAAATGGTGAATATGAGAAAGAGCATAAAATGCATATTTACGATTGTACAGGTAATAAAAAATTTGAAAGAGTAATATTCCCATATTATTCAACTGCAAAGGCCGCTGTAATTGTGTATGATTGTACAGATTTTAATTCTCTAATAGCCGCCGAACAATGGATAATAGAGTATTATAATTCAAACAGACACGAAAATAAATTAGTTTATTTAATTGGTAATAAATGTGATATGAAATTTGATGAAGATTTAATAGATAAAAAAATAGAGGATATTAAAACCCGATACATTATAAAAAATTATAAATGCAGTGCTAAAACCGGCGATAATATACATCCCATATTTGAAAAATTGTTTAAAGATTTAATGACTTTAGATGAGATATATAATAATATTGTTATAACAAGTGAAGAAAATCAAAATAAATGGAATTGTTCAGGTTGTAAATTAAGTTAAAATCAATAGAGTTGATTTTATTTATTATATTAAAATAAGGATAATGAAACATAAACTAATTGTATTTGATATTGATGAAACTCTATTTACCACAATTGAACCAGATGAATACAGAGATGTTAAAGTAAAATATAAATATGATTATTCATTAACACATGGCGGTACAGAATATAGAGCATATAGACGCCCCTATTTAAAAGAATTTATGAAATTTTGTGAAAAGAATTTTGAATATATAGGAATATGGACAAATGCCGATAATATGTGGATGGAGAAATTTATAAGAAATTTAATTCCTGAAACTAATTTACTCTTTACATACCATCGAGAATATTCAGAAAGAGTAATGTATAATGGTCAATCAATTAAAACTAAACCCTTAAGAAAAATATTTGAAAAATATCGCCATCTTGGTATAAATCCCAGTAATACATTTATTATTGAAGATTCCCCAGAAAATTGTATTCAAAATATAAATAATTATATACCTGTACCAGAATTTAATGTTGTAAAAAGAGAAAATGATATAACATTACCATTATTAGCTGCTTTTATTATGGAATTAAATCCAGAAAAAGATATTCGAAACCAGTTAAAAAATAAAAAACATAATTGGAGAAATGAAATGTTAAAGAAATATATTAAAACAAATAATATGAATTTTCTTAAATTCTAAAAAAAATATAGAAAAAAAAACGTATCCTAATTTTTTTTTCTTTTTGTAATATATAAACAAAATGGACGCTCAAACTATGGAAGGTCTAACTGAACTCCTCAACATGACAGGAATGGATGCCGGCCAGGCCGGTGGTGGCAAACACCGTCGCCGAAAAGCAGCCTCCGTTGATGGCAAGCCCAAGCGCAAACGCCGACGCTCTAAATCTAAAGGAAAATCCAAGAAAGGAAAATCCAAGAAAGGAAAATCTAAGAAAGGAAGATCTAAGGCTGGCAAGAAGAAACGCTCTGGCAAATCTAAACGCCGACGCTCCCGCTCCCGCTCCCGCCAAGCATCCCGCCATATGATGCTTCTCTAAGTTAACTAAAAAAAAATTTAATCTTTAAACCATAAAAAAATTATTTTTTTTATTTCATTTTAATTATAAAAGAATTTACTTCGTAAATTCCGCTTCGCTCCATTGAGTGTTAAACCAAAATTGTTGGTTTAACTACGAAGAATTTACTTCGTAAATTCTCCTATTATTTTATTCTATTTTTAATTTCTTTATATTTATTTGAAATATAATTATTTATTTTTTTTATATCTTTTATTGGTAATTCTTCAACTGTTGTTCCAACTGTTTGTAATTTACTCTGAGAAGAACTGGACAATTTTTTGAATAATTTACTCTTTTCCTTTATAACAAATGCACTAAAATTTCTTATAAATTTAGTTAATTCTTTTTGATCCTTTTGGAATTTTTTAAGTGCCATTAATTGCAAATTCTTTAGATCTTTACATGGATTTCTTAAAACTAAATCAATAACAAAAAGAGACCAAGCCGCACAAAAACCTCCAGGATCTAATGTATGTTCCATTTTTTCATTTACCTGCAATTCCTGTAATCCAAGAAATGGGCAACTCAATTTGGGAGGTTTATATGTTTTAATCCCAAATTCCTTCTTTATTAAATTCTCGAATTCTATATCAAAATCCTTATGTTCAAACCATAACTCTAATTCAACTATACAACCATTGGGTTCAAATCTATACATAATATCATTATATTTATCATATATAAGCATATTCGCATGATATTCACTTATCTTTTTAGTTTTACAACCGTATTTACTTCCAAATGTTAAGAGTATAATAATATAATTTATCTTTTTATTGGATTGACATTTCTTAAAATTAGATATAAAATCCCTTGGGATTATCATTCTTCTTTTTTTATTTATACAAATCCATTCTATTCCTATATCAAATAGAGGATAACTATTACTACCAGTCTTTGGCAATATCGGCAAACACGTCTTTGGATATTTTTTCATTATATAGATGAATCCAAATATTAAATCAAGATCTTCACCACTAAAAGAAGTTATATCTACTGTATTTTGTGTTGTTACGAAACTTAACTTATTTATATCCTCCGTTTTTATATTATTTAACTCGTCTGTTGTTATTATTGTTTTATTTTTTGGAGGCATTTATTATTTTAAAAAGATAAATAAATATTAATAGATAATTATATTCTCAATTTAAAGGAAATAATAGATAATTATATCTATAACTTCCCATTTTCAATTTAAAGGAAATAATAGATAATTATATCTATAACTTCCCATTTTCAATTTAAAGGAGGGCGATAGATAATTATATCTATAACTTCCCATTTTCAATTTAAAGGGCGGGCCAGGGATTTCGTTTTACGAAATCCCGAAAGGGCATTCTGCCCTCCGCTTGAACTTGTGATTTAAACATAATTATACAGTGAATTAATAACTGTAAATCAAAGTCTTTTTGAGTTAATTTAACGATCTATTTAAAATATTTAAAAAGTTTTATAATTTTTTTTAAATTTCATTGTCCAAGATAATTAATTAATAAAAAAAAAATATAATTATAAAAAAAAAATTATAAAATAAATAAATTTATAAAAAGTTTTGAAATTAAAAAATGTTTCGAAATTCTAAATTATTATCCTTAATTAATTTTTTACAATATTCTTTTAACTCATAATTATTTCTAAGATCAGCGAATTCCAATATTTCATTAATATTATATTCTTTATCCTTGCCCAAAATCCATTTTTCAATTTTTTTAAAATCATTTTGATAAATCAATAGATTATATTGTTTCTCATCAATATATTTAAGTTCATATTTAATTAGATAAGTGAATTTGAAATTACTACGAATTGAAGCATAAATATCTTTTAGTTCAACAAGAGGATATTGTAAATTAACTTCTCTTTTTCTTCTTCTAGAAATATTAATATTCCCATCAATATCATGAATAACAATTGTTTTAAAATCAATTGTTGAATAATCAATATCTGTATTTGTTATAATATAACTATCTTTTTCTCTTGTGAAAGCAAAATAATAGTCATGATAATTATCTGATTTTTCAATAAAATATTTGTAGAATGGTTTCCTATTATTCATCTTTAATTATTTAAGATAATATATCAATTTTTTAGAATAAAAAATTAATTTTGAATTTAAATAAAAATTGATTTATTATTTTAAATAATTTAAATTCAATGGAAGATCAAATCGTTATTAACGAAACCTGGCAATCATTTATTTATTCTGAATTTAAAAAAGATTATTTTAACGAAATTAGAGAAATATATAAAGATCAATCAATTACACCTAATATTTTTCAAATTTATAATGCATTTAACCTCTGTCCTTTAGATAAACTTAAAGTTGTTATTCTTGGACAAGATCCTTATCCAACTGCTGGACAAGCTCATGGATTAGCATTTAGTTCATTAGCACCCGAAATTCCTAAGAGTTTAGTTAATATATTTAAAGAATTAATTAGAGATCCTAATGTTAATTTTAATGAAATGCCCAGTCATTCTAATTTAACTTCGTGGGCTGAACAAGGGGTTTTATTATTAAATACCTCTTTAACTACTACAGTAGGTAATAGAGGAAAACATTTAAAACAATGGCGGCAATTTACTAACAATTGTATCCAATATATTAGTGAAAATAAAACGGGGATTGTTTTTATCTTATGGGGAAATCCCGCAAAGGCAAAAAAGGAAATGATTGATAAAGAAAAACATTACATCCTTGAAAGTAATCATCCCAGTCCATTAAGCGCAACTAAACCCCCAATTCCGTTTATTGGTAATGGACATTTTAGTCGATGCAATGAATTGTTAGGCGATGATAATGAAATTGAGTGGAGGATTTAATTATTCGATGAACGTAGTGAATTGAATAATTAAATCCGGTTAGTATTTAATTATTCGATGAACGTAGTGAATTAAATCCGGTTAGTATTTAATTATTCGATGAACGTAGTGAATTAAAGTCCTAAAATATTGATTTTTTTTTATTATTATCAAAAACAAGAACGATGTTTCTCCTTTCAGCAAAACAAAAGAACCAAATTAAAGAGGATTATATTAAATATAATCTTGATGAATTTAACCATACAATTAATTCTAGTAAGCAAGAATTACTTAATCTTAATGATGAATTGGCAAGACAAAAGAAAGAATTAGAGGATAAAATTAATCAAACAAAAGCAAATATTGATCAAACAAATGAAGATTATATTGCTTCTTTGAAAATTGAATTAACTGATGACCAAAAAAGAAAACTAATTAACAAGGAATTAACTAAACAACAAAAACAATTTAGTAAGTACATTAAGTTTATTAAAAATAGACGTTTTGATAAGTTTAATCAAAATCTTAAAATTATTATTAATATATATTCTTTTAATAGAAAAATCATTTTTAAACCATTGTCTAATAATGGATTTCATCAAAATTTGCCAGATATTATTACTGAATATCTTAAGATTAATAACGTTGGAATTAGTTATAATACAACAAAAGATAAAATTAAACAAATATTTGAAAACTTCCCTTGTTATGATATAATTTCTCTAAATTCCAAATATAATATTAACACAAAAGAAAAAAGTTATATTGTTGTTTTAACAAAAAACAATGAATATTCAGAAGTGTTTGAAGGTAATCAAGGATCGCCTCCGCCCTCATATGAATCAATTAAAACAGAACCATCTGCTCCTTTTGAAGATGATGAAACTGCTTCATCTGATAAAGAAAAATCAGATAATTATTCTTCAAGAAGAAGTCATACTTCAACAACAAATAACGATACTTCCTATTTTATGGAAGCAGCAGCAATTACAATGCTTGGTGATATTGATTAATATATTTATTTTTTTTTATTATTATCAAAAAAAAAAATAACTATTACTCTTCTTATCAGAAAAAAACAATTGGACATTTATAATATACCAGATTGCATTGCAGCATATACAAGAAAGAAAAACATAATAACACCACATACTTTACCAATAAATTCCCCAATACTCTTTGCCGTTGATTCTTCTATTATTAAGCCAAGTAAAATAGAAATAATAAATGCAATTGCATAATAAGTTATTCCAGATAAAATAAGAATTCCACCTAAAGCACCAAGATATATAAATCCTTCATCCCCCTGACATTTATTATATTATTCGATTTAAATTTAATTTTATATAAATAAAGTATAAGATTAAATTTTTCTTTTTTTTGTTATATTAAAAATGAAAGAGGATGATAAAGCATTAATTGCTATTATATTGGTAACAATTGGATTAACTTCTTCAGTTTGGTGGTTTAATCTTCCAGAATGTGAAATACCCCTACCAGGCGAATGTCCATCAGTTGAGGGTCATTCATTTGGAACAATAGGAGAAGCCGTTTCAGTTGATACAGATATAGAATATACTCTTATTTCGAGTTTATTCAAAGGAAAAAATATATATAGATTAATTCCTAAGAATAGTCGAAATAATTCGGTTGATTTATTAGAAGGAACAAAAATACAAAAAAATAAAATTGTTATTGGATTAGTTTTAGAAAGAACAATGCCAGGAAATTTAGTTTATTTAAGAAAACAATTTATGGTTACTGAATTATACTAAATAATATTTAATAATTCTTTTTATTTCTAACGAATTATAATATCCTTTTAAATCAATATCTCTAAAATTTGTTTTATAATCTGCTATATGATTAAAATATTCATATTGTTCATTAGAATAAACTTTCAGATGTAAAAATTGTTTAAACTTTTTTAAATTTTTTGTCATAATAGCTCTTTCTAAAACCCATTCTATTTTTGTTGCTCCATATTTAATTGCTAAATTAAATATTTCAGGATAATCAGAATACCAATATAAATAATTATCTATATTATCTTTATCATATTTAAAAACAAATTCAAATATAGATAATGGAATTAAATTTTCAAAATATTTCAAAACTAAATGTGTTAATGTTTTTTTATACATTATTTTTTCTAATATATATTCAAATGGATAATTATAAGAATCATATATTCCTATTAAATTATATTTTCTAATTTTTTTAAAATAAAATAGATAAAAATAAGTTTTACTTTTCATTTTAAATTATAATTTTTTTTTTTCAATTTTAAATTTAAAATTCGTTGTTAAATAAATATATTACTTCTATAAATAATATGTATATGGATAGTCCAGATAATATATCAGATACCACTTCGACTGACGATTTACTTGAAATTAAGAATACATTTATAAATCATCTATTTACTAAAATAAATAATTATGCACATGAATTATTTAATGATCCAACAGATGAATTAATTGATAATTTAAAAGATATAACAACAACACCAGCTGTTCAAAATGAAGAACTCTCAGAATGGCTTGCTGATACTTGGAAAGAGGGATTATCATCAGAAGATATAGATAAATATACTAAACAATTAATTGATTTAAAAAAAAAAATAAATAGTGAAATACCAACCATACCAGAGATTATGGACGCTGATATATCTGATGAAGATAAATCAAAGGCGGTTCAATTATATGATTTGATTAAAGCATTGCCAAATTTTACAGAGGAATATAAAACAATTAAAAAGGCATTAGAAGCCATACTAAATAAAGAGGAAACTGGTGAAGCCGACGAAATCGAAAAGCAATTATTAACAACTGATGAAACTCCATTAAAACGTCAAATATTATTATCTAATTATTCTCTTGCCGAGAAAAACATTTTATATAAAAAACTTAAATTTCTTGATATCGCAACAACTGATGAAACTGAAAAAGAAAAAAATAGAACAACTATTTCAATTGCATTAGAATTAGATAAAAATCCTGTATTAAAACCAGCATTATCAAATAAACCCAATAATGAAGAATTTAATTCTAAAATTCTGGAATTACAACACGAACTAAACAAAAATATATATGGTCTTAATGATGTTAAAGAGGAAATTATATCTATACTTTGTACTCGATATTCTAATCCCGATGCTACTGGTCAAGTTATTGTTTTGGAGGGGCCACCTGGTTGTGGCAAAACCCAATTTGTTCTATCCTTAGGTAAAGTCCAAAACTTGCCCGTTCATAAAATACCATTTGGGGGTGCTAATGATCCGGCTTATTTAGAAGGTTTCTTAGGAACTTACGCAAGTAGTCAAGCGGGGATTATTGTTAATACTATGTTAAAAGCCAAATGTAAAAACCCCATTATATTGGGAGATGAAGTTGATAAAATTGAAGAAGGTCATAAAGGCCAAGCAGTTAATGGAGTATTATTATCTTGCTTCGATCCCACACAAAATAAAAATTTCTATGATAAAAGATTAGATGGAATATCTACTGATCTTAGTCATATATGGTGGTTCTTAACTTGCAATGACGCCAATAAAATAGATCCTATTCTCTTAGATAGATGTAAAGTTATTAAAATAAGGGCACCTAAATTAGAAGAAAAAATAGGAATAGCCAGGGAACATTCATTCAAAAAAGCCCATAAATTTGTGGGCTGGGATACTTCAAAAATAAAGATACTTAATTCGGGATTTTATTCGCCTTTTGTTAGAATAACAAACGAAAATATAGAATATATAATTAAAAAATCAAAAATAGAAGAAAAAGGAGTTAGAATAATGGAACATAATATACAAACCATATTGAAAAAAATAAATGTTTTGAAATTAATTACTCTTAAAAATTCCACTATCGGCAAAGTTAAATTGTCTTATTCTATCCCCAATTTTAAATTACCCTTAACTTTAGATAAAAATATTATTGATATTCTATTTGAAGAAGAGAAAAAAGAAATATTAAGTTATTATATTTAATTCATTAAATAAAAATAACAATAATTCTTAAATTTTAATTTCTTTATTTTTTTACAAATTAATAATGCTATTTTCTTATTATTTGATCTATTATAAGTATCAAAATAATATCTTATTAAATTATTAAAAATTGAACATCTTCCAATTATATATTCATACGAAATACAATTATTAAATATACCAACACAATTATATTTAGAATATTTAATTGATGGCGAAACTTCTACTCTATCATCAATTAAATATTCTTTATTTTCTAATATTCTTAAAATTTTATTTGAATAAATATAATTTATAAAATCTAAATATTTATTATATAATAATTTATCTTCACTTAATTCTGATAAATTAACAATTATTACCTCTGATGGTATTTTAAAAGTTTTATAATAATTTTCAATTTCAATAAACGAAATAAAATCCATTTAACTTAAATTGAAAATTATTCTTAAATAAAATGATAGAAATATTATTTCTTTGGTTTGGTTTAACAATTTGTGGATTATACACATTTTGGTTCTTTGGAACAAGAGATCATAATGAAAAAGATTTTGTTGATACTATATTCTGTTATAATATAGGAATTGTTTTATGTACAATTATATCTTTATATATAGATCCAGATTTTAATAATGATAGATTAATTATTAATGTCGTTATGCTTAATATTGTTTTAAATGCCGTTATTCTTAGATATAGACATAATATTAATATCGGACATCAAAATGGTTATTCAAGTATTTATTAAATACTCATAACAATAATTTTTAAAATTATTTTTATAAATTAATTTTATATTATCATTGTGTATAATTTTTTTTAAATATTTTTCATTTATAATAATATTTTTATTATTTGATATATTTATACTAATTAAAGATGGAATTAATAATCCATAATTTAAAATTTTAATTTTATTATTATTCAAATATATATATCTTAATTTTTTACAATTTTTTATTGTATTAGGTATTTTTTTTAATAAATTTGTTTTAAGATTTAAAAATTTTAAATTAATTAAATTCCCAATTTCTTTTGGTAAATAATTAATTCCTCTATTTTCTAAATTTAATACCATTAAATTTTTTAAATTAAAAATATTATTTGAATAAAAATCTTTATATATTCTTAATTCATGTACATATGTTGAACATAATGAGTAATTAAATCCATTTATCTCTAATCCATATTTTTTTTCTTTTTTAATTAAATTTAGTATATTATTAAAATTTTTTATATTTATAATTGCTTTATTACTTTCAATTGTTTTTAATAATTCTATTATTAATAAAATACTATTTATTAATTCTTTATCTTTTAACTCTTGATTTAATATATCCAATTCAATTATTTTTCTAATATTTTTTTTTTGTTGTTTAATATTTTTATTATATCTATATTCTGCACCAATTTCATGATCTAATAATGAATATTTCACCATTTTAGAATAAAAAAAATAATAATTTCAATTTTAAATAGAACTAAAATAATCTATAACATCAAACATAATTACACAATCTTCTCGATTATAATCCTCTATTCTTTTGAGTAAATGGGGTTTGGTTCCATAAGCATTTCTGGTGCTTAACATAGCACTTGATCCATTTAACTCTGTTTCCCAATAATTAAGAATTAATCCACTATCAAACATTGCCTTTGCTACTTCTTTTAATCCGAAACCAAACATAGAGGGAATTATAATTAATTCATCTTTCATAATTTTGCAAAAATCAATCCAATTTAGATTAATTATATTAACATTATGTCTAACACAACTCTTTCTATAATTCATAGGTTCGGCATTTCCCCAATGAAATAATCTTTCTGGATTAATTTCCATTATCTTGGAATTAAATTTATCTATTAATTCAAATTCAGATGGTAATGTTAAATCCCTTGCAGTTAATTGTTCAAATTTATAATTTGTTCCGTCGTCTGTATAATAAATACCAATCATATAGATCATATTATTAGTTTTAGCAGTTGGTAAATTATTAAAATCCTCTATTTCAATTCCATTTATAAATTCAAAATCAATATAACATTCTCTATATGATTTTTTTCTCCAAATAGAATTCCTATTAAATTCCAAATTTGCAATTCCACTTCTATTTACATCTAAAAATTTATTAACTAATGGGGCTATTTTATTACCCCCAATACCCATTAACTCCGCTGTACATCGGGGATCTGACCATTTATTTACACCAACTTCCAATGCCATATTTCTGTTTTTAACCCCACAATAATATACTTCCGTTATTTCATCTATATCTTTAGCTATTTCTTTCTTTGCAGAAACCCAAGGATAATCCCAATCTTTATTACTTTTCATATTGGGATAGAAATAATCCTTTTCACCAATTTCCCAATTCTCGGCATCTTCTGATTTAATCTCTTTTAACTGGATTATTCCGTTATTTGTTATTTCTAATATTTCATTATCTCTACCATCAAAATCTATTCTTCCTAATCTATTAAATGATGTATCGTCGCTTTGTTCTCTTGATTTCCATCTACGACCCAATAGAAAAGCAAATGGCGATCTAACCCCCAATATATTATTAAGAGCTTCATTATAAATCGCCATTTGGGATTTATATGATTTTATCTTTGGATTGTTTAAAATGTGTATATTATCAACAGATAAATTTAGGGTCATCATCTTAATATCTACAATAATATAATATGGGCGGTCATTCATATATATTTCTTCCTCTGTTAAAGAGGGAATATCTGTTAAATCATTAATAATATCACTCCTAATAATTAAATCCGGCATTCCATATGTATTATTTGAAGTATTATGAAGAACACCTTGATAAATCACCGGAACATTGGCTTTTAACAGTTCAACAGTTTGATAAAATTTCGTTTCATTAATTGCATCTAAATGGCTCTTACCAATCTGGGGAAATTTAATATTTAATCTATCTTGAAGTAATTTGACTATTTTGTCTTCAAAAATATGCCCCATATTCATTAAAAATGTATTCTGTTTATTTATATCTTGTTTATATCCTTTTTTAATTCCATGCTGGTTTAACCAATCAAGCAAGTGATTATCATTTACAACGTGCTTTAACTCAGAAGCACTAATCCATTTTTGTTTCTTTTTTTGACTACGAGTTAAAATTGATGAAACAAATCTTTTCATTTTGAAATAAAAAAAAAATTAATTTTAATAGAATAAATAAATTCAACGAAGTTGAATTTATTTATTTATTCCGAATAAAAATTAAAGTTAATTTTTTTTTTAATAAAATGGATTATATTCATATTAAAATAGAAATTATTAGTTGTGTTAAACAATTTAATAATGATTTTTTAATAGAATATATTTTTAATAATAATAATTATTTTTGTGTAAGTAAAAAAGAAAAAAATATTGGAACATATTATTTAATTCTTGAAAATAAGGTATTTGATGATTATAAAGTTATTGGATATTATTGTAGTGGATATATGATCATTGAAAAATATTGTATTGATTTAACAATAAAATATAATAAACTAATCGGGCCATTTTATGATTTTGGTGAATTCTTATTAAAAGATGATTTAATTATAAAAGATTTTTATTTTCGCAATTATAAAACTATACTAAAAAAAGAAAACTATTTCATGGCAAGAGGAATGTGGGATAGATCTATTAAAAAAATAGAAATTAATACTAATAATAAAATAATTAATTTCTCTGTAATGTATTAAAAAATATTTATTCCGAATAAAAATTAAAATAACATAATTCTTTAAAATTATTTGGTTTTATTCTTAATTTTTTATTTTTATCAAAATATACATCATTATATTTATAATTATGTAAATTATTTATAATTTCATCTGATACTAATAAATATTCAATATCAATATCAAAATTAATTATATTATTTAATTCAATAACTAAATAGAAATCAATATTAGGAAAAAGACTTTTATTAAGAATATAAGAAAATATCCAATTATTATTTTCTTTCTTTGCTTGAATTTTTAAATTTTTATTTTTTAAATAAACTTTTTTATAATTATAATCTTTAATTTTTAAAATAGATATTAAATTTCCATATAATTTTGTTTTTATTTTATTATTCTCTATTTTAAAATTATTTTTTTTTTTATTAAAAAGTAAAACATTATTTTTTGTTAGTTCTTTAAAATCTTTAGATAAATCAGTTCCTCCAATACCATCAAATATATCGAGTGGTTTTAATAAACTTTGAGAACAAATAAAATTATAAATATCCATCTTTTTAATTTGAAAGAAAAAAAAATCAATTTGGATGATTCCAATAATCGGGTAAATTAACATTTTTTCTTCTGTTTTTATTAAATTCAGAAAGAGAATTATCAATAACTTCATCTGTTTCCATTAGATGATAAAAATCGGAAACCATCCATTGAGTTAATTCTAAACCATCTAATTTCCTACTATATCTTTGATTAGGTAATTCCTTTAAATAAGATTTATTATTCTGTTTAACCAATAAATTCCAATTCCAATCAATATTATCTCTATCTTGTTCTAACATTGGAACATAATCATCTAAAAAGATACAAGCATATTTATTATCTCTTGTCCATTTAGGCCGGATTTTTTTATGCAATAATTGATCTAAACGAGCCCCTAATTGAACAGGGGACTTATTTTTTAACTCTGTTGTCCATTTAAATAATAAAGTATTACGATTTTCTAATAATGGCCTTAATTTCTCTTGTGTATTGTAAAGCCATTCACAGTAAATAAATTCCGTAATAGTAAGAGTAGCTACTTCAGCACACATCCACATTCGTTTAAACATATATTTGTTATCTTCATCAAAAATAGATGGAATTGGTAATCCCCAAAGTTGATGAATACAATCATGAACCCGAAAGATAATTGATTTTAAATAAGTTTCAGTTAAATTGCCCGTTTTACTTTCTCTAACTGTGAATGGGATGGGACTCCAACGTGGGGCAAATTTATTTGTTTCTCCAAATTCCGCACCTGATTCAATTATACGGGCACAAATTGGCGCCCATTCATCCGGAAATACTTCATAAATAAATTCCTTTAAATACTTTGAATTATAAGCTTTTTCTAAATTAATCTGTCTTGTTTTATTCATCTTTAAATAAAATAAAAAAAAAATCAATTCTGGGGGAAACCAAGGTTTAGGGGATTAACTCCCCCTTAACCCCCATCCCTATTTGTTTGCAAAGCAAACAAATGCCTTCAGCAAAAGTGAATTAAATTTATATATTAATTATAATTATTCAATTTTTAGATATTATAAAAAGAAAAAATAAAATTACTTTTAGAGAAAATTTTCATATCTTTTTTATCTTTTCAGGTTTAACCAATTCTAAATTCTTTTTTAATCTCTCTTGATTTGCTTTAAAATAGTCAAATGAACAATTGTGATCCCCTAAACACTTAATACAATAATAATTTTCACATCTACATTTAAAATTCATTAAATTAATCTTTTTATTACATTTATCACACTTCATTATTATTCTCCTCTATAAAAATTAAATCAATTCTGTATAACTAAACAATCCTTACATATAGTTATTGACGCCCATTTATCGTAATTTGTAAAGAAAGAAATATCTGATAATTTACTCTCAAACTCTTTTCCTTTTTCGTTTTCACATTGGACTTTAGTTTTATTATCTATATTAATCGTAAATAATTTATCAGATTTACAATCCTTACATTTCTTATAATTATTATTCGAAAATATCTTTATCGGTTCTAATACAATTCTCTTTGTCATTTAATTTTTATTATAGAATATAAAAATAAAAAATTTAATTTAAATTTTTGAACAACAATTTAATTTAAATTTTTGAACAACAATTTAATTTAAAAAATAATAACAATAATTTTTAAAATTTAGATTATAATAAATATTATTTTTTTTAATTGTAAATCTTTTATCTTCAATCATTCTCTTAAAAATATATTCTTCACCTTCTGAATATACATTAAATATTATATTTGTTTCAGTTTTAATTTCTTTATATGTTTCAATTAATAATCTTTGTTTATATTTAATTCTATCTAAAACTATTAATGAATTTTCAATTGTTTTAAATTCATCAAATACCCAAATATTATTAGTATTTAATCGAGCATTAATTATTGTTTCTCCCATTTTAATATAAACTTTTTTATAATTATAATTCTTTATTCTAAAATCATAATAGATAGGATAAGATAACCATACATAATATTTACTTTTTCTTAATTTTATTAGTTTAGTACATCTATAATTTTTAAATATTAAATTTGTACAATGGTCAATATCATATAATTTTTTATACCACAAAGTAAATATTGATAAATTAGTTTTATATATGGTATGATCAGTTAAATAACCTGTATCTATAAATTCTTCTTTAAATATTTTTTCAAATTTATCATAATCAAGATCAATAATTTTTAATTTATTTATTCTTAATAATAGAGAAATATATTCTTTATATTTTATTTAAGTATATTTATCTATTTCTTTTTTATATATTTTTTCTTTTTCACAAAGAATATTATTATAATAAATTATATATCCAATACACATTCTTTTTTAATTTATTCGAATTATATTTCAATTTTTTAATATAAAAAAAAAATTTAATTTTATCTATTTAGAATAAATATGAGTAATTTTATTGGAGATAGATTTACTTTTAACAATCCTCTTATAAGTAAATATAACCCAGCAACGACAAGTCTAACTCCATATTACAACAAAAATAACAATCCCCAAATTGGACTCGAATTATCGCCCCTTTACTCAACAAATCCTTCTTGGATTTTAACTGTATTGCCCCGTATTCGTGCTTTCAAAATTATAGAAACACAAATGCAAAAGCCCTATAATCGGGAATGGGTCAATCAATATAAAAGAGGAACTAATCCCGATAGAACTTATGATGGACGATATGAATGGCTTTACGAAGGTGATTGGAAAACTCAGAACCCCGCCCAAAAGGATTTTAACTTCTTTATTGGCCGATACAAACCAAATAACAGAGTAGAAATGGCAACCAGTGTTATAAACACAAGAAACGCCGATGAGTTAAACGGATTTTTCGGAAAAAGAATAGTTAAAAATATTAATGGTGAAGCATATGGTGTTAGAATGAATATCAATTATGAATGGTTGATTAAAGGTAATGCCTCTTTCTTGGCTAATAAATGGCGGGCATTTGAATTATATAAGGGATATAATATTCTAATTAGCAAGGACAATTTCCATTTACCATTGATTTACATTAAAACAAAAGATCCCAATGTTCATATCGGAATTAAACTAATTGATACGGCTTTTAATGCCCGTAATCCATATAAACCCATCTTTAACTTCCTTAATCTAAGAAGACAACGCCATTTTTATAGAGACGCAACAGAGGAATTTAATGGGTTAGTTGTTCCTCAAGTTAGAATGGAACAATTAGAAGATACTAATCATCTTAATGGTATGTGCCTCTCTAAATTTAATTCACGGAATGGCATGAACCGTTCTTACACTGTTAATAATATTTATCAATATACCACTCTTACTATGAATGAAAATGGCGTCAAAACTAATTCCGATTTCATTGCCGGAATGAATAAAGAGGGATATGCCCATAACCGATTAATGAGGGGCAACTTCATTGTTGATAGACCATTCATTATGTGGGTTGAACACGACTGGATCCCCAGTTATCCTCTTATGATTGGTATGTATAATAGAGATACTTGGATTCCAATATAAAAAAAATATATATAAATTAGTTATAGATAATATTTTTTATTATATGATATGTTCCAAGGTTGATTTAAAATATCTTTATAATTCACTGAATTTATCTGAAAATTTAATCAATCCTTTTTTATATAATGAGTTAAATATTTCATAATCATATATTTCAATAAATTCTAGATGACCAAAATATTTTACATTAGGACGTGTTGTAAATTTAATTTTTTTACACTTTTTCCCTAATCCTTTTAAAATAAAATTTAACAAATATTTACTTGAATAATTTCTTTTTTTTAAATAAATTATATTATTATTTTCTACTTTAAGAACTTCAAGATATCCTGACATATCTAAAAACTCTAAACAAACATTTTCAAAATTAAAAAATTCATTAGATAAAGTTATTTTAAATATAATATCCAAATAATAACGATTACTAAATTTTATTTTTTTATATAAATTATTATTAATATATGAATATTTATTTGAATAATAATAACAATATAAATAATCTTTAAAATTAGATACTTTTATTTTTTTAAACTTTTCTGATTTTTTTAAAAAAATTTTTACTCCTAATTTTAAAATTTCATCATTATTAATTCTTTGTTTAAACATTTTTATCTTTATCTTTTTTTTTTTCAATTGTAATATATAATGCCAGAGTTAATAGATGAATTAATTATTCATAATGAAAAAGGCGAGGTTATTGCTATTGATGATTTCAAAAAAAATTATATTGAAAATAATCAATTAGACAATGAAAAAATTTATAATTTTCTTTATAATAAAATTTGTTCAGATGATATAGATGATATTGATCCAAATTTATTTAATATTGATAATAACTTTAATAAATTTTTAGAAAAAATTAAATCAAAAACAAAAAAAATAGAAGATAATATTGAAAAAGAAATGAGAAAAATAAATAATCTACCAGAAATAGAATACACCAAACAGAAAGGATTAATTAGTTATAATGAAACAAAAACAATGGTTGGGCAATTAAAAGAAATGGTTAATTTATTTAGAATTCAACAAATTTATGCTCTTTATTATAAATTTTTATTTAAAGAAGCATTAGTACCAACATATTTCGATTTGTGTGATATTCCAGAAGAATATTTATCACAATATAAAAAAATTAATAAATTAGGATTTTTAACAATAGATTCACAAATTGGTAATTGTATAGAAGATAAAGAATATGAAAGATCATATATATCTGGTGTTATATTTAAAAAAATGGGTTGCAAATTAGCATCACAATTATTTAAAAAGGGATATAATATTATATTATCTGAAATTCATGAAGAAAATAAATTAGGTAATCATTTAGAATATAATCTTACTTATCAAAAAAAAAATAAAGAAATAAAATATTTTACAAATCAACCAATTCTTCATATTAATAATATTTATCAAATTGCCCAACCAAATTCACCATTATTTAATGATTTAATGGATAAAACCTTTAGTATTTTTATTTGTGATACTAAATATTGCAATACTGGTGTTTTAATTAATGATATTGTTGATATATTAGAAGAAATAAGTCCCTTAAAAGATAGTAATTGGATTTAATTCTTCTTTTCAATTTCGGGTTTATAACTTCTAATTCCCATTAATCTGTCTGGTTCTTTTCCTTCCCATTTTCTTATTTTATATTCTTTTTCATAATCTATTTGTTTTCCAATACATTTAACTTGGAATATATCAAAGGGTGATTGTTTAACCATTTGATATTGTGCAATCCCCGTTTTATTTGTTTTTTCTAAGTAATGTAATCTGGCACAAATTAAATTGGTTATCATTTTCCCCAATTTATCTCTTATTTGGGAATTGTCCATTTTAAAGGAATTCCACCAACCAATATAGAGGTATAATAACACCAAATGATATGTACCCAATTTATCATTTGTTGGGGAACATATTCCATTATTATCATAAATATCAAGTACTTTTATTTTATTTATCTTTATGGCATATTTACTTTTATGAAAATGTAATGGACTTCTCTTTTCTTTAACTTCTATATCTTTAAACTCCTTCTTTAACTTATCTAATATTTCATTTGGGTTATCCGTTAAAATTTCATAAGAAGTTGTTTTGGGAAAATAATTACCATAATCGGCCATTTTAAGATATTCAAGATAAGCATAATTACCAATAAAGAGGATATTATCAAATTTATCAAGTATTTTTTTTATTTTATCTAAAATTTTATGGGGCGTTTTTGTTGTATTTGTATCTTTTATTGTTTTAATTGATAGAGGATAATGTTCATCAATTAATGTGTCGTATTTATATAATTCTAACCACCTGGAAACACAGGCCATTGGTTGTGTGAAGGCCATTAAATTATGGATTTTTAGAATATTAATATCAACAAAATTGTTTTTATTGGGCATTATTTTTATTAATTTCTCTGGACAATAATAAATCTTTATAACTTTATAGGCCAAATATGTTATTACATATGATTCTTGACCCCCTGTATAATCCTTCTTGGCTTCAATCATCTTAAATCCGGAATCAAATAATTTATCGGCTAATTCTATTATATTGTTTCTTGGTGTTGGGGAATATACAGAATAATAATATTGTTCTATTGGGGGATTGGGAACAAAGTCTTTAAGCCAATACTCAAATGCAAATGTGTCGAAAATTAATAATTTATTGGATTTTATAAATTTTAATATTTCTTTATGTATGGGCGATAATTGCTTCAATATACGTTTTCTTTCATTTGATTCATAATTTTCTATATATTTCTCTATTTTATACATTTAATCTATTTGTTTAAAAAAAAAATTCAATTTTATTTTCTTTTTTTTTCATAAAAATATAAATCTGGATTTACACAATAATCATATGTATTTTTATTATATTCATTATTACAATGACCATTAAGAATTTCAATTAAATTATTTTTATAATTCTTAAAATAATATTTTTTTTCAATTAAATTTTTTTCTGATTTAATATATTCTATATAAAATTCAGACATTGACTTTATATCTGTTTTATATTTATTACATTCTTCTTCTTTAACTGTATAATCAACAATTGCTTTACAAAAATATAAATATGCTTTATTATAATCTTTTTTAAGAATATCTAAAGCTCCATATAAATACAATTTTGCTAATTCATATAGAGATGTATAATTATTATATTCTCTTATTGATAACTCAAAATAATATATTGCTTTTTTATAATTTTCATAAAGATAAATTATTCCTAAATTATAATATGCGAAATAATTTTTTTTATATCTAATTGATTTTAATAATAATAATTTACTTTTTAAATTGCTACCTCCATAATTTATATTTATTGCTCCTAAATTGTTTAATAAAATATAATTATTTTTATCTTTTGAATATACTAAATTATAATACTCTTTTGCTTTCTCAATATTTATTGGAATTCCCTCTCCATAACAATTCATTGTTCCTAATTCAATTAGAGCATAATTATCATCTGGTTCTAATTCGAAATACTCTTTCGCTTTCTTATAATCTTGAATATAATTTCTATAAATTAATCCTTTAACCACATTATTATCATATTCTTTAAATTCATTAATAATCAATTGTTTATTATTATAATTTCTTTTATTAATTAAACAATCAATTATATAATTATCATCTTTTTTTCTTTTAGCTTCTAATAATTCATTCATTATATAATAAAAAAAATAAAATTCAATTTAATTTATTATCTTTATCTGTTTGATATAAATCACATATTTTTTTAAATTTTTATAATAAAATAATATATAAAAAAAATTAAATTTTTTATTTATCTTTTTTATGCCGAAGGCATTTGTTTGCTTCGCAAACAAATAAGGGATGGGGTTAAGGGAACTATGTCTAACGGGGGTACGCAAAGCGTATCCCTGAAACGTAGTTTCCCCCTAGAAGTCTTCCAATTCTTCAAGTCCTTTACTTTTATCAAAAGATCCGGCATTAGAATAAACAGTTGATTTATCTTCAAAGAATGAACTCTTAATTCCATAACTATTAATATCAATAAAACTAAATGGATTAGAAACATTGTAAATCTTAGATAATCCCAAGGATACAGATAAATGATCTGCGATATATTTAATATATTGTGTCATATGGTCTTCATTCATACCAATTAATCTAACGGGCAAGCTTTCAGTTACAAAAACACAGGCAACATCAGTTCCCTCTTTAATTATTTGATGGGCATTTTCCTCTGAAATTTTATTAACAAGAATATCTTTATATAAATGACAAGCGAAATCACGATGGAAACCCTCGTCTCGACTAATAAATTCATTGGCCTTTGATAAAGCCGGCATTAATTGACGGCTTCTTAACCAAAAGATACTCGCAAATGGCCCCGAGAAGAATACACCCTCAACAACTGCAAATCCAATTAATCTTTCGGCAAATGAACGGGAAGGATCCATCCATTTTTTAGTCCAATCCATCATTTTATTAACAATTGGATAATGTTCAACTGCATGAAGTAATTTATCTTTCTTTTCTGGATCATCAATAAGATTAACAATCATTAAAGAATATGTAATATTATGAACACGTTCAATAAAATTCTGAATATCATAATTAGCTCTTGCTTCTGTTAATTGTACTTCATTACAGAAATTAGTAACTAGGTTTTCTCCTACAATACCATCACTAATAGCAAAGAATGCTAATGTTAATTCAATAAAATGACGTTCATCATCATTTAATTTATTACTCCAATGATCTCTGTCCTCTGCAAATTTATCTGTTACCTCGTGCCATAACCAAATATGACTACATTGTTTCTCAAACCAGTCAAAGGTTTTTTGATATTTAATTGGATGCATTACAAATCTATCCTCACTTGGATTAGTTAAAGGCTCATCATTTTTGATCTCTTTTGGTTTATATTTATTAATTAATTCATCTAATTTAGTTTCATAAGAGGCGCCCGGCACTAAGGCGCCCGGCACTAAGGCGCCTGCTTCTTTAAGAGATAAAAGTTCGGAATAAAATTGGTCAGACATAATATATTATCTTAGATTTTTTAATTTTAATTAAAAAAATTCAATTTTAATAGAATATTCTATTAAAATTGAATTTTTTTTTTAATTTAATTAAATGGAAAATTTAAAACCATTAGTAAAATGGAGTGGAGGAAAAACAGATGAAATAAAATACTTAATTTATCATATACCAAAAAAATATGATACTTATATTGAACCTTTTGTTGGTGGAGGTGCTTTATATTTTTATTTAAATCCAAATAAAGCAGTAATAAGTGATACACATAAAGAATTAATTGATTTTTATAAAACAATAAAAGATGGATATAGTGAGAATATTTATAATTTTATGAGTAAAAATAAGAATGATGAAGAAACTTATTATAAAATAAGAAAAACAAAACCAAAAACACCATTAAATAATGCAAAAAGATTTTATTATCTAAGAAAAACTTGTTATAGAGGAATGTTAAGATATAATAAAAAAGGAGAATTTAATATTCCATTTGGAAGGTATAAAACATATAATTATGAAATTTTAAAAAACAAAAATTATGAAAATTTATTAAAAAGAACAGATATATATAATGAAACATATGAATTTATATTTGATTATTATAATAATAAAAATAATTTTATGTTTTTAGACCCACCATATGATAGTGAATTTACAAATTATGGATTTAATTCATTTGACAAAAAAGATCATATTAATTTAGCAAATTATTTTAAAAAAATAGATATTAAATGTTTATTAGTAATTGGAAAAACTGATTTTATTACTAATTTATATAAAGATTATATTGTTGAAGAATATGATAAAAATTATAAATTTAAATTACATTCAAATAGAATTGGAAAAGAAATAAATAATAAACATTTAATTATTAAGAATTATTAAATCTGCTATTTTATTTAATAATAATTGATAATTAATTTTTCCTATTTCATTTTTTTTATATGTAAATGTTAAATTTAAATTTAACATTTCTAAATATTGATTAATACCAAATAAATTATTTTTAATTTTATTATATTTATATTTAATTGTACATTCTTCAATATTTAAGTATCTAAAACCTAATAAACACCATTTAATTTCATAATCTTTATATTTTTTTTTTAATTCTTCAATAATATCTAAACATTTCATATATGTTATTTTTGTTTTTTCTGTATCAAGATATAAATTTCCTTTTAACTCAGAATAATAAATTATTTTATTTTCTTTATCAACAAATAAATGATCTTTTTGTTTTAAATTTTTTTTATTTTTCTCTTTTATTTCTTCTAACTTTGTAAATTTTAAAATTATTTCTTTTAAAATAATTTCAAAAGCAATTCCTAATCTTATACATTGACTTTGTGTTAATTGTTTATTAATTAAATAAGATAAACTATGAAAATTTTTATTTTTTTTTGTTCTTTTTTTCTTTTATTCATTATTATTTATTATTTCTTCAATATCATTGAAATTAAAACTCATTTTTTGATTTTAAATTTTTTTTATCAATTTTAGGGAGAAAAAATCTGTTCAGGGGATCAACTTTGTTAGGAAGACATATGTAAATGTGGGAAAATCTTATATTTACTCTCTTAACTCCAAGGAATTTCATCAAATATTGTAAGAAAAAATTGTTGAGTCGCACATCAGAAAAATAAATATGGGCTTCGCCCATATTTATTTTTCTGATGTGCGACCCAACAATATTTGCCGAAGGCTAAGGAGGGTTTAAAAGGGAACGTAGTTCCCTTATAAGTCCCCAAAATTGAAAAAAAAATATAATATGTTTTAAATTAAAGTTTTATTTTCTAAAATAAAACATACCAAATAATCAAAACATGTCTCTTCCAACTCTTAGCCAATACACTCCAGCAAAGATTTCATTAACCAAACCAAAGAAAAATAAAAATGGAAAAGGCGAAAGCCAATGGATTAATACGGAAGAATTTAAAGAAAAATATGGTGGTAATGTAGTTTTTGAGATTAAAGATGCAATCGTTCAATATACGATTAAACCTTATGATCCTGAAGCTAATCCTACTACTCAGGGACTTAAACTTCATATTCGTAAAGATGAAAGTAATGCTTCTATTATGGAATTATTCAATAAAATTGAAGAATATGAACAATTTTTCGGATCAATTATGGATGATAAATCTAAAGAATGGTTCTTTAAACAAAGAAAAGCTGGGCAGTCTTATGGTAAAGTGAGTTCTTGTATTTCAGAGCATACGAATAAGAAAGACCCGAATAATCCTTATCCTGATACTCTTCGAATTAGTGTTCCTTTTGATTATGAAACACCTTATCGTGTTAAAAATTTCCACGATGCTGAAACTCTTGAAGAAATGAAATTAATTCATTCTGCTCGTGAAGGGTCTGAATTAACACCAATTGGTGATAAAGTTCTTAATGGTTCGTCTGGTAATTTTACTATTAGAATGGGAAATATTTGGCATTCCAGCGGAAACTGGGGTATTAAACTCAGTCTGGTTCGTGCTGTTGTTAATTGCAAGACTTATAATGGTGGATCAATGATCCTTCCTCCACTGGTTGCACCTACTATTAAACCTATTGAAACTAGAACTGAAACTGAAGATCCTGAAGGAACTGGTATGGAAGACGACGAAGGAGACGACGACGACGAAGGAGAAGTTCCAGATGAAGAAGAAGGTGAAATGGTTGAAGCCGATGAAGAAGAGGAAGTTGAAGTTCCTAAGAAACGTGGTCGTAAGAAAATTTAATTTAATAAAATCTAATAAAATCAACAAAGTTGATTTTTAATTTTTAATTTTTAATTTTTAATTTTTAATTTTTAATTTTTAATTTTTAATTTTTAATTTTTAATTTTTAATTTTTTTTATTTTAAAAATAGAAAACAATATTCTCCAAATAAAAACTTTGAAGTCCCCAAAATTGAAAAAAAAAATAATTAATATTACAAATTATTGAAAACTAAAATGTCTATTGAAACTGGTATCCAAGAACTTAAAGAAATGCTTAATCTTATGAATACAAAGATTGATTTTATCAAACAAGGTATTGATAACAATACAACAACGACTATTACTAAAAAGAAAGAAAAGGATCCTAATGCTCCAACTAAACCAGCAAGTGCTTATATTCTGTTTGGTAAAGATAACAGAGAACGAATTAAGAAAGAAAATCCTAAATTAGATGGAAAAGAAATTACTAAGAAGATTGCTGAGGAATGGAAAGAGTATAAAGATACAAACCCAACTAATAAATATCACCAACAATATAATGAACTTAAAGAAAAATATGATAATGATATGACAACTTATAAGAAAAAAAATGTTGGAGGTTCTATTAGTAATACTAAGATTTCTGATAGTGATGCCAAGAGTTCTGATGATGACAATGACAATGACAATGACAATGACAATGACAATGACAATGACAATGACAATGACAATAACAATAAAGATAGTGATAATGAAGAAGAACCAATTGTTCGCAAACGTACTAAGAGAACAAGTCTTCTTGATGAAGAGTAATTAATTTAATTTTTTTTATTTTTCCATAAATAAATATTCATTTATTGATTTTCCATAAATAAATATTCATTTATTGATTTTCCATAAATAAATATTCATTTATTGATTTTCCATAAATAAATATTCATTTATTGATTTTCCATAAATAAATATTCATTTATTTATTCTCTTTATATTATATAAAATTATGTATTTAGCTGGTGGAAAAGGAAAAAAAAGTCGTTCTAAATCCCGCAAATCAAAACGATCTAAATCCGGAAAACGTCGTTCTAAATCCGGAAAACGCCGAAGTGCTTCCCGTCGCCGAAGTGCCTCAAAGAAAACTAATGAAAATGTAAGTTTCTATGCTCTTATGCTCAAAGAAAATGGCAAGGAAGTTGGCCGATATAAAGGCAATTCCCCAAGCCAGGCTGCTAAGAAAGTACAAAACATGCATTTTAAAGGAAAAGATACAATCACTGTCTATCTTCGTCAAACATCCCCTGGTCTTCACAAAAACCATGTATTCATTTATAAAGTATCCCGAAAGAAAGTTAAAGCTAATGCTTTCATGAAGGAACGTACTGGCAAAAACTATATGTACCAAAAATCTGTTAAATTCGTTAAAGAATTAGATCACTAATTTTGTATAAAATTAGGGGTAATTTATTTAATTAGGGTAATTTATTTAATTAGGGGTAATTTTTATTTTTTTTTTAAATAAATATAGAGTAAAATAATGTCAAATGTTAGGCCTATTAATGACCCAGATTTTCCAATTAAATTTAATGAAACAGAAAATGTAAAAAAAATTCCCCCAATAGATAAAATATTTGATTATGTGCGAAGTAAAAACTTTTTAGCATTTAAAGCAATTACTGGAAGTGGCAAAACAATTTCTCTTCCAGTTAAATTTGCTAATAAAGGAAAAAGAGTATTAATGACACAACCCCGTGTTCTTAATGTTATTGATAATGTTCCAGTTATTGATAAAGTTCTTCATGAAAACAATATAAATAAAGATAAAACAGTCGGGCATATAACTGGTCAAGGTACTTTCACTTCAAATACAGATTATATTACTCTATGTACTGAGGGGTCTTTACTTGCCATTATTAATCAAAAAGGATTTAATGAAGCCTTGAATGATATAAATATTATTATTCTTGATGAAGTTCATGAAAGAACAACTGATTTGGATTTAATTATGTTTTATATTAAAGAGAACAATTGGATTTCAAATAAAAATAAATTAATTGTAACAAGTGCCACATTTGATCCATCTAAATTTGCTAAGTATTTTAATTTTCCACATAATATTGCTTTCTTAGAAGGTGCCAAACCCAATTATGATATTGAATATTCCCAAATAGAACAAATTAATGATTGGTGTAATTTTATTACAAATAAAGTTATAGATATACATACAAACACAGAATTAAAAAAATGGCGGGATATTTTGATATTTATTTCCTCTAAATTTGATATTGATCAGTTAATTAACTATTTAAATCCCAAAATTATGAATGATGAGAAACTTAATGGATTATTAATTACCTCTTTATATCGGGGAATGACCCCAGATGAAAAATTTAATTCTATATCAAAATTACAGGAATTAATTGAAAAACAAGTTAAAACAGTTGCTGATAAAGATCCAACAAGAAGAGTTATAATTGCAACAAATATTGCCGAAACCGGTATTACACTTCCAGAAGTTAAATATGTTATTGATATGGGTATTGCTAAAGTAAATTATTTTGATCCAGAAAAAAATTCTTATAATTTAGTTCCTTCTTATATTTCTCAAAATGTTGCTGAACAAAGATGGGGACGTGTTGGAAGAAGCAATGATCCAGATGCTAAAGGAGTTGTATATCCTCTTTATACTGAAGAAATATTTAATGAAATGAATAAAAGCCCAATCCCCGCTATATTAAAGAATAATATAGATGATATAATTCTTAAATTTTTGAAAAAATCTAATTTAGAAAAAATAAAATTCCTTGATAATCCAAATAGTTTAAATATTAATCGATCTATTATGAATTTAAGAAAATTAAATTTAGTTGATAAAAATGGCGAAATTAATGAATTGGGAAAATTAGTTGTTGATTTAACTATAAGTCCTATACATGGTAAAATGCTTTTATATTCAATAAATTATGGATGTTTTGATGCAATGCTTATTGTTATTTGTATAATTGAATTGGGACTTAATACTATAATAAAATCCTCAGATTTTAAATTACCAATATTGTATAATGATTATTTATCTGATCACGTTAATCTATGGTTAATTTATAATTATTATCAAGAACATCCAAATAGTCATATGTTTGATATTGAAGGTATTGTTAATTTAGAAAATAGAATTTTACAAGTTAAAAATTCTGCAATGAATAATAATTTACCTTTCTTTAATAATTATCAAGCTGATATAAATACCACGTGTCTTGCAATTAAAAGAAGTGTATTAGAGGTAATTGGATGCCAAACAGCCAAACAAAGTAAAGATAATAATATTATCTATACTAATGATGAAGTTAAAGGCAAATTGTCCAGTTCATATCTTTTTAATAATAGAAGACCAATGATCTCTATTTATCCAAAAATTGTTTGTTACGAACAGATACAATTGAAAAAAAAATCCGGATTAGAATATGAATTTTCATTGATTACTGTTCCTTTTTAAAATTGAAATTTATTTTTTTTATTTTTAAATGGAGAAAGAATTGTTTGATTATATTTTTAAAAATAGTAATAATAAAAAAGAAAAAGAAAAAGATAATATAATTAATAAATATAAAAATCATGATAATGATTTAATTAAAGGATTAATTTATCATTTTTATCTTAAAGATTATATAAAAGCAAAAGAACTATATGAATTGGCAATTGAAAAAGATAAAAATAATAGCTATGCTTATAATAATTTAGCATTATTATATCATTATGGTAATGGTATAGAACAATATTATATAAAAGCAAAAGAATTATATGAATTGGCTATTAAAAAAGATGAAAATAATAGCTATGCTTATTGTAATTTAGGATTATTATATAAGAATGGTGATGGTGTAGAAAAAGATTATATAAAAGCAAAAGAATTATATGAATTGGGAATTGAAAAAGATGAAAATAATAGCTATGCTTATTGTAATTTAGGATATTTATATCATTATGGTTATGGAGTAATTCAAGATTATAAAAAAGCAATTGAATTATATGAATTGGCAATTGAAAAAGATGAAAATAATAGCTGTGCTTATAATAATTTAAACAGTTTTCCTCAAAAATATATTATAAAATATGAAATATATAAACAAAATAAAGAAATAATTAAAGAAATAAAAAATTTATCTAAAACTATAGAGGAATATAATGAACAAATTAGTTATTTACCATATATGAAAAATGAACAAGAATTAACAAAATCATTTAACTCAAATAAAGAATTAAATGATTTAGATTGTAAAAAAATCTAATCATATTATAGATATTATTTTCTTTTTTTGGTAGCATAATCGCGTTCTTCCAGAAATTGAAATTATTTTTTTATTATTTAAATTTTAAAATGATTAAGAGTTTTGTTGAAATTAAAACCCGAGAAATTCATAACAATAATTATAAATATTTGTTATTTGTATCTATTTTATGTTGTTTATTCGGTTTTAACTCAATTAAATTTCCCATTGTTTTCTATTCAACAATTGGATTAATTATTATTATTGGAACCATTCAAATTAATTATCTTAATGAAAAATTAAATGAAGCAAAAAAAAAATTTAAATCTAAAATTGACTAATTTAAAATCCAATTGGGCGATTATTTTTTTTTCTTCCACCACCAATGTGCATATTTCCTAATTGAATTTTAGATAAATTTGCGGGCACTTTAGCCGATCTTCTACGACCAGATAATCCTTTTAATGGTACATTAAATTCATTTACAGCTTTATTACCTTTATCATCTTTTTGATTTTCAAGTAAATTTAGTAATTGAATTAATTCTGGGTTCATTTCGCGCATAATGTATTCCATTGTAGAATTTAATTTATATACACAAGTCTGCATATCTGGATCATTTTTCATTATTTTTATTTTCTTTTGTTGTTCCATAAGCATTTTTAATAACTCTAATTTAGGTTTAATATTATAAATTAGATTATTAATGTTATTAATGCCCTCTGAATAAATCTTATTCATATCGCGATTTATATATCCATCTGTTTCGCCAATTACACTTTCAACTAATGCCTTCTTTAAATTGATATCAATATCAGCGAATATTTTATTATAACTGGTATCAGATTGTCCCGTAAATGCTTGAACACTTTTTAAATATTCCTTATTCACATTAGGTTCTTGTGAATAAGCATTTAAATCATTAATAAGTTGTTCAATTGTGCTTGTTGATGTTTTTCCATCTAAAAGATTTTCATCTGTAATTGAAAATCCAGGAATAGTTCCTGTTAATTTTGTTTGGTTATATGCATAAGAAGCATCTTGGAAATCTTCATCATCACCTTTTGTTTTTGCTTTAGCTGCAGCTTGTTTAGCAATTTCTTCTGAAGAAGGATCACTTTTTTTTTGTATACCTGTAAAATTACCTATTGCTTTTGCACTACGTTTAATAAAACCATCTCCTTTAGCTCCGCCATATTGTCCATCATCAGAACTATAATCAGATTCACTTTCAGAACTATAATCAGTATCAGTCATTATTTATTATATAATAATAAAAAACAAAAAAAATTAATTTTTTAAAGCATATCCAATTAATTCATTATCTTTAACTTTGCTTGCATATTGTTGAATTAAGAATGCAGTTAATTCCTTTTTACTTGGAATATTCCTTCTTGGATATTCTTCTTTATGCCAAGTAGAATAATGACTATAGATTGCACTAACTGGGATCTTAGCCCTTTTAGCCCCTTCCTCAATGAATTCGTTGATGTATTCCATTAATATATTATTTCTTTCTCTGTATTGATTAGTCGCCTTCATAATCTTTTCGGGTTCATTAATAGATTGCATGTCTCTATAGAATTTATAATATTTCAACAAGATTAACATATATCCTTCTGTCCAATCCTTTAACTTTTCTTTAATAGTTTTATCAATTAATCTATCATTTTCTTTTTCGGGTTTATCACAAAAATGCATTTCAAATGGAATAACTCTAATTCTGTCCCAAATAGCCGGTTCATTAGTATTAACATCCGGCAAGTTATTTGTCATTAGATATAATTTAGACGATACTCTGAATTCATTATCATTATGATATAATTTTCTTACACTAATTGTATCATTACCCGTTAATTCCTTAATTACACCAGTATTCAAAGAAATATTCGCCGTATCTGGTTCTTTAATTATACAAAATCTCTTTTTAAACATTTTGGCAATTTCCGGAACTGCTCTTCCGGTTTCTGGGCGTTTTTGTGTAATCAAACTAACGGGCAAAGCACAAGTATATTGTCCAAGTGTTTTTTGATGTAAATCCACAATAATACTCTTTCCGTTTCTTCCACCCCCAATCCAGATATAAAATTTCTCTTCTCTATTAACATAATCTAAGGAACTGGCAAGAGTTAATAATAAATAATCTCTTACTTCATTGTCCGGAATAACTCCCTTTAAAAATTCATTCACAACCTTAATATCGGCATCGGGATTATAATTAATCTTTGTATTTAATGAAATATAATCTTGAGGACATCCTTCACGAAATACATCATTCTTTAAATCATATATTCCATTGTTAAATCCAATTAGATATGGATTAGTATCCAATTCTTCTAATAACTTTGTATCCCTAAATATATAAGTACTTTCTTTAATCACATGATCCAAGAAATTAGTTGTTCCCAATTTTCCAATTAAACTACTAATATTTGCTAATATTTTACTATATGCCTCTTTCTCAGCATTGTCGCCGGCGCTATACATTTTCGCCGAATAATCATAAGAAATATCCTTATAATATTGGGCAATTTCATCTGTTAGTTTCTTTCTTAAATCATAAGCATCATTTTGATATGTCCATCTGTGATTAATAAATTTATACCATCCCGAAACAGTTTTATCATGACTTAATACATAACAATAATCATATCCATATAATTCATATAATAACTTAGCCGTATCTACATTTTTTAATGTAATACGATTAACACTTTTACTCAAAATTTCCTTCTGAATTTTCTTATATTCTTCTGAACTATCTTCTTTTGCCCAATAATAAATACTAGCAATTGTTAAATCCCCATTTGATGTTCCCCAAATTTTATCTGCCGCATCTGCATCAAATTTACTTGGCACTCTCTTACTAAATTCAATCCATAAATCATAACATTCTTGACCCCCAATAGAGGATAATGCCCAACCAACTTGAATCCATAAATGATATTCAGTTGCTCTTTTAATATCTAATAAATCTACAATCTTTTTTAATAATTCAATATCTATTTTTTCTTTTGTATTTTTTTTAATATTCGCAATAATTTGTTTAGGATTTTTATCAATCTTTGTTTTAAATATTTCTTCAATGTATTCTGGTTTAACTTTTACTCTTTGTTTATTTTGTCTAACAGATAATTTATATGAATTAATATATTCTTCTATTTTTTCTAATTTTTCGTTGTAAATGGCCGATACTTTGTAAGGATAACCATCTGATTTACTACGAGAACCATTCATAATCCATCCACTATTCTTAATTACTGACAAATCAAATACTTGTTCTTTTAACACAATATCCGGAAATATGTTAGAGAAATATTGTTTCAAAAATATATCCCTTAAATAAATTTGAATATCATATTCTAAAACTATAGAGAATAAAATATGAAACCCGTCCCTTCCATTTGTTGGGGATTTTTTTTCTGAAACATAAATCCTAAATTCATCTGGCATATTAATCAAAATTTTCTTTAAACATTTATAATATCCTACAATAACCGCTTCAATTTGATGTCTCGTATATACTCGACTATTATCTGAGGTCTTTAAATCAATATCTATTTTAATTGGAGAAGCCTTTTGAGGTGGGGCTTCCACAAGAAATGGGACATTTTTAATTTCCCCTTTTTCGTTAAGATTATTATCATATAATTTATAAAACTCCCTTAATTCTTTATCAGGAATATAATACTTACCAGATGGATTTTGAATTGAATAATGAGAATATGGCGGATTATCCGCCTTGTGTTTTTTCAAGAAAGCAAACATTTTTATATTAATTATTTTTTGATTTCAATTTTGAAAAAAAACAATAATAATAATAAATATTATTGTTTTTTTTGAAAAAAACAATAATATTTATTCCTTTTTAAAAGTATAAGTATAATTATCAAAGGTCATTCCCATATATATTTTACCACCATCATGAGGTGTTTGGATTTTAACAGGAACAATTTCGCCGTCTTTTAATAATTTACCTCTTATATTTATATATCCAGTATGATCTGAATTCTGTACAGAATAATTAATTATATTCGAATCAATAAATAATAATACATCTAACTCTTTTAAAGATGAAGATATTTCATCATCTGAATTATCTTTTTTACCGTTAATTAGTTTCCCTATTTTTGTTTTCCACATTTTGGACATTTCTTACATGCTTCACAAACCGGGCATTTTTTTGATTTACTCTGTGTTTCTCCCATTTATATTATATAAAAAAATTATATTTTCAAAAAATAGATGTTATTTAAAAATTATTGTTATATGTTTCTAATTTTAGAAAAAGAAACAAAACAACCTGAATGGAAATATACAGATAAAAATATTAAAACATCTAATTATTTCTTATCTAAATACACATTTCATATCAATTGTTATGAAAAAATAATGAAAACAAAAAATATTTATTTAGTTAATTGTTTAGATAAATATTTAAATTCAAAAAATATAAATGATAAAACATTTCGATATGCTATAAATTATAATTGTTCATTAGAAGAAACTTATCAATATGATTTATTCTATAGAGAAGAATATTTTTCTAATTATTCTGAATTAAAATATCTAATTGCCCGTTTTTATAATTGGAATGAATACCTTTATTTAACAATAAATACCTTTATTTAACAATAAATACCTTTATTTAACAATAAATACCTTTATTTAACAATAAATAACAATAATTTTTAAATGAAGAAAAATATGTATATTCCTTAAATGTTCCCTCAAGAAACCGATTTCTAAGATGGTAATCTATAAATTGAAGAGAATGTTCTTCAATTCTTTTATTATAAATTATAACATTATATGCATAGTGTGAATTATAATTACGAATATTACAAAATAAAATATTAAAACTAAATTTTAATTTTTTTAATAAATTAATTATCTCTTCTATTTTTTCAAGAGAACAAAGTATTTCATCCCCAAATCTATTTGTACGCACTTCATTAAAAGTACCATATTTAATAACATCTGAATTAGAATTAACAATTATATGATTTAATAATTTAAATATATCTCCTCTTTTTTTAGAAATTGAATAACAATCTGATTCACTTATTATATATTTTTTTAAATCTTTATGTTGTTCTTCAATTGGTAAATTATAATATATTCTATCTATATGATTATGAGTTTTTTCATATTCTTTTAATCTTATTGGAATATTATTTATTCTAATTTCTATATTCATTATTTATATTTATTTTTATCTATTTAAATTAATGGAAAATAAAGAAAACGTTTATAATAAACTAAAGAAAGTAATAAATCAACCAGATTATGATCTTGGCGATTATATGAATTTAGTAGCCGTTGCTATGGAAATAACAGAGAAAATTGTATCTGGAACTGGCGCCGCTAAGAAAGTTATAGTTATGGCTGTTGTTAATGATATTGTCACCGAAAGTAATTCCGATTTAATGAAAAAAATATTAACACCTCCAACTATTAGCAATCTAATAGAAGTAATAATTAAAGCCAATAAAGGATTTTATATTATTAATAAAGTTAAACGCCGATTTTGTTGCCTATGAATTTAGCATTTAAAGAATACTGTTATCTCTATTATACTTTCCCTTATAAATATAAAATATCAAGATTTATTGATAATTATTTCTATAATAGTTTAGATAAATTATATTCATATAATTTAATTTCAAAAGAAACAAAAAATAGTTTAGAATTTCAAAAAGATAAAATTAAATTAATTAAAAATTCAAAAAATTATTTTTATTTATTTTATCTTTATCCAGTTAATACAAATTTAAATTTATTAAATAAAAATATCAAAATTTATTTTGAGTATGTTAGTGATTTTGATTTTAAATTATATATAATAAATATTGTTATAGAAAAAAAAAATAAAAATTTATTAGATATATTAATAAAATATTTTGATATCGATATAGATGAAACTTTATATGATTATTGTGTTGATGATGATATCGATGAATTTGAATATTTTTATAAAGAAAATGAATATATAAATTTATATAATATAGAATTTTCTTATATAAAACACTTTATGTTTATTAAAGCCGCTTTAATCGGATGGACTAAATATGTTAAAGATAATTATTATGCATATTCAAATAACAATGAACTCCGAGATAAAGTAAATGAATTAGGTCATTCCGATGTTTATCAATTCTTATATAAAAAAGATAAAGAAATTAAAAAAAATAGATTAGATAATTGGACATTCACTCCACCATTTTGATTTAAATATTTATTTTTTTTAATATATAGTAAGACATTGTTTTCAATATATCAAATGGTTTTTTTTAAAGCTTATAATTCTAATTTTTGTTTTACATTTAAAGAATATTGTTATCTTTGTTCTATTTTAACTTGTAAAACTAATTTATCAAGATTTATTAATCCAGATATTTATTCAATGTTAGATTATAATGAATATGAATATGAGAATAATCAAATTTATAATAATTTATATGAATACAATATAATTTCAAAAGAAATAAAAAAAAAATTAGAACTTTTAAAAGATATAAATAAAAAAAAATATAAAAACTATTGTTATCTATTTTATTATTATTCAGTTGATTTGAAGTTAAATTTATTTAATAAAGAAATATCTTATTATTTTCATTATCTTACTAAGTTTAATTTTAATCTATATATAGTAAATAAAGTTATAGAAAAAAAAAATAAAAAACTATTAGATATGATAATAAAAAATTTTTGTATTGATGAATTTGATCATATATATGATTTTGATTATGGTAGTTGTTTTAACTTTTTTTATGAAGATAATAAATATATAAACTTATATAATTTTCATTTTTATAATATAAATGATTTTATTTATATTAAAGCCGCTTTAATCGGATGGACTAACTATGTTAAAGATAATTATTATGCATATTTGAATAACAATGAACTCCGAGATAAAGTAAATGAATTAGGTCATTCCGATGTTTATCAATTCTTATATAAAAAAGATAAAGAAATTAAAAAATAATTTATTATTTTTTTGGTAAATAAAAAGTTAAAATAATTTTAAAAGCTAATAATCAGGTTAAACCTCTGTATTTTAATAAAAAGGTGATATTTTTGTTCCAGAGTAATAATAACGATCTGAAGAATATAATATATATTTATTTACATAAACATGTAATGTATAATATTTATTATAATTTGGATTATTTACAAATTCATTATTTTCAATAATATCATATGTTGGATGTATATATTGTTTATTTCCACCTGTTGTTATCATTTTATATTCTAAGTATTTTCCTTTAAAATTATTTATATTAAAATTAATAACAAAACTTTCTAATTTTTTTATTAATTCATATTCATTTATAAATATATGTATTAACTTAAACATATTATAAGAATTATTTTTATATAATGAGTTTTGTTTCATTCTTTTAAAAAAATCATACTCATAAGTTATATTATTTAATTGAAATTCAAAATCTATATCTTTATTTGCTGATCTTTCTAATATTTCTAATATTTTTTCTGTGTAATTATTATTATCAATATCAGAAAATAAAATATAAACTATAATTGGATAAAGTACTATATCCTCACAATCTTCATTATCTTCTTCTATTTTATCTAAAACTAAATCTATTTTTTTATCTTTTACTGTTGCAAATAATTTTCCATTTTCGTATATTTCAGTAATAATATTACCATTTTTTTTTACTTTAATACTTGGTTTATAATTTAAATCTATTTTATCTTTAAATTTATCAAATAACCATTCAATATAATTATGGTTATAATCAAGATTATAATCAATATAATCTCGGTTATAATCAGGATAACCATAATATATAAAAGCTGATTTTATTGGATTTAATATTACCATTTTATCATTAAAGCTTTCAAAATGATAATGATATTTATTAATATCATAGTCTTCTCCTAAAATTTCAATTATACCCAAAATTAAATCAGATTTTTCTAAAATATTTTTTGGTGATAAAGACATTAAAAAATTTTTTTTAATTATTGTTTCTTTTAAATCATTTTCGATTATTATATTTTCTATTTTTTCAATATAAATACCTTTACGTACTAATACTAAAAATGTATAATAATCGATTCTAATAAATGGAATAGATAATAAATAATCTATATTTTCTTTCATAATTATTTCGTCTATAATTTTTGTTTTTATTCTTTTATTTATTTCATCCTCTAAATCTCTTGTTGGTTTTCCGTCTTTTTTATATTGACAATATTCATAATTTGCATGCAAAAGAAATTTATTTAAATCTTCTATATTATCAATTCTTCTATCAAATATAGGTTTTAAATCTTCTGTAATATTTAAATTATCAATTTTATTTATATAAATATTACAATCTGTTTTAGGACTTAAAGCAATTGCATACATATATTTATATTCATCATCAATAGAAACATTGGTTCCAGTTTTATATTCTATTTCTAATAAATCATATAATTTTGCTATATAAGTAATATTATTAATATTATTTAAACTTATAATTCCTCCTTTATAAACATTTAATATAATATTATTATATTTAACTGGTACATTATTTTCAGAAAGAAATTTTTTTTTAACATTAGTTGAAATAAAATTATATAATTCATCAATATAGTCATTAATAATATATTCATTATAATCTTTAATTTTTTCAAAATAATCGTTTAATTTATTACAAATATTTGGATCGTTAATTGTTAATTGATCTAAATTAATAATTTCTTCTTTTAACTCCTCCATTTTTATTTTAATAGAATAAATAAATTCAACTTCGTTGAATTTAATTTTATATTTTAATCAAAAAAAAAATTTATTTTTTATTAATCAAATATTTATTTAATTCCGGATTTGGGCGTTTAACTGCTCTTTTAATCATAACTAATCCTTTGTATTTACAATTAGATAAATGTTCAGTTAAAGACCCACATATTTTACATTTTACTCTTTGTCTTAGGTCATTTGAACAAGATAAATGACCGTATAATCCACACTTTATACAATGATATTTACTTGAACCACATAATTTATAAGAATGACCAAAATGATGACATATTTCACACACCTCCATTTTAATTTATAGTTAAATAATATCTTTTGTTATTTTTTTATATTCTTCTATATATTTAATAGAATATTGTGTTTCACCAATTTCATTGGCTTGTTTAATATTATATTGTCTATTACCTCTAGTTTTCATCATTTTATATTGTAAATAATATTGTTTAAATTTAGTTCTATCAATTACTAATTCTAACATTTTATTTTTTAATTTTTTATAATATTCTTCATTTGAATAATCTCTTTTTAACATTATTTTATATTTATCATATTTTTCCTTTGTTTCATAACTTGAATAGATAAAATCAATTATTGTTAAACTAAATTCTGGTAAATACATTTTATTATTCTCTATTTTATTTTTGTCTATTTTATTTTTGTCTATTTTAAATTCTAAATTTATTTCTTTATTTTTAAAAATATTTAATATTTCTATTATTTGAGAATGATATCTCTCATTAATCTTCACATGTGAATGTTTGGCATAAACATAATTGTTCCATCCAGAATATATTTCTTTAATTGATAAATAAAATAAGATAAAAGCAGGTACTCCATTAATATTAATATCAATATCAATATCATTTTTTAAAAGTTCTATAAAAACTTCATTTTGTTTAATTCGTATATCTAATTTATTAATACTATCTTTATCTTTATTTTCTCTTAATGTTTTACTAAGTACTTCAGTATATTTTGTATGATATATATTACTATAGTTCTCGCAATATTTTAAATATAAATTATTTAAAATTTTTTTATTTAATATTTTTTGTTTTAACAATGGTAAAATTATATCAAATCTTTCCTCTGTATAATTATTAAGTAAATAATCATATACTGTGAAACCATTATTTTTTTCTTTTATATTTAAATAATTTTTATCCAATGTACCTAAATAATCAAGATTTTTAATTTTTCTATTTATAATTTGAATCATTAATTCTGTTAATCCATAAAAATTTTGGTTTGTTTTAGAATCAAAATCATTATAATAAATTATATAATTATCTTTATAATTTTCAATTAAATTATTTAATTCATTTCTATTTTCTATAAGTTCATTGTAGTTATTTTGAGGATAATTAAAATAATTTCTTTCATCATCAATTGTTCTATCTAATCTTTTTAGATTATTATTAAGTAAATCTAAATATTCTTTGGAATATTTTAATCCATTTTGAATTAATTTTTTTAAATATTTTAATTCATTTGTAATAGTCTTTGAATTATTTATTTTATAATTAATTTTTTCAAAAATTGTTTTATCTTTTTTATTTTTAACATCTAAATATATTCCATTATCAATTAATTTTTCAAATACTTTAAAATTATTTTTATCAAAAGCATCAAATAAACTATTACCATAATCATCATAAGTATTTACATCTATATTTGGATTTTTTTCAAATAATAAATCAATTATCTCATTATTATTATTTTCAACAGCATAAAATAGAGCATTTAAATCATGTCTATTTGTTATATTTGTATCGGCACCTTTATTTATTAATAGTTTTGCCAATTTAGTATTTTTATTTTTAATTGCTAATATCAATGGGGTTCCTTTACGTGATTCAATATTTAAATCAATGCCTCTAATATTATTTATCAAATATTCAGCAACATCATAATATTCTTTATAAATTGCTATAATTAATGGATTTATATTATTATATCCAACAAAATAATTAAAATTAAAATTTTTATTTCTAAGTTTTTTAATTATTTCTATTATCATATTTTCAGTATATGGTTTTTCTTTATTAATAAAATGAAATAAACTTGTATTAATATTATTTGATAATAAATCAATTAATAAATTATCTTTTATTTTATAATTTTCAAAATTTAATTTTTTAACTTCTTCTAAATTTTTACTTTCTAAAAGAGATTTTAATTTATTAAAATCTAATTTTTCTTTAATTAATTTATATTTATTATTTAATTTTTCTAATTTTCTTCTTGTTTCATCAGAAAATCTAATATTATTGAATGGTTCTTGAAATTTATCACTATTATAAAAACCATATATTGTTTCTACACAATAATATATTGAATCTTCTCCATTAATTTTAATTAAATTGCCATATATATCTTTACATTTTATTTCAAATCCCTCATTACATTCATCTGCAGATATTGGATCGTCAAATTTATGTTTTTTTACATCATCTCCATTTATATAACATTCACTCATTTATTTTATCCAAAAAAAAAATAATTCAATTAACTTAATTAACTTTAAATTTCATATTTTTCAATGAATTAATTTTGAATTGTCCTCTATATTTTGTGCTATAATATGCTTTCAATTCTTTCATAGGAGCAACAGATGTACTTGGATAATTTTCTTTAAACCAAGCTTTAAACAAACTATAAATATCATTAATTTTTAATGAATCACTTTCATCGCCCTTACATAAATTCTCTCTATCAAATTCCAGATAAATATTACTCTGTTTTTGATAATTCTCAGTGTATTCCTTAACTTGATTTGGTTCTTTTACTCTATATTCATTATTTCTATATTCTTTATAATAAGCCAATAAGATATTCATAAAGGCCATTTTCCAATTTTTCATTTTATCTTCTAAATTATAATCCTTTTGTTTCTGGAATGGATCGTTTTTATCTGGATTATCCACAAACTTCATTGGAAAATGAACAACCCTAATACGACGCCATACACCATCATCTTGACTATTTGGTGCCGGCAAATCATTTGACATCATTAGTAATTGTGCCTTGTTTCTAAAATCAATTCCCTCTTTATATAATCCACGTGCCTTAATTTTATCACTTCCAGTTAAAGCCTTAACAATACCCATATTTAATGTATCCTCTTTATTCGGTTCAGATAAAATAGCCAATCTTTTATTAAACAAGGAAACAACCTCAGGTGAGGCCGCACTTGATTTCTGTCTTTTTTGTGTGATTAAAGCAACATCTAATGGCAATGCATAATCCCCCAATGTATCCTCAAATAGATTAACTAATAAAGATTTACCATTACCGCCTTCTCCAGTGAAAACTAAAAACTTCTGTTGATAATTATGAGCATCTAAACAAGTACTCATAAAAGAAAGAGCATATCTATATACATCCTTTTCCGGCAAAATACTATGAATAAATTTCTTTACATCATCAATATAATCCATACTCAATTCAAAACTATATCCAACAGACATAGAAATATAATCCTCTGGATATCCTGATCTAAATGTCGCCTGTTTCAAATCATATACTCCATTCTCAAATCCAATTAAATTCGGATTGCCATCCAGAGCATCGAAAAATTCCTCTTTATACATACAAAATCCCGCCTCTTTAATTACGTCATCTAAGAATTTAGTTGTTTCTAATGTTTTAATAATTTTATCAACGTGATCAATTCGTTTTTTTGTTATCTCTGTATCTGGACTATCATCGTCTTTAATTGATGTAGAAGCCTTGTTCATTAATCGACCTCTAATTCTTTTATAATATGCTTTAACTTCTTGAGATAATAATTTTCTAATTGCACTATATGCATTTTTTTTCCATTTGTGATTATCAAAATGATACCATTCACGTTTCTCTACACTTCTGTATGGATGACAACATACAAATTCATATCCATATAATTTTTCCATAATTTCCGCAATTGAACCATGCGTATCCGGCAATTTTTCAAACATCGCCGATGTTGTATTATCCATTATTTCCTTATATTCCTCTGGATTGTCGTTCTTTGCCCAATAATGTAATGTTCCTAAACGCAATTTACCACTCTCATCTGATGTATTCCAAGTCTCAATACATGTATTCTCATTATAAACACCCTTCCGAGTACAACGTTTTGAAAAATCAATAAAATCTTGAAGCATACGCTCCGGATGAATATTACGTAAGCACCAACAAACCCTTATCCAATCTTCACGATCATTACTACGTTTAACATTTAATATCTTTACTAATTGCTTTGCAACCTCAATATCTTCTTCTCTAATTCTTGAATTAAAATATGCACTTTCTTCTTCTGTATATTTTCTTAAATTCTTCGGTTTTAAATATTTATTAAAATACCAATCATTAATAAACTCTAATTTATCTTCTTTATATTGTGTTCTCTTTCTATTCTTCCATAATGATAAATATCTCGCCATATTATTCGTGTCAATTTGGGTTTTCTTTAACTCTTTCTTAAGAATTCCCTGTTTGTTAAAGAGGTATATATCTGTAATACTGTAAAGGGGGCCATCTGTTTTACCTTTTGACCAATACATTGTCCAACTTTTATCTATTATTGATTTATCGTAAATATCACTTGCATCGTTAATATAATTCATTTCTCCAAAAGCATTCTTAATCAAATCTTGACTTAATACTTGATCACGGATCCAATATTGCATTCCATAATCTAATACTAAATGGGGAAATATAATATGAATACCATCCTTATAATAGTCCCCCGTTTTTGATTTACTATATTCCTCTTTCTCCATTACAAAACATAAAATATCTTTATCAAAATTAACTAATTTACTTATATATGACATTAAACCCATTATAAATGTTTTAATATCTTTCTTTTCATAAAAATGAGAATTATTACTTGATTTAGATAAATTAATTTTAAAATCTAAATCTATTCTTAAACTACAATAATCTGGGGGACATTTCTCAATTATATATGTATCTGTATCTTTTACTGTTTTATATAATTCATAAAAATCTTCTATTTTTTCATCCGGAATATAAAATGAACCCTTTGGATTTCCTGCTGAAATGTGTGTCCAATTTTTTTCTATTTTATTCGCCTTATTTTCATTTAAAAAAGAATAAAATTTAGACAGGCTCATTTTAAATTCACAATTTAAAATATGTTGATATTTTATTTTTAAATCAAAAAAATAAGAACTATAATCTCATTAAAATATTTTATTCGGTTTCAAATATTTTTGATAATAATGTATCATTATTTGGAGTAAATATTTTATCTTCCATATCTCTCCCTGTTCCTATAATATTATTCCCTTTAATCTCATTTATTTTCTTATAATCGCCCCACATCATTTGATCAAATGGATCATAGAATGATTCCATTGAAAATCCAATATCTTCATTCTCATCAGTATAAGCATATAATATTTCATCTTTATTTAAAACAGGTTCGATATCAATTGGATATAATATATCCTCTGTTAAATATAAAGATCCAGTATAATACGCAAAACGCCCCAATTCTCCCTCAAATATTATAAGTTTAAAATCCGATAATTCTTTAGGTTTTATTAATGTTAATAAATCACCCCTTATTTGTGGATAATTTACATTTATATTTTTGGTTAATACCTCTTTTAAATAGTAATCATAAAATTTAATAACCGTATTCTTACGTTTTTTACAACAACATAATCTAACTTTTGTTAAACACGTTAATAAACAATTACACATATTTACAATTTAAATATAGATTTACTTTTTATTTTATTATACGAAATATGGGATCATTTAATTCAAAAGAAATGCCAAAACAATTAAAAGAACGTATTGAGAGTTATAAATATCGCAAGTTTTATGAATATTCATCTTTAGCTGTTAAGATTAAATTTTCATATAAAGTTATAGATAAAAATAATATAAAATCTAAATTCGATGAAATGAAAACAATTGGAACTAAATTGACTAATATTTATCATCCAACATCTGTTTTTCTTACTCATCAAGAAATTGATTTAATCTTTAAGATTAATCAGTTAGGGTTTGATCGAAATAAATTAATTGTTTTATTTACAAAAGAATTAATCAAACATACTGATTTAGATTTTAGTATTAATCTCTATTCTGTTCCAAATAACGAAACAGAGATTAATTATAAATATCTTGAATTATATAATTTTATTTATTGGAGATATATTTGTTTTAACTCTTATATGAAACAATTTTATCCGGATTTAGAGAATGAATATTATATTTTGATTAAAAACAATAAGGAATTATTGAACAATAAAGAATTTAATACGATCTATACAAGATATGCTTCTCCATTTAATATCTTTATAAATTTCAATTCCCCTTTTAAAGCATTATATAAATATATAATGATTGATAATGTTGATTATGAGATTATTAAAAAATTAAGTTAAAAAAAAATTTTTTTTTATTTTTTTTTTAGATTAAATTAATGGATATACAATGGAAAAATGAATCTAATTATTTAAATTATGTAAATAAATATAATATAAATTTCAAAGATAGAATTTTAATTTATAAAAAAATAAAAAAAAAGATAAATAAAGATTTATCAATTACAGCATATACTCCTTCCCCAAAAGCTAAAAATCAACAATTAATTATATATAATAAAAAAACATATAAAACTGTTTTCTTATTAATTTATAAAATTGGGTTTAAAGATAGTTTAGATTCAGAAACTTGGTCAATGTGTGATGATTTAAAAAAAATACCTTATAGAAAAACAAAACATATATTTGATTGTACAAATAATTATTGGATTGGATTAAAAATAATCCCAATATTTGAAGGTGATAATAGAATGGATAGAGAGATAAAAATAATGCAAATGGTAAATAAATTAATTCTAAATAATAATTCTCCAAATTTACAATTTTATTATGGAAAGAATTTATTAAAAGATTTTGATTATAGGAAATTATTAGATAATCAAAGATTAAAATCACGACTTAAAGCTTTTTATAAGGATAGATATAAAATTGATATGTATTTAATTTATAATGAATTTAGTTTTAGTAATTTAGAATTTTTTATAAAGAAAAGAGAAGTCAATACTGACATAATTCATAGTTTAATCTTTCAGGTTTTGGCCGGATTAGCTACCTTAAATAAACATTATAGTATTGTTCATTTTGATTTGCATATTGGAAATATTTTATTTAATTCAATAGATACAATTGATTATATAAAATATAAAATAAGAAATAAATTATATTATGTTCCAACGCATAATTATATATTTACTATTATTGATTATAGTAGAAGTGCAATATTAAATTCTGATATGGATAATGAAATTAAAAAGAAATTTATATTTCATTGTCGAAAACAATTTGGAATTGAATTTGAATATTCTATTGAACAAATATTAGATAATTTAGATAAAGATGATAGATATTATAAATATATCTACAGTTATGATGTTTATAGATTTATTAAAAATTTATTAATTGTAACAAAAAATATAGATTATGATAATAAATTATTATTTAAAATTTTAGAAATAACAAAAAATGATTTAACAAAAAAAATATTAACTGGAGAATTTAAATTCAATGGCTCCCCAATTAACATTTTAACTAAATATTTCAAAAAATTCTTAAATAAAAAAAAAGAAAGAGTTTCTATGTTATTCAGTATTTAGGTTTCTCACTCAATTGTTTAGCAAGCTCAATAACGCATTCCATTAGTTTTGTGTTTTGTTTTTTTAATTCACCATTTTCAATTTTTATTTCATCTGGTTTGGTGATATCCAGATCAAAATGATCGGGAGTTAGAGTATTGTCGTCTTTAAGCATAGTTTCTAATTTAATTAAAAAAAAATCAATTTTTTTGGATTTAGTTAAAATAATATTCACATTTATCACATACGTAAGTCGCTTTTAATGTATTATTCTCTCTAATTATATAAATTAATTCCTCTTTTTTACATTTAGGACAATCCATATATTTTCTTGGAAGAGTTGGATTATATTTAACAGATTTAAGAAGATATTCAATATTGTTTTTAACAATAAAATTTTCTGAAAAAAGTTTATAATCCTCTTTATCACCAATAATAGTAATTCCACATGTATCACATATAAATTTTAATTCATCTGTTTTAACATTAATGTTTAAAATTTGACCACAAGAATCACAAAATTTCATTCTAATTTAATTTAAAATTGAATTCAATTTTAAATTAAAATAGAATAATAAAATGACAGAAGATATTGACTTTTCTGATACTGAATTATCTGATATTGAAGAAGAAGATAATATCAAAAAAATTAAAGATATTAAATTTGATTATGTTCCAGATAATGAAAGATTAAGTTATAATAAACTTACTAAATATGAATATACCGCAATTATTAATGAAAGAATGAAACAATTAAATAGTGGATCAACACCTTTAGTTAATTTTGATGATTGTGCTAATGATATTGAAAAAATAGCAATTAAAGAACTTAAAGAAAATAAATTACCATTTAAAATTGTTAGACCTATCGGAAATAACCTTGAAACATTTAATATTCAAGATTTAATTATGTTTTAATAGAATATTTAAAAAAAATTAATTTTTTTTTTTATTTATTTATTGGTAGGGAAATTAACTCCATTTGTAAATACAGTTAGATCATTGTTCTCTTTAAGTCCCCGACGAAGATCGTCAAGAACAATGTTTGAACGTTCTTTCTTCTTTGAGAATTCATTTGCTCCCATTGTAATTTCACGAACCACATTCTCTAAAAAGGCAGTTAGATAGAATAGGGCTTTATCAGATACTTTAATACTGTTTGTTTGGGTTTTAAATAAGTTTGAAACGCGGGGTTTTGACATTGTAAGTTTAACCGATTTCTTATCAGATGAGTATTTTTCAAAACTGGCATCTGTATTAGATAGGATTTGCTTGCGAACATCATTATCTGGAATAATTTCATTAATTGCGGCAATTAAATCACGTTCCTGAATTGTCTTGCGATCATTCACTTTTTCACCAGATGTCTTTGCAAGAACATTAATCCAATATTTAAGAACGTTCTCAAGATATTCCTTAACGTTCTTACGAACACCTACATCGTTATTATAAGCTTTTGATACTTTGTTAATATAAAGAAGAAGGTTATGAGTTGCAGTGGTGCTTGCAGCTTTCTTGGCTGTAGGTTTAACAACTGCCTTAGTAGTTGCCTTAGTAGTTGCCTTGGCAGTTGCTTTTGTAGTTGCTTTTGTTGTTGCCTTGGTTGTTGCCTTGGTTGTTGCCTTTGTAGTTGGTTTTTTAACAACAGCAGGTGTTTTTTTTCCACCGGTTTTTTTAAGTTGAACGTCCATAACAGTGCTCATTATTATCTTTTATAATTAATATCCATTTAATATGAATTAGAAAAAAAACGCAATTATAATATATAATGGAAATAGATGAATTACTTATTAATTATTCAAAAGGAAATTTAGTTATCAATAAGTTTATTAAATTATTAGAAATTGATAATATACATCAACTAAATACTTATTTATATGTCTTGTCTCTTTCTAAAGAACCAATTAAATTAACAAATATTTTAGAACATAAAAATCAAATAGATAAAATTAATATAATGGTAAATAAATTACATAAAAATAAAATATTCGAAAATTTAATTGATAAATTAATAATTTATAAAAAAAATATAGAAATAAATGAAAAAAAATTTGAAGAACAAAATAATGAAAAAAATAAAAGATACGCAAAAAGATTTTAATATTTATTCCGAATAAAAAATAAAAAGCAACAGAGTTGCTTTTTATTTTATATTTTAATCAAATAACATAATAATTATTTTTTCATAATTTATATAAGTTTTTAATTTTGATTTAAAGAGCTTATAATTATTAATATCTATTAAAGGTTTATTAACAATTAGATTTAAAGAAATATTATTCCCATTAACCTCTTTAATTTCTATCTCATTATTTAACATTAAATTTGGATGATCTTTGAATAAATAAGCCAAAGAACTTAATATTTTTTCTTCTAAATTATTTTTATTTTCAAAATTAAATTTATGATTTAATGGAATTATTTTTTTATCTTTCAAATTATAATAATTTTTTTTTATTAATACTTTTGTAAATTTTTTAATTTTTTTATTTTTTTCTTTTTTTATTTTTTTTATTTTTAATTTATATAAATTATCAATCTCTTCAATTGAGGAAAACTTCATTTAATTAATTTAAAAAAAATAATCAATTTTTTTTTGAATAAAAAATAAAATATTTTTTAAATTACTATCCGAGTTTAACTAAATAACCCATTGTATTTGGTGTTTGTTTTTTGGGTACAATAATATCACCGGTACGTAAGAAACATTGATCATTAATATTAATCCATCTATTCATATCTAAAACACGATATTGACATACAGAGGGATTTAATCGATCATTACGCATTTGTAAGGTGTGTTTATATGATCCAGGAACACCAGATACAGGTACAGCAGCAACCATTCCAATTGTTTTCCATCCACCAATACGGAAACCATTGCGTAATCCCTCTTTTTGATTTAAATTAAGAATGTATAATCCACCAATATTATCAGGGATAACTTGATTTCCCATAATGTATTTACCTTCGCCATTACGAGCCTGTTTAGTTCCGGTTAATTGTAATCGAGATCCATCAGACATAACAAGAGCATAAATATATCCATATTCTTGGAAACGACCCTTATCTGCCGATGGAATTGAAATCATATCAACTGGAAATTCGACATTTCCTTTTGGAGATAAATCAGCTAATCGAGCTGACCCTACACGCGTCCAATCAGTTGGGTTTTCTACAACAAGTTTTTCTTCTCTCATAAGGGTATTTCCCATATTTGTATTTATATTATAAATAGATTTTTATTATTCTTTCGCATAAAAAAAAATAATTTCAACTAAATATAGTATAGGATAATTCTTTCAATGAATTATTGATATTAGTTAGAATAATTAACTGTAAAAATTGAATAAACCCAATACCAATAATTACAAAACCAATTGCATTAACATTATTATTTAAAATTATAATTGATTCTTTTATTTCTTGTGTCATTTTAAAATTTAAAAAAAATAAATTCAATTTTTTTTTAAATCAAGATTTCAAATGGATTCCCCTTCGGGTTCAAATGGATTCATTGCCCCCTTCGGGTTCAAATGGATTCATTGCCCCCTTCGGGTTCAATGTATTTCTTTTCCGGTTTATATCCTTTAACCATCTCAGTTCCATAGAAAAATCGACTATAAGGTGCTAACCTAACTTCCTCTTTATCCTTTGTTGTACAATTAGTATCAAATATACAATAGGGATAACTCGGGGCTTCATAACAGAGGGGTAATATACTAAACTCTATATCATCCTCTTTATTTTTCGCCGGATTTAACAAGCAATTTATGGCAAAAGCGTATTTATTTTCTTTTGTTTCATTGTATTTAATATATAGAAAACGTAATAGATAAAAATATGAAACAATTTTATGTCCCCCGGCTTTAACATGAGATAAACATTGCGCCCCAATTATATAGAAAGTTATAATATGTATCCCGCCTTTGGTATAAACTTCATAATACTTCTCAAATATGTCTAAATATGGCCCCCTTTCTAGAATGGTATATCCTTTTGGTAAATTTGGTATTTGTAATACATATGCCTCTATAATATTATTTTCTATTTGGTTTTCTTTATATATTAAATTATAAGCCCCCAATCCAGTAATAAAAGCCCCATCCAATAATTTAGAATATTTTTTTAATATTTCTTTTTGAATTTTATTTTCTTTTATTGTTTCTAATTTATTAAATGATAATGGATATAATCTTTCTAATGTTTGTACTCTTTTTAATGCCTTAATCCATCGATTTGTATTTGTATGGGGATTTGAAACACTAACATATAAATCTATCTTTGCATATTGAGGATCTATATAGAATAATCCATCAATTAATATCTTTGGTATTTTTTCATATTGTTCTTCTGGTATTAATGTTATATCGGCAACAAATTCTGGGGCGAATTCCGCTCCAATACGATATGTATTTGGATGTAATGCCGGAATACGTCTTACATATTTATATTTAGCATCATAAAGAATATTTGCTATTGATATTGAATCAAATTCATTATTTGGTGTATAGAAATCATAATCCAAAAAATCCGGAGTTTTATATGTTTTATCTTTTGCCTTTATTAACATTGATACCGCGGTTCCTCCATATATTATTCTTTTATGGGTTTTAATATATTCCTCTATATATTTATTTAAATCAAGTAATAGAGGTAAATGTTGATCCATTATTAATTCTTTTCCTTTATTTACTTGTTTTTCAAGTTCTTCCATTGGAATTTTTGATTCTATTATTTTTGAACTTGAACGTTGAAATACTCTTTTCATTTATTTAAAATGAAATAAAAATAAATTTTTTTTAATCAAAAAAATTGATTAAATTAAATTATAATTTTCAAATAACAATAAAATGGAAGCAAACACTTGTAAATCATGTGGTCGTTCATTAACTATGACAATGTATTTAGATTTAAAAGAAAGTATTGCTAATGGTAATAAAGAACACAAAAAAATATTTGAAAAACATAATATTGATACTTATTGTTGTAGAAGTGTTTTATTAACAAGTACTAATATTAGTGATTATTTACCATTTCTTTAAAGTCTCCGAAATTGAAATATTTTTTTTTTATTTTACAAATCAAATCATGAGCACTGAAACATTTGAAATCTTCCCAACTAACTGCGATCCTAAGGAAACATTTGTTGTTTTCAAAAAGAATGAAGATGATGAAGAAAATAAATATGTTACTGATGATATTATTAATATTGATTATATTAAATCTCAAGATTGTTTCTATCATTTAGAAACTTATTCAATTAACTTTAATCAGTTAAACAATTTTATTAATGGTATCTTTACAGATTTCCAAACTGTCTCTCAGATTAGAGAAACAGATGGGTGTTATGATGCTAATAAAATTATGGATTATATTTCTGATAAATATGAGATTAAAGAAGAAGATAAAGATAAACTTAATGAAATCGCAATGATTATTCAAAAAATTAGTAAAGAATATATTACTAAATTGGATGATAAACCAGATTATATTAGTCTTATTGATATTCTTAAAGAAAATGAATTTACTAATGATGAATTTACAATGGAAAAATATAAGGAACTGTTAATTGAAAATAATAAACTTGGTCAAGAAGATACTATTTCTGACTATTTAACTGAAAAATTTGAAAACTTTGAATTTAAAGAAGAATATAAAACACAGATTAGTTGTGATTTTACTAAAATTATCAACAAAATTGATATTGATTTAGATAACGATTTCCAGCCTAAGATTGATGAATGTATTAATAACATCAACGAAATTTTAGCTAAAAATGTTGAAAATAAAATTGCTTATATTCATAAAGATTTCATTAAAGAAAATTATGGATTTATTCGTGATAAAATTAATGAATATGAAAGTATAAATGAAACAACTGTTGATCGATTTGATCTTACAGATATTAATGGTCAGAAACTCTATTACATGTACTTTGATGCAATGTATTATCAAATTTGGTTTAATATTGCATCAAACGGTGATGATAATCTTCCAGATTTTAGTGATCTTACAAAAGAAACTCACCTTGCAGGTATTTGTATTAGTACTATCACCTGTCTCTAAAAAAATTTAATAATTAAATAATAAAAAATAATTTTTTATTATTTAATTTTTTTTTTATTATCCATATGTTTTCTTATTTTATCTAAATTTTCATTTACATAACTTAATATATTTTCATTTATAATCCATCTAAAGAAATTTAATTGACATATTGTTGTTTTTTCTAATATTTTATTATCATTATAATCAAAATTAATTAGATGTGTTTTATCTTTACTCTTTCCCTTCGTATGATTTCTATTAAATGGATCTAATCTTTTTTTATCATAAGAATGTAATTGATTTGTATAACTGTCATATACTGATATATATTTCATCCTCCCATTTTTTTTATATTTAATTATAACCGGTATTTCTTTACTATATTTTGTTACAAAATATTCTAATAAACGTAAAGATATTTTTGACTCTTTATAAATAATTGGTTTAATTATTTGATCTATTGCTTTTGGGTACTTTTTATCGTAAAAATTACGTAAATGATCCAAAATTAATTTATCTGAATAATCATTCATTAGATATAAACTAAATAATAAGTTAAGTTTAAAATAATTTCTTTTTTTTTTATAAATTTATATTAAATGAAAGATAAGAATCATTGTACAATCTTTGATGTATTAACTAAAGAAAAGGGTACAGATAAATTAATTAAACTACTTACTGATAATTGTTTATCCTCTTTAATCACTAATCCTTTAAGCCATAGAACATTTATATTGCCCCCGGCAACTGCTTTATCAAAAGTTAAAAAAGCCGATTTAGATAATACAATTAAAAGACATGTATTATCTCATGGTATTGATCCCGAAAAGTATTTTAAAAAGGGCGATGAAGCAAGTGTCCCAACTATGATTAAAGGAGTAAGAATGGATATAGTTAAAAAAGGAAAGAAAGAAATAGTTGTTGAAGGAATTAAATGCAAATTAATCGCAACCGCAAGCAATGGTGTAATCTATTCTGCTGATAAATTACTCCCAGAAAAAGCCCCTATGGAACGTAGTAGTTCAAGAAAAAAACGCAGCAGTTCAAGAAGAAAGCAAAGAGGGGGATTTAATTTATCTGGTAATAATATAATGAATATTGGAGCAGAAATTATGACAAATTTTGCTTCAACTTATGAAAAACAATATCCTCTTTCTCTTGAAGATAATTGGTCTGCGCGTCTTTTGGCTAATTTGATTGTATATCTCAAAAATAATCAAGCATCCTTTAACAAGGGATTACTTCCTTGGTTAGGTAATGATCCTCTATCCACTCTTGAGAATTTGCTTCAGGTTTATGATAGTTCTGATGCTATGCGTATTCTTTCTCCTGATACACTTATGGGTTTTATGCAATCTCCTATTTATATGAACCCCAGTTTAGATGTTCTTAATGAAGGTCGAAGCATTTTACGTAGTGTTTGCAATCAGGCTGGAGTTCCTGGGCTTTGTACTTTTGACAGCGAATATCAATTCTCATCTTTTGTTGAAAATAAAAGAGATTATATACGGGAATTACTTCTTGCCGATCCTGTTCAAGCTCGACAAAATATTGTTTCTGTTTATGAACAATTGGCCGGAGAACCTGATATGTTTGATCCTGGAATGATCGCTATCTTTGATAAGGTTTGGGCTCGACCCGATATTGGCAAACAATTACTTCGTAATGATCTTATTAGTTTTACCAGCCAAACTATCACCAATTTACCTTGGCAACAACATTATAGTGCTATGAGTACTCTTTGGTCTCAACCCATTGATGTTGTTCTTCAAAGAGTTCTTGGTAGTGCTCAAATGGGCAGCCGTATGCAAACTGAACAGTTATTATTCGATGATACCTTTATTGGGGATTTCGTTAATAGTGATTGTTTCTTTAACTGCGCCACTATTAATGTAAATAATCCCGATACGTCTTCTTATATTCCATTTATTAATGGCGGATTACCTATGTCTCAACCGTTATATCAATCGCAACAAACAGATTTAAGTGTTGCACAAAATCTATTTGGAAGCAATGTTAATTATTCTTATCAATTGGATTCAAGCGGCCATCCCAATACAATGGGATGGGGAAGTTCATTAAACGCCGGCGATTTATGAATTAAATAAAAAAATAATTATTCAGACTAAACTGAATAATTATTTACTTTACTTCAAAAATACTTTTTTTTTTGTTTTTGTATTTACTGCAAATTCATTTGTTTTATATCTTTTGGTTCTCACTGGTTAGCAATCAGAACCCGCTCGAAAGCAGCAAGAACTGCTTCGTACCGAGCATCAATCTGCTCTTCGTCTTCATTCGCCCACTTTGAGAGGTTGGTGAAGGCAAAGCTTGTCTTCTTGTCAAAACTCTGAGATTGCAACCCAGCAACACCGTAGTATTCCTGGTTGTTTTCATCCTCAGAGTTTGTCAGAGAAGTCGGCTTCTCAGCGTGTGAGAAGTAGCACTTCTTGTACTTTCCGAACAGAACAAATGTTCCGGTGCCATCGCACTTGGTGCAATCACGCTTGCCTTGGTACTTTCCAGAACCTTCACAAGACTTGCACGGCACATAGTTTCCACAATGAGCATTTTCATCAACCAAGCTCTTGCAGATCTTGGAAGTCGGGGTTGAACACGTCTCAAGACACTTGCCAAACATGTTCATGTTGACATCGCCGGCGTACTTTCGAATGAAAGCAAGCGCCAAATTAAGATCCCTCAAGGGGATGCTGTTCGCCATGACCTCCTCCATTGCTGTAGGAGGCGCAGGCTTGTTAGAAGCCTTTTCGACAACCTTAAGCCATTGATCGGCCTTGGCAGGAGCCTCGGCCTTGGCAACTTCCGTCAATGCCGGAAATTCCTGTTCAAAAGCTCCAGAAGGAGCCTTGGTCTCGGCAGGAGCCTCAGCTGCGACAACAGTCTTGGCCTCAGCAGAAGCCTCGATCTCAACAGAAGCCTCGATCTTTCCATGAAACATCAGATGTCTCACAGATTGCTTAATCTCGGGGTATCCATCAAGAACACCCTCCAAAAGCTTATTGCCAATCTCATCATCATGCATGCGCTTCACACAAGCATCCAGTTCCTTCCGGAGATCTTGGATCTTGTTATCCAGCTCAAAAGCTCGAGCAAGATCAGTGGCGGGGCTGTAGGACATAGTTTGTTCTCGGGAAAAATTTGTATCTTATTTAATAAAAAAGTTTTCAATTTTTTGAGAGTTTATTTTTGTGGCAACGTCTATTTTATGAGTCAAAAAAAATTGATTTTATATCCTTATCATTGCTAACCTTATCACACTCAATAATTATAATGAGCAACAACAACTACGGCTTCGGCAACAACTACGGCTTCAGCAGTAGTATCTCTTGTCCTCCTCAGAGCAATGGAAGCTCGAATGGGGGATATGGTTTCTCTCAACAAGGCGGATATAGCTCTGGCAGACCCAATTATGGGGATGCTAAACTTTGGACTAATTCTAATAATGGACGACTTTGGTAATTCATTAGTAGGTATGAAGAAATACATACCTACTGATCAAAAGGTAAGTGTGTATTTTTTTATTTTTTAAATAAAAAAATGGATTATCTTTTTATTTTTTAAATAAAAAAATGGATTATCTTTTTATTTTTTAAATAAAAAAATGGATTATCTTTTTATTTTTTTTATTTTTTAGTTGTTTATTTCAATTCCAAGAAACATTTTAAGTCCACTCATAACATCTTCATCTGGTGCAGTTCCCATTAATTCCTTGGCCAATTCCGGGTTATTTTGTAAAAGATAATACATATAAGCACTTTTTGCAATATGTACATCATCTTTTTCATGAAGATTATCAGCCATAAGAGCAAATATTTCATATTCTGGATCTCTTGATAAGCCACTCTTAATATCGCTTAATGAACGATTATATTTCAAAATATTGCCAAGACGCATTAGAATATCATTACTAAGACGACTTTGATTAAGATAGTTTAACATATCAACCATTTTTTCATTGATTTTATCATTGAAATAAACCAATTGAGCCGGGATAACAAATTTTTTGCTTCCCTTCGTTAATAAAGGATCTTCTACACATATGCCAACGTTGTTTTTAAGTACAACCCTCTTTAACTTTGAAGGATCACCTTTAGGTGGGCAGCTAAAAGCCCCACTTAATACTGGTCGCTGACAATGAGCCTTTCCAAAGAAATCAATATATTTTTCTAAACCTTCTTTACATTTATCAACGCCACTTAATTGCTTACGCTTTGGAATTGGCTCGCGGCATTCCTTTTTACCAGTCATAATGTTAAGGAATTCCTCTGTTTGATCTGGTGCATTAGGTGGAGGACAAGTAGTATTGATAACTCCACTATATGCTAAGGCATTAAGACCAATAATCTTATCCATCTCTTTTCGACCTAATATATATTTAAGAATGTTTTCACTATCCTTGTTATACATATATGGAGACACAATATCTGATAAATTATTGTTTTGAATAAATTTATCAACTAATTCTTCGCTCTTTTTCTCCTTTTGGTTTTTCCAATACTCCAACTTTTTATCAATATTTGATGCCATTTATATTATTAAAAGATTTATTTTTTGATTAAAAAATAAATTTATTAAATTAGAGTAATTTAATAAATTTATATTAAAAAATAAATTTATTAAATTAGAGTAATGGTTATAAAACAAAATATTTTATCTAATGGTTTAAAATATTTAATTGTTGAAAATAATAATATATCTGGATTAGCTATTTTAGTTCTTGTATATGTTGGGGCAAGGAACGAAGATCAAAAATATGCCGGTATAAGTCATTTACTTGAACATATGCTTTTTAGAGGAACAGATAAAGATAAAAAAGGATCAGATATATTTAAAAAATTGAACACTGGCGGTGGTTTAACAAATGCTTTTACGAGTTCAGATCAAACTGGTTATTTTGTTAAAACTTATTATGAAAATGGTAAATTAGCAATGGATATTTTATCTGATATGATATTTTACTCTAAATTAGATGAAAATAGTTTGAAAAAAGAAAAAAAAATTGTTATTGAAGAAATTAATATGGGCAATGATAATCCCCATAAAATTGCTATTCGGAAATTTGATAATAATATATTTAAAGGACATCCATTATCAAATGATATCGGCGGAACAAAAAAAACCGTTAATAATATTACACCAAAGGTATTAAAAGAATATTATAAATCTTATTATCATCCTTCTAATATTGTTTTAGTTGTTAGCGGCAATACAATGGGATTTAATAATGTTGAACACGATATTAATAAATATTTTAATATTAAAAAAAATGATGGCAAAATAACTGTTTATAATGAAATGAAATTACATTGTGGTGGATGGAGATTAAATTATTTTCCTCTTAAAACTGAACAAGATAATATAATTATTGGGTTTCCCACATTTAATTATCATAATGTTCCTAATAGATATATAATTGAAGTATTAAATGTTATATTAGGAGGCAATACCAGTAGCAAATTATTTACAATGGTTAGAGAACAAAATGGATTGGTTTATAGAATAAAAAGTTCTTTACAAATTTATGATGATAATGGATTTATTTGTATCTCTACTATGTGTCAAAGCAATAAAGTCGAAAAAGTTATAGAATTAATTATTGATGTTATTAATCTATTCAAATATGGAAAAATAACTAACGAAGATATTAATGATGCTAAAAAAAATATTGAAGGCAGTATGCATCTTAAATCAGATGATACTATGAACACTGCCCTATTTTATGGTACTCAGGTTTTATATGGACAACCTTTAATCACTATGGATAATTATATAGAAGAAATTAAACAAATAAATAAAGAACAAATAACAGAATTAAGTAATATTATCTTTGACTTTGATAAAATGCTAATCTGTATTGTTGGGGCTTGTTCTAATAAAAATGTTAAAAAAATTGTTGATCAAAAGATTAAGAATTAATTTTTGGATAAATAATTAAAATTTAATTTTTTTATTTATATTAATATAATAAATGATATCTGATTTAAACCTTGATCATATTAATCTTTTAAAAACTAGTGAATTTTCAAGGGAGAAACTTTTTGATTTTCAATCAGGTGGAACTGTTAAATGTAATTTTTGTAATGAAGCATTTCATGGTGCAGGAAGAGCCCATAAACATTTAACATATAATTGCTCTGTTGCCGGATTAAGAAAAATGGGGGGCTCTCGTTTAATTTATAGTAATCAAACCGCAATGAGTTTTCTTGAAGAAAGCCCATTAGAAAATTTAGAAAGAAAAGTATTTGAAATAACTGGCATTGTTTGTCCCCCTGATAGTAGTCGGGAATTAATGATTACCTTACTTAGAGAATATGCCAAATATTATAAACAAAATATTAGACATCATGAAATTCGGCTATATTTACAAAATGCTTTGGCCGATATTGCTAAACAAGAAAATGAACTAAAATATTCTAATGGAGTTCAGATTAATAATTATAATATACAAATTGGGGATTATAATAGGAAATTAAAAGAATATCAAAGCAATTATGACTTCTATACTGCGAGACAAAATCAATTTCAAAGTCTTCAATATGGTGAAGAAGCCATGGAAAATATTTTAAGAAGAGAATTAGAAGAGAAAAAAAAAATAATTGATTATTTAACCAGTCAATTAAGTCAATGTAATAGTAGTGTTAGATTAGAAATGGCTACTATTGATCAATTAAAAAAACAAATCGCTGCAATAGGTGGTGATCCTCAATTAAAACAAGCAGTTGGTAGTTATGCAAATACTGTACAAGCAAGTACTGCTAATAGTACTGAATTAGAAGAAGTTAGAAGACAATTAGCAGAATGTAAAAGTAAATTGACTGCAGCTTCTACGGGCGCTGCTTCTACGGGCGCTGCTTCTACGGGCGCTGCTTCTACGGGCGCTGCTCCATCAAATAAAAATCAATTAGAAGGAACTATTAAAGATAAACAAGACAAAATTAATAAATTAAATAATGAAGTAATACCAGCATTAAAAGCAAGAATAAAAGAATTAGAAGCAAAAGCAGCAGAATTAAATGATATTAAATTAGATAAAAAAAAATATTGTCAAGATCTAGTAGATGAAGCTAAAAGAACAAGTTCAGGTCAATGTAGTACCACAATAAGTACTGGTTTTATTTCAAATGAGAAACATGAAGAATTAATAAAAGCAAAAGAAGAAGAAATTAATGAAAAACAAAGAGAAATAGATAAAACTCTTCAACCTAAAATTGATAACTTAACTGCCAGTTTAACTGCTTGTAGAACTTCTGAAGGTGAATTAAGAACTGAATTGGGAACACTAAAAACGAAAAAAGATCAAATAGCAGCTGCTTGTAAAAAATTTGAAGAAGAAGCACAAAAAGCAAGAGCTGCTTTAATTGATGCAATAAGTAAAATTAGTGGCATAACATTATCAGAAACTCAAACAGGTAGTGGTGATGATAAACAAACTGTTAAAAGTATTGAGGACTTAATTAAAGAATTATCTAATGAAGTCGCACAAAAACAAGGAGATATTAGTAGTTATGTTAAATCTACAGGTAAAACCTTAAGTAAATTAACTGCTGAAAAACAAAAAGTTGAAGCTGAATTAGAAGCACTTAAAGAAGCAAAAGATACAAATGGAGCACTCACTGCTCAAAAAGAAGCTTTACATGAAAAATTAAAAGCACAGGTTCCTGAATTGACAGCTAAAATAACTGAATTAAAAGGTAAAGTAAGTAATGTTGAAGCTCTTGAAACAAAGGTTGAAACTCTTGAAGAATACAAAGATAAAATAAATAATAAAATACAAAACATCATTGATACATATGAAGTAATTAAAAAAGCAATTGAAACAAAAAACCTAGAAGGTTATAAAAGGGATATAGAAGTTATTGAGTTATTATTATCTAAATATAATGAATTAAGTAATGCAGTAGAAGTTGAAACTATTATTAAATATATTACAGATCCAAATAATAGTGATTTACCTGATGATCAAAAAAAAAAATTAAAAACAGCAATTGAAAAAAATAAAGGAGAAGATAATTCCTCTTTAATTCAAGAAATAAAAAATACAATTGGTGTGAATGAAAATACTAAAATAAAAGATAAAATTGACCAGTTAAAAGATGAAAGAGATCATTTATATCAAAGAATACAGCATTATGATAAAACTGTTTTGCCAAAAATTAAATCTCAAATTTCTTCTATGACAGAAAATTTACCAACTCAAGGATTATTAGATGAAAAAAATAATGAAATTAAAAGATTAGAAAAAGAAATTGAAAGATTAAAAGCCTCACAAACCGCAAATAGTACAACAAACGCCATCCAAAATACTAGTGAATTAGAAAATTTAAATAGTAGAATTAAACAATTAAATTCAGAAATTCAAACAGAAAAAGATAACAATGCTAGTAATGTATTAAATGCAAGATTTGAAATATTAAAATCAATTGCTAAATTATTTTTGGAGGAAACTCAAACTGTAGATGATGTTTTATCAGAAGAAATATATAAAAATAATAGTGGTATTAAAGATAGAATCAATCATTATACTGATAAAATTAAAGGTTTAATTGAAAGAAATAAAGCAATAAAAAAAACAATTGAAGAACTAAATAAAGATGAATATAACACTAATAATTTAATTTTATTTATTAAAGATTTAATTCAAAATGAAGATGAAGAAAAGATTGAAGAATTAATTAATAATATTATATCAAGAATTAAAAAATTAAAAGAAATAAAGAATAGAGAAGAAAAAAAAATCTCTGCAGATCAAGAAGACCTTACTAAATATAGAATTTTTTATGATAAATTTAAACAACAATATATGTCGTTTAAACAAAAATTTAAAAAAATTAATAAAGATAGTACAGAATTAGAAAAAAATATATATAATAGTAGAGATGATAATAATAATAATTTAATTTTAATATTTAATTATATATCATCTTTAGAACAACAAATAAAAGATCAACAAGAAACAATTAAAAAAGCTAATGAGGATAAAAAAAAAATTCAACAAGACATTAAAGATGATATTATACCAAAATTACATTCTTGTAAAAATATAAAAGAAGCTTTTAGAGAAGCGAAAAGTAGAACTAAAACTAAATTAGAAAAAGCTGAACAAGACCTTATAGAAGAAAGATCAAAAACAGATAAATTTGAAAGAGATAATAAAGAATTAAAAAAAAATATAGATAAAGCAGAAGCAAATGCAAAAACCGCTTTAGAAGCAAAAAGAAAAGCTTTAGAAGCAAAAGAAAAAGCAGAAAAAGAAGTAAAAAAAGAAAAAGCACAAGCAAAACAAGCAAAAGCAGACGCAGAAACAGAAGTAAGAAAAGCAAAAACAGACGCAGAAGCAGAAGTAAAAGATGCACATAATAATGCAAAAATCACAATTGAAACTGCAGAAGCAACATTTAAAAAACAAAGAAAAATTAAAGAGTGTGAAGACAGACGAAAAAAATTAAAAAATATTTTAGAAAATATAGAGGAAACAATAAATTCAGAAAAAGCAAAATTTAATAATTTATCACAACCACAATCATTTGAAGAATTTATTTTGAGTAAAAATATATTAACTAAAGAACAGTATGATTTAATTATAAATAAAAGATATTATACAAAAGATTGTGAGAATGAAGAAAAAGTAACTGAAAATGAAGATAATAAGTTATTATCTCAATTTAAAAATGAAAAAAAAATTAAATCTAATATAACAAATGCTGTAAAATTAACAAAAGTTGAAAGAAAAGCAATAGAAGCAGCTGAAGCACAAGAAGCTGAAAAACAAAGAAAAGCAGCAGAAGCTGAAAGACAAAGAAAAGCGGCAGAAGAAGCTGAAAGAAAAATAAAGGAACAAAAGCACAATTGTACAAATAAGGAACAAATAGATAAAGATTATACAGATTACATGAGATTCAGAAACAATTTTATAGGAGTTTATGAAAATCTTAAAAAAGCAATTGAAAAAATTGCTTTTAATGATCCTAAAAATACATCAAAAGTTAAAATAATTCAAAATGTATTTCCTAATTTAAATACTAAACAAGATATATTAGGAAAAATAAGTGGTGATATAGCTAATATAACCCTTGAAAGAGGTACTAGTTTGGAAACATCAAAACAATCATTAGATGCAGCTTATAAAAGATTTAATAATGGAAGTAAAACCACACAAATAATTAATACTATAAATACCAATTGTCATAGCTTACAAGAAGTATTAAAAGATTATAAATCTAAATTTGATAATGATACTTATGTTAAATATGTTAATTTATATGAAGATATTGCTGGTGTTGTAAGAATTTATGCTCGTATTAATAAAAAATTATGTGAATTAGTTAAAGATAAAATTATTACAAAAGAAACAAATGAAGACAACAATAGATGTCCAACAGCTATAATTGTTCAAAATAAAGATAATAAAAATTGTTCAAGATATATACAAATACCAAGTTTACATAAAAATTATGGGCCATATTTTGGAGTATTTTCTAATGCAACAAATTCAGATTTATTAAATGGATTTGATACTCATAATCCAAAACAATCAATCACTGATACAACAGGATGTACAATGACATTTGATAGTTCAAGAGCTATTAAACCAACAATTGATCAAGTAATAGATGGTTATAATGTTAATATATTTGGATATGGTTATAGTGGTGCGGGTAAAACATTTACTCTATATGGCGCTGGTAAGGATAATAAAGGAATTGTTCAAGAAATATTTAATAAAACAGCTAATAATAAATTTAATAATGAAACAATTGAAATAACAAGAATTATTGAACTATATGGATTGGGTTCTGTTTATTCAATGCCTAAATTCAATAAAAATAGAAATTTTGATACAGAAGATTATGTTAAAGAATTAGTTAAATTAGAAGATAATGAGTATCATAAAGGTTTATATGCATCTCAACATTCAATTAACTATTTTGATTTAATTAAAAAGAGTAAAAAAAATAAAGATTTAGGTATAACTGTTAGTTCAGATAGAATTACTTTTGATAGTAAAAAAGATATTGGTAAAGCAATTAATCATATAATTGATGTTATAGAATTTTACAGAAAGATTAATGGAGGGATTAAAGCAACACCAAATAATCCTGAATCAAGTCGAGGTCATTTAATGATTACGCTCTCTGTTCAGGGTAAAGGTAATTTAACAATTGGCGATTTTGGCGGTATTGAATCACCATTTGATATTTTAGAAACATTTATTCCTTTGAATGGTATTGCAATGGATAAAAATAAAAAGAAAGAATATTATAAAAATTTAATGAAAAAAATTAGTTTAACAGAAAATAACAGATCAATTAAAAATTCGGATAAAATAATTGAAAAATTAGATAGAACTATAAGAGATAGTACAAATAGATTAGATATATCTGGAAGTCAAGATAAAAAAGTTAATGAAGTTTATAAATTTTTAAAATATAAATCTAATGAAGAATTAAATGAGTTAAATAAATTAATAAAAGATAAAAAATATAAAAAAGCATTTATTCAGATTGCTAAATTTAATTATAGATCTTTATTTACTGAAACTGAAACTGGAAATAAAGATAATAAATTGAATATTTCTAATGTTTCTGATATATCAGAAATATATGGTATTAAATCAGATATTATAATTAATTTAATTAATATATATAATAATTTATCTGATAAAAGAAAGAAAGAAATTTCTTTTGAAAATAAAAAAATAGATTTTGTTAAAATTTTAATGGAAGGATTTTATATTAATGAAACATTAAATAATATGAAATCTTATTTCTTAGCAAAAGCCGATAATTATAACTTTAAAAATGTTGAAAATTCATTATATTTTTATCATGTTCAAGAAACAATTGAATTTAAGAATATTCAAAAAATAAGATATCCAACCAATCAAAATGAATTTAAATATATTTATCTAAATGAATTAATGAATATTTATTATTTACAAAATGATGGTGTTGAATATTATTATGATAAATTAAAGAGTTTTAGCTTGCCAATATTTGATAATGATAATAAAATTATAGAATTAATGCAAGAAAAAAAAGATAATACAATACTTCTAGGTCTTTATCCAAATGAAGCTCTTAGAAATAGCGATAGTTATAAGAAATTATCAGAAAATTATGTTCAAAAATCCGATTTTATTAAAAACTATTCAAACAAAAATATTATTGTAGATAAAGATAAAAAAATTTATGGTGAAGATGGTGTATTTGAAAAGAAAAAATATATTGATTATTTATCAAAAGACACATTCCAATATGCTATATTTAATTCACATACAATAACTAACATACATACTGATAAAGTTGGTATGTTTAGTTTATTAGAATTATTAAATGAAAATACAAATCAAACAAAACCAAGTAAATTTGTTATGCTTGCTTTAATCAATCCCCGGAATGTTCCTAGATTTATTGAAGGAGCAAAAGCAACGCTTGAATATGCAGATAAAATTGCTAGTACTGGAACTAAACCGACAGTCCCTGCACCACCAGGTGGAGCGGGTCAATTAGTTAAAACATAATTCAATATAAAGTTTATTTTTTTTTTTACATAAAATGTTAGGTTTAAGAGAATTAGTTGAGAACCCTTATAAGATAAAAACAACAGATACAAACACAATTGTATTTGATAAAAAAAATATATATTGTATTGATAATTATTATTATTTAGAACATATTATTTCTAGAAGTTGTGATAGTGTATCTGATTTTGTTTTTAAATACACACATCATAAACCAAAAACAATTGGGATTAAAATTGGATCATATATTGTATATGAAACAGAGGACATTAATTCAATAGGATTGGAACTCCCATTATTATCTATTCAATATCAAAACGTTGTTTTATTTGTTAAATATTCATCTGTTCCTGATGATAAAGATAATATTATTGTTGGTTATAATTGTCATTATTATGATGATTGGATTAGAAATCATATGGTCAAACATAATTCAACGATAAAAGAAAAAGATAAAATTATAATGGAAGTAGAAGATAATATGGCATATAAATACCCAAAAAGTTCCAATAATAAATTTAAATGGAATGAAAAAATGATTATTAATTTAAATGAAAATATTTATTTTGAAACAGATAATAAAATTTGTATAAAAGTAGATAATTTAAGAAGGGGCAATTTTATTAGCAATTACAAATTCAAATATAAAACAAATCCGGCGTTTTTAAGACTATATATTGGAGGAATTGAAGTATATAGAACAGATGAAATAGATAAATTTGATTTAACAATTCCATTTATTAATCTTCAATACCATAAAGTTTGGTTCATCTTTGAATTCAATAAATCTGATATTATGTTTGATAGTCAATTAGAAATTGATTATACAGTTGATAATTATGTTTCAGAGGAATTTAATATTAATGAACCTGTTATATTAGAATTAAACAATTGGAATAAAGATTTATTACTCTATAATGGATTAGGGATTAATTGCTATAAAAAGGGGACAGATGAATTAAAAGAACAATTAAATAAATTACAAAAAATAGAAAAAGTTAATAAAAAAGAAAATTGTTTATGTAATGAAGATAAAGGATATTTTATTGAACCTATTAAAAATTAAAAAAAATTATTTTTTTTTTATTTTTTTATTTTTTTATAAATTATTTTTTTATAAATTATTTTTTTATTTTTATAATTTATCTTGGATAATGAAATTTAAAAAAAAATTATAAAACTTTTTAAATATTTTAAATAGATCGTTAATTTGCTTCGCAAATTAACTAAAAAGACTTTAATTTACAGTTATTAATTCACTGTATAATTATGTTTAAATCACAAGTTCAAGGGACTTGGCCCGGCCTTTAAATTGAAATTGGGGAATAGATATAATTATCTATTAATTCCTTTAAATTGAAATTGGGTATAGATATTATTATCTATTAATTTATCTAAAACGGGTATAGATATAATTATCTATTAATTCCTTTAAATTGAAATTGGGGAATAGATATAATTATCTATTAATTCCTTTAAATTGAAATTGGGTATAGATATTATTATCTATTAATTCCTTTAAATTGAAATTGGGAAATAGATATAATTATTTTATTTTTGTAAAGTATATAATAAATGAATAGATTACCGCCATTAGAATTTCTTATACGTTCAGTGCCCCGTCCAGAGGGATTTTCTGGTAAATGTTTAACTAATGGTTTAATTGTTTTACTTGGAGTATTAAGTCTTTACTTTATTGGCCATATGGTTCATTATCTTGGAACTGTTAATGGAAACACAATGCATTGGGGATTAACATTAATTATTACATTGGTTATTCTTGTATTAGATGGATTTATGTCAAATGGAGTTTTAGTTGGATTATTATTCTTATTCTATCTAATTTCCTTAGGACAAGAACAATTAAGTCGTAATTATCCACAAGCCGAATTTATTACTCTCATAAGTTCCGGGGATAATTTAAGAAAAGTTGATTAAAAAAAAATATAAATATAAAATTTTTTTTTAATTGAAATTATAAAATCTAAATAGCTTCTAATATTTCTTTAAGATATTCATCTAATTCTTTTTTATCGACCAATCCGGGTTTAACATATTCATTATTTAATTCTGTTCTAATTGCGGATTTTATTTTCTTTGTAGCTTCCATTGACATTTTTCGGCTTTGATTATCATCGCCCCCTGTATTATAAGCCGCCTGTTGTTGAGGGTTCATTTGTCCCAATGTGCCATTTCTAATTACACCGGCTTTGTTCATTATTTCTTGTTTAATCGCCCATTTAGGTTTCAATTCGCCTATTGGGCGTCTATCTACATTATCTAATGCACTAACCATTCTTGTTGCTCTACCGGAAGCGCATACAGTTGAGTACCCCCCATTTGCTCCGGGTACAGCGGCATCTTCTAATTGTTGAACAAGTATTTCTTTTATATTTTCTCTATTATCCATATTTTCATTATGATAAATCCTGTTCCAAACAAGTGTTAATATTTCACTTTCTTTCAATCCAACGGCCGATATAGAGGAATTAACTCCTTCAATTGTATCAAGTGTTGATAATGCTTTTTGTGATCTTTCTGATTCAAATCCCCCATTTAATATATAATCTCTAACTTGGGCTATCACATCTTTCTGGGGTATTGCTTTATTATTATATTTATGTAATTGTTTTAACTGGTCTATGCTCTTTTTAAATGTCTTTTGTAAAGAAGAGTCATGAACATTTTGACTGTCATTTCTTATACGATTTGCTAATCTTCTTGGGGTTCTTCTAACGGGCGCGTTATCATTAACGGGGATCCCCGCTTCAACTAAATGCCGGGGATTTGGGGGCGCCCTTTCTTCTCTGGATGGGCCCCGTCCCATATTCTTTTCTACACTTTCTCTATTAATTTCCGTTAAATGCATATTGGCCGTTATTTTACTATCTGGACTTGTTGCTTGGGATTTTATTACTCTATCATAACTGGCACGGGCGATTTTCAAATCCGGAATACCCGATCCCGGAATATTACAGAAATGATATATCTCACCCACTCTAAGATAAGCATCATGATATCCATTATTAATTGCTTGTTTAAATGCCTCTAATGCTTGAAGAATAACGGGATCGGAATCACTCTCGGCCTGAGAATATAATAATTCGGCCAATTCTAATTTAGATGATGGGGTAGGGTCTTCTGATAATCTCTGAACTTCTGTTTTACTTTCTTCTATTCTACGAAGCCTGTCTTCTTCGGCCTTTTTTGATTTTCGTTTTCTATAATATCTTATACAAATAACAGATATAATTATAACAACAACTAAAATATTTATTTTTCTTTTATTCTCTTCGTAATAATCTTTAATATTTTCCATTATTATTTGGATTGAAAAAAAGAAAATAATAATTATCGTAAAATATAATTTATATTTTTATTCGGAATAAATAAATGGCATTATATTCTAAATTGAAAAGAACAGGATTATCATCGGATATTTTAATTAATATATTAATGGTTAATGAAGGAGCAAGACCTGGGGCTATGTTTTTTGCAAAAAGAGAAACAGATGATTTAATTAAAAAAATAGATATATTACGAGAATTAACACCAAAATTAAAATATATTGTTGAAAAAAAATGGTATGGTAATAGTCATAATTATGTTTTTATCTTTAATCCAAAAGGAAAAAATAAAAAATATTATGATTCTAAAAAAAATAAAATGAAAATGCCAAGAGATGAAAAAAAAATTGGGGATTTTTTAGGTTTCACTTGTGTTGGTGAAATGAATTTTGATGAAATTAAAAATACTTTTGCTATTAGATATCTTGGAAATAATACAATTTTTTATACAGAAGTTTGTTGGAAATTAACCCCAAAAAGAGTTAAACAAATTAAATCCCAATATAAAAAAATGAAAGAAGTTGGCAAAAAAAATGGAATAGATATTAAATTAGAAATAGAAGTAATGAAAGGAAATCCAAATTTAGATTTAATTAAGTGAATGATTTTTTAATATATTTTTAAATTTATTTACCATTTCATAATTTTGTTTTTTTTGTATCTCATTATAAATATTTATTTCTTCTCCTTCTAATTTATCATATAATTTATCTTCAATTTTAGTATAACATTCAATAGATGTTAAAATTAAATTAATTAATAATATATTATTTAATTCTTCATCATCTAATTCAATATATCCATAATTCCATATCTCTTTTGCTATTTCATCTATATTTTTATAATATTTTTTTGGATCATTAAAACCATTTCTTATTATTTCCCTGATAGTTTCACTTTTCATTACTTTTTCTTTTTCTAATTCAATATTTAAATTATATATTTTACCAATTTTTTGAAAATCTACTAATCTATCTTTAAATAAATTTTCTTTATCTTCATCCTGGCATATTTCTGTATAAAAACAATATTTATTCCCATTATAATTAAAACAATAGTTATAAGTATTATCATTATCTTTTTTTTCTTCTAAACCCATTGGACATATAAATCCAAGTATTTTACCTATTAATAAATCGAATTCTTTTTTGATTTTTACATTTTCTAATTTTTTTACATTTTCTTCTTCTTTTTTATTATATAAAAGATAATAATTTCCAATTTTTTTATAATTTAATTTATTATTATTAATTATTGTTATCTTTAATGTTTGAAGTAAAACTTTTTCTTCAGAATCATCCAAATAAATTTGATTATCAAAATAAGTTGCTGGTCTTTTATTATTATTAACTAATGATATGTTAAATATATCATCTGGGTTAATTTTTTTAGAAACTTGATCAAAAATATTCATATATATTAAATAAATAAATAAATTCAACAAATTTAAGTTTAATTGAGTAAATAAGGTTTTTTATTTATTTCTGTTCTACAAATGGGGCAATTGTTTTTATTTTTTCGCCATTTAATTAAACATAAATTATGGTAAAAATGCCCGCAATTTAATTTACAGGTTAAAGAAGCATTATCATTAAGACATATCAGGCATTTATCGGATATTTTATTAGAATAATAAATCCCCCTCCACCATCTTTGAATTTTAACTACATTAAAATCCAGAATAAATAAATTTAATTTGGGTTTTATCCATTTTTGGATTTTATTTATCTTTTCCGTTCTGTCTATTTGCTTACAAAAGAATAAAACATCGTCTCTTGAATGATTATAATTGTTAATATGACATAAATAACAAGCCTTTAATATAGTTTTTAATGGATATTCGAGTAAATATATTTCCTGATAAAACCACCATTTTTGAGGATTTGTGTTCCAATGATCACATATATTACATTTGAGATAGAAATAGAAATCAATAAAATCCAAATTAAAATCCTCAATTAATGCTATATATTTTGGATCTCTCTTATGCGGATGCAAATATTTTAATTTATATCTATTATATGTGCAAGACACTATTGAATTTTCAGGGGTTAAAGCCCCTTTACTTATAAAATACTTAATTATATCTTTATTCCCGGTTTTCCGGGCGACATAATTAACCAGAGTAATTGTATATTGATTTGTGGAATTCATTAAATCTTTTAGATTATGTTTAAGAGAATAAATTCCACAAAAATATTTTATAATGTTAAAAGTATTTTTTTTATTTTTGCATAATTCAAATAAAATATTATTTCCGTTTTCATGTTTTACATTTATATCAGTATAATTTAACATATAGATAAATAATTCTATATTTTCACCTCTTATAGCTTCGAATATAGGATAATAAATAATTAATCTATTGCTAATACAAGCCCCATTATTTAAAAACCATTTAGATATTTTATTGTATTCCAAATTCGCCGCTATTGTATATAAAACCGTTTTGCCTTCTCCATTAATTGCGTTCATATAAATATTGGATTTTTTTAGAATATTTAATAATTTTATATCTTTTTTATTTGAAGCAATTTTATAATAATTGTAATAATTATAAACATCTAATTTGGGATCAAGGAATTCCTTTATTTTTTTATAATCTTTAATTTGAGCTAATGTGTCAAAATTACATAATCGTTCAGCACTTTCTACTAATAAATTGTACATAAAATAATATAATTATATCTCTTTACTTTAAAAACAATTTTTTTAATAAAAATAATATGAGTCGATCAAATAAAAGACAGAAAACATATCATAAAAACTTGGATCCAAGTGAATTCGAGGATCATTCGATTAAAAATTTAATTCGTTTAGGGTTCAAGTATAATGAATTTGAAAATAATGATTTTTTTAAAAAGTTATTTAAATTGATACCGGTTTTAATTGAATTAGATTTAATGATCGGTATGGAAAATATAAAGAAAAAAATAGTTGAACATACTATATTCTTTTTACAGGGATATCAGAATAATGATATGCTTCATACGGTTATTATGGGGGCACCGGGATGTGGTAAAACAGAGGTTTCAAAAATATTGGCGAGAATTTATAGGGAATTGGGATTTTTAAGTACAGATAAAATTGATTTTGTAAAAAGCAGTGATTTAATTGCTCAATATCTTGGACAAACTGGAATTAAAACATTAAAAAGATTAGAAAAATGTAAAGGCGGTGTTATGGTTATTGATGAGGTGTATAGTTTAGCCAGTGGCAATTCGGGACATGATACTTATGCTAAGGAAGCCCTGGATACTATTAATCAATTTTTAACAGAAAATAAAGAGGATTTTGTTATGATTATTATTGGATATGAAGCCGATATTAATCGTTGTATATTTAGTTTAAATCAGGGATTAGATCGGCGGTTTAAATTCCGATTTAAAATAGGAGAATATACAAATAATAATTTAATTGATATTTTTAAATATCAATTGAAAAGAAGTGAATGGATGTTAGAACCTGATATTGATTTAGATAAATTATTAGGAGTATGTAAATTTGGGAATTTTGGAGGTGATACAGAAAATTTATTCTTCTATATAAAACAGGCTCATTCTTTGAGTCTATTTGGTTTAAATAATATTGATGATAAAATAAAATATACATTAACAGAAAATGCTATTGTAAAAGGGATAGATGAATATAATAAATCAAATGAAAATAAGAAAGATAACAACAACGAACCACCTTTTGGTTTATATATCTAAAATTGAAAAAAAAAATAATTAATTCTAAATAGATAAATGACTTTAACTGACAATGAAACAATTAACTTAAAACTAATTGAACCAATTTACGCTTTATTTTTTGTAAATAATTATTCTCATCCAAATAATAACTTAAATAAATATAAAAAAGAATGTTATAGTAAAACAGAAATATTAGTTAAGGAATTATATAAAGGAGATGTTAATAAATTAGAATATGCATTAAAAAATGGTTGTACAGATTTTATTAATCATTTTTATTGTGAAATTGATAGTACTTGTTCAATTTGTCAAGAGGATAATGATAATAATTCAAAATCTTATGGATGCTATCATTGTTTCCATAAAGAATGTTATTATGAATATAGATCTAATATACAAGATAACAATAAAAAATGCCCGATCTGTAGAAGTGAATTTAATGATAATTTATCTGTTGAAAATAATAAATATTATGATCATTTAAGTCCGGAATTTAATCGTTTCGCCGGAACAAGATTTCTTGGATTATATTCACCGTTTATTTTAGATGAATTAGTTAATTACCATAAAAATGAAAAAGAATTAAAATTAGCTGTTGCAAGAGCTTGGTATTCTTTCTCTTATAGATTAAGAGAAGATGAACCCGATATGGCGGCCATTGAAAATGAACAGAGTAATAATGTTTTAGATGGAATATATGTAAATTATACTTCTTATAGTATTTGAATTTATTCAAATTATTTTTTTTTATTATCAAAAAATAATTTTTTTTAAATAAATTTATATTAATGTATTATAAAATATTGAGTCAATTCAAAAAATTGGGTATAATTAATGATTTCTATAGTGATTATACCCAATTTTTAGAAAATATAAATAGAGAAAAAATAGTATATTATTGTGAAAATGATGACAGTTGTTGGGAATATATATTTATCTGGATTGGAACTGAAATAAATTTTCCAGTTTTTAATATATTTTATTCAAATGATACTAAAGAAGATATAATTAAATATAAAAATGATTTAACTGAAGAATATAAATCTATTTATAATAGATTAAATATTGTTGAACATGAATATAATATATCTGAATGTAATTTAAATAAAGGAATTGGAGAATTTCAACATAATATAAAAATAGATAATTATGATTTATTTAAAAAAAAATTTATAACTTTTTATAATTTATTTTCTTTATATAATTCTATTTGTTATAATAGATATATTTCATATTATTCTTATTTTAATTTGGTTAAAAATGAAATAGAAATTGATAATATAACATCATTTGTTAAATTCTTTAATTTAATTATGATATTTCAAAAACTTAATGATAATTTTAAAATAATTGATTCAGAAATAGAAATTAAAAAAACTGATGTATGTTGTTTAAAAACAAATATTAAAACAAGAATATGTATTGAAGATGATGAAACTGCTAGATATTTAATGACTGAAAAAGATAAAAATAATTTGGAATTATTATTTCTATCTTTTTATTTAAAATTATATGAATCTGAGTTTAATGTTATTTTATTAGTTTATCGATTTTGTATTGATGAAATTAAACATAATATTAAAACAGGTAGATTATATAATATTGGATATAATTACTCTGGAGAATATGATGAAATTAATAATAAATTTAATGAATATTTAAATGAAATTAAAGAGGAAAATAGTTTAGCTAAGATGTTATTAGAATTAAAATAAATTATTTTTTTTTATATTATAAATGACTGATTGTATCCAATATTTTGTTGATTTTGGATTTATAGATAAAATAGATAATAATATTGAAGATTTAAAAAATGATAATTCAAAACAAATAATATCAAATGATGATTTTTTAATTTTAAAAACAGATAAAATTATGCTTTATTTATTAGAAAAAAATTAAAAAAAAATAATTAATAAAGAAATTTATAAAGATAATTTAATTATAATGCCAATAATTGATTTAACAAAATTAAAAAATATTATTAAATCACCTCCAAAAACAATTGAAGAATTAGATAAATTATTAGAGAACAATAAAAAATATTTTAAATTATTTTTAAAAACAATTCCAAGTAATTTAAAAAATAAAATATTTAAAGAAGATGAAGAAATTAGTGATGAAGAAATATTTGAAATTGGCAAAACTATTCTAATTCAAATAATAAAACCACATTTTGACAATATTGGTTATTATTATAATATTATAAAATCTATATTAAATAATATAGATTTTAATAAATTTTTATTATTTAATAATTTAATATTATCTTTTAATAAATATAAAGATAATATTAAATTAATACTAATAAATTCATTTTTAAATAATTGTGAAGAATTTAGTTATATAAATTTATTTTCATTAAATCAAAATATTGATTATATTAATAATTATTATCAATTAAATAAAAAAGAAATATTAATTAATGAACAAACATATAAAAAATATAAAAAACTAGTACATCAATTTATTAAAAATCAAAAAAAAAATTATTATAAATTAGAAAATAATATAAATTTAGAAACAATCTCAAATCTATTTAATCAAAAAATTTCTAAATCAGATTTTTATGATTTAATAAATAAATTTATTGATGATGATTTAATTAAAAATTATTATATTGGATTAAATACATCTGAAGAATATAATAAATGGTTAAAAAAATCAAGTGAAACTGAATTAAAAAAAAAATTTAAAAAAGAATTATCTTATTTAGATAATTATAAAATAAAACAAATATTAGATTATAATATAAATATATTTAAAGAAATAGATAAAATAGGAGGTATTGATAATTATTTGTCAGAATTAAATATTAATTTGTCAGATTTAAATAAAGAAATAAATGATAAATATAATATAAATAAATTTATAAATAATTGTTTAAAGAACAATAATATTAATTATTATCTTCAATATTTATTTGATGTTTCAAAAATAGAAACAAATGTTAAAATGAATATGTATGCTTTAAATATAACAAATATAGGTATTGTACCTAATTTTAAAGAATATTTAAAAAAAAATAGATGTAATGAATTAGAATATTTATGTTCAAAAATAAAAGAAAATTGAAATTAAACATTAATTTTATTCTAAATTAATAATTTTTTTAAATGCTTAGTAAAATTATTAAAAATTTAGATGAAATTAATTCATCTGATGTAGAGATATTTAATTTGCTTAAACATAAGTATCGTGAATACTTGGCAACAACTGATTTATTATATGAGAAATATATTGCTTCTGTGTCCCAATATGATCATATTAAAGGATTAATTGAACATTCAAAAACGCAAGATGATCAAAGAACGGCGGCTTGGCTTAATAAAAGAGAGGGATTAATTACGGCAAGTGATATCCCGGCAGTATTGGGGCGGAATAAATATAGAAGTAGAAATGAAACATTATTAGTAAAGAGCAAACCATATGAAAGATGGAGTAATATTTTCACTCGATGGGGAAATAAATGGGAAGAAGTGGCAACACAAATGTATGCTCATATCTTTGATGTTGAAGTACAAGAGGCTTGTTTAATGATACATCCGGTTTATACATATATGGGGGCATCTTGTGATGGTTTTGTATTAGATCATAAGAACAAAGAGGCGTGGTGTTTAGAGATTAAATGTCCATTTAGAAGAAATCCAACAGATGATATACCTGAATGCTATGTCGATCAATTAAAAACTCAAATGGAAGTTTGTAAAATTAATAAGGGGGTTTTTTGGGATGTTAAATTACGTGAATATAAAACATTAGAGGAATTTAATGCCGATACTAAACATAAATATAAGGGAATAATTTATAAATATTGGGATAAATCTCAAACAGATGATAATGGATATTGGAAAGAGTATTATGTCTATCCTCCTATTGGGACACCTGAAGAACAAGATAAATATATTATTCAAACAATGCCAGGTATATTTGAAGAAAAAGATAGTTATGTTGCTGGGGGTTATTGTTATTGGCGAATCGAAAATATTAAAATGAATGTTATTTATAGAGAAAGAGAATGGATTGAAGGTAATATTGGAACTATTGAAGATTTTTGGTTAGAAATGGGAGATAAAAGAGATGAAAACGGAATGCCAATGTAGTTGGCCAAACGGAATGCCAATGTAGTTGGCCAAACGGAATGCCAATGTAGTTGGCCAAACGGAATGCCAATGTAGTTGGCCAAAATTGAAATAAATATTAGTTAATTTTAATATGTATGGCATTTTTTTTACAATTAATCAAAAAATCTATTCAGGATTTGGTAAGCAATTTATAGAAGGAGATATTTTATTAAATATAAAACAGAAATTAAAAAAGAAAAGGAAATTAAAAGATTATTTTCATCAATTAAAAAGAAATAAAACAATAAAGAATTATAAAATTTTTATTTGTGAAGATAAAATTTGTTTTTATGATAAAATGGCATATTATATCTCGGGTATTACAAAACATAAAACACAATTTAATGAAAAAGATGCTCAAAAATATATTAGGTATTTAAATATGATTTATCTAAAAGATGAATTATATAGAACAGATAATCATATTGGTATTTTAATTCAATAAAAATTGAAATTAATTTAATTATTTTTTTTAAATGGATATCATTGAAAAGTACAAAGATAAATTAGATAATGATACTCTTAGATTAATTAAAGAGAATATATCTTTGTCTCAAATAAATAATTATAGAGATGAATTTGAAAAATTAATAATTGATATAATTAAAGTTCCATATGAATATTCTGGAGTTTATAAAGGAATTAATTATAAAATATTGAGACATAATTCTGATTTACATCTAAATGGATATATTGAAAATAATTTAAATATTGAACAAAATGAATATTTTGATATATGTGAAGAATTATTTCATGGAGGAATAACCAGTGGTTATGAGAATAATGGTTGCGGATTTGATACAGCCCATTCAGGAGATTATCATTTAATGTGTTTTAATAGAAATCCTCCAATATATAAAGATTTAGAATATGTTAAAAATATTATATTTAAAACAATAGATAAAATTAGTAAATTACCAGAATATTATAATAAATATGGGAATTTTAAAAATTACTGTTATTCTCATTATTTCAAAAAAAATTGATTTTATTTTTTATTATTTAATCTAAAATGATCGGAATTATCTTTAAATTGTATAACAAAAATGATATTCATACTATTATTGAAATAACAACCAAATATAAAGATATAAAAGAAATCCAAATTTTTTATAGTTTATTGTATCAACAAAAAATAATTTATTATTATTCTATTTTGAGATATGATAATGATATTGAATATCTTGAAAAATTAACAAAAGCTTATTCTGGAATTACAAAAGAATTAAGTAGATTTGATTTTGAAGATTCAAATAAATTTGTTAAACATTTAAATAAAATTAAAATAGATAATAATATCTATTCAGTTGAAGAATTTTTTGGGATTTTAATTTAATTAAAATAATATTTTACAATAGGAAATAAATTGATTTTTTTTTCTATTTATATTCTTAACAAATGGAATACTATTTAACTTGGAATAAGGTTAGTATATTACCTTCTATTGAATCAATAGAAGATCCAATAATGTCATCTATGACAGATAAAACAATATTTTATGAAACTTATAAACAAGTATTAGATGAATTAGATGGTCAATCAATGGCCGATCATTTTGATTTCTTTTTCGAACCAAGTCCTTTAAACAATACATATTGGATATTTAAAGATGAAGTATTAAAAGAAGATTTTATAGATTGGTGTATTGAATTGGGAATTATTAATACAATAAAAGAAATAAAATGTGGAAAAACAGATATAGAATATAATAATAGACAAAAATATATAGAAAAACAAAAAATAAAATTAGGAGAAAAGAAAAAGAAATATAAATTAAATAAAGAATTTAAAAAAATGGAACAAATGTTAAAAACATATAAAGAATTAATGGAGAAATTAAAAAAATATGAAAATAAAGATAATTTATCTGAAATAGAATTAAAAGAAAAAGAAAAAATAATTAAGAAATTAGAAAAGATTATTCCTCAATTAGATAATACTATTTAAAATTATTTTTTTAATCAAACAAACAATCATAATGCCAGGCTTTAAGTTTTGTCATATCAATTTCTTCTTCAAGGAACATATTAATAACATCTAAAACTAATTCTTCTCTTCCATCACAAGTTCTAACCAAATATTCTAAATATTTTCTGCTCCCCAATTCACATCCTTTATCCATTAGATATTGTATAACTTCACAATCAATATTAGAATTTAATAAGTAATCCCCAAGTTTAGTTCCAGAGTTAAACATTAAATCAATTCCCTCTTTATTAATGTTCGGACAATGAGATAGATAATGTCTAATAGCATTATCAGATAATTCTTCTGATTTTATTAATTTATTAATTATATTTAAATTTCCTCCAGCAGCTGCATAATTCCCAATCTCTCTCCAACCCAAAACATCTCTAACCTTCTTTTGTTGAACCAATGTTTTTCTATGACTAACTCCTTTAATAGCCACAATTTTGCTAACAATTGTATAATCAATATCATTATCATCAATTAATCTTTTACCATTAACACATCTATAAGCATAATCAAATGTTTTATTAATTGGTTTCTTATTCCATTCAACCAAGATATCGAGTTCCTTAATCAACATACAATTAACTAATTCCTCTGCAAAATCCTCAATATTTAACTCTATTTTTAATTTATTAAAGAATAAATCTAATATTTCATTATTAAATTCTATTTTAATAATTTTAAAGAATAAATTTAATAATTTATCTTTTGATTTATTTTTTAATTTATTCTTTATTAATTTTATATTATTTGAATTTATAATCCAATCATAATTTATTTTATTTTCATTTGTTTCAATTAGTTGATTTACTATATATTCTTTACCTTGTTTAAGCCCATTAGATAATAAATAATCAACACTATCTTTATCAAGATCAGAGGTAATTAATGAAAGGTCTTCATTTTCTAATATTCGATCGATCTGTTCCTGAGTTAAAACTGGCCCGATTAAATGTTGGGCGTCATCTCCCAATTTATTAGAATGGAGTTTGTTCTTTACTATATTCTCTAATACTAACTTGCCATTTTCTACTTGTTTTATTGTTTCTAATTTATCTAAAACATTGGCGACTGTTTCGTAATGACTATTCGCATCATCTTCCTTATCAAAAACCCCGAGAATTAATGTTTTTGATATTGGTTTATAATCTGTTAAAGAAGGATAATGATAGTATAAAACATACATATTTATATTAAGAATGAAAAAGGAAATTTAATTTAAATACGCAAATTGAATTTTTTTTTAATTTAATTAAAATGGATTTCAAATCATATTGTTATAATAATTATATTATTAAAAATTTTTTTGAAAAAATAAAGAATAAAAAAATTAAAGTTAAATATGCGGTTATTTGTTTAAAATATACAAAAGAATGTAATGAATTTATGTTAGATGAAAATGATTGTGTAAATGAAAAAGATATTTATGATGAACTTACTGAAGAACTACTAACATTTTATTCTAATTCAAATTTATCTAATTTAGATCATCTTTTATATGAAAAAGAAAGTTATGAGTATATTGAAAAAGAAATGAATATTGAAAAAGTATTTAATTTTTACTATTTTAATAAAAATAAATTTTTAAATTTATCTTTATTAAAAGAAGAAAATGATTATTATATTGTTAATGACATTTTAATGGATATTTGTGATGATTATAAAAAATATATGAATACATTTATTAAATATTTTGATATAGAAAAAATAATTAAACATTTCAATAAATTTTCTTATTCTGAATAATTTTTTTTATCAAATTAGATTAAATGACAGTTTTATTGAATTGTTTAGCAATTGGGATTACTGTTGCCCTCTTAACATTTTTAATAGGCCGTATTGCTGTACCTGAGTTTTTTAACCAGATGAATATTGATCAAGTTAAATCATCTATTGATGGCGAAAAATATAATGTTCAAGGTGATTTAAATTGCCCCACTTGTGCTTCTGATTTACTTGCCAATATTCATAAAGACGTTAATAAATTATTTGCCCATCTTAAGAAAGTTGTCCCCAATGATCCCAGATCACATAGATTATTTAATAGATATAAAATAGAAAATGTATATGAAGGCCGGCCAAGTCCTGGGGGATTAGGTGATACTTCATATACTCTTAATAAGGGAAAGAAGGTTGTATATTGTATCCGAAGTGGCAGGGACAATAGAAAGATACACGAAAAGAATGTTGTACTCTATACCGTTATTCACGAATTGTCTCATATATGTGGCAAATTATATGATGGACATGGGGCTGAATTCCAGGCTAATTTCAAATGGCTTTTACAACACGCCGTTGATATTGGAATTTATCAACCTGAAGATTATAGAAGAAGACCAAAGGAATTCTGTGGAATAATGATTAATTCAAGTATTTTATATTAAAAAAAAAGAACTATGAAGCGTAGCGGAATAGTTCTTTATTTAATAAAATACTTGGATTTATTATTATGGTAAATAATGATTAATTCGAGTATTTTATATTAATAAGGAAACGTAGTTTCCATCTATTCTTCTAATTGGTTTTAAAAGCCAATGATACGTCTGCATCATCTATTAATTGATTTGCCGAATGTATCATTGAATTTTCTTTTGTATCTCCTTCTATTCCCCAGAAGGAAATGCCCCCAAGTTTCATTGATTCAATATATTTTATTTTTTCTTTTAAACTTCTTAAATTATCAAATGTTATAAATATATTATTTTCTTTATCAAATGTAAAATTCGCCCCCACTTCATAATCCCATTTCATATTTTTTTTTTCTATATATTTATATTCTATATCTTTTTTATTTCTATATTCTTTGTTAAATCCCTTAATTCCATAATATTCTTTCCCAATTAAAGAACAACATATTATTATCTTATCAGATGGCACGCCACATTCAATATAGTATTTAACAATTCTATCTATTCCCCTTCTTCCCCATATAGATGAATTATATTTAACTATTTCTTCTTCATCCATATAATCAAATGAAATTAAATTGAAACTCGATATATGTTTAGCAATTATATCTAATTTCATTGAATCAATTGATCCAATATCTATAGGCGCCGATAATGTTATCTTACAATGGGGATACATTCTTAATGCCTTTTTTAACTCAATTATAAAGAATGTCAATAATATTCCATTATCACTTGTAAAACTATTATACCAAAATATATCAATATAATCAAAGAAATTATGTTTTTTTGCAATAGATATACAATCTAATACTAATTTATTCCTCTTTACTTTATTTGAACAAATACTTGGCAAGTTAGAAGATGATATACTAAAACCCACTTTTAAATGGGGACATTCATATTTTAATTTATTTATCTCAAATGGATTGTCATTTAATATTAATGATCCATCATCTGATACTTCAAGAAAACAATAGTTTAAATGTGTTAAATCATCACCTGGGATATAATATTTACTCTTATTTACATAATATCCCAAAATTCTTTTTTTCATTTAATATTATATATAAAAATGGGTTTATTTAGCATTATATGTGATTTAGATGAAAAATATGATGAAGCAGGAGTGTTTGGAAAAATTGGTTATTTTCTTCTAACTGTTTTCGTTGCTTGGGTTATAACTCTTTTTGCTACTTGGATACTTAGAGTTGTTTGGAATTTTGGTAGTTGGTTATTTGGTTTTAACTCTTTCTATGTTAATCCTGAATATGCTAAATTACGTTGGCAAGGAAATCCCTATTTAGATTTTCCTGTAATCCGACCAGAGGGATAAAATCAACTTCGTTGATTTTATTTTTTATCAAATCAACTTCGTTGATTTTATCAAAGTCCTAAAAAATTGAAAAAAATTTCATTAATATATTGCTGGCTTAGCTCAGTCGGTTAGAGCAACGGTCTTATGTTTCCCTAAAGGAAAGGCAGAAGCAAACCGTAGGTCGCGGGTTCGAGCCCCGCAGTCAGCATTTTTATTTTTTTCTTTTTTTTTAAGTTAGATTAGTAATGTCTATATGGAAAATAGATAAATTAACTAAATTAAAAGGATTGCCTCAAACAAATATAGAAAAAATATTAAAAAAATATGGAAAATCAATAAAACATAACATCCCAGATTATTTTTTAATAAGTAAAATAAAAATAGAATATAAAAAAAATAAATTTGAATTTACTGTTTATGGTAAAAAAATTAATGAATTTAAATATTTTATATTTAAATCTGATGTTGAAGAAATTGATTCAACTGAATTTAGTGTAGGTTATATTGATCCCATAACAAATAAATATAATAAATATTATGCTTATTTAGATTTATTAAAAAAAAATAAATATTCCGGAACAACAAATATAAAACTAATAGAAAAAATATGTACAATTATTGGAATTAAGCGCATATATCTTTGGGATGCATCTACTATTGAATGTAAAGATCCGGATGATCCAAATAATAAAAGAATGATTAGTTTAAAGTTTTTAAAATTAATAGAAAATGGAATAAGTTGGTATCAAAAACTTGGTTATAAATTAAATTTTGATATAGCCCAAGGTCATTTATCTGTTTCAAATAAAAAAAAAGCCCAAAAATTATATAAACAATCATTAGATAAATTAAGAAATATAAAATTAATAGATTTATATAAAGAATTTACAAATATTAATTATTTATCTTCTAAAATAATTAAAGAAGATGGTTATTCAAAAACATTTAGTTCGACTCATGAATTATATGGAAAAGATGAAGGAATATTTCCTTCTAAAAATTATACCAAAATTATAAAAGATATAGTTTTAGAATTAAATGAAATAAGTATTAAAATAATAAAAATATTTGATACAATATTTGAAAATAATCCTGATATTAAAAATTCAACATTAAAAGTATTCCTTCCAGAATATTATAAATTTGATTGTAATAAATATATAGAATTATTTAACTTATTATTTGAAAATAAAATATATGATTGGTATTATACAGCAAATACAATGTCAATCACTTATAAGAATAAAAAAGCAGATGTTTCTTATATATATTATCTTCATAATATTAGACATATAAATAATTATTTTAAACTATATAAGAATTTGTAAAAAAAATGATTTTTTTTTAATTAAATAGGAAAAATGTGGTCAATTAACCATTGTATTGGAAAAACAAATTTGGAGTATAAATCCAATCAGAAATATAAAGTTTATAAATATGCATTAGACAAAATTAAAAATTTATCTAACGATACACAAGAGGAATTTATTAATAACATCGATAAATTTATTAATAAAGAAATTAAAAAATATATTCCAATTCCATTAGATAGATTAATTGTAAGTAAAAAAAGAGTAAAGAAATATAATATTGAAAATAATGAGATTTGGGGTATTAATTTAATTATCTATCATTTTTCAAAGAAATTAATTCATCTTGAATATAGATCTCAGAGTTATACTGAAGTTTATAATTATATAATAAATAAAATTAAAAAATTTCAAAATGATATTCAAATAGGAATTCTTGTTAATATTAATCAATATATTAAAAAACACAGATATAAGAAAGTAAAAACCAGATCAAAAGAATATAAAGATAAAATTGATTCAACTATATTGGGTATTCAAAGAAATTTAAAAATTAAAAAGAAATTTCATAGATCAATTAAAAAAGAATATAAAATTGAAAAGAATAAAACTATCCAAATATTTACTGATGGTAGTTTGAATTATTTAAGTAAAAAAGCCGGTATTTCATTCTGTACAGATGAGTTTGAATTTTATAAATATGTTTATGCTTATAGTAATTCATCGACTTATTATGAATTATTGGCTATTTTATATGCTCTATATTTTGCTGTTTATAATAATTATAATAACATTGAGATTATTACAGATAGTGATGAAGCTTATAGAATAATTCATTTTCAAAATATTATATTCCATAATTTCATTGTTAAAAAAATTAAAAATATTATATTTCATAATAATATTCAAGTTAAATTTAGATGTATTAAAAGCCATCAATCTAAAACAAATTATGGAACAATTATGAATGATAAAGCAGATAGATTGGCTAAATTGGCCAGTTTTGAAATGAAAAATAATACTTATTCAATTGATAATATGATTATTAATTATTGGGATTTTAATTATATATTCTATTTAAATTGTCATTTGTACAATAAATTAATTGTTGATAATATTGAGTATATTATCGAAAAACAAATTGATATAAATTGATTTATTTTTTAAATAATATTAAAAAATCTAATTATGTCAATTAAAAAAGAAATTGATAACCAAAATGTTTCCTTTTTCATAGGGAAAAACTTTAATGAGAATACTAATTTTGTGGAACTTCTTTTCTATGCCAAATCAAAAATTCCATTTGATACCAGATATAATGATCTTAACTGGACATCTGATCAGGCAATGATTTATAATAAACTTGGAAGTATTGCGATGAAGAAATTTGGAATGGTTTCCGCAACAAAAAAATATCATTTGTTTAAGAATTATGCATGTGAAATGCTCAGAAATACAATTCAAAAAGAATTAGATCGTTTGAAAGAATGGAGTATCAAAGAAGAAGTAAAAAAATTCACTGATGCTATTAAGCAAACAGGATTTAATCTATAAATGAATAACCATTTTTTTTTCGCTGGGTCTATTAATAAATTTATTTCCATAATCCATATTATTTTCTAATATATCAAACTTATATATGTCATTTATGTATATTTGACTATTTAAACGTTTAATAAATTCTTTATATAATTTATCTGTTAAAATTATAAAACATTTAGAATTTTTCCAATAACATTCTCCACTATTAATAGAGGATTTAATTATAACAAATTTTTTACTTATTTCTTCTATTATTTTCTTTAATTCGGGTTCATTAGCTTTTTCTATTTTTTTCTTTAATTGCTGATCAAAATCGAATAATTCTCTTTCCATTAATTTTTCAATTGGTATTTTATTTTTATAACTTATTTTTAATAATTCTTTTATTTTATTATAATCTCTTTTTGTTATTTTATTATTTTTATTTTCTATTCTTTTTAATATACGATTATATGTTTTTTCTGCTTTAAATATAGAATTAAAATCATTTCTCATTATTCTATTAATTTCTTTAAATATATATTGGCTTACTTGATATTCAAATATATTAAATAATTCTTTATCTTGTTTAATTTTTGATACTTCTTTAATTCGTCCATCAGGTATAATAATATCATTCATTATATAATTATTAACTTTATTAAGATCATATTTAATATTATATACATCTAAATTATTTAATCTTTTGTCATCACCGGATAGAGGAATAAAATAATTATTATTTAATAAACATCCAATAACTTTTTTATTATAAATAACTTTTTTATTAACAGATAAATTTATTTTAAATTTTTTATTTATAAAATTTATAAAATCATTTATTGTATTATAATTTCCAATTATATTATTCTTTGTTATATCTTTTTTATCTTTTAATTTAATGGAATTATAATTAACAGGGAAAGAAAATTTATTATTAATTATAACTTCTTTAACATTAATATCATTATTTGATAATATTTGACCAGTAATTTTATAATCATTTAGATCATTCAATTCATTAATATCGGGCATATATTCAAACCCAAACTGATTTTTATATATATTATTTTTATTATCTTTATTAATATCACAGAAATTTGAAATTAAATTTTTAATTTTAACTGTTAGATTATCATTAGGTTCAAATAATCTTTTAATTTCTATTTTTGGTATTTTAGGTATTTTCACATCACTAATTTTAATATCTGAAATATAATAATATCTTTTTGAACTTTTTATTAATATAATTGTTTTTCTTTTATTATTTTCTATATTTTGTAATAATTTATATGTATTCATATTACATTCATAATTAATTATTCTATTATTTTCGTTAAACATAACAATATTTAGATTTATGCCAAGTGAATTATAATTGCTTAATAAATCTTTAGTCCATTTAATATCAATGTAATCTTTTTTAAGATAATCAATATAAGCATCCAAGTCCCCGAATTTTTGTTTAACTTTTCCATTTTCCAAGATATTAAAAATATTTTGGTGTTTTTTCAAATTATTAATAGTATCATCCCAAAAATTATTAATTTTTATTATTTTATCATCGGCAATTCTTAAATCTTTTGAATTATAATTAGCAATTATACATGTAGCAATAGCCCTTGGTAAAGATTTATTATCTTGTATCATTCCGGCAATTAGATAACAATTAGATCCTCTATCTAATTTATTTGATGATATTTTGCATTTCTTTTCATTATTTAATATTTTCATTAAATCGCTGGGCAAATAAGAAAGACGGCCTTGTGGAATTTCTTCTGATTTCCATTGAAGTAAATATCGGCGATCTTTAGTATATTTGCCCCCATCTTCTTCTGAAAAACTTGTTTCATTTGTGCATTGTTGAAATACGCTATATGTTGAATTTTTTGGATTCTTAGGGTCTTTACTGAAACAACAGGGTAAACAGAAATTATCAGGGTGTTTTTCTTTTGCAATAAACCCAGGGAATTTATAAACAGGATTTTCACAAACATAACCAGTAAATTGACCTTCTCTTGTTTTATTTTCTATTGTAAGAACTTCTCTTTTTGGATATTTTTTTTTATATCCGGCAATTTCTTCATCTGATATACCGAGTGGTTGTTTCTTCGATTGACATAATCTGGAATAAAAGTCATATTTGCCATTCTTTGTTGAATAATTAAACAATTTTTCGTCCATTTTTTGTAAAATTTTAATAGATTTTTCTCCCTTATATATCTTTTTATTTGACTCGGCCTTTATATTATTAAATATTGGAGTAAAATATTCATCTAAATCTGGATATGATTTATAATTCTTATATAAATATAAAATACGAGTAAAGATATTAAATATATTATTCATTTCTTCGTAATTTATAATTCCCTCTATTTTAAATTGGGGATTATCAGTTCCCGATAATTCTAATGCTACTCCTTTAATATCTTCTTCTTTAATCAATGATTCATTTTTCCCCATTAATTTAATTTTGGGACCCTTTGCCATTTTATATCCACTTCTCTTATATTCCATATACAAAACAGTTGCATATTTACTTGGTTTTTCAGCATTAATAGAAATAAATAATGAAAAATAATTTAAAAATAATTTGAAAAATATATAATCATTTGGAGTTAAAGAAAAATTTAAATAAGTAGAAATATTTAATTTTTCTATTTTTGTATTATGTTCATTTATAAAGAACTTATTACGATCAAATCTAAAAATATTTAAACGATTTATACTATTTATTTTATCTATTTCTATCTTAATTCTTTTAATCACATTCTCTACTGTTTCTTTATTGGCTTTATCATATTGTTTCCAACCTATATTTGCATGTATATCCCCATTTTCATTTATAATTAATGTAATAAATGAACCCCAATCTTTACTTTGAGGTGTTAAACCTTTTCTTAATTTTATCATAACCTCTTTATCATTTAAACTCTTTATATGTTTTAAAAATTTCTTTTGAATATGATCCCAACTTTTTTCATAAAAATTATTATAAACTTTTATATTTACTTTTTTTTTATTATTATAAGCAGAAAATACAATATTATTATCTAATTCCAAATAATTAAATAAGTTATAATTATTTACTATTCTTGTATCTATTAATCTATTTTCAACAAATTTATTATAAAATATTAAATCAATTAATGTAATATTAATAGAGGTTAATGTATCGTCTATTTTCTTATTATCTACTTTTTTAAATAAATTCATAATTTTTTCATAATAATTTGCGTCATTTATAATATTTCTTTTATTAATTGTTGGAATATTTTTTTTTAAACTATCAATTAAATTGCTTTCCTCAATTAGAGGAAAATATTTTAAAATAAACCCAGTATAAAAATCTTTAAACATTCCATTATTGCTAATTAAATTATCAATTAAAACAGTTAAATTCGAAATAGCATTAACAAGATCATTTAAATCAAAACAATAGATTGTATTAATATTTTTATCTTGCTGTTCTAATAAAATATTTCCATAATCCTTTATTGAAACAGATTGTAAATCTTCGAATAATTCAATAAAATATGGATCAATTGGTATATTACTAATTGTATTATTTTTATTTATATTTTTAAACATATTAATGATTAAAGAATTATTGGCATATAAATTGCCCTTATTTGTTAATAATTTATATCCAAGTGTTATACCTTCTAATTCATTATCTATTTCATTCTTTTTAACATAATAAAGATTTTGGTTATAGATGGGAATATCAAGATAAGCAAAAATCTTTTTTTTAATCTCATTTATTTTTTCATTATCAAATAAATAATCATAAACAAAATTATATAATCCAGATGTTTTTTCTTCTGAAGTTCCCATATTCATAATTTCTTCTGAAATGGCTTCTCCTACTTTTTCATATATCTCTTCATCCTCGGCGCTTGAAGCATTAATTAAATTAATTAAATCTTCTTCGCTTTCATTATATTCTATTTTTTTACCACCTAATTGTCTATTTGATTCTACTTTAGTAAAATCAAATTTATCTTCTATTCTCTTGGCCGATCTAACTTTATTTAGATCAAATTGAGTTAAATCTAAGCCAAATAACTCTTTCCAGTTTTTTCCAAATTCTTTTATTAATTGGGAATTTGTTTCATTTGATATTTTTATCTTTTCATTTGGATTAATATTTTCTATTTCCTTTAAATACTTCTTTATCTTATTAGATCTGGAACCAACAAAAATATTAATTCTATAAATAACTGGATTATCTTCAACGAATGTTAAATTAATAACTTTTTTAATTTCTGGTTCTTCAAAATTTTTATATGTTATTTTATTTTTATTCAGTTTTTCATTGTCATTCAGTTTTTCATTGTCATTCAGTTTTTCATTGTCATTCAGTTTTTCATTGTCATTCAGTTTTTCATTGTCATTCAGTTTTTCATTGTCATTCATATTTATTTTATTCCAATAAAATTAACTTTATCGTTTTAACAAAAAAAAATTAAAAATAGATAAATAATAAAATGGATGATATGTTTACACCTTTAGAAGATCTGGCAGTAGAAATAAATAATACAGAAACTCTTCCTGATGGGTTTTCATTACCTCAAATAAATGAAACAAAAGAAGCACAAGAACAATTATCTTCTTTTAAATCATCATTAAAAGAAATAGTATTCCTTATTATTCTTTTTGTTTTATTGAATAATAAATTTATCTTTAACTTATTAGAAAAATTAAATGGAATTAATACCACATCAAGTATTAATTATGAAGAAAAAGAAATAATAACAAAAAATATATCATTTAAAGGCACTTTAATTCTATCTGGATTGTTTATTACTGGAATTATATTAATTAAATTATTGTGTTATTTAGATTTTATCTAAAAATATTTAGATTTTATCTAAAAATATTTAGATTTTATCTAAAAATATTTAGATTTTATCTAAAAAAAAAATAATTTAGTTATTAAAATATTTCATAAAATCTGCTTGAGCAGACGTTGTATTTTCTTTCTTTGTTGGTTTTTTAACTCTTAATGGTGATTTACTCTTACTTCTAACAAAATTAATATCCGAAGTTTTAGTATTCAATGATTTTTTAATTATTTTGATATCTATTTCTGGTTGGATTGAAACTAAAGGAGGAATTAATATTTCACAACTAATTTCGTTATTATATTTTCTAAAGTCATAGATTGTTAACGTTCCCCCATATTTCTCTAATACTTCTTTAGGATGTGCTTGTTGAATATTAATATATTCTCCATGAATATCATAATATAATTGGTTTAAATATTGCATTTTCTCCCATTTATTATTACTATCAAACATAACCAAATATGCCTTTGCACAATTAAAACTACAAAAACATCCATAAACTGTGTATTCCTTTTTTTTCTTTTCAAATGGAATACTACAAGGAGTGTTTTCAAAATTATAAGTACAATGCCAACAAGCAATATCTGTTGTTCTTGCCCAATTATTTCTTTTTCTTACTTTTTTACCAATTGTTTGATTTTTATATGATGAAATATTAATTTTTTCTTTTGGTTCATTATTAAAATGAATAATATTTTTCTTAACTTCTACATATTTACCTTCTCTTAATATTACTTTGTTATTCTCATTTTTTTCTTTAACTGGATATAAATAATTATTTAAATTTTTAATATCTTTTGTTGAAATTGGTAAATGTAGAATATAATCAGCCATTTTAAATTAAAATTGAAATCATTTTTAATTTAATTCACAAAACATTATGAAAGTTCATATTGTTGTTCCTTCTGAATTAAAAGAGTATTACACGAATATTGTTGAAAATGGAGGAAATCATCAGTATAAAGGTGATAATGGGATTGATATTCCCTTTCCTCAAGACTATATTTTTGTGGAAGGTCAAACTACAAAAGTTAATCTCGGGATTAAAGTTAGCCCCCAAGACACTAATAAAGGTCTTGATTTGCGTCCTCGTTCCAGTATTGGAAATGTACCTTTAATTTTAACAAACAGTGTTGGTTTAATTGATAATAATTATCGTGGTCCAGTTTCTGCTAAACTTCATTATCCAATCCAGAGTAATAAATTACACGAAATTAATGAAATCTATAATACATTTGGTATTGTTATGCTTATTCAATGGTTTTTCTGGTTAATTGGATGGAATACAATTGGAGCGATTATTAATTTTATTCTAATCGGTATTTACAAAAAGAACTATAATTTAAGTATTCGTTATAAACATTTTAAAAAGGGAGATTCAATTCTTCAGTTAGTTGCCCCTGATACTGAACCTATTGAATTGGTTATTGTTGATGAATTAGATGAAACTGAAAGAGGAGATGGGGCTTTTGGTAGTTCTACAACTAATAAATCTGAATAATTTAAAAGTTAACTTTTTATTTTTTTTGAATTAAAGAAAGTTTAATAATTTTCTTTATTTTTTTTGAATTAAAGAAAGTTTAATAATTTTCTTTATTTTTTTTGAATTAAAGAAAGTTTAATAATTTTCTTTATTTTTTTTGAATTAAAGAAAGTTTAATAATTTTCTTTATTTTTTTTGAATTAAAGAAAATTGATTTTTTAATTTAATAAATTTCAAATTAAAGGAATGGAGGAAACAACTGAATCAAGTTTAACGATCCCTAAAAATCGTATTACAATTAAAAAACCATTATCAATTGATATGATTAATATGTATAGTAAATTAGGAACAGGAATTAATTTAGATAAATTATTTGAGGAATTTCCTCTGAATGATGAAATTATTACGGGGATTAAATATTTGGGTAAAACAAAAGGAGTTGTTAGAGTAAGCAAAGCCAGTAAAAAACATAAAAAAGAGTTTAAACATCAGGCGACTATTACAATGAACCATAATGAGAGAATTATATTTGTTAAGGTATTTGCAACTGGTTCATTACATACACCAGGAATGAAATATCCAGAAGAGAGTAAAGAAATTTCAGAAGTTGTTAGTAAAAAAATTGCATTTGCTTTTAATAATAAAGAATTTGGTATTGATATTAATACAGATAAATCAATGTATGCGGTTGGATTTTCAATTGAACAGAATTTAAATAGAAAGAATTTAATTAAAAAAATTGATGAAATGAATATTACTGGTATTTCAACTGAATTTAATCAAGAGAAATATCAGGGTGCTATTATTAAATATCCATTCCCTAATGATCCTAACAGAAAAAGTGTTACCCTTATTATTCATCAATCGGGATCTATTTCAATTAAAGGATCTAATACTCAAGATAAGATTGATGTTGTTTATAACTTTATTACTGGAGTTATTAATTCAAATTATGATTCAGTTGTTATTAAACCTAAACTTTTATTAAAGAAATAAATATTTTAAATTAATTTTTTTTGGAATTTAAAAAAAATTAATTTTTTTTATCTATACAAAATAAAATTAATTAATATGGAAGAAGAATTTGTATATATATCACATATTTTTGATTTTCATTCACACGCAAAAGAAGTATTAAATCTAATTGAGGAATGTCCACATAAATTATTCCCCGCACTTCAATTTTACACAAAAAGAAATAATTATTTTGTTATTCGAGAAATATTAGAAAAATATGGGGCATTAAAAGATTGTATTGAAGTTATTGTTAAAAATGTATCCCCTAAATCTTATAGAATTATATCATTAATTACACAATATATGATGGATGATATGTTAATTGATATTAATGTATATAATAGAATATTACATTACTTCAGATTATTAAATAAATTACAAGAAGCAAAGAATGTAAATTATTGGATATTGAAAAATATTGTTTCTAACTCTAATTTAACAAATGAAGAATTTAATATTCTTGATCTTATTTTAGATAATAATATTGGGAATAATAAAAAAAATATATTTCCTATTTTAGAAATATTATATTATAGAATTCTTTATTCATCTTTAGATAATAATACTAAATATAATTTATTAAATCAAATAGTTAAAAAAGATAAATATTTTTATCTAAATCCCAAATATAAATTCCAGAAAATTAAAAATGAATATGAGAATTGTAATAAACAACAAGTTTATGGGGTTATTGCTCTTATGGTTTCTACCGGAATATTTATGTATTTTACTAAATCTGGTTAAACGAATACATGGAGTTTAAGACGTATAAGAAATACTTGTAGATACTTGTATAAATGCGGCAATATTCTTTAATTCTCTTATACTCTTAATTAAATATTCATCTTCTTTATCAAAATAATATTTAATTATATAATTATCTAAAATATCTAACAATTTAAATAAACTAAAACAATTAGCTTCTTTATTTAGTACTATTATATATATTTCAAATGGTACTAACATTTTTTTAAATTTTTTTATTAATAAATTTGGTAATTTACTTGAAATTATATTTTCTAAATTATATAAAAATTGTAAATTATCTTTAATATTACTATTTTCTTCTAATAATTTTTTAATTTCCTCTGAATTATTATATTTTTTTATTTCTAATAATATTTCTTTTATATTATCCTTATTTAATTCTAAATAACTATCCAAGAAAGAAACAATATCTTTTATTTCAAATTCAGATAATAATACTTTTGAAATTAATTGAGGATTATTAATTTCACTAATTAATTTATTATAATCATAATTAGTTTCATTCATAAATAAAATATAATAACAATAATCTTTGAATTTCATTATCTTTTTAATAATATAAATATTTTTTTAAATTAAAACTCATAATTATAATCTATACCCATTTTCAATTTAAAGGGGCGGGCAGGGATTTCGTAAAACGAAATCCCGAAAGGGCAGAATGCCCTCCGCTTGAACTTGTGATTTAAACATAATTATACAGTGAATTAATAACTGTAAATCAAAGTCTTTTTTGAGTTAATTTAACGATCCATTTAAAATATTTAAAAAGTTTTATAATTTTTTTAAATTTCATTACCAAGATAAATTATAAAAAAAAAATAAAATAATTTAAATTCTTGGATAATAACAATATGCTTGTATAAATGCATCAGCATAATCATCTTTTTTGCCCCTTTTAGATTCAAAGAAAGTGGAATCTTCGTCTTTATCATAAATAGAAAGTAAATATGAACAAAATTTAACCCCAACTGCTTTTGTATTTCTATATCTTGTTCCTTTATCCTTTTTTTCAGAACGTTCATTATAATATTCATATATTACTCTTCTTTCTTGTGCCGTTGTTCCTTTTAATTTATTTTTTGGACTAACATAAATAATATTTTTAATTGGTTTATTTGAATCAATAATTCCTCTAATCATAAAATAAGAATATAAAGCCGTTTGTAATGTTTTCATCTTACTATTTTTAGAAGGTTGTTGTTCAATTAAAACATAATCAACATCACGTAGCCCATCAATACTATCTAATCTTTTTACTAATATTTTAGATAAGTTAAATACTGAAACACTTTTAACTTTTTTATTATCTATAAGATTTATATTATCCCATTTAATTATTTCAAAATCTAAATTTTTAATTATTTTATCTTTAACATCTTTTAATTTTTTTTCAAAATCTTCGTAAATAATTTGATTTTCAAAAGTTTTTTTTATTTTATTAAATTCTTTTTCTAAATTATTTATTTCATTGTTAAAATTATTTATTTCTATTTTATTATATTTTTTAAAATCAATCAAACAAAAAGCCAAATTCTTAATACCACAATCAATACTTAATATTTTCATATATGTTAAAATAAACTATTTTAATCTAATATAATACCGCGTTGCTTTAATTAAATATGTACTCTTCATTTAAAATAAGTTATAAATGTCAGAAAACAATGATGCTCTTTCAACAATGATAGACGATAAAATTCTATTCGGAATGGACAATCTTGTTAATAAAATGAAAACAAAAAACACATCAATTGAGGATATGCTTTCAAATAAATCAGAAAAAAAGGAAAGTCCAAAAATACCATCAATAAAAGAGCATATACCAATGTCTTCACCTTTTATTAATGAAACATCTGAACCAGTTTGGACTGCTCCCAAAGTAAATATGGATGAGTTATCAAATAAATCTATTGGTAAAGACGATTTCTTATTTGAAAAAATAAAAACTCCGAGTATGGGAAATAACATTGAACCAGATATTAATATTTTAAATCCAATTATTCAAGAAACAAATGAAGAAGAATATATAGATAAAGTATCTGATAAAATAGAAGTAAAATCAAAAGATGATATTATTAATATTGCTGATTTACTAGGAGAATGGGAAGATTTAGCAAAGAAAAATAAAAATATGACATTAAAAGAATTTGATATTCATTCTGATCCAGATGAAATTAAATTTGAAATTAAAAAAATAAGAGCAAGAAAATCAAGAGAGAAGGCAACAAGATATATGACAATTATTGTTCTTATAATGGCAAAGAGTTTTGAAGCAATTTCAAGAAAGATTAAATTAATTAATGTTAATATTACTGGATGGAGTAGTTCATTAAAACATAATATGGATGATTTTGAAGATATATTTGCCGATTTATATGAAGTGCATTTCTCATCTGGATCAAAGAAATCACCTATTCTTCGATTAATACAAGCATTCTTATTTAGTGCTCTAAATTTCTATATTATGAATCAGGGTGCAGAAATGATGTCTGATTTTATAAATAATAAAACAAATATTAAAAAAACAACGTATAGAAATATGACACCACCTGATGAAGATCTTGAAACAGAAGAATTATTAGCTGATCTTAAATAAAAAAAAAATTAAATCTATTGAAAACAAATTAAACCATATTTCTTCTTGATTTAGAAGAACGACGTTTTTTTTTGGGTTTTGATGCACGGCGTTTTTTGGATTTGGATTTGGATTTGGATTTGGATTTAGATCGGGATCTGCTCTTTTTCTTTCGTGGTTTATATTCAGCACCTCCAATAAATACTGATCCACCCTCCATTGTAACCGGAAGACCAGATGCTTTATCATAAACAGGAAGACCTCCACCTGACTGTACATTCTGGGGTATTTTTTTAACATTATCAACCATTTGTGGAATTAATGAAGTTAATTTTTCATTACGTGTTTCAATTTCATCTGCACGTTTTCGGAATAATTTGGCCATTAATTCCTCTTTATGTGCCCCAACAATTGAATTTAAAGCAAGTAAAGCCAATGAAGCATCTATTTTCTTGTTTAATATTCTTGATTCATCTGTTAAGATAGTATCAACAAGTTTTTTAAGTGCTTCATATGCTGCTTTATCTTGACCATTGGGTTTGCTTAAAGCCCCTAAAAGAGTTAGAGAGGTTAATAAATAAGCATTGTCTTTATGTTTTAATTCCTCTAATGCTTCTATATTATGTAGTTTAACAACTTCAAACCTATATTTATCTATTTCTGAATCAGAAACATTACAACTACCAATTTCTCCAAATTGTTTTGATTCTCCATTTTGACTATCGATATTAACTGCATCTAAAATGTTATTATTTAATTGATCATAAAATTTATAAACACAACAAGAGATTTTTCCAAAATTATCAGGAGTTAATTCAAGAGAATTACATTTATCAATAATTCCTCCAAAATCATCTTTTAATTTTTGAAGCTGTTGGTCAGGATCGGTCATTATATTATTATATGTATTTAAAATATTTGTTTTTTCAAACTTTAAAAAAAAAAATTAAGATATTATGAGTTAATGGGTTTAACAATAGAAGACTTATATAATGATGATGTTCATAATGCAATGAAAAATCAAGAAATTTATTTAAATGTACTTGATTCATGTTATACAGAAATTAATAATACAAATAGATATTTAAGAAAAACTTCAATGTATTTTAATGTTCCTACAACAAATACAAATTTAATTGGAGATTATGATTTTGTTGCTTGTATTGTTTTTCTAATTAAAGAGATAAGGGCATCTGGATTTGATGTTAATTATATTAGACCAAATATATTGTTTATATCTTGGGAAAATAAAATGAAAAAGAATAGACAAATATCGGATATTAAATTCTTATTAGAAGAAGATAAAAGAACAAAAGAAAAAAATAATAATATTAAATTGATTAAAGAAGATTAAAACTAAAAAAAAAAATTAATTAATATAATTTATAATTAGTATAACTTTTATTATAATTTTTTGATTGCCATTCAAAGTATTCCTTAAAATGTTGGTTATGTGTCTTTTTATCAACAAGTCCATTATATTGGGAAACACACCAAATATTATAAAGATCCAAATTATAATATATTTCATTGTTTCTTAACATAAACAATGCTTCATCAGTACGTTTTTGACTAATATTCATCAGAAAACAATATCTGAAAATTTCTTTCAACCAAGTTTTGTATAATCTTCCACATCCATTATATGTTTGTGGAATATTCATTTCAAGTTCATAAACCTTAAGAAAGAACGCGGAATTTCTATAAATTTTTTTGCGAAAAAATTCATCTTTATTAACGTAAAATCCGAAAATCGAATGAAGTGCACTATTTGTATCTTTGTGTTCTGGACACATTTCATAATTTTCAGCGCCAATTTCGCAATCTTCATAATCGCAATGAATTTGCGATGTGCTATATTGGCGCATTTGGAGTGATTCCAAAGAAATGTCGGTAATAAAATTCAATCTATCCATTTTTTATAGTTTAATTAATTTTTTATTACTTACTTTTTACAGAATTTAACTAATTTATCCATCTCTCTTTCGTCTTCATATACAACCATTTTACCATTCTTATATACTTTAATTATTGTTGGATATTGTTTAACATTGTATTTCTCGGCCATTGAAGTTTCTTTATCCCCATTTAACTTAACAAAATTGGCATTATCAGACATTGAACCACTTAATCTTTCCCAATCCGGCATAAATTTCTTACAATATCCACACCAATCCACATAGAATAACATAATTGTTGGTTTATCACCTTTAATTACCACTTGATTTCTACGATTTACTAATAAATCATATGTATGCATTAATAGAGCAATAACTACTATTAATAAAGCCAATTTAATCATTAATATAATAGAATATTTTTATCTGTGGAAAACAGATAAAAATATTCTATTTTGAATAAAAATAAATTCAACTAAATTGAAAAAAAAAAATAAAAAAAATAAAATGAAAGAATATTTTTATTATTATTATTTTAATAAAAATGCTGAATATGAACATAAAATTAAAATGGAAAAAGTTTTAAATGAATTAGAAAATGATATATTTTATTATAAAAATGATAATGATGATAATGATATATTCTCCGAATATTATGTAATCGAAAATATAGAAGAAATTAATAAAATACCTGAAAATACAACACATTTAGGTTTTGACTTTCATTTAAATGAAATTAAAATAGAAGATATTAATTCTAGATTAGATAAAAAAATTAAAAAGAAATTAAAACATTTTAATTTTGGACATGATGGAATTCTTTATTCAGATAATAAAAAAGAAGAAATAGAAAAATTATTAAAAGATATGCCAAAATTAACAAAAATATTTTATTGTGGATATTATTGTCAGTTTGCAAATGAATTAATTAAACAAGTTAAAAAAAAATATTATGGCAAATGTATTGCTATTGGAATTATTTAACTCCGCCGGCCATTAACTATTTTATCTATTCCATCTATAACAATCTTGGCAACTAAAGCAATAGCAATTAAAATAAGTAAGTTTTGTTGGAATTTAATTGTTTCGGAGTGTTTATCACATTGGCCTTGCATTAAATGGAATGCTTCACGCATTTCTTTCATATTCTGGCGATTTACAGCATAATTGGGATTGTCAAATATCGTTATTTTTTCATTATCTAATAACTGATCAATATCTTGATATTGTTCTCTATTTGGGGAAGGTGAAGAACCTCCCATATTTATTCTTACACCTTTTGTCATATTTATATTTTAATAGAATAAATAAATTCAACGAAGTTGAATTTGTCGAAGACAGATTAAAATATTTATTCCGAATAAAAATTAAGTTTAACGAAGTTAAACTTAATTTTATATTTTAATAGAATAAATAAATTCAACGAAGTTGAATTTGTCGAAGACAGATTAAAATATTTATTCCGAATAAAAATTAAGTTTAACGAAGTTAAACTTAATTTTATATTTTAATAGAATAAATAAATTCAACGAAGTTGAATTTGTTGAAGACAGATTAAAATATTTATTCCGAATAAAAGACGTATTAAAGTTAATTTTATATAAATATAGTAATAGATTATATTTTCTTTTTTTGTATTCTGAATAAGAATTGATTTTTTTTTTAATAATATTAAAATGTTTAAATACGTAATTAGTGGTTTTATTGGATATAAGGTTATATCATATTTTCTAGATACTAAAAAAGAAAGAATAACCTATAATATAGAAAAATTTGATAATTATATTAATATAAATGATACGATTATTTTAACAGATTTTCCTTATTTATTAACATATAAATTAGAAGAAAATAATAAAAAGAAAAATAGAATCATATAGTAGCAGGTATGAATACGATTATGTATATGTTGATGATGAATTTTCATCTATTGAAATAACTTATAAAGATAATAATAATAATATAAAAACACATGGAGAAACAATATATTATGGAGGAATGATTAATATTATTACTCTATTATATCCTGATTTAGTTAAAGAAAATTATGAAATTAATTGGACAAAAGAATATTTTCAACATTTTAATAGATATATGTTAGACGAATATGAATATGAACCTGAAATTTTAGATATTCATTTCTATTATAAACACCATTATAGATATTATACATTTAAGGAAATATATCCTGATTCTAAAAAATAAATTTAATTTATTTTTTTATTCTAAAAAGTTTATAATTTTTTATTCTATAAAGTTTATAATTTTTTATTCTAAAAAATTGAACTTTTATTTAATAAATAAAAAACACAATGTTCTCCTCTATTTTCAAGAAGAAAGATAACAAGCCTGATTATAATCGTATTCCATCTAATGGACTCAAAGGAATTAAACAAGATAAAATAATTGATCAGGAATTTACAATTAAACCAGATGAACCAAATAAATTATATCTTTCTGATGGTGAAAATAAGTATAAATATATTATCTTTACAGAAAATCCAGAAGAATTAAAAGAAAAAATTAAAAATGATACAGATTTAAATTATGACCAAGTTAAAAGAAGAAATAAGACATATAATCAAGTTAATTTAGGTGAAAAACTTGGCGCATTCACTGTTTCTTATATTTGTAAAAATAGTAATGGTCTTTTTATTGGTGAAAATTATAATAAGCATTATTATCTGTTTTATTATAATCAAAATGAAGGTTATCAATTTCATTATGAATTAATTGGTGAAGAAGTAAGAAAGGATATCAATAAAGAAATTGAAATGTTTGCTATTATTAATTCAGGTAAAGATAATATAATTAATCAAAAATTTACAATTAAACCAGATGAACCAAATAAATTATATCTTTCTGATTATTCTGAAAAATATAACAAAAAAGAAATTATAATTTTTACTAAAAATCCAGAGGAGTTAAAAGAAAAACTTCAAAATGATAAGGATTTAGTTTATAAACGGATTAAATTTGCTAAAACTACTTACAATCAAATTGTTTTAGATACATGTAATATTAGATATTCGTATAAAGATACAAATGATTTTAAAAGAGAAGAATATTTATCATCTCTTTCGATTGATAATACAAATATTTTATATCTATCTTCTAGAAGTGAAATTTATAAGAAATATAAAAATCTTATGGTAGATGATTATTATAAATTAATTGTCAATGAAATTAAAAATACATATGAAAAAAATAAAAATGTTAAAGAAATTATTAAAATTAAAATAGATTATAAAATTGTTTATCCAGACCCTAAATCAATTAAAGAAGAACCAAAAACATTTAAACCAGAGTATATTATTAATCCCGAATTTCCTAATATTTTAGGTATTTATCATAAAAAAACTTTAATATATGATACTAACAAAGAATATATTATTTATACTAAAAATCCAGATGAATTAAAAGAAAAATTAGAAAATGATAAGGATTTGGTTTATAAAAAAGAAATTAACGGAAATAATACTTATCTTCGTTTGTACTTAAATAAAGTAAGAGTTGAAATTTATTATAAAGATAATGATGGTTATACAATCTTTGAAATAGCTTCTGTTGATGAGCTTTTCACTGATAATCAAATTTATGAGAAATATAAAGAATTAATGATTGATAACTATGAAGAATATTATTTGGATAATATTAAATGCAATATTTCTAAAAGTAATGAAGTTAAAGAAATTATTAAAATTGTTGTTAATGGTAAAATAATTTACTCAAAAGAGTAAATTAAATTTAACTTTTTTTTTATTTAAAATGAGTTGTTTAAATTTTTTTATTGGTTATTTTGTGGGTTTAACAATTATTTTAATGATAGAATATGCATTTAGTAAAAAACAAATAATAAAAACAGAATTTACAATAAAATCAAATGAACCAAATAAATTATATATTTCTAAATATAATGATCTAAAAGTTAAAAATAATTTATATGAATATTATATCTATACAAAAAATCCACAAGAATTAAAAGAAAAATTAGAAAATGATACAAATTTAGATTATAATTATTATAAAACATATTTTTATGATTCATTTCAATTAAAATTTAAAGATGATTTAAATATTTTTATAAAAGTTTTTTATAAAGATAAAAATAATTATATTTTAATTAAATTTATAGAAAATAAATTAAATATTAATGAAAAAATATAAAGATTTAATTTTAGATAATTATAAAGAATTATTATTAAATGATTTATTAGAAGAAATTAATAAAGATGAAGAAGTTAAAGAAATTACTAAAATTGTTTCATCAGATGATGAAAATAATATTATTTATTCTAACGAATAAAAAAAATTATTTTTTTTAAATAATAACTTCTATTTCTTTATTATATTTTTTTCTTTTATAGAATAAAATATATGCTTTGCTAAAATCGGGTTTTCTTTCCATGGCATCGACATCTTCGTCATTACATTTTATCCAATTATTTCCTCTTTTAACTACAGAAATATAATGTCCCCCATTCATATTTCCAATATGAAAAACACCTCCTATTAATTTATAATCTAAACTTTGATATTTATTTTCATCTAACATTTTTAAAATATTGTGATGTACTTCATAGATATATTTATCTAAATTTAATTTTTCGGGTACTTCAATTGTACTTCTTAATCCCCTCATACTACTAAATCTTTTTAATGTTATAATCAAATATTTGGGGATAATGCTTAATGTTGTCATCTTATACGTTGTTGAAACTTCGGAACAACTATCACATTTATATCCCTCTAATAATTCGGGACGTCTATATACTGAACTTAAACAATCATTTAATGAACATCGAATAGAGGGAATATCTACACTAATTCTTAATTGTAATTCATACCTTGTTTTAACGGACTTGCATGAATCACAAAGCATTTTAATTGTTTCTTGTATATTAAATAATCTCATAATGGGCGAATATTCATTTTTATAAATAGATAGATATTCATTAAAATTTTTATGTTCTTTTCCAACCCCAATTAATCGGGGATGTAATTTCATTTTACTCTTTAACTCTTCGTGTATATTATCAAAGAAACTAATTAAAAACTCATCAGCGTCTTGTTGATGCCCAATTCCAGAGGTACTAAATGGGGACATTTGTAAAAAATGGCGTTTTAATTCCACTGGATTAAATACATATTTATTTTTTTTAATTAATGAATGGTTTTTAAGTATTTCCTCTATAAATCTAAAATAATAATAAGAATATAATTTTTTTCTTTTTAATAATTTTTCTTTATCATATTGCAATATCTCTTCTGATAAATCTGACAATGAAAGAATACACTGCAATAAACTATTGAAATAACAAACAGATGCATCATTTTGTAATCCAAAAATAGGGATACTCATTTATTATTATTAATTATTTCTTTTTAAAATAAAAAAAATTAATTAAAAATTTAATCAACAATACCATCTAAAACGGCATTAACTATTTTTTTTCTAACTGGTTTCTTTCTTTGGGGAATAATTGGATCCCCAAACATTTTTATTTTTTGATTCTTACAAATTTCAATATATTTAGGGAAGAATTCTTCTGGATTATCCAGAATATAATATAAAATTTGATAAATAGGTTTCTCAATTTGCCCCTCAATATATAATTGGGGATCATAAGGAATACTTCCGTCTTCTAATGGTTTAGTTTCTTCAAATCCTTCATATAATTCAATTAATCCCTCTTTAGCATGTCGGGGATGCATTGCAATATCAGCCACCTTAGGTTTCTTTTGAGCCCCCTTTGTATTATATAATGGTTTCTTCATACATAAGATATACGGAATTCTGTCATTAGAACAAACAATTTCCCTATTACGTTCCATAGCATTAGCAACCCTTCGATGGGGGATACTATCGGGATTTTTATAAACTGCTCTTAATGTATTTGTAATTAATAACTCTTTATATGGTACTTCAATATTAATCAATCTCATTAATTCCCCATTTAAGAATTTGATAATTTCCTCTTTATCCAATACAACACTTTCAAATATCTTATCAAATAGTGTTCTCATTAAATATTTCATAAATGAACAATAATTACGACGTTTCAGGGCGATCCCCATAAATGTATCTTTATATTTATCTGGATCTTCTTCATATTTACGACCTCCATATCGTTTCTTTGTAATAATTAAGAATGGATAAAATACCTTTTCATATGCAAAATTAATAATACCCGGTTTATTAATAACCTTATTAATCTTTTCTGATAACTCTTCTCCTACTTTCATCGCCATTACCACATTCTTATGTCTATATTTCTCTTTACTTAATCCTTCAAATTCCTTTTCATCGAAATAACATTCATAGAAATTACTATCTGTATCGCCATACACTGTTTTCACATTATGACTATGACTATATACTGTCAATTTAACTTTATACAGTTCTTTAATTGAATCAAAATTAATTTTATCTATTTGGTTCGTTTCACTCAACTTATCGTTAACTTCGTTAACTTGACCGTTCGTTTCACTCACTTCATACAAATCGCCAGTTTGTTTAATTACTACATCTTTGCCAGAGCTAACATATAAGAACATATACATCATTGCTTTTTCCAATTTTACTTTCTTAGGTTTCTTTTCCAGAAAAGCCAATTTAGTTTTAGCCGATGATTCCAATATATTTTTTTCATTATTACTTGGATAATATTCATAGAAATATTTTTTAATTGTATCTTTTTCTAATATCAAATTAGATAAATCATTTTTTTTAAGTTTTTTAAATTTGCTTTTATATAATCCTTCTATTTTAGCCCAACCATTATTAGTTAATATCATCTGATTTTCTTCTACATCCAATACAGAACAATATTCTAACTCACCCTTATCATTTCTACACAATATGGGCAATTCTTCCGGAATAGTATCAATAGTTAAAGAACTAATAGTATCAACACCAGTATCACCTACCTTTTGTGCAATGGCCAACATTTCTCTACCTTTAGCAGTTGTACAAGCCGCAATATGTTTTAAATAAATTGGACTAACTGATGCCCCACATTGACCATATACACTATTAGCAACAACCTTATAAGCCAATTGCTCGCAGTCAAGAATCATACTTTCTGTTTCATCTTTAACTGTTTTTAATTTCTTCTTAATTGCTTTACGAGTACTTAAAAGCATTCTAATTACAGTTGGAATAATACCCTGTGGTTCAGTTTGAGCATATCTACAACTAATTAATTTTCCGTCATAGTCAGTATATTCAATAGTTTCATATTTAATTCCTTCTATATTATCATATTGATCCTCCATAACAAGTGTATTATGAGAAATATTCCAACCTCTTTGGCAACTAGGATAGAGGGAATTAAAGTCCAAAATTGTAACGGGTTTATGATATAAACCCCCATCAGTTTCAATAACCAATGCGCCTTCATAACGTGCTTTTTGTTTTTGTTCTTCTTCTAATTCTTCAATAACGGTTTTTTCTAATTCAGTAGTATCCATTAACTCTTCTTCATTTTCATAGACCGCTGCTTTTTTAGCCATTACTCTTTTATTAATTTCATCTGTATTCTTTGAAACATTTTCTTTTCTAATAACCGGGATTTTAATTCCCACATTACGACATTCATTTGAAATCAAACTGAAAATCTTAACACCTTGACCTCTTGTAAAGATGAAATCCAATGGCACAATACAAACATTAGCCATCTTCATTGCCTTAACAACCATAGCCAATTTAAATCCAATGTAATGACACAGCTCAGTATCTTGCAAACAATAAATTCCAATTTCTTTAATATCTGCTTTACTTCCCGTTTTATATTTAGCAAATAATTCTTTAGGGGGCAGATCTACTTTCTTTTGTCCAGTGAAGTGTTCGGCAACAAAATCCAATTTATATTGATCTAACTTATGTTCCTTCTGAACTTCTTTCATAATATCCATAATAACTCGGCCTTTCATATCAATATATTTAAGTTTATTATCACCTAATGCACTACTCGCCAATTCCTTTTCAACATATTCTGATTCTTCATAATCCCCAGTTCGGGACATCTGAAGAAATTCTCTTAAACAATTATTCTTTTTATGTTTCGCCCGTTTAACAAGATATTCAAAATCAAAACCATTACTATTGTATCCGTAAATAATATCCGGATCAATATTATGAAGCATATTCCGCCATTCCATTAATAATTCCTTCTCTGTTTTACAATAAATAATTTCACAATCACCAAAAGGCAAACTGGGTTTCAAAGTATGGATAACTCTTAAAAAACTTTCAGTGTCTCCATATCTTCTAAAAGTAGAACAGATCATAATAACTTCGTCTTCTGGACGACGGGGATTAGGAAATCCCCCATCCTTACTCGTACATTCAATATCAAAAGCCATACAAATAAACGGCGATATTTCTTTAGTTTCATAAGGAATAACATTATGCCATCTCGAATAACCAAATAGATTACAAGTGGTAACCCCATTAGGATTATCATATTCAATATTTTTTACTTCTACCCAATCGGCAGGTTTAATCTTATTAATATGGAAAAATCTTAAAGCCGGTTCAATATTCGCCTCATATAATTTTAATTGTGTTCTTCTAATTCCCAGAGGAGATAATATATTATTCTCTTTAATTACATTACTTAATAAATAACTACAATGACGAAGAGCACCAACTGTTTTAAATACCAGTTTCAAAAATTTAAATTTTCTATTATTAGTAAATCCATATAATCTTTCTGCCTCTTCTAAACAACATTCATTTAATATCATCGCCATTTGATGTTTTTTACTTAATTTATCTTTAATATTCCCAGCAATTACTCTAACCATTGCATCTGACATATTATCTGGCATCTCAATATAAAAATATGGATTGAAATCTTCAATATCAACACGAATATTAGAACCATTAGATAATACACCAAACAATTGAATAACATAATGTTCTGCATATTCCCCTTCTTCAATAGTATTCAATTCAGAACTATCGCCATACTTAATATTAAGAATTTGAAATTTTATATTTTTCTCTTGTTTAATAGGCGAAGATACATATTTTGAACGAAGCATTTTATTTATCTATTAAAAAAATTAAATTTTAATTTCAATTTGGAAGGGGCATTCTGCCCCTTTTGAACCCCTGAGCCTTCGGCATAATTTATCTTGAATACTTAAATTTAAAATTTTTTTATTTTTATTTTTATTTTTATTTTTATTTTTATTTTTTTTTATTTTAATAAATAATTTTTATAAAAATAAAAAAAAAATCAAAAGTTCAAGCAAAGAAGATTTTTTATTTTAATTAATTTTATCTATAATAAAATCGCCACAATTGTTATAGATAATTATATCTATACTTAGTTTAAGCCCGTTATAGATAATTATATCTATATCAATTTAAAGGAATTTATAGATAAATATATCTATTAAAAATCGCCGCACTTGTTATAGATAATTGCATCTATACTTAGTTTAAGCCCGTTATAGATAATTATATTTATATCAATTTAAAGGAATTTATAAATAAATATATCTATTAAAATTCGCCGCACTTGTTATAGATAATTGCATCTATACTTAGTTTAAGCCCGTTATAGATAATTATATCTATATCAATTTAAAGGAATTTATAGATAAATATATCTATTAAAAATCGCCGCACTTGTTATAGATAATTGCATCTATACTTAGTTTAAGCCCGTTATAGATAATTATATTTATATCAATTTAAAGGAATTTATAAATAAATATATCTATTAAAATTCGCCGCACTTGTTATAGATAATTATATCTATACTTAATTAAGCCCGGTTATAGATAATTATATCTATTCCTTAGTTAAAAAATTATAGATATAATTATCTATAAAAGTTTGCTGGTTGAAAAGCCGAAGGCCGTTTATTGAGGGAAAATTAATTTGGGCGAAGCCCAAATTAATATTTTTCCGATGTGCGAGCTAAGCAATTTATTCTTTCAATTATGGCGAAGCCCAAGGAGGGTTTAAAAGGAGTAAATACGGGCTTTGCCCATATTTACGTCTACGGGGATACGCTTTGCGTATCCCCTGAACCTTTGGTTCCCTTCCTAGAGGATGTAAAATGCTCTTCTTCTTATATGATTATAATTAACCCCAACATCACTTGCTTTTGTCCAATCAACTAAAAATGATGGGGCTTTATTATAATTCCCTCTAAAGTTTGATGGCACCAAAAATGTTTCAAATGTTGAAAATAAACAGAATAACATAAAGAAACCTAAAATTAAAACTACCCAATGTATCATTATTTTAATAGAATAAATAAATTCAATGAAGTTGAATTTATTTATTTGGAATAAAAATCTTTTAATTTAAACAGAAAATAATAATTATAATAAATGGCTGATAAAATTAAAGAGGAAGTTGATAAAACCAATCCCGAGGATTTCCAAACTTATTTTTCTGTTAAACTTAACGGACTTCAAGATAACGGAAAAATTCTATTCAATATTGAATTTAATGAAGAATTAGCAAATAAATTTCCCCCAACGATGAATGAATATGTTGCCCGCAATATTGGAGGATTTATGGTTCAACTAACCAAAGAATTTGTTCAACAAAATTCAGAAAATAAATAATAATATATTTTGCTGAAGGCATTTGTTTGCGAAGCAAACAAATAGGGATGGGGGTTAAGGGGGAGTTAATTTGACAAAGTCAAATTAACGTCTATCGGGGATCAACTTCGTTGATCCCCTAAACCCTTGGGTTTCCCCCAGAAATTGATTTTTTTTTTAATTAATTCTAAATCAAGTTCAAAACAAATGGAAAGCAAGAAAATCCCAATTATTGAAGCATTTGAAAAGCATGTCGAAACAAGCAACAAAAATTTTGCCAAATTAAATGGGAAAACAGATAACAATAATCAAGCAGTTGCTCAATTGGTTGATCTAATCTCTAATTTAACCAGTGATCTTAATAAAATAAAAAATAGAAAAAATAATAATAATGAAGAGTTAATTACTAATTTGCTCGAAGTTGTTACTGATTTGGCAAAAGAAATTAAAGATTTAAAGGATAAAATTAAAGAATTAGAAAAAAAAAATGAACCAGAAAATATTAAATCAGAAAATGTATTAGATTTCAAATCACTTTTAATCTAATTTTTTTTTCATTCAATAACCCAGTCATAATTATTTTTTAATCTAACATATCCACCATTTCTTTTATTTTTTATTTTTGGAACTATAATATTTTTTTTCAAATAAGATTCCAAAATAACAGGATTTAATATAACATCTGTTAAATTAATGTTATCTAAATCTTCCTCATCTGATGAACTTTCTTCATCAATCTCAAAATTATTGTCATTGATTATATAAGTTTCATCCTCATTTAAAATATTTTCCTCTTTTTCCTTTTTTTGTTTAATTTCCATCTTACTGTTCAATAAACAAAAATCACAAAAATCATTAAAAGTCATCTTACTTAATGATTTTAAATTGTCAGGACAATTATTCCGCCATTCTTGTATCTCATTATATAAATCCCATATCTGATTTATATATTTACTACGATGTGCCTCAATAAGTGAATTCATTGTAAAATGCCTCGAAGTCCGAATAAGTAATGTAATTCAAAAAATTCTTATGTTTATATTCTAATATAATTCTATACAATTCTTCTATTTTATTCATATATATTCTATTTAATTTACTTTAATTTTAATTTAAAAAAAATAAAAATAAAATATTTTATTTTTATTTTTTTTAAATTAAAATTAGAAACAATCAAGAGGAGGACGAATTTCATTATATTCTTTAGCACAAACAGGATCAATAGTTGGTAATTGGAATGAATTAACAGTTGTTGGATCAGTAGTTACAGTAGGAGTTCGACGTAAATCTCTGCTCATAAATCGACGACCACAAACAGATTTGGTTACTTGGAATTTCTCAATATTGCTTGTATCAATGAAATTCTGTTGAAGTAGCTTATCATTACCCTCTGTAAAGTTCTTTACCCAATCAGGACTATCCTCATCTGCTTGTTGGGGTTTTAATTTATTACTCTCGAAATAAGGATCGTCAAAGTAGCTGCGATAATCCCAATTACCGGGTCCATATTCTGGTTCATAATCGACATTGGCTAATCCTTCATTTCCATCTGATACTCCCTTACGAAGACGATTTCCAACAACTGGGACACAGTTCATTATTGTTGTTGGTTTTGGTTTAAAGATGCATAGAGCAACAATCACTAATAATGCTAATACACCAAGACCTAACATTTGATTACTCATTTCAGCCATTTATATTATTATATTATAATAAAAAATTAAAATCAACAAAAATAGATTTAATTTTTATTCCGAATAAAAAATATTTAAAAAAGTTTATTTAATTTAGGTAATTTAAATCCAAAATGATTAAAAAACTTTATTCCATTTAATATTTTTATCTATATTTTTTTTATTATCAAAAAATGATTTTATATATTTATTATTATTATATTTTAGATCTAAATATTCAAAATAATACTCTTCAAAACAATATTTAATTAACTTATCTGTATTAATAATTTCAATTTATCTTTAACTTTAAATTTATAATCTAAATATTTATCATTAACTTCATCAATAATATCTTTATCTGTAAAAAAACCTGTATTAGCAATAATCTTATATTCATCATATGACCAATCAAATTGTTTAATAACTCTATATGTTTTAATAGAATGTTTTTTATCTTCTGCCCACTCTAAAAATTTGGGCACATAAATAGATAAATAACAATATTCTTTAAATTCCATTTTAAATAAATATTTCAATTTTTTTTTTCAATTTTAAAAATATAAGATGGATAATATCTTTTATGAATTTATTAAAATTGATAATTTAGATAAAAGAAGAAAATATTATTATAATAATATTAAAACAATTAAAGAAATATGTAAAGTGATTAAAGAAAAAGATATTAAATTGAATACAACTGAACTTAAGAATGCAGGAGGATATCTTATGCATAGAATTATAAAAGATAAAGAAGAAATTAAAAGAGGAAAAAATAAAGCAGAATTAATTAATTGTTTATATAAAGCAGGAGCCGATTTAAATTATAAATATCATGTTAAAACAAAACAAAATATAAAAATTACTGATAGTGATGGTATTATTAAAATTGAAGAAAAAAGAGATGAACACTCAATGACAATACCTGAAATGATTAAATTTTATAATAGCCATAATTTAATTGATAATTTAGATGATCAAATAAAAAAATTAGTTAAAGAAGCACACGATTTTTCAGAAGAATTATAAATTATAAACTGGTGGTTCTTCTTCTCTAAGTTTAATAATATAACTTTGTCGGCTATTTTTAATCCATTTATCTGGAATGTATAGAGTTATATCTTTAACTTCTGTTTTATATTTATATCCCATTAGAAAACTATCTATTCTAAATTTATATGTTATATATTGGCATTTTTTATTATTAAATTTATCTTTCATTGCTTTCATAAATGAATTATATCTAATATATTTTTTTTTATAATAATATTGATCTAAAAATATAATAGCCAAATCATGAAAAATATCATTTTCTTCAATTAAGATATATTTCGCCATTTTTATTTATAAAAAATAAAAAATCATTTTTTCTGGAATAACTGGGGGAGTCTTCGCTAAGCTCAGGGTCTTCGCTAAGCTCAGGGTCTTCGCTAAGCTCAGGGTCTTCGCTAAGCTCAGGGTCTTCGCTAAGCTCAGGGTCTTCGCTAAGCTCAGGGTCTTCGCTAAGCTCAGTATTCATCATAATCTGCTTCACTATCACTTTCAACATCACTAATCTGACAATCTGTTATTTGTTTTGTAAATCTAACTTCTGTCATATCCCAATTTGCTTTTACTGTTCCCTTTGTTATTCTTAAATAGCTCAAACAAAGTAAAGGTGCCACTTCATCATCGTTTTCAATAGTTTCATCTAAAGTTATAGATGAAACTAATCGAGCATCCCTATCATACATTTTAAGTCCTTTAGGAATATTACATTTCCAAATAATCCGACCATCAGATATAACATTCATATTATTCTTAAATATATCTTCAATGTAAAATAAATCTTTTTCTTTACCAAGTAAATTATTATTTATTATAAATTCTATTATTTTTTTATTTAACTCAGAAAGAATATTAATAATTGATTTATTACGAGTAATATTAAAATAAATCATTCTATTATCTACTTCTTCATAGTTAGTTAGTTTTGGACATCTTAACTCCAATGGTTGATTATTATAAAGAATATTATAGGTATAATCCATTGTTTTACTCTTTTCAATTGTTATATTTTCAACATCAAAATCTTTATATATAATTTTCATCTGTTATAATTAAAAAAAAAATAATTTAATTTTCTTACGCAAATTTTATTTCTTTTTTAAATTGTTGCACGCAAACCCATATTCACAATAATAATCATGTAATAATGAAACTTCAAATCCAATATGAAAAACAGCCCCAACTAAGAACCCAGTTATTAATAGAACAGAGGACATAATTAATCCTCTATTATTCTCATAAGTTAAATTTAATTTATCAAATACTGGTGTCATTCTATCGCTAACAACAAAACCAATAGCTGCAGTTAATACAGCACCCATTACTCCAATAACTATTACTTCTTTCCAGAAGTCTATTTTACCAAATGAAGCCATTTTAACATTTCCCATTTTAACAAATGCTGCTAAAGCAATAACAGAAACAAATGTAATTAGTGTGATTAAACCTAATTCTCCCCAAAAGTATCCAGATGAAATTAATTTATATAAGTCAGACATTATTATATTCTATTAATTAAAAAAAAAAATTATGTAAGAAAATTAAATTATTATACATTTCCAGATGCCATTGCTATTGCAGTTGGTTGTCCAGTTTGTTTTCTACTTCTTAATCCTTCGGTTACTAAAGCAGCAACATTTTCAGGAGTGCTAAAAGCCATTGCCAAATCATTGCCTTTAAACGGAACACTATCAGTTGTTAAGTTAAATCCACGTTCATTTGAACACATAGCTTGATCATTTAATAGAGAATTATAACAACTTAAAATGCTATTAACAGCGGCTTTGTTTTTAGGATCAACATTAATAAATTGTTTCTTAAATTCTTTTTGTAATCTATCACTTAATTTAGCTGTATCGCCTTTAATATTATTATATTCAGCAAGAGACATACCATATTTATTAAGACAATTGGTACAACCAGATGCTTTTGAATCAATTTCTCGCATTGCCTGCATAAGAAGACTAATACGTTCTTTATTCTTTTCAGTATTTCCATCACGAAGAAGACTTAACTGATTAAGAGCTTGATTACCTCCCATTCCAGGGCTTGTTCCTGATAATCCTTGTAATCCACTACCTAATGAAGTTGGACCATCTTTATTTGATTCAACAGTTTGTTTAAGTTCAGAAATTAAAGTACTAAAACCATTAGTAGCTGTTGAAACCTGATTATCAAGAGCAGCATTCATAGCATTTTGCATTGAACGAGCAACCTTAAGTTTGTCTTCCATTTTATCGTCATTCTTGGCACGCTGTAAAGAAGTCATTAATGAACCAAATTGTCCCTGAATTTGATTTTTCTTATATTCTAATTCTTCAATCATTGCTTGTAATTTATCTTTAACAACCTTAGGATGATCAGTAAGTTTGGTTTGCATTTTATCAGCAACAAGATATAAATCCTCACACATATCATAAACACTACGTTTAGAACTCTTTGGATTAGCCGGATTACTTAATATAGGAATACGAGCTCCATAGTATTTATTAAAATGATTTACTAATTTAATTACGTGTTCTGTTTCTTTTCCTTTTCTATCTGAACCAGACATACAAATTGCTTCAACATCCGGTAGAGTAGCATGCCGAATATCACGACAAATATCTGTTGGACTACGCTTACGACCGTTGTTCTCAATTGCAATATCAAAACCTAATGCATTTAAATCATTTGCAAGTAAATCAGCATAGTATTGTTTTAAATCATGAGGAACACTAGGATCAATTTGACATTCAGTACGAATACGATTTAATGTTATTGGCTTACTAATATTCGCTTTTGATTGATTTACACCCATATTTATTATAATATAATAAAATAAAAAGAATTTATTTTTTGATTTAAAGAGAATAATATAATACATATTACATGAGTGCCCGAGCGGTCGAAGGGGACAGACTCAAGATCTGTTGGCAGAATGCCCACGTGGGTTCGAATCCCATCTCATGTAAAAAAGAGGATAATATCTTGTGTAGGACGAGATATAAATCCTTTTTTTTTGTTTTTTTATGTTAAAAAAATTTATCATTGTAAAATAATGTTTGAGTTTTTATTCAAATGTTTTGATAAAAAAGTTTTTTATGAAGATAATTATCAAATAATAAAAAAAAATGAAAATAAATATAAAGAATTATTATATTATTATTCTTTTGATAATAAAGAATTAATAAAAATAAAAAGAATTTATAAAAATGAACATTATCTAAATTTTGTTAATTGTATAGAGGAATATAGTCCAAATATGGATTTAGTTCATTCTAAATATTTTAGATGGAGAACATTAACTGGAATATTTAAAAATGGCAAATATGAGTATATCAAATATGGTAATAGGGATATATCCGATTATGTAAATAATATCCTCTATTATGGTAAGTCATTTAAAGGATATATAATTGGATATTCATATCAGAACCAACCAGTTGATATACATATTATATCTTTACCCGATAGTAAAATAGATTTTGATATTAATAATATAACTTATTATAAAGATGGATTTATTGTAGATAAAGTAAAAATAGGAAAAATATTTGATTCGGATATGAAAGAATATTCAAGTGCAAAAATAAATGGGGTTTGGTATTTCACTGGCGAAGTTTATAAATTAAAAAGAGGTATTGATCATATTAGAATGTATTATAATAAAAATAAATTGTTAGAACCTTATGGTATTTATGATGACGCTGAAGCCGATGCTGAAGCTGATGAAAAATGATATTTCTTAAAAAAGTTTTTTTTTAATTTCTTAAAAAAATGATATTTTTTAATTTCTTAAAAAAATGATATTTTTTTTATTTAAATTAAAATGAACAATTTGGGTTCAGAATTAAAGAGGAAATTAATTGAACTATATGGATATTGTAAATGCATTTATAATAAAATTATAAAGAAAAAAGAAAATAAAAAATGTTATTATCATCTGTTTATCAATTTTTTGATAAAAAATAAAGTTATTATTTCTGGAGATTGGTTAATGAATAAAATATTAAAAACTGATTTTTCAGATAGTATTACATTTATCTATAAAAAGGGCAATAAATTTGATGAAAGATTAGGATTTCCCTTTGATATTGAAATTAATTTATCTATGTGTTTTGCATTTAAATGCGCAGTACATGGTGGTTATTTAAAAACATTTAAAACAAGAACTATTAATGAAAAAATAATTAATTGGATTATTGTTGAAAATGATCCTATTGAATTTATTAAAAATAAATATAATTGTAGTATTAATCATATTGCTTATAAATTTGAAACACAAGAATTGTGGTGTCCTAAACTCAGCAAACTAAAAAAGAAAAGAATTAAATTTTATAAAACAGATTATTCTAAATGTAAAGATGAAAATAAGAAAAAATTAACAGAAGAAACAAATAATGTAAGAATTAATATATACAAAAAATTGGGATTTTATACAAAAAAATAAAATATTTCACTTCATTCAATATTTTATTTTTTTATATAAATAAATTAATAATGTCAAGTGGAAAAGAACATATGTGCGATGTTGTTCCGTTATCTGAATCTAAACAATTACAACAATTAGGTACTTGTAATACTGGCCCATATGGTGGAAATAATGATGCTATAACTGGTGAAACATTAAGTGGTAATCCAGTTATATTTGAATGTGGTCCCACTGGTAAGCAAAAAGTTAATACTTTTTGTTATAATGAATCAACAATTCGTAGAATGATGTCAGATAATACCTTAAAAGATACTGACCCATATAAATCTGGTGAATTAACTGCTCAAGCAAAGAATGAATTGCGTAATCGTCTTAATATAGTGCCGGCGCCTTCATTATCTCCAATGCAACAACCCAATATATTTAATATGCAATCCTCTAATCCTTTTGTTGGATCCCCCTTTAACGGTTCATCATTAATGGGAAATCCATTTTCTGGTATTCCTTTAACACAATCCGCAAGTCGTAGTAATCGATTAAGAAGACCCCGTTCAGTTCTTTTCACACATAAAATACCCCAAAGTTATGAAACACAATCCCCATTTATTCCCTCTAACCTTTCTGAAAACAAATTATTCACAGCAGTTGTTAAAGATAGTTTAGCCGACGTTAAACAATATATTAGAGAAGGTAAATCCCTCAACGTTAGAGATGAAAATGGCAATAGTGCTCTAATGATGGCTATTATATATAAACGACCACGTATGATTGCTTTCTTAATAAGTCAAGGTGTTTCCGTTAATTCAAAGAACTTTGATGGTATAACCCCTCTAATGATTGCATCTTACGCTAATATGCCCAACGTTGTTAAATTTTTATTAGAAGAGGGTGCCAATAAAGGAGATACCGACGTTGAAGGCCGAAGGGCATATGATTACACAGAAATGAATGAAATTAAAAATATGGTCAGAACAAGAGCTAATCCCAAACCAAAAACAAGGGGCAAGAAAAAGGCAACTAAACGCCGGGCTAAATCCAAAAAGAGCCGCTCCTCCAAGAGCCGCTCCAAATCCAAAAAGAGCCGCTCCAAATCTAAACGAAAATATACCATTAAACTATAATAAAAATTTATTTTCCTAAGAAAAATTGAATTTTTTTATTTAATTATCTAAAAAATGAAACACTTTTCAGGACAATTCTTTCAAACACCCTATGGACTTGGTTTTGCCGGTCATTTTGACCCAATTCACAAGGAAAAGGGGGCGCTTCCTCAAATTATTCCAATCTTTGAAAAATTCCCCATTGTTGTAGGGGATTTCAATGCTACTCCTAGACGTTTGTCAAGATACATTGGAAATGATTGGAATTATACAGAGAGCAATACATATAATCCGCCCGATTTCTTTAATAAAGAAACTAAATCATTGGAAAAATCCGATTATACAACATTGGACAATATTTTTGTTAAACAAAAGTTAGTTAAAAAAATTAAATATTATTCTACTTTGTTTGATAAAAAAGAAAAAGAAAAAATTATTTCTGTTTCTGACCATTGCCCAATTGTTTGCAAAATTAATGATGAATTCATTATCACTACTTGGAATGTTAGTAATCCATTCTTTTGGTGCAAGAAATGGGAAAGTGCTTCTGCAAGATATAATAAATCTAATGAAGAAAAAAGAAAATTAAAAGTTATGGAAATTATTCTTGAAATGACAGGATATAGTGATATTATCTGTCTTCAAGAAGTACCAATTGAATTATATGACCCAATCGCAAAGATTAAAGGATTTTCTATCCAATCAGTTAAAACACATTCACAATATTTCCATGATTATGAAACATCATATATTGTTGTTTTAACTAAAATTAAATAATTGGTTCTTCATATAAATTTTTTTCAAAATCATCGTCATTTAATATATATGTACGAATATATAAAAGCTTAACTAAAAATATTATAACTTCTTTTAAATTAGAAATTATTTTTTTATTAAATTTTTTATTATTTTCAATAATAAAATCAAAATCAGTTTGATAATAATCATCTCTTTTATCTCTTGAAGTTGTGTTTTTATATATTTCTATTTTTTGAGATAATTTTATAAATTCATTATTATCTCTTATTTTATTTGAAACATATTCATCTGTACAAACCAAATCTTTTGTATTAGTATCAAATATTAAATTTAATATTATATATATTTGTTTATAATTTTTACAAATATTTTTATTTTTTAATTCATCTTTAATTTTATTTATTATAATGTAATATATTGTTTCTGTAATTGCTAATATTTTTTCAATTAAAATATCTTTATTATTTATTAAATTTTCATAAAATTCTATATTTTGTAAATCTAATTTAATAATATCACTAATTCCTAATTTTAAATATTCATAATAATTATTATTAATATTATCAGATAATTCATCTTTATTATCTTGTTTTGTTTTATACAAAATACTATTTAAGAAATATTTAAAATTTATTTCTCCACTTATATTTTCATATTTTCCTTCAACATAAATTGCACGATCATTAAATTTTATTTTTTTTAATTCAGAAAAGATATAATTATAATAATTATCTCTATAATTATATCTTATATTAGATAATGAATTCATTAAAAATCCATTATCTATTTGATTATCAATAAATCTATAAGCTAATAGATAAATATAATTTATTTTCATAAATAATCTAGGATCATTTAATTTAGTTTGTTTTATAATATTATAATTAAATTTATTTATATATTCTTCTTTAACTTTATCAAATGATACTTTATTATAATTCCAATTTAAATCTTCTTCGACAAATTTATTTCCATTTAAATAAAAATCATTAATTATAATTTCTAAATAATTATATAAAATATCATCCCATTCTATTTTCTCAAATAATATATTTAATTCTTCAATATTTTGTTTTAAAGTTGATAAAAATTTATTATTTAATTTCTCATTCATAATTAGATTTATTAATTCTTCATCTGAATTTGCTTCACTTAATAATTTTTTACATAATATTGATAAACTATCTTCTCTTTTTTTAGGTTGTTCTCCTTTACGAACTGCTGTAGTTCTTGATTTGGTTGAAACTTTTGGTTTTAATGATTTTAAACCAATATTACCTCTTTTATTTATTCTCTCTTTTCTTAATCTTTCACCTACTGCTATTTGTTTTGCTATTCTACTTATCTCTTCACGTATTCTTTTTTGTCTTTCTTTACCAATATCTTTTGGATTACGAGAACTCTGTGGTTTTCTTGTATTCATTGGACTTTTTGCATCACGAGAAAACATTTATATTTTAATCAAAAAAAAATTTTTTTTTTTTAACAAAAATTATTTTTTTTAACAAAATTAATTAAATAAACAATCAAATAATTTACTACAATGATATGCAAGTCCTGCTCCAGCAATAACAATTAAAATCCAATACATAGTGTGATGTATTTTTTCATTACCTCCATTAATTGAATATTCAAATGATGGACTTGTAAAAGGGATAGCTAATAAGAATGCCATTATAACTACATGAAGCAATCTAACAGATGTCATTGATGAAAATAATGTTTTTTCACAGTATTTTCCCATTTATATTGTATTAAAATATAAAATAAATAAATAAATTCAACTTTGTTGAATTTATTTATTCTATTTACTCAAAAAAAAAAATTAAATTATTCAGAATAAATATTTCTTATTTTTTTTCTTCAGTAGATTCAATAGACCGAACATTAAATCCAAGTCCTAATGCTCTAACTTCTTGATACAATAGTTTCATTGCATATGGCATTTCCATCTTTACAATATTACTTACTTTCTTATTGTTATTTCTACATTTAACACATTCATATAAACCATTTGCTTCATTGCCATAGGCAAATGAACCACAATCATTACATACATATACTTCATATTTGTCACTGGATTCCATCATCTTTTCTTTCATAAATCTAGATGTTCCATGTGAAATGTTAGAATCACGTTCCATTTCTTCGTGTTCCATTTTTGGTTTTAAATATGAGCAATGAATATCGCTCACATAATAGATAACCAAAAATCTTTTACTTCGCAATGTATTCCTATTCAATTAAGAACAATGTGGGGAATACAAGACTTGGCAAAAGCACCCTCTCAGGTGGGGATAGACTGTACCTTAAGCCATCAACAGGAATTGTCAATTCCTTCAAGCCCATTCTCATCCAGTCGTTGAACCTTCTCCATATTCTGACATAAAGGGTTTAAATCTAACAATTAAGTTGATTTAAACAACCTTAACGAACTTAGGAGCTTGGCTGCGGATTAACCTTATTTCTTAACTTTTTACCTCAAAGAATTTGTATTAATACAAACTCAAAGGTGGAATAAATTCCACTGTTCTATGCAGTTAACATAGACCACCTAAATGTTTCCAAGTAGGCTTGGTATTAAGAACTTACTTTTGAATGCTTAATTATTTTTATGGTCTTGGAGATACCCATTCCAAGTATTTTCTCTTTTGATTTTTTTATTTTTTTTTAATAAGAATTAATTAAATATTTAAATCAATTTTAAAATTAATTATATTTCTTTTTCCCAACAACTTTTTTATCCCAATAAAGATTTTCAACTCTATTATCTTTTGGATCATTATTTTTATGATAAACAAATTTTAATGTTTTATCTTCATTAGGCAAATAATATTCTGCTACTAAATTATGAATAGATTTACGTGTATATTTTTTATTTTTAGATAAAGATACGTATAAAGTATTATTTCTTTTATCATCTAATGGTTTCATAAATATTTTTTTATCGTAGCTATAAACTCTTCCATCAGGAAATACATAATAGTTTTCAAAATCTTTAATTTTTTTACCTAAAGATAAATCAACACTTACTGCTATTCTTTTTGGTTCTTTTTTAGGTTCTTCAGGTTTAATTACTTCTTTAAGTTTAACATCTTTAATACCAAAACTATTATTAATAGTTGGCATATCCATTTTATATTGTAAATTTTCAACTCTATTATCTAATTTATCTCCATTAATATGAATAACAGAAGCCTTCACATTTTCTGGTTTATTAAGAAAATGTTCCGCTACAATTCTATGAATATAAAGATTATTATGATTTACTTTATATTTCTTTTTTCCATTTTCAATTGGTGGTTCAATATATCCTTCATCATCTTCTTTTTTACATAAAGTAATTGAATAACCATTATCATTTATTTGATTACCTCCCCAAGGTTTAATTATATTACCAGCAATATCACAAATAATACCATTTGGAAATACTAAATAATTATTATAACCTTTAATTACTTTAGCACCATTAAAATTTTTTATTTTTTCTTTAATTTCAGAATATTTCCATTTAAATCCACCTGCTGTTTGATTTTTACCATTACATACTCTACTAATTGCATGTCTTGTTAAATTAACACTTTCTCCTGCCTCAGTTATAGAATCAAATATTTCTAACTCATTACCATCCAAATCCATTTTAATTACTATTTTAGAATGACTTGTTTTTTTATTATGAGAATTACAATTTTCTTTTTGAGTACACCATTCAAGATTTTCAATTCTATTATCTAATTTATTTTCATTAATATGATTTACAACTAAATCATTTGGTTTTTTATTATTAGAAATTGGTATAAAATTTAAAGCAACTATTCTATGAATAAGATAGTATTTATTATTTAATCTTGATTGTAAATAACCATTTGAAATATTATTTTCATTTGGATCTAATAATTTATTATAATATTTACTCCAAATTTTACCAGTTTTAGTTATTTTATAATTTCCAAGTTCTGGGAATATATCTGAATTAAATTCAAACAATTCTTCGGTGGGTATCGTGTCCATAACTTGAATTACTTTGGTAATTTAATTATTTTTATTTTTTTATTTCAATTTTAAAGCATTCAAAAGGGGGTCAGGTTGTTCCCGCAATTTGGGAATGTTGCCTACCACACGTAGACTAGCCGACATTTTGTGCCGACTTTGGCGAAATGGTCACCAAATTTAAGACCACCATTACGAGCTCTGCCCTCAGGTGGTTGTTGAGTTAAAGTTGTTACGGGGCCAGTCGCCCTCGCGTGGATTTTATCATCCACAACGTGTTTAAGACGCTGATAATAAGTCGGCCCGTAAAATATTAATGCTTCCATTACTTCACCAGTTTTACCATTTCTCATTTTTTCAAATCCAAATCCATTATATCCTTCTTTTTCTAATGACTTAACTAATTCCTCTGGTCTAACATCTGTGAAAGGTGTAGCGTCTGTATAAACGCCCCTAATAGCAGATGATTTAGCCCCAACTAATTCAAGTAGTTGTCCAATTGTCATACGACTAGGAATAGCTTGAGGATTAATAATTACATCTGGTGTCATGCCTTTTTCAGTAAAGGGCATATCTTCTTGAGTATAAACCATACCAATAATACCTTTTTGTCCGTGTCTCGAACTTAATTTATCCCCAATTTGAGGAATTCTAAGTTCTTTAACTCGGATTTTAAGAATATCATATCCTTCTTCATTATTATTATCGGCTACAATTCTATCAATAACACCTGAGTGTTTTTCTTTATAAATAACTGAAATATCTTGTTGATCTTTTGTATCTGTTCTTGAGTTCCTATCCAATGTTGTAACCTTTCCAATGATAATATCATTTGGATTAACGGTTTCGCCCTCTGGAATAAATCCACAATTATTTAACTTATCATAATTAACTTCTTTATTATTAATTCCTACTGTTCTATTTGCATCTGGTTTAGTAAATTGTTCATCATTCTTTGTTTGTTCTTTAAACGTATGGAATTTAATATTTCTAAATAATCCTCTATCAATAGAACTCTTATTTGCAATAATACTATCCTCTTGATTAAATCCAGTATAACACATAATTGCCACCATAACATTATTACCACCCGGTAATTTATCAAATCCAATATATTTCTGGAATAAAGTACCAACCAATGGTCTTTCCAAGTTAAAGAGGATATTAACACCCGAAGTTTCCATACGAACCGGAAACATTGGACTATTAACATCAATACTCTGTTTTCCCATTTGCCCCTGGAATAAATTCCTGGGCGCCTGATTATGCTCACTAAATGGAATTAATCCAATTAATGAACCCAATAAAACACAAGGATGCAATTCACAATGAGTGTATGGTCTGATTTCTTTTGGATATTTATCTAAATCCGATGGTTTCTGTGCCAATAAAACATTCATTTCACATTCGCTAATATCGATGTATTCCACAATACCATTTACAATTAAATCATTCCAGTTCCATTCTGTAATACCCTTATTATCTTGTAATTTATTTAACATTTCTTTTGTGATTTTAAGTTTATTGTTTTCAACAATATAGAGGGGTCTAATTAAACGACCACCATCTGTATTAATCTTAATTTCGTTATTATCAAAATCCCAAACAATGCCCGTATAAATATCAATCTGTAATTTTCTTCTCATACTACGCAAATTGGAAACAATGTAATTTGGTTCCGATGTACTTCCAATTGGATTTCCATTAACAAAGATTTTTGTTAATCTCCAAGACTCAATAGTATCTAAATCCCCTTTCAGAATAATATATTTTTCATCTAAATTCTCCAATATATTAATAATAGGTAATGGATCAGTATTAACAGTTGCAGTTGCCGTACTGGCAAAGTGCTTAATTAAACCTGCATTACCACCATCTGGTGTTTCTACTGGAGCAATATAACCAATTTGAGAAGAGTGTAATCTACGAATATCACTATTCTTTAACTGGGTACTTGCTCCAGATGTTTTAGGTGTAACAATTCTTGCAAGATTTCTCATTGGATCTAAACGGCTCTTCTTCGGAAGATGTTGTGCAACACCCACACGCGCAGATGCCGATTTAGTATTAGTACTCCAAGTACCAGTAAGCATAGAACGCCGGAATGGCACATTAATCTGACTTGGTGCTTTATTTCTACTAATTAATCCCTTAATTGCATCATTAGATGCTGGGGGTTTACTAATTAATTCTTTAGTAATTGTTTTCTTTAATGTTTCTAAACTACTTGTGTAAGCTGTTCTATATAATTGACCATATAAATCGCCAGTTAAATCAATACGTTTATTTGCAAAATCATCTCGATCATCATCAAAGATTAAATTCATTTTTCTTAAAAGAACCTTTTTAACAATTATACTTAAATATTTTGCTTTATCCATTTTAATACTCGGATTATTATCAATTACATGAGGAACAAAATAGATATCTAATAATCCCTTAATATATTGGATTTTCTTTTCTTCGCTTTCAAATATTTTAATCACATGAAGTGTGTTATGTGCCATCCAAATTAATGCATCTTCTCTTGTTAATATTTTTACATTATTACCAGTTTTAACATCTTTAACAGTCGCGTCAATTGATGGTTTTAATAAATCTAACATTCTTCTGTTCTTCGTCTCACCATTTGTAACAGAAGTTGTAATTTCACTATCTGTTTCAACACCTAATGCTCTAAATACAATACTTAAAGGAATATCCTCGGCTTTAAATCCAGGATTAATTGTAACATAAATACAATTATCATTAATCTTATATTTAACCTTAATTGAAGCATTATGATATTCAGTATTATTTCTAATTGATTTAATTTCCGCAACAGGTGAATATTTATCATTTGGGCCATTATTTGTTCTCATAAAGATATAATTCTCAATAAGTTTTTCTTGTGAATTTACTAATTTCTCATTTCCCTCAATAATAAAATATCCCACTTGTTCCAGTGGATCTTCTTTTATATTAATTAAATCTTGATGACTTAATCCATATGTATTACATAATTTACTTCCAACCATTACTGGAATATTTCCCATAAACTCCTTAGTTGGTTCTTGTTTAAATACTTTAATTACAGATTTATCTGCTGCTAATAAAGCAACATTAAAACTAATTATCATATAAATAGAACTACTATAAGTTTTGTTCTTATTCCTTGCATCATTTGGAAATAGTTTATTTTGTTCATTACTAATATCACCTAAACAAGGCTTAATTAATTCAACATCATGAACTTCAATCCTCACTTTAAAATATTTAACATTTTTTAAAGTTTCATTAAAAACTTCGCCTTTTTTCTCCACAAGAAATTCATAAGGACTATATTGTTTAGTAATTAATTCAATGTCTTTATCAACAAAATTATTATATGAATCCAATTGATGTTTCACAAAAATATTTGGTTGAGCAAAAAATGCATCTAATACAGGTCGGAAATCTGTGTCGGTGATTTTCATTTAAAGTTTTTAAATTATATTATATGTTATTCTTAACTTTAATTCAAAAAAAATTTCAATTGGGGGACATTCTGTCCCCCCTAACCCCCTTGAAGCCTTCGGCGAAGGGAACTACGTTCCCTTTTAAACCCTCCTTAGCCTTCGGCGAAGGGAACTACGTTCC